>ERZ1090879.170-NODE-170-length-44450-cov-39.277486_pt1 | contig 44450 bp, 52 predicted proteins | sample MGYA00478472_ERZ1090879 | MGnify/ENA primary metagenome ERZ1090879 (study PRJEB33644, sample SAMEA5815723) | chicken gut metagenome | biome: Chicken; feature: Gastrointestinal Tract; material: Caecum | place: Ireland | collected 2019-01-01 | study: A study of the... | reverse complement strand
GGGCCACCTGGTGGTTCCCGTCCTTGTGGACGGCGGCCCGCACGTAAACCCGGTCCAAAAGGCGTCCACACCAGGCCCCTCCCCGCGAAAATGCGGGGCGGGCGGCATTTTAGCTGCGGGAAGGCATCGGGAACCGCGTTTACGTATTGACAGTTTCCGTCGTGTATTTTATAATGATGACAGGCGAAATAAGCAGAGGAGAAATCATGTACAAGCGTATTTCCCGGAAAAGGCAATGTCTGTTGGCTGTCATCCCGTACCTGGGATTTTTCCTGATATTTTTTACAGGCGCATATCAGATTTCCAAAAGAAAAAATCGCCTGTATGCGGTGTTGTTTTATTTGCTGTCGCTGATCCCCATTGCCGTTCTTTTGGCCATAGCTGTCCTCGTCCTGAGGTTTTGGGTCCTGCCCTTGGAGAACGTCGCCCTCGTCGTGGTACTCTCGCTGATCGTCATGTTTGTCATCATGCTGTGCCTTGCATTTGCGGTGCTGGGGATCGAATTCTGTATGATCAAACGATTGACAAAAGAGGAGGAACTGCTGTGAAGATCATCGAGGGGCAGCAGGCGGATTGCTTGCGGAGCCGCTTTATTGATGCGTTTATCAGAAAGCATTCTACGAGATATGTGAACGGGGTTTCTTGTTTTCTTGAAAAGAGGTAGAAAAAATTGTCGGGGTCGACGAATATGAAGAAAGCGATTTATAAAAATCCGGGACTGTCCGTGCTTGTGCATTGGGGCATATGTCTGGCGGCGATCATATGCTTTATTTTATATGCAAAACAAAATATATCGGCATTGTTGTGGGTCGGGGTTGCGGCCATAGTCGTTTTATGTCTGTCGATCGCATTGTCTTTTTTTACATGGAATCCCAAGGTGTATTTTGACGATCAGACGATCTCCTATCGCGTTTTGCGGAGGCGGTATGTCTGGAAGTGGACGGATATCTCCGATTGCGAGGTAAAACTCAGGTTTCATTCGAAAGGAAACCCCTATTCGGTCTGTTTCTTGTTTCATACGGTGGGTGATATGAAAAAATTGACGTTAGAGTATAGTGTTAACAGAGAGAAAATTTTGGTTGATATCTGCCCGATTGAGGAATTAAAGCAGAAAATGAAAAATAATTTTCATTTAGAGGATTAGAGCGGTAGCATGTATCATTCGAAAGGGGATGGGAATTTCTCATCCTCTTTTGATGCCTTGACAATGGGGCCAACTTCAAATATAATATAAGCAGAAGCGCTGATCAGTCTTGCCGTTCATAATTTTTTGGAAAAGCGAGGTTTGAAAGAGGAAGGATGCAATATTATAGATTAGTTGAGTATAGCGGTCGGTTTAAGGGGGCTTATTGGGCGGAAGGAATCAGATATGCCGATAGTCAAAACGTTGATTTTTCTAAACCGGAAACAGTCTGTCCGCTGTGTGGGCGCGCAGTGTCCGGGTTTGCTTGGCTTGAACCTCACAATATTAAATTGAGCGGCAAAAGAGTGGGCAATTTTGTTTTTAGTACAGCGGGTTTGCTTTGCAATGAACGATGTAAAGATCTCATACAGCAACGCGGAATCAAGGGTGTTGAGGAATTTATGCCGGTCAACACGTTCTATAAGAAAGGTTGCCCGACGGAACAGCCGTATTATCTCATGAAAATCGCATATTCCAACAAGAAATACGACTATGCGGTGCAGCAGAATGAACGGCGGAAGTCCGATAAATCACTTCCTAAATGCTCGCTTTGCATGCGTTCCGGCAACGGGTTGACGAACGCTTTCAGAGAAATCTATTTCGATGATCAGGATGAATATGATATTTTTCGGGTTTATGAGAAACGTACGAACATTTATTGCAATGAACGTTTTATACAATTTTGCAAAGACAACAAATTGACGAACATCGTGGAATGGTTCGTGAAGGTGTAAGATAAACACGCATTGGCATAAGTAGAAATAGGAGTTGGAGAGATCCTCTCCGATTTTTATTTGATGTCATTGGCAGGCTGAGGGGGACTGCGTCTTTCAGCCGTCTGCGGCGTCCGATTTTTTTGTAGGAAATGTTCTCAAAACCCTTGTCTTGTGCGGTGAATTTGTGCTATAATGGTATCGTACCCGAGTTTCGGCAAAATTCGGGCTGAAACGGAAATCTATAGGACACAATACAGGAAGGACAGGAAAGCATTATGGAAAGAAAACCTACCAAGATCAGCATTATCGGCGCCGGCGCAGTCGGCGCTGCATGTGCTTTTTCCATCGCGACCCAACGTCTTTGTGCGGAAATCGTCATCATTGACGTCAACAAGGAGAAGGCGGAAGGCGAGGCGATGGATATCAGTCACGGCCTCATCACGATGGGGACGATGAACATATACAGCGGCGATTATTCGGACATCGTAGACAGCGATCTCATCGTCATCACGGCGGGCGTCGGCAGAAAGCCCGGCGAAACGCGGCTGGATCTTGCCAACAAGAATATTGCCATTGCGCGCGACGTGACCGCCAACATCATGAAATATTACAACGGCGGCGCGATCATGGTCGTCTCCAACCCTGTGGACGTGATCACCTATCTCATCCAGAAGGAGAGCGGCCTTCCCATCGGGCGGGTGTTCGGCACGGGTACCGTGCTTGACAGCGCGCGCTTCCGTTACTTCCTGAGCACCAAGATCGATGCGGATATCCGCAATATTCACGGTTATACGGCGGGCGAGCACGGCGAAGCGCAGTTCGCGGTGTGGAGCTCGGTACACGTCTCGGGCATGCGGCTGGATTCCTTCTGCGAAAAGAAGGGCATCCTGCTGGATAAGGACGAGGTCATGCGCGAGACCGTCTCCTCGGGCGCACAAGTCATCAAGCGCAAGGGTGTGACCAACTACGCCATCGCCGCCATCGTGGCGGAATTGGCGGCGACCGTCCTTAAAAACAGGCGCAGCATCTTCAGCGTCACTTCTTTGCTCGACGACTACTACGGCATCGGTAACGTCGCGATCAGCGTGCCGTCCTTTGTCGGCGACGAGGGCGTGGCAGGCAAGCTCATGTATGACTTCACGCAGGACGAAATGGAGAACCTGCACAACACGGCAACCAAGATCAGGGCGTTTATGGACACCCTCGGGATCTGAAAATAAAATTTCGCAGAGGTAACGTATCACTATGGACAAGAAACAGTTTGCACTGGATAAGCACAAGGAATGGAAGGGCAAGATCGAAGTCGTTACGCGTGCGCCCATTACCAACCGCGAAGAGCTCGCCGTCGCCTATACGCCCGGCGTCGCGGAACCCTGCCTCGAGATCAGCAAGAACGTCGATCTCTCGTATGTCTATACGCGCCGCGCCAATCTTGTCGCGGTCGTTACGGACGGCACCGCGGTTCTCGGTTTGGGCGACATCGGTCCCGAAGCGGGCATGCCCGTCATGGAGGGCAAGTGCGCGCTCTTCAAGACTTTCGGCGACGTCGACGCTTTTCCTCTGTGCGTGCGCAGCAAGAGCGTGGACGACATCGTCAGGACGGTTTCGTTGCTTGCGGGCAGCTTTGGCGGCATCAACCTCGAGGATATCTCCGCACCCCGCTGCTTTGAGATCGAAAAGCGCCTCAAAGAGGTGTGCGATATCCCGATCTTCCACGACGATCAGCATGGCACCGCGGTCGTTACGCTTGCTGCAATGATCAATGCGTTGAAGCTCGTCGGCAAGAAGATGGAGGATCTCTCCGTCGTCGTCAACGGCTCGGGCGCTGCGGGCATCGCGATCACCAAGCTGCTCATGAGCAGAGGACTCAAGAAAGTCATCCTCTGCGACAGAAAGGGCGCGATCTACGAGGGTCGCGAAGAGCTCAACGAGATCAAGGCGGAGATGGCGAAGATTTCCAACCTCGAGAAGAAGGCGGGCAGCCTTGCCGAGGTCATCAAGGGCGCGGACGTATTCATCGGCGTCTCTGCACCGGGCAGCCTGACGGCGGACATGGTCAAAAGTATGGCGCCCGATCCCATCATCTTTGCAATGGCGAACCCCGTTCCCGAGATCATGCCCGATGAGGCAAAGGCGGCGGGCGTGCGCATCATGGGTACGGGCAGAAGCGACTTCCCCAACCAGATCAACAACGTTCTGGCGTTCCCCGGCATCTTCCGCGGTACGCTCGACGTGCGCGCAAGCGATATCAACGATGAGATGAAGATCGCTGCGGCAGAGGCGATCGCAGGCGTTATCCCGGAGAGCGAACTCCGCCCCGATTATATCATTCCCGATTCCTTCCACCCCGCCGTCAAGGACGCGGTCGCGGAAGCGGTCAAGGCGGCGGCGCGCCGTACGGGCGTCGCAAGGATCTGATCGGCCGCAGAATCGTATTTTAAATGCCGCCCGCCGAAGGAATTTCCTTCGGCGGGCTTTGTTTTTCCGTGTTTGTGCGAAATGGCGCAGTTTTATTGAGATCGGCGAAACGCCGGCAGCTCTATGTTCGGGCTGCGAAAAAAGAGGGTCCGTTGTCTTTGCATCGTTTTTTTACTCAAATCTCTTTACATAGTGCATGAAATGTGGTATAATATCTGAAATTCACACACAAGATATGCCATTTGGAGGGGGATATGCGCTGCTTGTATTGTAACTGCACAGAGAGTAAAGTCATCGATTCACGCTCGGCGGACGACGAGCGTACCATTCGCCGCCGCCGCGAGTGTATGGGCTGCGGCAGACGGTTTACGACGTATGAAACCATTGAAGTGGCGCCCATTCTTGTCGTCAAAAACGACGGGACGCGTCAGGCATTCGATCTGGGCAAGATCAAGCGCGGCATTATCAAAGCGTGCGAAAAGCGTCCCGTGCCCATCGAAAAGATCGATGAGCTTGCCGAATCCGTTGCAAAAAAGATCTATAATTCCATGGAGCAGGAAGTCACGTCCAAAGCGATCGGCGAGATGGTCATGGAAGGGTTGAAGGCGCTGGACGAGGTCGCATACGTACGCTATGCTTCAGTTTACCGATCGTTTAAAGATATCTCCTCCTTCATGGCGGAATTGCAGCAGATGATGGAGCGCAAGAACCAGGAGGAGAAGGAGAAATGATCCGTCAGGTACGGGTGGGCAATGTCCTGTTGGGCGGCGGCAATATCGCCGTCCAGAGCATGACGACGACAAAGACGGGCGACGTGGAGAAAAGCGTCGCTCAAATTCTTTCGCTGCGGGATGCCGGCTGCGACATCGTGCGCGTTGCCGTTGCGGACGAAGCGGACGCGCGCGCCCTTCGCCAAATCTGCGGCAGGGTGGGCGTGCCCGTCGTCGCGGACGTGCATTTTTCGGCAAAGCTCGCGGTGCTTGCCGTGGAGAACGGCGCGGATAAGCTGCGCATCAACCCGGGCAATATCGGCGGAGAAGAGGAGATTGCGCTGGTCGCAGACTGCGTCAAGGCGCACCACGTCCCCGTGCGCGTGGGCGCGAATACGGGAAGTATTGAAAAAAAGCATCTTGAAGAGTATGGCAGGAGCGCCGAAGCGCTTGTTCTGAGTGCGCTCGATAACGTCGCGGTTCTGGAAAAACACGGCGTACAGGATATTGTCGTTTCCGTCAAGGCGTCAGACGTCCCGCTCACGGTCGAGGCGTACACGCTTCTGAGAAGCCGCTGCGATTATCCGCTGCACTTGGGCGTGACCGAGGCAGGCACGCAGCATATGGGTATCGTCAAGAGCAGCATCGGCATCGGCTCGCTTCTTCTTGCGGGCATCGGTGAGACCATTCGTGTTTCGCTCTCCGCCGACCCCGTTGAGGAAGTGTACGCTGCGCACGACATCCTGCGCGCGTGTGGACTGGAGAAAGACTATGTAGAGGTCGTCGCCTGCCCGACCTGCGGGCGCTGCCGCTATGATTGCATGGGGCTTGCTTCCCGCGTCGAGGCGCGTGTCAGGACGGTACGAAAGAAGCTCAGAGTTGCCGTAATGGGCTGTGTCGTCAATGGCCCCGGCGAGGCGAAGGACTGCGATCTCGGCATCGCGGGAGGAGAAGAGTACTGCATTATCATGCAGAAAGGACGCGAGAACGAGCGCATCGCTGCGGCGGATGCCGAGCGCGTGTTCTTTGCGCGTCTGAATGAGTTGATCGATGAGAAGTAAGGAATATCTGGAAGAGATCAGAGGAAGCGCGGGTCTGGTGCGCGCCGTGCTCCGAAAGATCGAAGTCAACGGTAAGACGGTGACATTTTATCTCGTCACGGACATAGGATATGGATCGGAGGACGTCGCGTACGCCCGCGGAGTTTCGGCAAAGTATGTTCCGGCGGGGTTTGTTGCGGAAGTAAAAATAATGAAGTCTGTTCCCGATGAAGCGGGCATACGGCGCGCCGTCGCGGATATTCTCAAGACGCGCTTTCCCGGTGTTGCGGCATTCGTCGATCCCGAGGATATCGCCGTCATCATTGACGGCGCGGGCGGCAGGTTTTTTATCAATGTTGGGGAACTGGAGCGCGATCGCATGACGGGTGACGGCATTCTTGACGCCGTGAGCGAAGAACTTGCCAGAAGATTCTGCGGAACATGGTTCGGCGAAGTCAGATTCGTGAACAAAGAACGCGGCGAGATCGAGTATGAAGCGCCGCCCGAAGCGGAATACGTTACCGCGCCGCGTTTCTTTCCCGTTGAGGAATATGAGCCGATCGACGGAGCAAAGCCGCAGCACGCGATCTATATTGCCGATCTCGTCAAGGAGATGCCGAACGTGACCGTCTGCGGTACGGTCGCTTACATAGAGGAGCGCGCCACCAAGGCGGGAAAACCGTACTTTTCCATCTCTGTGACAGATGCGACAGGGCAGTTGCGCTGTTCTTATTTCTCCAAGAAAGCGACCGTTGACAAGGTTCGGGCGCTTGCTCAGGGGGACAGTGTCTGCCTGACGGGAGACAACGAGATCTTCAACGGCAGCCTGTCTTTTCGTGCCAAAAATGTGGACAGAGGGCATGCGCCCGCCGGATTCGTGCCGGAGCAGCGGCCGTCCCGTCCCGTTCCGGCGCAGTATCGCGTTGTGTTTCCTTCACCCGTCTCCGATCTGGTGCAGGGGTCGTTGTTTGCGCAGGCTTCTCTGCCGGCCTCATTTACCCGACAGGAATTTGTTGTGTTTGACCTGGAGACGACCGGTCTGAACAATACGCCGGCGATGGGGGTGATGGACCGTATCATCGAGATAGGTGCGGTCAAGATCAGAAACGGACGAATCGAAGAAAAGTTTTCCACCTTCGTCGCTTGTCCCAACCGTCTTTCTGACGAAATTGTCCGACTTACGGGCATTACGGACGAAATGCTCGTCGGGGCGCCGGCGCTCTCCGACGTGATAGCCGACTTCTATAAGTTTACGGCAGGCTGCGCGCTTGTGGCGCACAATATTTCGTTCGACTATAAGTTTATCCGCTTTTACGGTGAAGAAGAGGGGTTCCTCTTTGATCAACCGCAGTTCGATACGCTTGTCATGTCGCAGAAGACGCTGCATCTTACGCACAACAAACTCAATAATGTGGCGGATTTCTTCGGTTTTACGTTCAATCATCACCGTGCCTTCGATGATGCCTTTGTCACGGCAAAGATTTTTTTGGAGCTGGTCAAGATGAACGGCGATATTGTGTAATCATTTTTGCAAATTTCCGTCGGCAAATGCTTGCTTTTTTGCCGAAAAGGTGGTAAACTAAGGATAATCTTAATCTGAGCGTTTGGATTGAGAGCGGGTTTCCGCTCTCATTCTTTGTATAAAAGTGTTTCGGGGAGAGATCCGCGAACCATGCGGCGTATTTTTTTGAGGTGGATACATGACCGTAAAACCCATGAAGGAAGTGGAGGAATTTTTATCGCCTGTTGCGCAATCGGTCGGAGCAGAGCTCCTGGAAGCGGTGTGGAACAATCGCGAGAAGTCTCTTACGCTCATCATCGATGCCCCGGGCGGGGTCGATCTCAATTTATGCGAGGCGTTTCACCGCGCGGCGGACGTAGCGCTTGACGAACTCGATCCCACATATGGGGCGGCATATACGCTCAACTGTTCTTCGCCCGGGTTGGATCGTCCCTTTAAGACCGCACGCGATTTCGCGCGGCATATGGGCGAGAAGATCGAAGTGCACTTCTATGCTCCGTTTGAGGGGGCAAAGTACCGCGAGGGAACGCTTGCTTCCTTTGAGGACGGCGTCATTACCCTGATTACCGAGAAAGGGGAATTGCGCATCCCTTTCGAAAAGACCTCCAAGGTCTGTCTGCTCATCGAAGTATAACGCCTGCCGGCGTATCATCTACTATCCAAGGAAGGAGAAACATCATGATCAACAAGGATTTCTTTGCGGCGCTTGCCGATCTGGAACGTGAGAAGGGGATCAGTGAGGAGACTTTTCTCGAAGCGCTTGAAACGGCGCTTGTCTCTGCGTATAAGAAACAGTTCGACGGAGAAGCAGGCAAGGTAGAAGTCAAGCTCGATCCCGAAAAGGGAACCATCCGCTGTTTCCTGACGCGTACCGTCTCAGATGCGGAAGAACTTGGCGAAGGCGAGATCTCGCTTGAGGAAGCGCAGACGATCAAAAAGACCGCCAAGGTCGGCGACGTTTTCAGGGATGAATTTGCGCCCAAAGACTTCTCCCGCATCGCAGCGCAGACTGCAAAGCAGGTCATCTTGCAGAAGATCCACGAGACGGAGCGCGACAATACGCTTTCCGAGTTTTCGGACAAAGAGGGCGAGCTGATGAGCGGACTCATCCGCAAAGTGGACGCCCGCAATGTTTATATCGAACTGGGAAAGGGGCAGATCGAAGGACTGATGCTGCCGCAGGATCAGGTGCCGGGCGAGAAATACAATGTCGGCGACAAGATCAAGGTATACGTCAAGCGCGTCAAGAGCGGCGGCAGGAATGCACAGGTGCTTGTTACCCGTGCCGCGCCCGGGCTCGTCAAGCGCCTCTTTGAAGAGGAAGTGCCGGAGATCAAAGCGGGCACGGTCATCGTCAAAGGGATTTCGCGTGAGCCGGGACATCGTACCAAAATGGCGATCATGTCTGAGGATGCACGCGTGGACGCAGTCGGCGCATGCGTCGGAAATAAGGGCGCGCGTGTCAATGCAGTCGTCACCGAATTGAACGGCGAAAAAATCGATATTATTTTGTGGAGCGAAAATCCGCTGGAATTTATTGCCAAAGCGCTTTCTCCCGCAACGGTGCTGTCCGTCACACAGATGGGTGAAAAGTCAGCAGTCGCGGTCGTGCCGGACGATAAACTCTCGCTCGCGATCGGAAGGGATGGTCAGAATGCCCGTCTTGCTGCGCGTCTGACAGGCTGGAAGATCGACGTCAAGAGCGAGTCTGCAGCGGCGAAGCTTCATCTCGAGACGCCTGCGGAGGCGTCGGAGGAATAAATGCCTAAGCAGAAAAAGATCCCCATGCGTACCTGTATTGCGTGCCGCGAAGAAAAACCTAAAAAAGAGATGCTTCGCATCGTGCGAAGCGCTTCGGGCGAGATCTGCCTGGATTTTTCGGGAAAACTTCCCGGACGCGGCGCGTATATCTGCGACAGTGAGGCATGCATCAAAAAGCTGGGAAAGTACCGCTTGCTACACAAAACCTTCTCTCAGGAAGTGGACGAGAGCGTGTACCGGGCGATCGAGGAGGAGTTCCTGCGTGCAAAGTAAGCTGGGAACTTATCTCAATTTCTGCAAGCGTGCGGGCAAACTGGTACTGGGCGTGAATGCCGCAAAGTCAATACGCGGCAGGGTCTGGTTGTTCGTTGCGGATGTTTCGGCGTCCGATAATACGAAAAAAGAGATCGAAAAGCTCTCGAAAAAGTTTTCATGCACCGTACTATGGGTGTATGATCTTGATTTGCTTGTGCATAAGGAAAAATGTAAGCTGGCGGCAGTCGCGCAGGAGCAACTTGCCCGTGCGATCTTGCAAGAATGTAAAGCAGAGAAACAGGAAAATCTCGGGACGGCAGGCAGGGCGCCTGCAAAATCGGAGGAGATATGTCATACGAAAACATTGAAAAGCTGAGTGCGGTCTTAAAGGACGAGAAGACCGCAGCCCTGCAAAAGTCGATCGCTGCGGGAGAGAAGCAGCTTGCCGAATTGCTTAAAAAGCTCGGCGAGCTGGAGACGGCAGCGGCGGCGCGCCGTGCGGAGGAAGAGGCGCGCAGAAAGGAAGAAGAGGCTGCCGCAGCCCGCGCTGCCGCGGAGGCAGAACGTGCGGCTGCTGCGGAACAGGCTTCCGTGCCTGACAAAGAGACCGCTCCGCAGCCTGTACAGCCTGCCGCAGAATCCCCGGAGCCTGTTGCGGAGATCCGGGAACCCGCCGCAGAGCGTCAGGAGAAAGCAGCGCTTAAAGAGGAGACCATTCCCAAGACTGCTCTTCAGGAAGAACGCATTCCGACGCCTGCAGCGAAGAGCAATGCGAACGGGAAGCCGGGTCAGCCTGTAAGAAACGCGTCGTCCGCACAGAATATCCCGCAGCGGCAGAATGTGCCCGCCAGAGACGGGCGGTCATCCGGCGGACCGTCCAAATCCGATCGTCCCACTTACCGCCCGACGGAAGGCCGTCCCGATTCCCGCGGTGCACGTCCTGCTTATGCGCCCGGTACTCGTACGCAGACCGGTGCGCCCCGCCCCGGCATGGGAGCCCCCCGGCCGCAGGCAGGAGCGCCGCGTCCCGGCATGGGAACGGGAACGCGTACGGGCGCACGTCCGCCGATGCCGCGTCCCGCTGCGCCCGCGCCCGCACCTGCGGCGCCTCGTCGTGAGACACCTAAAAAATTTGAAAAAACATATGTCGAGCAGCGCCGCGTCGTCAATAAACGTGATCTTCAACGCAGACAGGGCGCATCGATCGGCGATTTCGACGAGGATAAGAGCGGTTACAGAAAGGCTCGTTTCGGCAAGAAGGCAGTCCGGAAAGAGACGCAGACGATCAAGATCGATCATGCCGTCGTCACCAGTAAGGAGATCCCCATCAAGGTTCTGTCCGAAAAATTGGGCATTTCGGCCGTGGAAATCACCAAACGCCTCTTCAAAGAGGGCATCATGAAGACGGTCAACGAGTCGGTGGACTATGACAACGCGGCGTTTATTGCGTTGGAGTTGGGGATCGATCTCGAATATAAACCTGAGGAGACGGCGGAAGACGCGCTTCTCAAGATGCATGGGGAAGGGGACAGCGAGAACCTGATTCCCCGTGCGCCCGTCGTTACAGTCATGGGACACGTCGATCACGGCAAGACGTCGCTTCTCGATGCGATCCGCAAGACGAACGTCACGGAGGGCGAAGCCGGCGGCATTACGCAGAGCATCGGCGCTTACACCGTTACGTTCGGCGAGGGCAAGAAAGTCACATTCATCGATACCCCCGGACACGCGGCATTCACGGCGATGCGAGCGCGCGGCGCACAGGTCACGGATATCGTCGTTCTCGTTGTCGCGGCGGATGACGGCATCATGCCGCAGACGGTGGAGGCGATCAATCATGCAAAGGCGGCGGATGTGCCTATCATCGTTGCGATGAACAAGATGGATAAGCCGCACGTCGATCCGGACCGCGTCAAACAGGAACTCATGAAGTACGACCTCGTGCCCGAGGAGTGGGGCGGCGACGTCATCGTCGAGCCGGTTTCCGCCAAGACGGGCATGGGCATCGATAAATTGCTCGAGGACATCGACCTCGTCGCCGAAATGGCGGAACTCACGGCAGACCCCACGCGCAAGGCGAAGGGCGTTGTCATAGAAGCCAAACTGGATAAAGGCAAGGGTCCCATGGCGAGCGTGTTGGTGCAGAACGGGACGTTACGGACGGGGGATAATCTTGTCTCCGGTACCACTGTTGGTAAAGTACGCGCGATGATCGATGACAAGGGAAGATCGGTCAAGGAGGCAGGTCCCTCCACGGCGGTCTCCGTCCTGGGACTTGAGGATGTCCCCAATGCGGGCGACGCGATCTTCGCCGTCGAAGCCAGCCTCATGAAGCAGGTACAGGAGGAGCGCAAGAACAAGCAGCGCGAATCCATGATCCACGAGACGGCAAAGGTCTCCCTGGATGATATCTTCCGCCAGGTGGATGAAGGAAGTCTCAAGGACCTCAAAGTCATCGTCAAGGCAGACGTGCAAGGCTCCGTGGAGGCGGTCAAAGCCTCCTTGGAAAAGCTCTCCAACGAGGAGGTGCGCGTTAAAGTGATCCATGCCGCAGCGGGTGCGATCACCGAAAGCGACGTCTCGCTCGCGGATTCTGCCAATGCCATCATCATCGGCTTCAATGTGCGTCCCGATACCAAAGCGAAGGCGCTTGCCGAGCGCAGCCATGTCGATGTCAGAATGTATCGCATCATCTATGAACTTTTGGATGATATGGAAGCGGCATTAAAGGGCATGCTCTCACCCAAGTACAAGGAGGTGTACATGGGCAAGGCGGAAGTGCGCCAGACCTTCAACATCACGGGCGTCGGTACGATCGCAGGCTGCCTTGTCACCGAAGGACGGCTGGTACGCGGCGGCAAACTGCGCATCTACCGCAACGATGTCATGATCGTCGAGAACAACGTCAAACAGCTCAAACACTATAAGGATGACGTCAAGGAAGTCGCGGCGGGTCTTGAATGCGGTTGTGCGATCGAGAATTTCAATGACATCAAAGTCGGCGACTATATCGAGTGCTATCTGATCGAGGAGATCAAGAACTGAGGAAAGGCGTCTGCGTGACTTGCGACCCTATCGCAAAAATCTTTTCTTGAAAAATATTTCTGCGAGCTATGAATGGCGTTCGCAAAGGTGTCACTGCGTTATGCCTTTGTTGCACCAATTTGCCAACCCTTTGGCTTAGGCGGAAAGGTGAGCCGATGGGGGCTAAACTGTTGCCAAACCCATCGGCGAGAAAAACCGAACGCCGAGCCGCATTGCGGCGACTGTTGGGTTTTTCTAAATAATCGTCCGATTGTTTTCGTCAGTTCGAAAAGAATCGGACGAGAAAAGGAATAAATAATGCCGCAAGGAAAGTCGCGCCTTTCCGCAGCGGAACTCAATTTGTCGCTTGCGACCTCAGCAGGTGAATGCGCGAGGGGTTATTTTGTCATAAATCACGGCGCAAGCAAAACCACGCTTTTGCGCCGCGCGCCCCTATTTGCCAACCCTTTGGCTTTTGCGGAAAGGTGAGCCGATGGGGGCTAAACTGTTGCCAAACCCATCGGCGAGAAAAACCGAACGCCGAGCCGCATTGCGGCGACTGTTGGGTTTTTCTAAATAATCGTCCGATTGTTTTCGTCAGTTCGAAAAGAATCGGACGAGAAAAGGAATAAATAATGCCGCAAGGAAAGTCGCGCCTTTCCGCAGCGGAACTCAATTTGTCGCTTGCGACCTCAGCAGGTGAATGCGCGAGGGGCTATTTTGTGGGCGATATCCTCGCGCAGAGGGCAGCGCCCTGAAAGTCGTAAATTTTGTTTTTTACGGCTAAAAAAGAAAATTTACGAGAAGGTATTTATATATGTCAAGACGTACCGACCGCGTAGACGGAGAATTGCAGCGGGAGATCGCCGCGATCATTTCGGGCGAACTTAAAAACCGCGAACCTGACCTTAAAGGGCTGATCAGCGTCACCGAAGTGGACGCCGCGCCCGATTTCAAGACGGCAAAGGTGTATGTCAGCATTTATGCCGCAAGTGAGGAGGAAAAGAAGCGATCATTTTCTATCCTGCGGGAGAATGCGGGACTTATGCGCCATGAGCTTGCCAAGGTCATGCGGATGCGTACCGTACCTTCGCTCACCTTTTTGGAGGACAGGAGCATGGCATATGGATCGCACATGGACGAACTCTTTGCATCGCTTCATCACGATGAGGACGAACAATGAACACGTTACAGGAAATTGCAGACGTCATCAAAACATTAAAAAGCGCGGTGATCTTTACGCATATGCGTCCCGACGGCGATACGCTCGGGAGCGCAATGGCGCTCTCCCGCGCTCTTTTCATGCTCGGGATCCAAAATGAGGTCGTCAACGAGGGCGAGATACCCGAGAAATTCTTGCTGTTTGAGGGCATGGATAAAATCGTCAAGACCCCTACGTCGGATGCGCAGGGGTATATCTGCGTGGACACTAGTGATGAAGCGCGCCTCGGGTATGCCCAGCCGATTTTTTCAGACGGAGCCAAAAAGGGAAAGGTGACGGTCAACGTCGATCACCATATTTCCAATACCCGCTTTTGCAAGTATAATTTTGTGCGTGGTCGTGCCAGCAATTGTGAGAATATAGCGGAGCTTGTCCGGCTTTTGGGCGTCAAGCCCGATAAACTGCTTGCGGACTATCTTATGATGGGAATGGTAACGGATTCCGGCGCCTTTTCGCACAGCGACGTCAACGGCGATACTTTCCGTGCGGCGGCATATGCTGCGGATGCGGGGGCTGACGTCGGGGAAATTACCTATCAGATTTTCAAAAAGCAGTCTAAAGCGCGCTCGCAGCTGTATGCGGAGGTCATCTCTGCTCTGCGCTACGATTTAGACGACAGGCTGGTTGTCGCGCTTGTCTCGCAGGCACAGCTGAAAAAATATTGTCTGAAGCAGGACGCCACTGAGGGTATCGTGGATTTCGGGCTGACGGTGGAGCCGGTAGAAGTCAGCGTCTGCCTCATGGAGGTCAAAAAAGGACAGTATAAGGCGTCTCTTCGCTCGAAAGGCGTTGCCAATGTCAACGAGATCGCGGGCGTGTTCGGAGGCGGCGGGCATGTGCTTGCCTCAGGATGCATGCTGTTCGGCGACTATGAAGAAATCTTTGACAAACTGCGCTATGCCGTAGCGCAGCGGCTGCCTCAATGACGGGCTTTCTCAACCTTTTCAAGCCCGAGGGCATGAGCTCGGCGCAGGCGGTAAACAAGGTCAAATGGCTCACTCGCATGCCGTGCGGGCACATGGGCACGCTCGACCCGCTCGCCTGCGGCGTCCTGCCCGTCGGCGTGGGCAACGCAACGCGGCTGTTTGACTACTTTCTCTCCAAGAAAAAGACGTACGTCGCCCGCTTCACCTTCGGCGCGACGACGGAAACGCTCGATCGCGAAGGGGAGATCGTCCGTGGCGGAGCGGTGCCGACTGTGGCGCAGATCGAGGCGGCGCTTCCCGCCTTTGTGGGCGAGATCGCGCAGATCCCGCCCAAGTACAGCGCCCTTTCGGTGGGCGGCAGGCGCGGCTACGACCTTGCACGCAGCGGCGCGGATTTTACCCTTGCGGCGCGCAGCGTGACGGTGGATTCCTTCCGTCTGCTTTCTCAGACCGCGCCCGATGAGTATGAGTTTGAGGTCGTCTGCGGTGCGGGGACATATATCCGCTCCCTCGCCCGCGATCTTGCCGCCGCCCTCGCAACGCAGGGATACATGTCCTATTTGCGGCGGGAGGCGAGCGGCGTGTTTATCGCCAAAACGGCGGTCGCGCCCGAACTGCTCACCCGCGAGAACGTGTGGGACTACCTCATCCCGACGGAGTCCGTATTGCCCTTTTCCGAGCTTGGCGAGGTGGACGCGCGCATCTTCAACGGCGTGGGTGTCCCCGTACAGGCAGAAGACGGGCAGTACAAATTGCGCCGCGACGGCGGATTTTACGGCATTGCGCGCGTCACAAACGGCGTTGCGCGCGCGGAGAAGAAACTATGCTGACCATGCTTGCGCCCGATGCGGGGCGCTTTTCACAGCCGTGCGTCCTGCTGTTGGGCAGGTTTGACGGCATTCATCTGGGACATAAGACGCTGCTGGACGCAGCCAAGCGATACGATTTGCCCGTCGTCTTTACGCTGATTGCGGGCGGCAAGGCGGGCGGGGAACTCTTTACCCTTAGGGAACGCTGCACCGTATTGGAGCAATTGGGGGCGGCGGGCGCGTTCGCCTTTCCTTTCACGGAGGCGTTCCAAAACACGAGTGCGGAGAACTTTTTGCGCGATTTGTTCGCACGCTGTATGCCCCGCGCCATTCTTTGCGGCGAGGACTTCCGCTTCGGAGAGGGAGCAAAGGGGGACGCGGCGCTGCTCAGAAAGCTGGCGCCCTGTCCCGTTGACGTATTGCCCCTCTTGACAGCGGACGGTCACAAAATTTCGTCCACGTCTCTCAAAAAACTGCTCGCGGCGGGCGATATGCCCGCGCTCAACGCGCTGCTCGCGTATCCCTACTTCATCGAGGGCGACGTCGAGCACGGCAGGCACGTCGGGAGCGGGCTGGGCTTTCCGACCGTCAATCTCGATCTGCCCGCCGAAAAGGCGCCGCCGAAGGAGGGTGTGTACGGCGGGTACGCACAGACGAAGTTCGGTAAGTTTCCCTGCATCCTCAACTACGGCGCGCGCCCGACGTTCGGTGTCGCGGAGAAAAAGACGGAAGCTTTCCTTCTGGATTTTGAAGGCGACCTGTACGGAAGTACGGTGCGCATCTATCCCACGCAGTACTATCGCCCCGTGACGGCGTTCCCGTCGGCGGAGGCGCTCAAGGCGCAGATCGCGCAGGACGCGGCGCGCGCAAAAAGGAGCAACGTATGATCAAATTCGGACCGAGCGGCAATTCCGAGTCCTTCTATGCGGCAGGCTATTCGCACACCGAGGAGGCGGCAACCTACGTCAAAGAGATGGGGCTTGACTGCTTTGAGTACTCCTTCGGGCGCGGCGTGCGCATGGGGGAAGAGAAGGCGCACGCCATCGGCAGGGCGTTCGATGCGGAGGGCGTGGAGATTTCCGTCCATGCGCCCTACTTCATCAACTTCGCCAATCCCGAGGAGGAGATGGTCGCAAAGTCCTACGGCTATGTGCTGGACAGCGCCAAGATGTGCCGCGTCATGGGCGGGAAGCGCATCGTCTTTCACCCTGCGGCGCAAGGCAAGGACGCGCGCGAGATCGCCGTCTCCCGCGCCGAGGACAGGCTCAAAGTCCTGCGCGACTATATCTATCTCAACAACTTGCAGGACATGATGTTCTGCCCCGAGACGATGGGCAAACTCGCGCAGATCGGCACGCCCGAGGAGATCATACGCTTTTGCCTCGTGGACGAGGTCTACACGCCCTGCATCGACTTCGGGCACGTCAACGCCCGCGAGCAGGGGAGCTTAAAGACGGCGTCCGACTATCGGGCGCTGCTTGAGATGTTCCTCGAAAAACTGGGCTACGAGCGAATGAAGCACTTCCATGTGCATTTCTCCAAGATCATGTACGGCGCGAAGGGGGAGATCAAGCATCTCACCTTTGCCGACGAAACGTACGGTCCCGAATTTGAGCCGCTCGCCGTCGTGCTGCACGATCTGAAGCTGGAGCCGTATATCGTCTCCGAGTCGGACGGATCGCAGGCGGAGGACGCGTGTGCGATGAAACGGATGTATCAGGCGGTTTCAGCGTAAAAATAGCGTGATTGCCGTGCGCATTGCTTAAAAAATATTGACTTGACCGCGTTCTTTTGGTATAATCGAAGCATGACGAAAGAGCAGTTGCATGAGATATATGCCGTCTGCGGGGCGGACGCCCTGTTTTTGGAACAGGACTTCCTGCGCCGCTATGTGACGGGATTTTATTCGACGGACGGCTATGTCGTCTATGACGGCGAAGTCTGTACCTTTGTGGCGGATGCAAGATACTTCGAAGCGGCGCAGAATGCGCTCGCGGGGAGTTTTGTTGCCGTCAAAGAGGGGACGTATGCCGCGGCGATGGAGCTTGTCAGGGGAAAAAAGACGCTCGGCGTTCCATTCCCCTATATCAGCCGTGCGGCGAGCGACAGGCTGGAAGGCGAGGGCTTTGCTCTCGTGGATTGCATGCCCGCCCTGCGTACGGCGATGAAGGTCAAGTCCGAAGCGGAGATTTCTCTGATCGGGCAGGCGTGCGATATTGCCGAAGAAGGCTTTCTTGCGACCCTTCCCCGTGTAAAAGAGGGTATGACGGAGCGCGAACTTGCCGCCGTCCTGGAGTATGAGATGCGCATGCGCGGCGCGGAGGGCGTCTCGTTCGAGACCATCGTGGCGTTCGGCGCAGGCTCCAGCGTTCCCCATCATGAGACGGGGGACACGAAGCTCAGATTCGGCGACGTCGTGCTCATCGACTATGGCTGCAAGAAGGGGGGCTACTGCTCCGACTGCACGCGCACTTTCCTGTTCGGCGACGACGGCAAGCACGAGGAGTTCAAAAAGCACTATGCGCTCGTTCTCGAGGCGCACGAGCTTGCCAAGGCGCGCATCGTTGCGGGCATGACGGGGAAAGAGGCGGACGAGATCGCCCGCGGCTATTTCCGCGAACACGGGTTGGACGGCGCGTTCACGCACTCTTTGGGGCACGGCATCGGGCTTGAGATCCACGAGCATCCCATGCTCTCGCCGAGGAGCGAGGAAGTGCTTCTCGACGGCATGGTCTTTTCGGACGAGCCCGGCCTGTATTTTGCGGGCAAATACGGCATCCGCATCGAGGACAGCGTCACGTTAAAGGGCGGCAAGGTCGTGTCCTTCATGCACAAGACCGAGCACGGCTTACTCATTTTGTAAATTTTTAGTTGAAAGACAAGGAGAATAGATTTATGGCACAGATCATGGCAGGCGATATCCGCAAGGGCACCACGTTCGAGTACAAGAGCGGCGTCTATACGGTCACCGAGTTCCAGCACGTCAAGCCCGGTAAGGGCGCGGCGTTTGTCCGCTGCACGTTAAAGAACGTCGTCACGGGGCAAGTCCTCTCCGACGAGACCTTCAACCCCACGGCGAAGCTCGAGACGGCGCAGGTCGAGACCAAGAAGATGACGTATTCCTATACGGACGGCGAGTTCTACTACTTCATGGACGAGGAGTTCAACCTCACGCCCCTCAATTATTCGCAGGTCGAGGACGCGCTCCGTTACATCCGTGAGAACGACACGGTCACCGTCAAGTTCCTTTACGGGAATGCCTTTTCCGTCGATCCGGAGAACTTCGTCGAACTCAAGGTCATCGAGGCTGAGCCGGGCGTCAGGGGTAATACCGCGACCAACGTTACCAAGGCGGCGAAGGTGGAGACGGGCGCGACCTTCCAGGTCCCCATGTTCGTCGAGGAAGGCGATACCATCCGTATCGATACCCGTACGGGCGAGTACATGAGCCGCGTCTGATGAAATTTGTTGCACAGCGTGTGAGCAGAGCATTGCTCACCGTAGGTGGGGAGCCCGTTTCCGAGATCGGACACGGGCTCGTCGTCTATTTCGGCGTCAAGGTCGGCGACAGCGAAAAGCAGGCGGAAAAGTGCGCCGAGAAGATCGCGCATCTGCGCGTCTTTGAGGACGATGCGGGCAAGATGAACTTGTCCGTTCTGGATGTCGGCGGCGAGGTGCTGCTTGTCTCCCAGTTCACCCTGTACGGCGATGCGAAAAAAGGCAATCGCCCGTCCTTTACCGAAGCGGAGCGGCCCGAACAAGCGGACGCGCTCTATCACCATGCCGCAGACAAATTGCAAGAGCTCGGCGTGCCCGTCAAGCTCGGCGTATTCGGCGCGCACATGGTCATCGAGCAGGTCAATGACGGACCGGTAACGATTATTCACGAATGCTAGTTCACGACTTTCTTTTCGAACTGACGAAAAGAAAGTCCGTGAGATTAAAAGAAACCCGCGGGCACGCTTACGCTATCCGCAGGTTTCTCTCGCGGCGCGCAGTCGCAACAAAATAGTGCGCGCCGCTCACTTTTCCGCTTAAGCGCTTCCGCGCAAATAAGAATTACCATATTTCTCGCAAAAATATTTTTGAAGAAAAGATTTTTGCGAAGAGGGTGAGGCGTGCGTTATGCGCATCAGCACAGTATGCTGTGCGCGCACGCCGAACTTAGAAATCGCCTTTTTCAGCGGCGATTTCTTGACCGCAGGCGGCGCATTCCCTTGGCGCCGACAAGACCGCAACGGCGCGTTGTTGGACTTTGCGCAGGTGCAAAGTCCTGAAGGCAAAGTTTGCGGCGACGAAAAAGGCATAACAAGTGAAGCCTTTTCCCGTGTTTGATAGCAAAGGGCGCAAAAGCGTGGTTTTGCTTGCGGCGAGATTGATAGCAAAAGGCAGAAAATTGCCGCAAGGCGCGTGGTTCTGACGATCAAGGAGAAAAATGTACAAGATCGCGAAGTTGACATTTGAGGCGGTGGACGGCGCACAGAGGGCTGGGCAGCTGCAAGAACAGGTGGAAAATTATTTCAGCGCGCTCATCAATCAGGGACGCGTCGCGGAATACATGCTTATGCAGCAAGAGGGTGCGCTCGTTGCGATCGCTTCGCTGCCCGAGGAGGACGCGCTCTCCGAGCAGTACGATAACAAGTACGTCAAACGCTTTTCGGAAGGGCTGTCCGTTCATTGGGAACTGATCGGTGAAGAGGCTTTCGATTCGCATGTCTGTACCTGCCAATGTCCCTCCTGCTTCCTGTTGGATGCGAACGGTAAGGAGGAAAGTCCCGTCTTTTGCGGGGACTGCGGGGGAGAAGTCCCGCTTTACAGAGTGCCGGCAGACGAGACGCAGGAGCATGCCTCTCTTCTCGGCTGGCAGCAGGCATTTCAGGCGATGATAACCCTTTGGTGCGAGAGCCTGTCCGACCGCTTTACCAGGCGTCAGATCGAGCATCCCGCCTCGGCGCTCAATCGGGAGGGCAGGAGATTGGCTCGCGCGCTCGAAGACAGACTGAATAAGCCCGTCTATCTCTATCTGGAAAACCCGCTCGGGATTTTGATGAAAAAGCCGCCGCTTCGGCACTGTCCCGCGTGCGGGAAGCCGCTCACGGCGATGCCGGGCGAAGTATGGGCGCTCAATCTCTGTCATGATTGCCGCCTTGCCCTTCCCCAAGAGGAATAAAACTACAGGAAATACGATGAAAGTACAATATCTCGGCACGGGGGCGGCAGAAGGCGTCCCTGCGGTTTTCTGCAACTGTGAATACTGCCGCGGGCTGCGTGTGCGCATGGCGGCGGGAAGGGCGGGGCTTGAGGTGCGTTCGCGTTCGCAGGTCATCTTGGACGGCGAGCTGTCCGTCGACTTCCCGCCCGACGCCTATTCTCATTCGCTCGCGCACGGCGTCGATCTCTCGGCGCTCAAGTATCTTTTGGTCACGCACTCGCACATGGATCACTTCTACGCGCATGATTTTATCCTGCGCGGCTATAAGTATGCGCACGAGATGACGGAGCCGCTGCTCACGATCTTCGGCAATGCCGAGGTATGCAGCGTCTTTCGCGAGGACACCCGCCGCGAAATGAAGGACTCCGTCGCGCCCAACATCGATCTGCGCACGGTGGGCGCCTATCAGGAGCTTGCCTTTGAGGACTGGCGGGCATACACCTTTCCCGCGCAGCACTCTTCCAAAGAGCCGCTCCTCTACCTCATCGAGCGGGGCGGGAAGCGCGTTCTGCACCTCACAGACACGGGCAAACTCCCCGATGAGAGCATGGAATTTTTGAAGGGGCTCAAAAAGCGTGCCGATCTCATCACCTTTGACTGTACCTTTCTCTGGGACAGAACGGAGTCGGGTGCGCGGCACATGGGGCTGGACGAGGTCAGCTACACCGTCGGAAGGCTGGAGCGTGCGGGTATCGCAGACGAGAGCACCAAAAAGGTCATTACGCACTTCTCTCATAACAGTACGCCGACGGCAGAAGCGGTGGCGCGTGCGGAGCGTGAATTTGGTTTTATCGCGGCGTATGACGGCATGATGCTGGAGATTTAGCTCCCATGAACGACACCCTCTACTTAAGCGATCTGGACGGGACTTTGCTTCGCCCCGATCAGACTCTGAGCGCATACACCTGCGCTGTCATTGACCGCCTTGTCTCGGCGGGCGTGCGCTTCTCCTATGCGACGGCGCGCAGCATCGAGACGGCGGGTAAGGTGACGCGTGGCATCCGGGTCGCGCTGCCCGTCATCGTGCACAACGGTACGTTTATTGTGGACAGCGTCACGGGCAAGCCCCTGTGGTCGGCGAAGTTTTCGCCCGAAGAAGCAAGAACTATCCTGGACGCCTTTATAAAACGCGGATTGTTTCCTATCACTTATGCCGTCATCGACGGCAGAAACCGCTTTTCTTATTTGCGGGACAGGTGTACGAGGGCGCAATGGGAATTCCTTCTGACCCGCATTGACGGCTCCGACCGCCGCGCGCGGGAGATCTTCTCGGAAGATGCGGCGCCGGACGGCGACGTGCACTACTTCGCCTGCATTTCGGACGATGAAGGTACGCTCCTGTTCGTGAAAGAGGCGCTGGAAGGGGATTTTCGCTGCATCTTTTCGCGCGATATATATACGGGAGCGCCGTGGCTGGAGGTCATGCCTAAAGATGCCTCCAAGGCCGCTGCCGCGCATGTTCTTCGGGACATGCTCGGCTGTAAAAAACTGGTCTGCTTCGGAGACGCCGTCAACGATCTTCCGCTGTTCGAGATCGCGGACGAGCGCTATGCCGTTGCCAATGCGGCGCCTGAACTCAAAACGGTCGCAACGGGCGTCATCGGCGGAAACGACGAGGACGCCGTCGCCCAATGGTTGGAGAAACATATTGCGATATAATGACTGCGCGCCTCGCCGCTTTCAGGGGGGTGGCGCGCAGTCTCGGAAGGATGTACCTTTTCTGAATACTCCGGATTATTTTTCCCGCTTCTTTGTGGCAGCGCCCGCAGCAAATCCGTCCGTTTGATGTTCGGAACCAACCGGGACGCCGTCCTGCGCATGCTCTGCGGGAGACGTGAGAGCGCCGACGCCGGCTTCGGAGTGCTCCGGTGCATCGGGCTGCGCCTGTGCGGAACCGTCCGTTATACGGCGCGGAAGGGGGAGAAAGGAGAACGCTTTCATGCTCGATTGTCTTTTCCAAAACAGGATAAAGAGTGGAATAAGTGTGACGAGACTGCCCAAAAGATGCAGGATCATGTCCTCCATCGTATCGAGGAGGGCGGTGCCGCGACGGCTGTTCACGAGATAAGTGCCGTCCGGGTAGCTCTCAAGAATGCCTTCCGCCCACCCCTGCGTGCTGGAAGTCGGACTGACGGTATCGACAGTGAATTCAAATATTTCCCAAAGAAAGCCGACCGAAAGCGAGAAGAAAAAGGAAAACAGCACGATCGCAGCTGTTTTTAATTTACCTGCGGGCTGGTTGTACAATAGGAGTGAGCCAAGTCCCAGTCCGACTGCGGCGAAGAGTACGCCCGAAAGGGAGTGCAGTACCATGTCCCAAGCGGGGAAAAAGTCATACATCCGCCAAACGTTGGAGACGGTATTCCCGAAGAAAGCAAACAGCATACAGCAGACGACAAGGGGCGTACCGGCGCGGAAGCGCAGGATCAGCTCCGCCAGAAAAATTGCCGAGATCGTAAAAATACTGATAAAGAAGTGCAGTACGCTGTAGGAAAAATTTTCCGGGCTGAGCGTTCCGCTGTTACGTCGTGCAATACAGAGCATAAGCCCCGCAAAATCAAGGAGCAGAAGAAGCGACCAGACGGTGAGCAGAATGATTTTTCGTTGGCGCTGAGAGAGTTCCCGCATAATATCGTCTCCATAAGTTTGTTATGTACTACTGTATCATGATTTGTGCCCTTTGTCAACGGGACGATGCAGAGAGATGATATAAAATATCAATCCGGGTGACGAATACGCGCGGAAATCCGGGAAAAACGCATAAAGCGGTTTACTTTTTTTTGAAAACAGTGTACAATAGTTATGTATACATTGCAGGGGAGGCAGATATGGCGTTATTGGAAAAAGTCCGCGCATTGTTTGCGCGCAGAAGGCCGTCTGTCGTCCTCGGTCTTGCGCTCGGGTCGGGCGGGGCGAAAGGCATGGCGCATCTCGGTGCGCTCAAGGCGTTTGCGGAAGAAGGGTTGTCTTTTTCCGTTGTGACAGGAACGAGCATCGGTTCCATTGTGGGCGCGCTGTATGCCAAAGGATATTCCTGGGCAGACATGACGAGTGTCGTGGACAGTGTGGACAGGGGCGAATTTGCAAAAAATCTGCGACCGTTTGCCGATCTTTCTCCCATTGAGGCCTTTTTGGAACAATACCTCGAAGGGGATTTCTCTTCCCTTGCGCTGCCGTTTGCCTGTTGTGCGACGGACGGAGGGAGCAATGAATGCGTCGTGCTGAGAGAGGGAAAACTTGCCCGCGCATTGACTGCGTCCAGCGCCATTCCTCCCTTTTTCCGCGGTGTGGATATCGGCGGCAGGAAATATTATGACGGCGCTTTCTCCAATGCCGTTCCCGCAGACGTCTGTCGTGAGATGGGAGCAGAAGTGGTCGTCGGCATCGATTTATCGGCTTACGCGCGGGCAGATGCCGAAAAGGGGCGCGTCGAGCGCTGGGTCGGTTCCGTTGTGGGAGCGATCACCCCCGTCAGAACGCTGGAGGACGCCAAGACGCGCGGTTATCGCGCCGCAGACGTCATGCTGCGCCCCAACCTCTATGACTTTCGCGCGACGAGCATTGACCGTGCCGCCGTTGATGCTATGTTTGAGATCGGCTACATGGAGGCGAAGTCCCGCATGGAGGAGATCCGCAAGGCGATTGCAGATGTGCAGAAAAATAAGCCGCGGCGAAGGCTGAAATGAGCGTACGGGGCGCGGCACGAAAAGTGCGGCGCATGTTGTGTATCGTAAGAGCGGGGCTTGTATGTCTCATTGCGCTCGCTGTGGCGCTGTTGTTTTATATTGTTCCGTACCGTGTTTTTCTGCCCGCCGCACAGATCGCCGCGCGCGGGGAAGGGGAGATGCGTCTGCACTTTCTTTCCGTCGGACAGGGGGATTGCACGATTGTGGAATTTCCTGACGGCAGCGCACTTGTTGTGGACGCGGGCGACGGATCGTTTGAAGCAAACAATGCCATCGTTTCATACATAAAGGGACTGAATGTGCGCTCGCTCTCTTTGCTCGCAACGCATGCCGACATTGACCACTACGGCGGCTTTTCCGAACTTCTGCGCGTCTTCCGCGCGGACAGGTTCTATCTTCCCGTTCTTCCCTCGGCGGCGTCCGCATACCGGAGCCTGCTTGCGGCGATCGAACGCGAGGGGTGTAAGACGGAGACTCTCACCCGCTATGATGTTATCGGGCACGCTTCGGGCGCATATGCGGTCTGTATTTCTCCGCATGCCGTGGACGAGACGGACGGCAATTCGGCTTCGACCATGCTCTATCTGAGTTATGCCGGCGTCAACATTTTACTTTCTGCCGATGCGGATGCAGCGCGGGAAGAACAAATTTTATCCGAACTGGAACTGTCGGAAAGCTTGCTGGACAGCGGCGGATATCGTGTGCGCCTTGACGAGACGCATATTCTTAAGGTTTCGCACCACGGTTCGGACAATGCGTCAAGCAAAGACTGGCTGTCCTTTCTCTCACCGGAGGCGGCGGTCGTTTCCTGCGGGACGGGGAATGCCTATCATCATCCCGCAGGCGGAACAATGGCGCGGCTTGCGGAACTCGGTACGCAAATCTACCGCACGGATGAGTTGGGCAATGTCTTGCTCAGTGTTCGTGACGGGTCATATACCATAACTTATGCATGAAGGAGGACGTCATGAACATTACAACAGCCGGAGAATCGCACGGAAAAGGGCTGTTTTGCATTATCGAAGGTTTGCCTTCGGGACTGACGCTCGATCTTGAGGAGATCAGCAAAAATCTTGCTCTGCGTCAGACGGGGTATGGGCGGGGCGCGCGGCAGAAGATCGAGTGCGATGAAGCGGAGATCCTTTCGGGTGTACGCGATCGGAGAACGCTCGGAAGCCCCGTGACGCTCGCCGTCTGGAATCGTGACTACGCCAATTGGAAGGACTACATGGCGCCCGAGGGTTGCGATGTGACGCGGCGTACGCTTACCAAAGTGCGTCCCGGACATGCCGATCTGACGGGGCTGAAAAAGTACGGCGGCACGGATGCGAGAAATATTCTGGAGCGTGCGTCGGCGCGCGAGACTGCCGTGCGCGTCGCGGCGGGGACGATTTGCCGTCAGCTTCTGCGCGAACTCGGGATCGAGGTGCGCGGATATGTCCGGTCTGCCGGCGGCGTGACGGACGAGAAGGAATATACTTTCGACGAACTTGCGGACAGACTTCCGGAACTGTATATGATGGATAAGGATGTTCAGGCACGGGCAATGACGGTCATTGACGAGTGCAAGGATACGGGCGATACCTGCGGCGGCATCGCCGAGCTTCGCGTCAGGGGAATGAAGTGCGGCTTCGGCAGCTGCATGACCTCCGCGCAGAAGCTGGACGGCAGGCTTGCAGGTGCGCTCATGTCGGTGCAGGCAGTCAAGGGCGTGGAGTTCGGTCTGGGTTTCGGCGCAGCCGTGCGCCGCGGCAGCGCCGTCCATGACGAGATCTATTATGAAGAGGAACAGGGTTACTACCGCAAGACCAACCGTGCGGGCGGCGTTGAGGGCGGTATGAGCAACGGAGAGGAACTCGTGATTCGTCTTGCCAAAAAACCCATCCCAACCCTGATGCGTGGGCTGAATACCGTGGACTATGTCTCACATGAAGAGGTACGCGCCGCGACTGAGCGCAGCGATGTCTGCGCAATTAAGGCGTTTACCGTCATTGCGGAGAGCGTGTTATGCACCGAGCTTTGCAAGATCGTTTTGGAGAGACTGGGCGGGGACAATCTTGCCGAAGTAAAAGAACGCTATGAGAGGCTGCCCCGATGAAGACCGTCGTCATCCAAACTGAGAAAAAAGAGACGAGCCGCGTCACTTGCCGCAAAAATGTTTTGGGACGCGCTCTTCCGGAGGCGCTTGCGGCATATAAGGAAACATTTATTTTTACGGACGAGACGGTTTTGGCGCTGTACGGGAAGAAGGTGCGAGATGTCCTGGGGGATGTCCCTGTATATGCGATGCCTGCAGGCGAAGAGCACAAGACGCCCGAAACACTTTTGTCGCTGCTCGCTGCCATGACGGGAGCCGGACTGCACCGCAATGCCTGCCTTGTGTGCCTGGGCGGCGGCGTCGTGGGGGATATCGGCGGGCTTGCCGCCTCTCTCTACATGCGCGGCATTGCCTGCATTCAGGTGCCTACGACGCTCCTTTCGCAGGTCGATTCTTCTGTCGGCGGCAAGACTGCCGTGGACTTTATGGGGGTCAAAAACCTCGTGGGCGCATTTTTTCAGCCCAAGCAAGTCTTCGCCGATCCCGCCTTTTTTGCCACTCTCCCGCCCCGCGAGATCCGGTGCGGGCTGGGCGAAATCGTCAAACACGGCGCGCTCGACGGCGACATTTTCGACACTTTGCAAAAAAACCGCGGACGGCTTTCCGATCTTGATTTCCTCGCGGAGATCGTGCCTGCCAATATCGCGTTCAAGGCGAGTGTCGTGCGTTCCGATGCGACAGAAATGGGCCTCAGAAAGTGCCTCAACCTCGGACATACTACGGCGCACGCGTTCGAACTGCTGGACGGAAAACTTTCGCACGGGGAGTATGTGCTCGTCGGCACCATGTTTGAAGCAGAGCTTGCAAAGAAGCTCGCAGACGGGGATGCGGCATATCTTGAAGAATTGCAGTCCCTCTGCCTTACGGTTTTGGGCGGCATGCCCGAGCTTCCCGACGCAAGAGAGGCGGCGCGGTTTGCGCTTCTCGATAAAAAGAACACGGGCAAGGGAAGCGTTGTCATGACTGTTCCCGTCGCAAAGGGGAAATGGAGCCTTCTGGAGATTTCCGGCGAGCAGTATTGTGCGGAACTTCAGGAGATCGGGAGGAAATTATGCTGAAACTTTGTGTCATCGGGAAAGACGTCTCGCAGTCGCAAAGCCCTGCGATGCACACCTTTCTTTTGAATCAGATGGGCGTTGCCTGCTCGTATGAGGCGGTCAGTATCCCGCCTGCGGAATTTTCCGCGCATGCGGAAGCGCTGTTTACGGCATACGATGCATTTAATGTCACGATCCCCTTCAAGGGGGACATCATACCTTATTTAACGTCGGTCGAGGGGGATGCAAAATCCTTCGGCGCGGTCAATACCGTGCTTGCAAAGGAGCGTCGCGGGTTCAATACCGACGGATTGGGGTTCATGCTCATGTTGGAAAACGCGGGCGTAAATGTTGCGGGTAAGTCTGTTTTGGTACTCGGCACGGGCGGCGCAGGCAGGAGCTGCATCAAAAAGCTTATGGAACACGGCGCCAACGTCTCTGCCTATGAGCGGGACGCAGCGCGCCTCAATGCCGTCTACGAGGAGTTCGGCGGGTTTACGCCGCTTTTCGAAGTGGAGACGAAGCCGTACGATATCATCTTCAACTGCACGGGCATCGGTATGCATAATACCGTCGGGATGACGCCCTCCGTCCGTACGGCGGCGGGAGAGATCCCGGTCGGCAAGGAATTGCTTTCGCTGTGCGAAACGGCGGTCGACCTCATCTATGTTCCCGCGCAATCGGAATTTCTGCGCATCGCCGCCGGGCTTGGGAAAAAGACGGTCAACGGCGCTTCGATGCTCTTTTATCAGGCATATTATGCTGATTGTATCTATCTCGGAAAAACGCCCGACGCCGCCGAGGCGAAGGGGTACTATATCCAATATCAAGGAGGAAAAGTATGAACATTCTCGTTGTCAACGGCGTTAATCTCAACATGACGGGCCGCCGTGAAAAGGGCGTTTACGGGACGAAGACGCTTCGGGAGATCAATGACGAGATCGCTTCGTTTGCAGACAAACTCGGAATTACGGTCAAGTTTTTTCAGAATAATCTGGAGGGAGAGATCTGCACCGCCATTCAGAGCGCGGAGGGGAAGTACGACGGCATCATCCTCAATGCGGGAGCGTTTACACACTATTCCTACGCCATCCGCGATGCGATCGCATCCGTAACGGTTCCGGTCGTTGAAGTGCATATGAGCAACGTTCACGCGCGCGAGGAGTTTCGCCGCAACTCCGTCCTGACGCCTGTGTGCAAGGGGGAGATCCTCGGATTCGGAAAAAACAGTTACATTTTGGCACTGGAGAGCTTTTTGTTATGAATATCGTACTCTGCGGCATGATGGGAGTTGGAAAGTCAAGTGTCGGCGTGTGCATAGCCGAGCGCACGGGCAGGATGTGGTATGATACCGACGTGGTCATCACCGATCGCCACGGCAGGATCTCGGATATATTCGAGTTCTACGGGGAAGCGCATTTCCGTTCGTTGGAGACGGAGATCGTTCGCGAACTTTCCGAACGCGACGGGCTGGTCATTTCCACGGGCGGCGGGCTGGTGTTAAAGCCTGAAAACAATGAGATGCTGAAGCGCAACGGAAAAATCTTTTTCCTGCGCGCCACTTTCGAGACGCTTTTGAAGCGTGTCCGTGCGGATGAGACGCGTCCGCTTCTGAAAAATACAGGCAAGACGGCCGAAACGCTGGGGAAACTTCTCGCCGAGCGTACGCCGGTGTACGAACATGTGGCGGATTATATCGTAGATACCGACGGAAGAACGATTGAAGAAATAGCGGACGAGATCGTTGCGCTGGTTGGCGCGGACGCAGTGATAAAGGCATGAGAGCGCTTATCACGGGGGGGACCCGCGGCATCGGATTTGCATGCTGCCGACTCTTTTCCGATGCAGGCTATGCCGTGACGGCGCTCTATTCCCGTGACGAGGGCGCGGCCCGCGCGGCAAGAGAATCTCTGCCGCAGGTCGACTTTGTGCGTGCCGATGTTGCCAATGAAGCGGACGTGGCGCGCGTATTTACGGGGATTCCTTCTTTGGACGTACTTGTCAACAATGCGGGGATTTGTTATTTTGCGCAGGTACAGGATGTGACCATGTCCGACTGGGGACGCGTCATGGGCGTCAATACGGGCGGGGCGTTTCTTGCTACAAAGTATGCCGTGAAAAAAATGCTTGCAAAGGGCGGCGCGATCGTCAACGTCTCTTCCGTCTGGGGGATCACGGGCGGAAGCTGCGAGAGCGTTTACTCCGCATCCAAGGGTGCCGTCATCGCATTTACAAAGGCGACGGCAAAGGAACTTGCGCCTGCAGGGATCACAGTCAACTGCGTTGCGCCCGGCGTCATCGACACTGCGATGAACGCGCACCTTCAGGGTGAGGATCGGCGCGCTCTCGAGGCGGAGATCCCTTTGGGGCGATACGGGCTGCCGGAGGAAGTTGCGCAGGCAGTATTTTTCCTCGCGCGGGCAAAATATGTTACGGGGCAGATCTTAGGAGTCGACGGCGGATTCTGCGTATAGCGCAAGACAACTTTTTTGCACATTACGACCGTTCCGGTTCTTCTTTTTGATTTTTTTCGCGACAACTTTCAAAAATTTTGTGTAAAAAAGAGGATTTTTGCCTGCGCCGACGAAATTACAGTCGATGAAAGAGAAGACTTACGAAAAAGAACGCGCGTTCCTGTCTCCGTATGCGACGAAGTCGTTTGAGAGCAAGGGGCGGCTCCGTGAGGAGCCTGCCTGCCCCATGCGCACCGACTTCCAGCGGGACAGGGACCGCATTATCTATTCCAAGGCGTTCTTGCGTCTTAAGAATAAGACGCAGGTCTTTTTTGCGCCCGACGGCGATCACTACATGTCCCGTCTGACGCATACGCTGGATGTGTCGCAGATCGCCCGCTCGGTTGCGCGCTGCCTCTCTCTCAATGAGGATCTTGCCGAAGCCATCGCCCTGGGACACGATCTGGGGCATACTCCCTTCGGACACGTCGGCGAGAGAGTGCTCGCTTCGCTCAATCCCGCCGGCTTCCGGCACAGTGAGCAGTCGCTGCGCGTCGTGGATGTGCTGGAAAAGGACGGAAAAGGATTAAACCTTACCTTTGAAGTGCGCGACGGCATTCTGAACCATACCAAAAAAGGGCGTCCTGCGACGCTCGAGGGGGAAGCGGTGTCTCTTGCCGACCGCATCGCCTACATAAATCACGACATTGATGATGCCATCCGCGCGGGCATCATCACCGAGGACGAGCTGCCCGAGGAGAGCGTGCGCATCTTCGGACGGGATACCTCGGCGCGCATCAATACCTGCGTACTGGACATCTACGAGACGTCCGTCGGCAAGCCGTACGTCAGAATGTCGGAGGAGAAGGGGAAGGCGTTGGACGATTTGAGAACATTTATGTTCGAGCATGTCTACGAACACGCAAACACACTCATTCAGGAGAGCGCCGAGCGGCTGCTGCGCGCGCTGTTCGGATATTTTTCCGAACGTCCTGAGGAACTGCCCGTGCTGTATCGGGAGACGGCGCAAAGCGATATCCCGCGCGCCGTGTGCGACTATCTTTCTTCCATGACCGACCGCTACGCCATCAATGTCTTCAAAAAGCTGTTTGTCCCGCGGGAAGGCAGCGTTTGAGCTAGGGGATTGTATGAATAAGGACAACTTTTCGGACTTCATCCGTGTCCTGAAAGAAAAAAATGACATTGTGGAAGTCATCGGAAGTTATATAAAATTGGAGCGTCGTGGCTATAACTATTGGGCGTGCTGTCCCTTTCATCATGAAAAGACGCCCTCTTTTTCTGTCAACGCCGCAGACAGGTTCTATCATTGTTTCGGATGCGGAGCGTCGGGAGACGTCATCGGGTTTATCAAAAACTATGAAAATGTAGATTTCATGCAGGCGGTTCAGCTCCTGGCTGCGCGCGCCCACCTCGAAGTCCCCGCCTACGACGACCGCACGGCAGAGGAGGCGGCGGCGAAGAAGAAAAAGCGGGACAGGCTGTCCGCGCTCATGAAGGACGCCGCCCGTTTTTATCTGGGAAATCTCTATTCGGGACGGGCGGATGAGCACCTTGCATATCTGCAGAAGCGCGGTATTTCTCCCTCGACGGCAAGAAAATTCGGACTTGGCGCGTCACTCGACTATGTGTCTCTGCCTTCCCATCTGCTGGCGCAGGGGTATACCACGGACGAGCTTGTGGAAAGCGGCGCCTGTGCCCGTACGAACGAGGGAAAACTTATCGACGCCGAAGGCGGACGACTCATCATTCCCATCATCAACCATATGGATGAGGTCGTCGCGTTCGGCGGGCGGCTGCTGCAGAAAACCGACCGCGCCAAGTACAAGAACACGCGCGAGACCATGCTCTTCAATAAGAGCAAGACGCTTTACAACGTCAATCTTGTCAAAAAGGAGAAGCGGGCGGCGGCAATCGGCTCACTCATCATCGTTGAGGGATACATGGACGCGATTTCCCTCTATGAAGCCGGATTTCATTGTGTTGTCGCGAGCATGGGAACGTCGCTGACCAAGGAGCAGGCGCGGCTTGCAAAGCGCTATACGGAAAATATCCTCATCAGTTACGACGGCGACTTTGCGGGGCAGAAGGCAAATCTCAGAGGTCTGGAGATCTTAAAGCAGGAGGGGCTGAAGGTGCGCGTTGTGCCCATGCCCGAGGGACTGGATCCTGACGATGTCATCCGCCGGAGGGGCGCCGAGGGATATCAGGCGTGCCTGGATGCGGCGATGCCGCTTATCGACTTTCGTTTGTTTGCATCCAAGCGCAAGTACGACCTTGCCAAGACGGAGGAGCGGCGGGAATATGTCGCAGAAGCACTGTCTATTTTGCGCGAGGCGGAGAGTGCGACCGAGCGGGAAGAACTTCTGCGACGCATCGCGCAGGAGACGGGCGTGACGCTTAATTCGCTGCAACGCGACTTTGAAAACGCGCCGAAGATCCCGCGGCAGACGGAAGAGAGCGTAAGGCATAGTGAGGACGATGCGGATGCCGAGCGTAAGGCGGCGCGCTTTGTTTTGGCGGCGTGTCTGCTCGGAAAACCGTATGCGGCAGAGTGCGATCTGCTGCAATTTGAATTTTCCGACCCTGCACACCGTACGGTTGCGGCATACGTTATGCAATCGCGCAAAACGGGCAGCGTGCGTGCGAGCGGCATTTTTGACATGATGCCGGCGGACGGCGAACTTGCAGAGATTCTTGACCTCGACTACGGAGATAATCTTGATTCGCAGGCAGCGGAGCGGTATTTCCGCGACAGCGTCGCGACGCTTTTGCGTCGGCCGCTGATAAATAGGATCGCAAAACTGCGTACGGATTATGAAAAGACACAGGATATGCATGAAAAGCGGGAAATACTCACCCGCATCGACGAATATACAAAGAAACTGAAAAGCCTGACGGCAGGAGGAATGGTATGAACGTAACCGAAGAGAAGCTCAACGATCTTATCAACGGGATCGCTTCCGACTACAAGATGAAGGGCAGCATTTCCACCAATGCGCTCTGCGACGCGCTGGAAAAATACGATCTTTCGCCCCAGCAGATCGAGCAGGTGTATAAAGCGCTGCCGGAGATGGGGGTGAGCATCTTCGACGAGGACGAGCGAGATAAGGAACTCTTTGAACAGGCGCTCTCCGATATCGGATTGGACGATCCCGTCAAAATGTATCTCAAGGATATCGGAAGGGTACCGTTGCTTTCCAGTGATGAAGAGATCGAACTTGCCCGCAGAATGCAGGACGGGGACGAGGAGGCGAAGCGCCGTCTTTCGGAGGCAAACTTAAGACTCGTCGTCTCCATTGCAAAGCGTTACGTCGGGCGCGGCATGCTCTTTCTCGACCTGATCCAGGAAGGAAATCTCGGACTGATGAAGGCGGTAGAGAAGTTCGACTATCAGAAGGGCTTCAAATTTTCCACCTATGCGACGTGGTGGATCCGTCAGTCTATTACCCGCGCGATTGCCGACCAGGCACGTACCATTCGTATTCCCGTACACATGGTGGAAACCATCAATAAGCTCACGCGTGTTTCCAGAATGTTGTTGCAGGAAAACGGCAGAGAACCGACGCCTGAAGAGATCGCTGAGGCAATGGGCGTGGAGGTCGCAAAGGTGCGCGAGATCCAGAAGATCGCGCAGGATCCCGTTTCGCTGGAGACGCCCATCGGCGAGGAGGAAGATTCTCACCTCGGCGACTTTATCGAGGACGACAAGACGCAGACGCCCGGCGACTCCGTTGCGTTCATCATGCTCAAGGAACAGCTACTTGGCGTGCTCGATACGCTCACCCCGCGCGAGGAGAAGGTGCTGCGCCTTCGTTACGGCATCGATGACGGAAAACCTCGTACGCTGGAGGAAGTGGGCAGAGAGTTTAACGTTACCCGTGAGCGTATACGTCAGATCGAGGCGAAAGCCTTAAGAAAGCTGCGTCATCCAAGCCGCAGCAAGAAGCTGAAGGACTTCCTGAACTGATGGATCGCATTTCCGTCATCTGTGCCCACATTCCCGCCTGCCGCATCTTTGCCGATATCGGCTGCGATCACGGGTATTGTACCGCATACGTCCTCGAGAAGGGACTGTGTGAAAAGGCATATGTGAGCGATATCAGCGCGGCATGCCTAAAAAAGGCAGAGACGCTGTTACATAATGAGATCGCTGCGGGTCGGTGCATGCCCGTCTGCGCGGACGGGCTGGACGGCGTGCGGGATGCGGATTGTGTACTGATTGCCGGCATGGGCGGGGAGGAGATCGTACATATCCTGGAGCGCGCGCCCATTCCCGAGCGTTTTGTATTGCAGCCCATGCGCAATACCGAAAAGGTACGCCGCCATCTCCTTGCCCGCGGCGTGCATATTGAGGCGGACTTTACATTCGAGGACGGAAAGTTTTACGATCTCATTACAGGGTCTTCTCCCGGTGCGGACGAGTATTCCCGTTTTGAATTGCGTTACGGCCGGGACAATCTGAAATCGCCCGGGATCGCATTTTTACGGAAAGTCCGCAAAGAGACGGGCATGCTGCGGGAGGCGCTCGCGGCAAGCGCCAATCGGGAGCAGCGGGAGTCGCTGCTTGCCAGACTTCACGAATTGGAGGCAATATCGGATGCTATTGAAGAACGTCTATGAACAGATCGATGCCCTTGCGCCGTTCGAGCTGAGTAAGGAATATTGCGATACATACAAATTTTATGATAACAGCGGCGTTGTTCTGGACTGCGGAGGGGACGTAAAGGGCGTCTTGTGTTCGCTCGATCTCTCCTTGCGCGCCGTGGAAGAGGCGAAAAAGGCGGGAGCGAACTGCATTGTCACGCATCACCCTGCCATCTACCGACCCGTCTCCTCTTTAAAGCAGGGAAGCGCAGTGCTTGCCTGTGCGCAGGCGGGGATCAGCGTCATCTCGGCGCATCTCAATCTGGATTCCGCTGCGGGGGGGATCGATGAAGAACTGATGCTCGGTCTGGGCGGTATCAGCGGCAGAAGCATGCATGTTTTAACGGACGGGAACTACGGAAAAGTTTTCAGCGTTACAGAAGAGCCGCTTGCGGCATTTGCCGCGCGTGTGAAAGCGCGTTTTCAGACGGAGCGTGTTGTTGTCTACGGCGGAAGAAATGTCGGGAAGGTCGCGAGCTTCTGCGGGGCGGGAATGGACGATGAGACGGTTGCCTTTGCGCTTGCGGAAGGAGCGGATACCTTTGTCTCGTCCGACGGGAAGCATCACTTGATCGCAACGCTTGTCGAAAACGACGTCAATGTCGTTTTGCTGACCCATTACGCCGCAGAAAATTACGGCTTTGTCCGCTTTGCGGAAAATCTTAAGACCAAACTGAAAGGACTGCCCGTGACAGTGTTCACGGACGAGCGCCTGTTGTAAGAAGGAGGATTGTATGTCGGTACTACAGGATTTGCTGGAATATCAGAAAGTGGATGCGCAGCTGCGCGAGATCGAACAGACCATTGCGGCAAGCGATGTACGCAAGAAGTTTTTGCAGGCAAAGAAGTTCATGGAGTCTGCGCGCGAGAAGTTCGAAACGCAGGACAAGCGCGCGCAGGATTTAAAGCGCCTGAGGGACGATCTTTCCCGCCGCGCGGAGGAGATCGGCAAGCAGATCGCCGAATATGCCGACCTCGACGAGATGGTGGACGAGGGCGGCGACGTTTCCTTTTACAAAAAGAATGCGCAGGCGCTTTTGGATCGGCTGCGTGGGCTGAAAGCGGAAATGCAGAAGCTTACAGCCGATATTACCGCAACGGCAGAAGAGTATGAGCGCTTTAAAAAACAGGGCGTAGTCATGCAGAAACAATATAAAGAATACAAAGAAAAGTTCGATGCGCTCAAGGCGGAGCACGCGGACAAAGTGAAGGCGATCAATGAAAAACTGGCAGTCATTGCCAAAAAATTGCCCGCCGAAACACTGAAAAAATACCAGCAAAAACGAAAAGAAAAGATTTTCCCCATTATTGTACCTCTTTCCGGGGACAGGTGTGTTTGCGGGATGGACTTCCCTCTGGCACAGCAGGGGAAGCTTGCCGGCGGCAATGTCGTCGAATGCGAAAACTGCCGTAGATTTGTCTATAAAGAAGGTTGATACGCCTGAATCGCTCTGTCCTGAGGACGATGCTGTAACGGGAAGAAAGTGACGGGATCGGAGGCTTGCGCATATCATGATGATATGCAAGGTCCTACCGCAGTCATCTCTCTTCCCGCTCTTTTGCAAAATGCCCATGCGCTCAAAGATTTAGCAGGGGTCCCGCTTATCGCAGTCGTCAAAGACGATGCCTACGGGCACGGAGCGGAGCAGGTCGCCCATGCGCTGGAACGGGATGTGCTCATGTTTGCCGTCGCAACGGTGGAAGAAGGCGCGCGGCTGAAGATTGCCGGAATCGGACGTGACGTGCTCGTTCTGACGCCGCCTTCCTGTCAGGAGGACGGTATGCGCGCCGCGGCGTACGGATTGATCATGACGGCAGCATCTTTCGTGACGCTCGGCCTGTGCAGGGGACGCGTGCATCTCGCCGTCAATACGGGCATGAATCGCTACGGTTTTCACCCGCTTGAGACGGCGCGCGCGTGCCGTGCGGCACAACAGCGCGGGCTTCAGGTAGAGGGCGTTTTTTCGCATTTCTACGATGCAGCCGATCGGGAAGCGCGCAGAGCGCAGATCGCTGCCTTTTCCGATTGCGTTAGGATCGTACGCCGGAACTTTCCGAATGCGCTGCGGCATCTGAGCGCAACGGGCGGGATCCTCGCAGGGGATGCGCGGTTTGACGCGGTGCGCCCGGGAATCGGATTATACGGATATGCTCCGGACGGATTTTCCTGCAACTTGTGCCCGGCGATGAAGGTGTATGCCGATGTTCTCGCTTCGGGCGCCGTTTTCGGAGGCGGTGCGGGGTATGCTCATGCGCCGCATGGCTGCAAAGTGTTTCATACGCTGGGCGTCGGCTACGGCGACGGTTTCTTCCGGAACGGGGGATTGGGTGCGGTAGATACGTTGTGCATGGATGCCTGCGTGCGTCAGGGAAGACACTCTTTCGGCGAACGGGTTTGCGTGCTGGAAAATGCACAGGAATACGCGTCCGCGTACGGGACGACGGCATACGAAGTGCTTGTTTCCGTCGGGAGAGGGGCGTGGAGGGTATATGAACGATAAATGCCTGTTGCGGCAGCGTTACTCTGCGCTCCGCGCGGCTTCGAAGTGCGCGGAATATGATGAGACGATTGCAAAATTAGTACTGGAAACATATGCGGAGGCAGAAAGCTTCTTTGTCTATGTCGCCGTTCGCAGCGAAGTTGCGACGGACAGGCTTATTTCCCGTTTGCTTGCGGCGGGCAAGCAGGTGTGCGTCCCGCGTCTGGAAGAGAAAAACATGCTTGCCGTTCCCTACGGGACGCTGTATCCCGGAGCATACGGAATTCCCGCGCCCGTCGGCGGTACGGATATGGCATGCGATGTAACGCTTGCGCCGCTTCTGGCGTTTGATCGATCGGGGACCCGTCTTGGCTACGGCGGCGGATATTATGACGCATATTTTGCACGCCGTCCGCAGACGAAACGCGTCGGACTTGCGTACAGCGCGCAGCTGGCGGATAAGCTGCCGTGCGAGCCGTGGGATATCCCGCTGCAGTCCGTGGTAACGGAAAAGGGGATTTTTGTCCCGGCACTTGACACCGACCATGCTTGCAGAGTATAATAAAAAACGGGCGAAGCCCGGGGAGGAACTATGTTAAACGAACTTCCGAAGAAGGAGAAACCGAAGAAACCGCTCACCAAATGGAGGCTGTTCTGGCGCGTTCAGAAGGTATGTCTGCTGAGAAGCATCACGCCGATGATGATGTATCTCTTCACAAGTCTCATAGGGCTTGCCTGTCAGGCAATTGCCGAAGGAACTCAAGTTTATGAGGTCATCCTCGGCATTGTGTGTATCGTTGCGGGCGCGGCGTTTAATGTGCCGATGGGATATCTGGTCGGAAAGAACCATTATGATTCTTATCTGACAGGCTGCATTCACCGCCGGAATGCGGTGTTCGGGATCAAGTCGGGCGGGGATCACAGACCCGAGCAGGAGTACCGTTGGTGGAAAGGGTTTCTCATCGGGTTTTATGTGGGCGTCCCCGTCATCATCATGGGGATTTTTGCCGCCATTCCTGCAACGTGGATAGGCGGGGAACTGGCGCTTGTGATGTTTGCGGGCTGGGCGATCTTCCCTGTTCAGTGGCTGCGCACGTTTCTCTTCCCGAACTGGGCGTCGGATGCTTATCCTGCCATCAGCGGGGGATTGAGTATTCTCATGATCCTTTTGCCCATCCTTGTGACGGGAGTCTCCTATATCGTCGGCGCAATGGCGGAAAGGAGCGCAAAACAAAAAGAAGAAGAGCGTAACGAGAGCGTTCTCCGTGCGGGGAAAAAGGGAAAACAGTGAGGATCATTGCAGGCAAGCATCGGGGCAGGGTGCTGGCGGAATTCCGCGGAACGGATGTGCGTCCGACGGCGGACCGCGTCAAAGAATCTCTTTTTCAGATCCTTTCGGACCGACTGATCGGAGCGCGTGTGCTTGATTTGTTTTGCGGAAGCGGCGCTTTGGGACTGGAGAGCCTGTCGCGGGGGGCGAAGGAAGTCGTTTTCAACGATGTTTCCGATGAGAGTTTGGCTATCCTCAGAAAAAATCTTGCGGCGCTTCGGGAACATGGTCAGGTCAGTCAGGCCGATTATGCGGCGTGTCTCATGCGCGTGCGCGGTCGATTCGATATCATCTTCTGTGACCCGCCCTACAAGATGGATTGCAGGGAGGATGTGCTCGCCCGCATTGCTTCGCACAACTTGCTTTCGGAGGGCGGCGTCGTTGTGTGGGAGAGCGAACGGGAAGAATTCGCGCCCGAGGGGTGGATCCGAAGCGATCTGAGAAATTACGGCAGGACGAAGATCGCCTTTTTTGAGAGGAGTACGCCATGAAAAAGTGCGTGTTTGCTGGGACGTTCGATCCCTTTACCGTCGGGCACGAGGACACCGTAAAAAAGAGCCTCAGGCTCTTTGACGAGGTCGTCGTCGCCCTGGCGGAAAACAAGCAGAAGAAGTGCATGTTCCCGCCCGAAGTGCGCGAGGAGATGATCCGCGCGACCTTTGCGGGCGATGCGCGCGTCAGAGTGCTGCGATGGGAGGGCGTCATCGTCGACCTGCTGCGGCGCGAAGGGACGCATATCTATGTGCGCGGCATACGCAATACAGTCGATTTTGAGTACGAAAATGCCGATTTTTTTGCCAGCCGCGACCTGGACGAAGATCTCGTCACTCTCTATATTCCCGCTGAGCAGAGACATCTGCATATCAGTTCCACATTGGTCAAAAATTGTATCGCCTTTCAAAAGCCGTACAGGGAGTATGTGCCGGAGGCGGTCTACGAAATCATACAAAGAGAAGGTAAGAAGCATGTTTGAAAAACAAATCGAAATTCCCTCCGCAGAGGAGATCCTCGCAGAGGTCCCGCTGCCCGCATCCCTTGCTGCGATCAAGGCAGAGCGCGATCGGCTTGCAAAGGACGTCATCACGGGCAAGAGCGATAAGCTCCTTGTGATCGTGGGTCCCTGTTCCGCACATGAGAGCAAGCCCGTCCTGGAGTATGTCAAGAGGCTCGGCAGGCTCAATGAGCGCGTCAAGGACAGGCTCGTGCTGATCCCCCGTATCTATACCAACAAGCCCCGCACCAAGGGCGTCGGATACAAGGGCATGTTCTCCCAGCCCGATCCCGAAAAGCAGGAGAATATCTTGAAGGGCATCTATGCCATCCGCGATCTGCACATCCATGCCATCGAGCAATCGGGGCTTTCGGGCGCGGACGAGATGCTCTATCCCGAGAACTATGCCTACGTTGAGGACCTCTTGACCTACATTGCCGTCGGGGCGCGCTCAAGCGAAAATCAGATGCACCGCCTGGTCTCCAGCGGCATCGAGCTGCCCGTCGGCATCAAGAACCCCATGGGCGGCAGTATTCCCGTCGCGCTCAATTCGGTGTTCGCGGCGCAGAGTCCGCAGGTGTTCAAGTATCATAACTGGCAGGTCGCAACCAAGGGAAATCCCTATGCCCATGTCGTCCTGCGCGGCAGAGTGGACAACTATGGCAACGATATCCCCAATTACCACTATGAGACGGTCATGCGTGTCCATGAAGGATATGCAAATTCGGACGGTGAGCTGAAAAATCCTGCCGTCGTCATCGATTCCAATCACTCCAACTCCAAAAAGCGCTTTCATCAGCAGATCCGCATCGTGGAAGAGGTGCTCCAAAACCGTATCTACGATAAGGATTTCAAGAAGATCGTCAAGGGATTTATGATCGAGAGCTTCCTGGAGGAGGGCAACCAGCAGCACGACATCGTGTTCGGCAAATCCATCACAGACCCGTGCCTGGGCTGGGCAGACACCGAGCGGCTCATCCTCGACATCGCGGAGAAGGTATAATGTCCGCGGTTGCCTGTCTTGGGCCTGCGGGGAGCTATTCCGAGCTTGCCGCACGCCGCTTGTGTCCTGACAAAGAGGTCATGCTGTGCAGCAATTTTCCCGCCGTCTTTGCGGCGGTGACGGGCGGCACGGCGGACGCGGGCGTGATCCCCATCGAGAACTCCATCCAGGGGGGCGTCCTGCAAAATCTCGACCTGTTGGAGACGCAGGACGTGTACGCCGTAGATCAGACGGTCATCAGGATCGATCACCGACTCGCCATGTTGGAGGGAGCGAAACTCTCCGATATTCGCCGCGTTTACTCTCATGAGCAGGCGATCGGACAGTGTTCGGAATTTTTGAGTTCTCATCTTCCGCAGGCGGAGTGCATCTTCACCGATTCCACGGCGAAGAGCCTGTCCCTGCTGGACGGGCATTCTGCGGGCATTGTGGGCGCGCATGCGGCAAAGACGGGCGTTGTCCTCTCAGAGGAAAATATAGCCAATGAAAAGAACAACTTCACGCAGTTCTTTCTTATTCGTCGCCGTGCGGAGGGGTTGCCCGAGCACGGGGATACAGTGTTTTTCGTCGGCGTATGTGAGCATCGCCCCGGGAGTCTGCTTGCCATGCTCAGAGGTTTCTCCGATCGCGGCATCAATTTGACGCGCATCGAGAGCCGTCCCATCCGCAACGTATTGGGCGAATACCGCTTTTTCATCGAGATCGACGGCGACGTTACGCAGCCGCGCGTGCGCGAGGCGATGGAGAGCGCGCGCAGTCATTGCAGGATGTTCAGAGTGCTGGGCGTCTATGATGCGCCGCACCCCAGCGCAAGGGGATAGGCAAGAAGCGCGGCAGTCACTGCCTGCGCGAGTTTGATCAGCAGAAATTTTCCGAGAGGTATGCCTGTTTCCGCGAGAAATGTCCACTGTTGCAGCAGGACGCATACTCCCCCGAATGTGATGAGAAAGGTCGCGAGTGCGACGTGCAATGCCGTAGGTGCGGCGAGCAGGCGTGCGCAGCCCGACGTCATCTCCATGAGCCCGACTAGGATATTGCAGAGGGTTTCCGGCAGGGAAAGGGGAGCCAGCAGGTCGGAGAGCATGCAGCCGAAGCAGTAAAAGAGCGCGACGGCGCCGCCTACGGTCAGCACGGCGAGTACAGAGGCGGAGAGCGTCTTCGGCACGTCGGCAGGACCCGGCAGCGCAATCGCGCTTTCTCGTATCTGCTTTGGTGCAAATCGTGCCAGGATAAATACGGGCAGAAGGACGCCTATAAAGTGAGAACCGAGCATCGCCCAGCCGAGCACCGCTTTGCCCGCCATCGCCGCACCCGCAACGCCCACTAAGAATGCGGGACCGCTCGTCGAGGCGAGCGCGGCGGCGCGCAGCGTCTCGTTTTTCGATAGCACTCCTCGCATGTAGACATCGGCGATCGATTTCGCGCCTGCGGGATAACCTGAGAGCATGGAGAGGCAAGCGCAGCAGCCGCCCGCTCCGGAGACGCCGAAGAGGCGGAAAAAGGGAAAAAGAACGCGTGCAAATCGTGTAAATAAAGGTGTGCCTGCAAGCAATCCGGTCAAGAATAATAGCGGGAAAGCGGCAGGCAGAACACTTACCGCCCACAGCGAGACGCCGTCGCGCACGCATTGCAGGTAGCGGGCGGGAAAGAGAAGAAAGAGAACAAACGCCAGGAGAACGACCGCGGAATAGATCGCGGTAAAGGTACGGATTTTCACACAAAAAATATACGGCAGGGAGGCCTAAAATATGAGCAAAAAGTTGGGCATTGCACTTGGCGCAGGCGGCGCGCGCGGCGTGGCGCACGTCGGTTTTTTACGCGCGCTCGAAGAAGCGGGCATCCGCGCCGATTATGTGACGGGCTGTTCGATGGGCGCCATCGTCGGTGCGTGCTATTGTGCAGGCGTCTCCATGGAGCAGTTGCACGACGTCGCACTCTCTTTGAAACTGTCGCGCATTGCGGCGTTTAATGTCAATCCCATCCGTTCCAGCGGGCTTATGCGCCTCAACAAAGCGCACAAGCTGTTGGAGGACATTCTTGGGGGAGATAAGCAGTTCTCCGAACTGCAAATACCGTTTTCCTGTGTTGCGACCGATCTGATCTCGGGGAAGACAGTGGAACTGAAAGAGGGGAGCGTGATCGATGCCGCGCTTGCTTCCGGTACGGTGCCGGGGGCGTTTTCACCCGCTGAAATGAACGGGATGTTCCTTGTGGACGGCGGCGTTCTGGAGCGTGTTCCGGTCAGAGAACTCAAAAAAATGGGCGCGGAGGTCATCGTTGCAGTGGATGTATTGGGCGATCTCGTTGCCATTTACCAGGAGCGTCCTTCCAATCTTATTGAAACTTTCCTGCGCTATATCGATGTCATCGATACGCGCGTCACAAGCAGCAAGCGCAAGTCGCGCATGCGTTCCATCGACCTCTGGCTGGAGCCGGAACTCGGCGAAATGGATCAGTATAAAGTCAAACAGCTCGACTATGCCTATGAAAAGGGTTATGAATTGGGCAAGGCAAATGTGGAAAAGATCGGGGAGCTGATCGGATAATGGATCTGTTTGATTTCAACGACAACGAGGAAAAGGCAAAGCCGCTCGCAGAGCGCATGCGAGCCAACTCCATGGAGGAGTTTGTGGGACAGAAGCATCTCGTCGCGGAGGGCAGCCTTCTGCGGCGCGCCATCGCGCTCGATCGGCTGGGCAGCTGCATCTTCTGGGGCCCGCCCGGCACGGGCAAGACGACGCTTGCCAACGTCATTGCGGCGCGCACCAACGCTGCGTTCATCAAGCTCAATGCCGTCAATGCGGGCGTTGCGGACGTTAAAAAGGCGGTCGACCAGGCGCGCGACAATTTGAAAATGTACGGCAGGCGCACCTACCTCATGCTGGACGAGTGCCACCGCTTCAACAAGACGCAGTCGGACTCCTTGCTCCCCGCGATCGAGCAGGGAACCATCGTGTTCATCGGCTCGACGACGGAGAACCCGTATGCCTCGATGACGCCCGCGATCGTATCCCGCTGCCGCGTCTTTGAGTTCAAGGCGCTCACCGTGGAGGAGATCCGCGGTGCGCTCGTGCGTGCCCTGCACGATAAGCGCAAAGGACTTGGCTCATACGCGACCGAGGTGGAGGACGCGGCGCTCGATCATATCGCCGTGACGGCGGGCGGGGACTTAAGGACAGCTTATAATGCCCTGGAGCTCGCCGTACTCACGACGCCCCCGCAGGCGGACGGCGTCATCCATGTTACGCTTACGGATGCGGAGCAGTCCATCCAGCGCAAAGCGCTCTCTTATAATGAGGACTTATATTACGATTTGCTGTCCGCCTTTTGTAAGTCGCTGCGCGGCAGCGATTCGGATGCGGCGCTCTACTATGCGATGCGGCTCATCGAGGGCGGGTGCGATCCCATGCTGGTGCTCCGCCGCCTTATCGCGCATTCGGCGGAGGACGTCGGTATGGCGGATCCGCAGGCGCTTGTCGTCGCGACGGCGGCGCTCACCGCCTTTCAGAACATGGGTTATCCCGAGGGGCTCATCCCGCTCTCCGAGGCGATCATCTATGTCTGCGAGGCGGAGAAGAGTTATTCCGTCAAGAACGCGATGCTCGCCGCAAAAAAAGATGCGCGCGAAAACAGGGACGACAATGTGCCGTCCTATCTCCGCGATACTTCCTTCGGCAGCCGCGAGATGAAGCAGGAAAGCGCAAAGTACCTCTTTCCGCACGACTACGGCGGCTGGGTGGAGCAGCAGTATCTGCCCGATTCTCTGAAAGGGCGTGTCTATTATCACCCCTCGCAGTACGGGTACGAACAGCAGGTCAAAAAGACGCGCGACAGAAAGGGAAAACCGCAGACATAGATGAATTGTCAAACTAAGTGCAACACTTGATAAGATTTTCTTCAAACAAATCT
>ERZ1090879.166-NODE-166-length-44995-cov-24.422207_pt1 | contig 44995 bp, 30 predicted proteins | sample MGYA00478472_ERZ1090879 | MGnify/ENA primary metagenome ERZ1090879 (study PRJEB33644, sample SAMEA5815723) | chicken gut metagenome | biome: Chicken; feature: Gastrointestinal Tract; material: Caecum | place: Ireland | collected 2019-01-01 | study: A study of the... | reverse complement strand
ATATCTTATATTATTTTTGTATATCTTTTCTTTTTGTAAAGATGCAGGAACGGAAAAGGAGGCGTGAGGTTTTATGAGAGAGCGGGGAGGACGGACGACGGCTTTTTTCAATATATATAGGCGGTGCGTGAGATCGGCAGACTGCCGGGAAGTGCCGCATGGCGGCGCTGCGTGCGGCGCCGATAAAATTTCGGCGTACGAAAAAAGGCACCGCGCTTTGCGGTGCCTTGCCGTGGTGGAGATATTCCATCCAAATCCGAACCTAATTCCGCGTTGATTTCGTCTATCGTGGCCGTCTTTGAGCCGTCTTTATAGTTAAACGTGAACACTACTTTGTCGTCATAGACGAATACGGCGTTCACAAAACTCTCGACGAGCCGCTTTCGGCTTGCAACGTCCGTCAAATCGGTATCGCGGAATTTGCTTATCCAAAAGGCGATGTGCTCCTTCGTGATCTTCGGCTTTTGCAGTTCCTCGCTGTAAATGGCGACTTTGATCTCTTCTCTTTCCTGCTCCAACGCTTCCAGCCTCTCTTTCGTGGAGGGAGTAAGTATGCCCTGCTGTATGGCGTTGAGCATATTCTGTATGCCGGTTTCGATTTCTTTCAGCCGCGCATTGAGCTGCGGCAGCTTGGAGTTCTCTTGCGCAAGAATGTTCAAGATCGCGTCGGCAATGTGGTCGATGAGTTCGTCGTCCATGACAATTTTCATGATGTAATGAATGACGGCGTCCTCGATCCAATCTTTCTTTACGGGCTTTTTGTCGCATCCCATCTTGCGTTTGGCGTGGGAGCACTTATAATAGCGATGAACGGTTCCCGTATGGCTCTTTCCGCTCTCTCCGACCATGAACGTGCCACATTTGCCGCAAAACAGCCGCGTCGTCAAGATGTAGTCGTCCTCCGCTTTGCGCATGGCGGGGGCCTTTTGATTCCTCGCCATGATCTCCTGCACGCGGTTGAACAGCTCTTCGGAGACGATGGGCGGAATGGCGTCGGGGATTATCATATCGCGGAATTTGTACTCTCCGATATACCGCCTGTTTTTGAGAAGGTAATGGACGACGTTGAGCGTGATCTTGTTTCCCTGCGTCGTGCGGATACCGCGCCGCGTCAGGTCTTTGGCAATGTCGGTCATTCTCTCGCCGTCGGCATAGCGGGTGAAAATCTCCACGACGACGGGAGCGGTCGTTTCGTCGATTTCCAAGCGTTGGTCTTTCATGCGATAGCCGAACGTCAGCCCGCCGCCGTTCATCTTGCCCTTTAAGGCGTTTTCCGTCAAGCCACGCCCGATTTTTTCGGAGAGATCGACCGAATAGTATTCTGCCCAGCCTTCCAATAGTTCAAAAGGACATAGTGTTTTGGCGGTATTTAAGGGTAAAACGGCTATAAAATCGAGTCAATATCGACTTTATAGTAGATATGAACCTCTTGGGGCTTGCCTGTAATGTTTTCTTTGCCGCCGACGATAAGTTTATCGAATAACTCCAAACACAGCTCACGGGTAAGTTTCGGGGCGTGCAAATGCTTTTTCATCCGCTGTATAAATTCGTCAACGTTCGTTACGGCTTGCTCGGCTTCTTTAAGCTCTTGCTTAATACGAGCAACGCGCTCTTTGAGTTCGGATTGCTCGGCGGTGTATTTATCTATCAACCGCACGCAAACGCTTTCGGGGATTTTGCCTACGACCTTTTCTTCAAACGCGCTTTCAATCAGTTTGTCAAGTTCGGAAATACGTTTCTCGCCTTTGCGTAATTCTTTCTTAACGTTGGCTTGATTCTTGTCTGCAAGCGTTGCTGTGTGCTCCAAATATTTCCGTCTGAACTCCGTTTCGTCGGCTACTATCTTTTGCGCTTTTTCCTTTACGTCGTTCATAATGATTTGCTCTAAAACGGGCACGGTTATAAAATGACTGAAGCAGGCGGAAGAACCCATACGGCTTTTGTTTCCACAATTAAAATTGAAATACGGAATGTCTTTCGGCATATTCCAACCGAGCCGCATTTTTGCGCCGCAGTCCGCACAGAATATCAGTCCCGAGAGGGGGTGCATATATCCTCTTACGGTATGCTTTCCGTGTCCTACGGCTTTTTCAACTTCTTTTACCTTATCCCATAAATCTTTGGTTATGATCGCCTCGTGTGCATTTTCCGTTACGATCCATTCTTCTTTCGGACGATATATCCATTTATGATTCTTATACGAAACAGTTGTGGATTTGTGCTGGGCTAAATTACCGATATACGCTTGATTGGAAAGCAACGTTCTTAAAACGGTGGCGTGCCAGAGGTGCGATGGATTTCTTACGCCGTTTATGCCCGTAGTCGCTATCCTGTAATCGTTGGGCGTAAGGATATGTTCAGAATTGAGAATATCCGCTATCTTTCTCGGGGTCATGCCTGTAGCACGCATTTCGAAGATACGCCTTACAATGGGTGCGGTTTCTTCGTTTACCTGCAACGTTCGTTTTTCGTCCGTTCCAAGGATATAACCGTAAGGGGCGTGCGACATACCGTTTTTCCCGTTCTTTGCGTTTTGGAGACGCACGGCGCGTAACTTCTTGCTTGTCGCGGCAGACCACCATTCGTTGAATACGTTGGTGATCGGCATCATATCCATAGCGGCGGTATCTTTGTTCTCGGTATCGATATTGTCGGATAACGCTATGAACCGTATATTATATAACGGAAAAACGTAATCGAGATATTGTCCGACCATGATGTAGTTTCTTCCGAATCGGCTCATATCCTTAACGAGAATCGTATTGATGACGCCTTGCTTGGCATCTTCGAGTAAGCGCTGTACGCCCGGACGCTCGAAAGTCGTTCCCGAAAAGCCGTCGTCTACGTAAATTTCGTGGAGAGTCCATCCTTGTTTGGCAATATACTCCGAAAGGATAGCCTTTTGGTTTTCGATAGACAGGGATTCGCCTGCGCGTTCGTCGTCGCGGGAAAGCCTTACGTACATCCCAACGATATAGTCTTTGCTGTTTTGCTTTGTTTGCATATTTTTCACCTCATGAGTAATTAAGCTGATCGTTTGATTTCCGCAAGCGCCTGTTTGAAGGCATGATCGCAGATGATTTTTGTGAAATTTTTCTTGCCTGCATAATGACTAACAACGATATATTTTTTGCCGTGAATCACTTCGGTACGGGTGGTGGTCCCGTGCTCCGAACAGTCCAGTTGCAAGAATTTTTCACGTATAGACATAGCTGTTTCCATAAAGTACCTCCTGTATGAAAACAGCATACCTTTACGCGCGCGGGAATGTTAGAAACACCGCCCCGACGTTTTCCCAACACACCCGAACAACTTGCAATTTTGTCTTTGACCGATTGATACATAACCTTAACCTCCTTTGCCGAACTTTTCTCTTTCGACGAAACAAAAGAAAATCGGAAAAAGGCAAGCCGTCAAGGGAAAAGAAAAAACATTGCATGAATGGCTTTTCATGCAATGTTTGAAGCAATGTTTTTTCCCTTGTAAAATTCTGCGTATTTTCAATCTCATTTTACGGCGCAGACTTTTTCCGATACAACCACCCGTCGAAAGAGAAAAGGGTTAAGGGTATTTACGAGTTTTGGGGGAAGTGAGCGGGGGAGAGACTGTTAATTTGATATTGATATGAATGCCGTTATATTTAATGATTGACACTAATCGAATTTTGCGTTATAATGTAGAAGCCACATATTATGAATATTTTATCTGCGAGAAGGGACATACTACGCCTTGTAGTGTGATCTCTCATTTCCCTTTTCGCGGAAATCATGATATGTGGCAATATCGAGAGACGCATTATATAGGATACCGCTCTCGTAAGAGGGCGGTATTTTTTTACGCTTTATCTGCGGGAATGTTTACAAAATTTTACTAAAAAGGATAAGAATGGTTAAAAAATAAGCTATTAAAAAGAAAAAGGTGGACTGAATCGCCAAAAGTTATTTTCTTATTGAATCTGTCAAAACAAAATGATAAGATTTATGAAAAGAGGTGTTTGGCAAAATTCACACACTGTAAAAAGGAAATTATGGATGAATTTGAAATCGGATTTAAAATCGCGGGAACCGAGCAAGACGGCAAGCATTGCGCATTTAAGATCATGAAGGTTGGACTGGAACATTGTCTCGGCGCGAAGAAGCATGACGTCCGTCTGGGTTGGTATTATTATTCTCTGCATTTTGTTCAGTACGGAAGCGGCATTTTGAAGGTGAACGGAAAATCTTACGTTTTGCGAAAGGGGATGGCGTTTCTTCTCTTTGCGGACGAAAACTATGAATATTACCCCGATCCAAACGATCCGTGGTCGTATATCTGGATCGATTTCACGGCCGAGCACGACGTGAAGGATTTGTTTTCCGCCTGCGGCTTTACGGCGGAAAAGCCGTTCGTTTCGATTCGTGATTATGAGCAGGTGAACGAGCTGTTCGGGTTGGCGGTGAACGTTTACGACGCGAATCAGTACCGGCAGATGGCGGTTTCGGGCTGTTTGCTGATCATTATCAGTAAACTGTTGCAGAATAATCAAACGGAATCGATAACCGATCAAGGTCGTCAAGCAAGATTCGTAAAATTCCGCAGCGTGCTTTTCTTTATAAACAGTAATCCGCAGATGGATTTTTCCCTTGACATGATTTCGGAAAGAGTGTGCATATCGGGGCGTAGGATCATCGCGTTATTCTCGGAATTTCTGGGCATGACGCCGATGAATTATATCGGCAGATTCCGCGTTTCAACGGCTTGTCGGCTTTTGAAAGAAACGGATGAAAAGGTTGCCGTGATAGCGAAAGATGTGGGTATTGAAGACGAAAAGTATTTTATGCGGCTTTTCAAAAAATGGACGGGAATGACGCCGAAGGAATACCGAAACTCGGAGATACAGGAAGATTCGTTCGGCTGGTTAAAAAAACTCGGCATCGATTACTACTAAAAATGTTTTTGCAAAAAGGGGCATGCCCTTTCCGTTGCGGAACGCAACGGAAAAGCAAGTTATCGGATTTGAATAAAGGATAGAGAGGAAAGCATGAGACAGGCAAAAAAAACGGCGGCAACAATTTTAGCGGCAGTTATTACCCTTGGTTCGTTCGGGGTTTGTTCGGCAGGACGGATTGAGACGGCTTTTGCCGGGATCGCCGACGATAAGGCTGTGGCGCAGACAATTGCGGAGGAGGGCGCGGTGCTGTTGAAAAACGACGGCGCGCTTCCGTTGCGCTCGTCCGATCAAATTGCCGCATATCGCATGAGCGATCAGGTCTACGGCGGAAGCGGATCGGGATTGGTTGTTACGCAGTTGAAAAAATCGTATTCGGCGGCATTGAGCGAGGCGCGCGAAGCAAAAAAGATAAGTGCGGTTTATTTCGACCGTTTGCGCGGCAATAAGGCACTGTATCTTCTCAGCCGTTCCGCCACAGAGGGCGGCGACGGTTTGGCGAACGAAGGCGGATTTTATCTTTCCGCGACGGAAAAGAACGAGATATCGGAGATCATCGAAGTTATGGGCGCCGAGAACGTCGTCGTGATTCTCAACGTAGGCTCGGTGATCGATACGAGCTGGCTGATCGAACAGGACGTCGGTTCGATTTTGCTTGCTTATTACGGTGGGTCGATGTCGGGCGATGCGCTCGTAAATGTTTTGACGGGCGAGGTCAATCCTTCGGGGAAAACGGTAGACACATGGGCGAAGAGCTATTTAGATTATCCGAGCGCTTCCGTGGGCGAATTCGGCTTATACAATAAGGTCGATTACACGGAGGACGTGTTCGTCGGTTACCGTTATTTTTCCACGTTCGATCCCGATTACGAAAAGGTCAATTATGAATTCGGATACGGCTTGAGCTATACCGATTTTGAGATCAAAAATAAGACGGCGCAGGTGAAGGACGGCGCGGTGACGGTGAGCGCGACCGTGAAAAATAAGGGCGAGGTTGCGGGCAAGGAAGTCGTGCAGGTTTATTATTCTTCGCCGCAGTCGGTGCAATACGGCGGAGAAAGCGTATATTTCGGCAATCCCGCAAGGGAGCTGGGAGGATACGTTAAAACCGATTTGCTGGAACCGGAAGCCGAACAGACGGTAAGCGTGAGCTTCCCGCTTTCCGATATGGCAACCTACGACGACGCGGGCAAAATCTCTTTAAACAGCTATCTTATGTTGGAGGGAGAATACGAGTTCTATGCGGGCAACAGCGTGAAGAACGCTACGCTTGTTTCGAAATATACGCAGGAAAAAACGGCGGTCGGGGAAACGCTTTCGAAGATGGAGGATAGCTTGCTTCCCGAACGGTTGCTTGCCGACGGTTCGCGCGAAACCCTTTACAGGCAGAATGTTGCATCGTACGGTTCGACCATGGTGCAGGGCGAACTGTTCGATGCGAAGAACACGGCGATCGATATGAACAGCGGCGACGTCTTTGCCAAGGACGTTTCGGGCGCAAAGTCTTTCCGTTACGTCGGAAATCTTCAGGGGCATAAAGGGGATTGGGTGGAGTATGAAATCTTCGCCGATAAGGCGGGGGAATATTTGCTCGGTTATTCGGTTGCGAGAGATGATAAATTTACATATACAGCCCCCGGGAATATTTATTTGGACGGAGAAAAGGTCGCAAGCGGGTTCAGCTATACGGGAACGGGAAGCTGGACTGCCTTCCGCTATTTTACAAGCGATACCGTTCTTGCTCTTTCAAAGGGGAAACACACGCTGCGCTTTGTGAATGCCTCGGGCGAGCTCCCGAATATCGATTTTATCACGCTCTATAACAATAAAGTCGCCCCTGACGGACAGACGGTAATCGAAGCCGAAAACTACGACGGTTCGGCGGGCGGAATGAGCGGCGGCGACCTTGCGGCTACCGATCCCGCAACGGAGAGCGGAAAAACATTTTCCTATACGTTGGACGTTGAAAAGGCGGGAAAATACGATTTAACGGTGTTCTATTCCAATTTAAAGAAGGCGTCTGCGGCGGGACTTGAAATTGCCGTGGGCACAAATGCGCAGACGGTGGGGCTCAAGCGTACGGCGAGGAGTACCGATGCGCTCGACAGCAATTATTTCATGTTTGCGGAGAGCGATTCGGTTATGGTCGAGCTTCCTGCGGGCGAAGTCATGCTCACCCTTACGACAAAGGATGACGCGCTTGCCTGCCTTGATAAACTCGTGCTTACGCCTTATAACGGAACGCCGAGAGTAAAAGACGCTTATGAAGACAACACTGCGGAATACGAAACCGTTCTTTCGGAAACGGGCGCGTCGCTAAGTTCGCCCATGTCGTTCGGCGATCTCAAAGAAAAACCACAAAAGCTCGATACTTTCCTTTCGCAGCTTTCGATTCGTGAGCTTGCAGTACTTTCGCAGGTGGGCGTGCCCAATAAAACGCCGCTCAGCTTCGATATCGGCAGCTTCGGCGGGCTTACGCTCGGCGCGCTTGCGGGCGGGAATCGCTTTAACATTCCGCAGTGCTTTGTAGCGGACGCGGGTGCGGGAATACGCATGCCCGAATATCAGGGCTCGGAGGTTGTGTGGTTTCCCAGCTCCACGATGCTCGCTTCCTCTTGGAACGACGCGCTTGCGGAGGAATTCGGAAAAGCGATCGGTCGCCAGTATATCACGTTCGGGGCGGACATGTGGCTCGCGCCGTCCGTTAATATTCACAGAAATCCTCTTTGCGGCAGAAATTTCGAATACTATTCCGAGGACCCGCTCGTTTCGGGCAAGATCGGCGCCGCCGCCGTGCGCGGCGCGCAAAGTATGGGTATTTCTGTATGCGTAAAGCACTTTGCGGCAAACAATCAGGAGACGGCGCGCTTTACGAGTGTTTCATGCGTTTCAAACAGAGCGCTGCGTGAAATTTATCTCAAACCCTTTGAAATCATCGTAAAGGAATCCGAGCCGCTCGCGATCATGAGCTCTTACAACATGATCAACGGCGAGTATGCGGGCGCAACGGAAAGTCTTCTCAATGATATTCTGCGCGGAGAATGGGGCTTCGACGGCGTTGTGCTTTCCGACTGGATCTGTCACGTCAATCATCTCGAGCTTCTGTTCGGCGGGACCAACATCAAATCCATCGTACACGACGACGAAAATCAGAAGCAGACGGGCGGATACGCGTTTATCCGCAAGGCATATCTTTCGGGCTACGTTACGAGAGAACAACTTGAAGACAACGCGCGCGATATTTTGAAACTTTTACTGCGTTTAGACGGCGCGGAATATCCTTACGGTAGCGAGCTTTACGTCGACGCCGCCGTGCGCGACGAAAACGGGGCGGACGTTTCGGCGACGTTGAATTTTACAATAGACGAAAAGGACGGCGTTTGCAGGTTTAGCTGGGATTCCGATGAATATAAAATCGTATCCGTGCGCATTGACGGCGGTGACAATATTCCGCTTTCCGAAGGGAGCAACGAATACACGTTGCGCAATATTTCAAAGGAAACAGAGGTTGTGTTCTTTGCGGAAAAGGTCGAAACAGGTGGAATGGACGTTCCGAATCCGCCCGAAACAGACGATAGCGGAAATCCTACGGTATTGATTGCTGTTTCCGTCTCGGCGGCAATCGTACTCTTTGCTGGGGCGGCGATTACATGCGTCATGATTGTGCGCAAGAGGAAAAAACATTAAAAAATATGTGCGAACGTAATTCGCTTATATGATAAAAAACGGAGGTAAATTTATGAAGAAAAAAGCAACAACGGCAATGGCATTGGTTCTTGCGCTCGGCATGACAGGAACAATGGTAGCGTGCGGGGAAAAGGCGCCCGAAGGGTTTACCCAAATTCGGGTTTCTTATGACGCGTCGTTCAGCAACGATCCGTATTTTTTGAATATGTTCAAAGAATATAACGCGACGCAGGGAAAGGAGGATCTCGTTTACGTTGTGCCGGAGCTTGGCACGGGTAGCGCGTCTTCGAGCGAAAACGACATGAAGTCGGGCGTTTGCGACGCCTATATGATTTCGTTGGGCGCATTGAAATCGGCGGCAATCAACGGCGCAATCGTTAATTTGCAACCCTATCTCGATGAGGACGATACGGGCATTTATGACGAGAGCAAGATTCCCGAAAGAACGGTGAACCACTATAAAATCACGGTCGATCCTACTTATAAAAATCATGTTGCGGGAAAAGGGCAGGACACTTATGCATTGCCCTTCACCAATCAGCCGCATGTGCTGTTTTACAGCAAAGAAGCCTTTGCCCGTTACAAGGTCAACGTGATTTCTTGCGAAGAAGAAAAGCTTGCAACGGCGTACCCGAATGTAAAGGCGCACGGCTATGCGGAGTATGCGAGCGAACCGTTTGCGGGCGCGGAGGCTTCTGAAAATCTTGCGGGCGAAACCGTTTATAAAGTGTTCAATAACCGTATTCCCATGAATTGGGAGGAGTTCCGTTATCTTGCGAAATGCCTTACGAAGACGGGACATAACCCTTCCGCCGTCAATGAGTGGGGTTTTGCCACGACGTGGTGGTTTGAATACGGTTTCTCCGTCGGCGGAGACTGCATCGGTTGGAATAAGCAAGCGGGTAAATACGAGTTCACGATCGGTGACAAAACGCCCAACTGGCTTGTTACGGCGAAAAGCGGCTTGACTGTCGGCGATAATACCTATGCCTGCGGCGACGTATTGTTCTATGAGGACAAGGGGACGGTCACGGAATCGGACGGCGAAACGCTCAAAGCGGAATATACCGATTCGCTCTATGCAATGCCGTCGACGAGCGAAGCGATTACCGAATTTTTGAAGATCACCAACTCGCCGAACGGAGATAAAATCGACGGTTACGGCGTGGCGGATCGCGGAATCGAAGCCTACGCCAACGCATTGACGAGCGGAAAAATCGCAATGACGGCAGTGGGAAGCGAAGCCCTCGAAGGGGTCGTCAGCGGCATGAGAAACGGATTCGATATGGCGCCCGTCTATCAGTACAGAGAGTATGAAGGCGGCAGCGTCTATTATAAGGGCGCGGAAACGTTTGCAAACGAATATCTGAAAGTCATCGGAAAAACGTACGGAGAGGGTCAGTACAAGGGCGAGCTTGTTGCGCATAACGATACGCCGATTATCGGGCGCGCTTCAAACTTTAATGCGGGCACGGCTTTAGCGATCGCTTCAGGCGCTTCCGAGGAGAATCGTGACGCGGCTTATAAATTCATTCGCTGGGCGGCGGGCTCCCAAGGGCAGAAAAAGCTCTCTGAGGGAATGTTCTCCGTGCCCAACCAGCTTGATCTCGCGTTCTCCGAGGATTATTTGAATGCCACAAAATATACGGGCATCGAAGTCGGAAACCTCAACTGGTACGCCGCTTCTTATTCGGTGGTGGAAGGCGGGATGTATGACGGCGAATATTTCGAAACGAGCGAATGGATTGCCGATCCAAATAAAGGCTGGTCGAACGACTTTAATAATAAGCTGCGCGTGGGACTCATGACGATGGACGAATTTATTGCGGCGAACAAGGCGAACGCCGACGATCTGCTTGCGGCTATGAATATCAGAATTTTAGGAAAAAAGTGATATGGCAAAAGAGGGAAGTGTGAGAACAAAGAAAAGGAGAGGATTTTTAACGAGAACGGATATCGCTCTCGGATGGATTTTCGGCTTATTGCCGCTTGTGGGTATCGTTATATTCAGTGCGTTTCCCATCGGGATTTCCTTTGCCGCCATGTTCACGTCCATGACGAACAACGATTTAGCGACGATGACGTGGAACAACTTCGCCAATTTTACGAAGGTGTTCACCGATCCTGTGTTTTGGCATTCCATTAAAATAACGCTATGGCTGATGGGGGTGCAGGTCTATTCGGTCGTCATGGGTTGTTTGATTGCTTACGTGCTCAACCAGGTAAAGGGAACTAAGTTTTTCAGAACGGTGTTCTTTTTGCCGAATATCACGTCGATTATCGTCATTCTCACCATGTTCAAATGGATCCTCGATTGGAAGCACGGCGTGGTAAACGAATTTCTCGGCATGGAGATCCAGTGGTTTGGCAGTGCGGAAAATCCGCAGATGCTTACTTGGGCGATTTTCATCATCTTTGCTTGGTCGGCGCCCGCTTACGGCATCATTTTATACAGCGCGGCGTTCCGCAACATTAACCCCGCGCTGTACGAGGCGGCTTCGCTCGACGGCGCCAATAAAGCGCAGCAATTCTTCCATGTGGCGCTTCCGGGCATTCTGCCTACGCTGTTATATATGCTCGTCATGGGCATTATCTCTGGATTGACGCTGTTTGATTGGGCACAGGGTATTTGCGCGCTTTCCAACCAAGGCGCGGGCGGCGTCGATAATATGGGGCTTACGGTCATGTATTACATTTACATTCAAGGCGTGGATTTCAAGCACATGGACGTTGCCGCCGTTATGAGTTGGTTCTTGTTTTTATTCACTGCGGCGCTTTCCGTCCCCGTGTTCAGATTGCGCAAAAAAGCGGAGGAAGCGGTATGACCGGATCGAAAAACATCACAAAGCTTTCTGCGGTTCAGACGGAAAGCGATGCTCAAATCAAGCAAAAAAACAAAAAAGAACGGGTGAAGAAAGTAAAGAAAATCGTGCCGAAAGTGATCATGTACGCTATTTTGGCACTCTATATGTTCATGATTATCTTTCCCTATCTCATCGTGCTTTCGAGTTCGTTTGTATCCGATCACGAAACGACCATCCGCGAGGGCTTTGTGCTCTTTCCTCAAAGCTGGGCGCCGAGCGATTTCTTTGAATCGTATATTCTGCTCTTTACGCGCGATCCCTTTGCGGTCGGCGGAGTTTCGTCCCTGTTGCGCGGATTCTTTAATTCCCTTTGGCAGACGATCGTTCCCGTTGTGATCGGGCTTGTGATCTCGGGACTTTCCGCATATTTTTTGACGATTGTGAAATTTCCGGGCAGCAGAGTCATTTATGCAATCACGATCGGAACCATGATGATCCCGCTCGGCGCGTTCGGCATGGTGAGCTATCTGTTCTATCAGTCGATCGGCTGGGTCGGAACGCCTATGCCCATTATCATTCCCGGAATGTTCGGCGGCGCGGGTACGGTGTTCTTTCTTTCGATGTTCTATATCGGGCTGTCGAAAGAGATTTTCGAGGCGGCAAAGTTGGACGGATGCAGTACGATGGGGATTTTCTTCAAAATCTGCATGCCGCTTGCAAAGCCCGCGTTTATCGCACAGTTCATTTTGGGATTCTGCGGTGCGTTTAACAATTACTCGGGCGCGCTACTCTATCTCAACGGGCAGAAGGAACTTTGGCCCTTGCAGCTTGCCTTGCAAAAAATCGTGGCTTATATGTCTCGTTCGGGCGGCGGCTATACCAACGTGCAGTGCGGCGCGGCGGTGATTTCCATCATTCCCATGCTGGTTTTATATCTTTGCACGCAAAAATATTTCCTCGAAGGCATTGCCGTCGGGGGAGGGAAAGAATAAAGGATAAGGAGAAAACAATGAAAAAAGGGTTCTTTGCAAAATTTGCCGTATCCGCTACGGCGTGTATTTTAGCCTGTTCTTGCCTTGCCGCCTGCGGAGGCGAAACGCGGACGGTTTACGAGCTTCCGCATTACGACGGAACGGAATATACCGGTACGAGCGATAAGCCGAATCAAACAGATCTATGGCGCCGCAATAATTGCGAGGTAAAAACGGGCAGCTACGGCGATCCGCAGATTTTCGACAATACGCAGCGCGACGGTTATTATTATCACTACTATGGCACGACGGCGCGCAGGACGAAAACCTTTCTCGACGACGATTGGGAGTTTATGGGCGAAGTGGTCGAAACTGACGGGCAAAACGATCAGTGGGCGGTCGAGGTCGTTTACGATGACGAAACAGAAAAATATTATCTTTTTACAAGCGGTACGCCGGAGGAAGCGGGCACCGGCATCGACAAGGCTCTCGTCGTGTACGTTTCCGACATACCCGAGGGACCGTTTAAGCACGTCGATTATACCGATCCCCAAAGCGTAGGCGCGGAAAACGTGCGTCAAATCGATACGACCGCGCATCCCAGCCGTCATGTAAAGACCATGGTGTTCGATCCCGACGCGCTCAGGGAGAAAATGATAGAGCTTTGCCCCGATTTAATGGGCAGGACGCCTAAAAAATATCAGACGTTTATCGACCCGTCGCCCTATGTGGACGAAAACGGGGACAAATATCTGTATTTTACCTGGCTCATCAATCCCAACGTCATTTTCGGCGTAAAGATGAAAAATTGGCTCACGCCCGATATTTCAACCTTAAAACCGCTTACGGTTTGCGGCTATTACACCGTACAGGATTATTACGATAAATCGAGAGATTTGGTGCGCAAGGAAGCGGGGCTTGCCGTTAACGAAGGCGCGCAGGTCGTAAAGCATAACGATAAATATTATCTCATCTATTCATTTGCAGATAGTACGTCGCGCGCTTATACGATTGCGCAGGCGGTCGGCGATACGGCGATGGGACCCTTCCGCAAGCTCACCGAGGACGAGGGGCATATCGTATTATCCTGCGACTACGGCAGATACGAAAAGCTCTCCGGTTCGGGGCACCACGGCTATTTCAAGGTGGGAGAGAAGGAATATCTTGCGTATCACCGCAATGTGACCTACGGCGAGCCTTCCGAGCGTCAGGTGTGCTTCGAGGAGCTTCATTGGGTAGCCGCAAAAGATAAAGACGGAAACGATCTCGACGTGCTGGTATCGAACGGACCTACCTGCACCACGCAGCCCCGCTTCGACAGTGAGGCGGAGTACGTCGATATTTCCGAGGACGGAAAAATTTCACTCAAAAACGGAAAATTCGAAAAGGGATCGGCCGTCAAGTGGCTCAACGACGGACTTGTCACCCATTCCACCTTCGTCAATCAGGGCTTCTTCGATAAATACGTTCAGGAAACGGTCGTTACGGCGGATTCTACGTTCAAGCTCGATTTCGGCGAAGAACGTGCGGTGCGCGGCGTGATGATTTACGAAAGCAAGTGGAAGGATAAGGCGTTCCGCAAGATCAAAAACATCGTGTTTAACTGCGTGGAGGACGGCAAGGAAAAATCTTATTACATTGCCGAGCTTAATATCGACGAAAAGCAGGCTTTTACGACGAATGCGCTCGGAGACGTATCGGGTACCGTGTGGGGCTACGCCGTGTACGCGGAGTTCGGGGAACTCAACGTGAAGAGCATCGAATTTACCGTAGAGCTTCCCGAAGGGCAAAGCGCCGTAGCCGTATCGGAAATCGCCGTCATCGGGAAAAGAAAGGGGGTAGCTTAATATGAAAAAGAAAATTTTAGCAATCGTAACGGCGTGCGCGCTTACGATTCCCGCCGCTTTATCGGCACTGACGGCGTGCAACGGAGAAGATACGTTCAACGTTGTCAAGACCGACAAAAAATACGAATACGAAATCCGCGGGATGTCGGGCGCAACGGTGGACAAGGGCATGGTGATCGACGGCAAGATGGACGAAGGATCGTATGCAAACCTGAAAAAGCTCGAGCTGAAAAAGAAGGTCGCCCGCGAAACGGCGGATATCGAACTTACTACCTTTATCGGGAAGTCGGGCATCTATATCGGAGTTGAGGTCGAAGAAAGCTCTACGGTATATTATAATCCGAAGCGCACGTCGGCTTACAACACGGGCATAGAGTGTTATTTCTCTCTCGGAAAAGACGATAACGATACGCTTTACGAAATGGACGTTACCCCAGGCGGACAGTTCTCATTGAGAAAGATGGGAAACAACGGATGGACTTATTTTAATTACGATTATGTGGTTGCGCCGATCTATGCGATGACGGCGGAGGGCGATCTCGAAGGTTTGACCTGTCACGCCTGGACGGCGGAGGTGTTTCTTCCCTACGGGGTATTCAACGGTCGCACGTCGCGCCCCGAAAAATTCTACTGCACGTTGGCGCACAATGCGCCGGGCGGATATACGGGCATGGCGCGCACGCACTATAATTTTGCCGTAGAGCAGACCTCTTGGACATATGCCACCGAACGCGAGCCCGAAACCTATCCTTATGTTTGCGATATGGACGGCTATATCTACAACGACATTTCGTTTGAAGTGACGGGCAACGGCACGGTGGAGGAGCGCTACGGTTACGAGAGAACGCTGAGAAACGAGCCCTCCCGCTTCGTCGTCACGCCTGCGGCGGGCAACATTCTGAAATCGCTCGTCATTGACGGGAAAGATTTTACGGAGAAGATTGTAAACGGCATAGTCGAGTATCCCTATACGGGAAAGGACGTAAAGGTGGAAGCGGAGTTCATACCGCTCGAATCGCTCAAAAACGTTACGCTTAACCTGCAGGGCAAAAAGGACGGCGAGAGCGCCGCGGTCACGGGCGATAAGCTCACGCTTGTCGACGCCGACGGAAACGAAACGACGTTCGACATGACGGACGGCGTTGCAACGCTTTCCGAAATCAGCACCATGAAATACGACATAAAGGCGGGTACAGTCAGCGGCGACGGCGTCGATTACGATTGGTACGGCACGATCCTGTTCGAGAGCGGAAAAACGGAGTACGACGTAACGGTAGGTTACCGCTTCTTCGATCTCGACCTTCTGTCAGAGGCAAGCGTCGATCTTTCGGGCGTTGCCGAACAGGCGGTCACCGTAACGGGTTATTGGGTCGATCACGATCCCAACCTCGTAACGTTGCGCCTTCCCGAAGATCTCGGCAGTAATTTTACGCTCGAAACGACCGTCGTGCTCGAAAAGTTTACGGGAGCAACCTCGCGCGTTTCCTTCGCATTCTCCGACAGCGGTAACGTGTACAACATTTTTAATATCGGCGAGTGGAAAATCGGCGCGGGCGATCGGCGCGATCTCGAACAGGACGGCGGCGAAAAGCCGAGCGAAACGGCAACGAAGGTCGGCTCCCTGCTCCGCTCCGCGGCGGGTTTAGCGATAAGATTTACGGTTGAGGGGTCGTCCGTGAAGGTGGAGATGAAGCTCGACGGCGAACATTACGAAACGATCGAAACCTATTCGGTTACGGGAAACAAGCAGGTGCAATTCATTATCGGCGCGGGTACTTGGGCGTTCAAAAACGTGACGCTCACAAAAAATAATTAAGGATAAAAGAAATATCTTTTATAAAAATTAAGGAGGAAACTATGAAACAGAAAAAAGCATTGGGCATTGTCGCTTGCAGTATGCTGTTCGTCGCGTCTGCAATCGGTCTTGCGGGTTGCGGCGGCGAAAAGCACGACATGACGGAAAAGTCCGCCAAAGCGCCGACGTGTACGGAAGCGGGATATAAAGCGCATTATGAATGCTCGGATTGCGGCAAGTATTTTGCCGATGCGAACGGAAAAAACGAACTCCCCAAAGAGGAGGTCGAGCTTCCCGCAACCGGACACGACGTGCAAAAGCACACGAAAGCCGATGCGAGCTGTACGGCGGATGGCTACACGCAGGACTTTTGGTATTGCGCAAACGATTGCGGCTCGGCGTGGTCGAACGAAGGGGCGACCGAGGTCATTCAAAATCCCGATTCGCTCGTCATTCCCGCAACCGAGCACAGAGGAACGATGACACCGGTTGAGTATAAGGCTCCCGGTATCGAACAGACGGGCATTATGGCGCATTACCACTGTTCGGCGTGCGGCAAAGATTTCGAGAACATGGCGGGCGACAATGAGATCAAAGACGTTATCATTCCCGCTTTGCAGGAAAAGGATATCGACGCGGCGGTTTATGTATACGACGCGGCGGGCAAGCCCGTAACCGATACGGGCGCGCTTACGTTTACCGTAAGAGGCGTAAGAAATTACGAGAACGTTACGATTACAGGCGGCAAGCTTTCGCTGAAAAAGGCTTATGAGGGCAAATATACCGTGGAAGCCGAGGGCTATCAGACGGCGGAGCTTATCGTGGGTGAAAACGGCACGAGCGAGCTTCTCATTGTTCCCGAATTCTTCTCGGACGATAACCCGCTCGAAGGCAACAAAATAACGTTGCGCTTGGACAAAACGGCGGACGGCGTTTCGAGAACGGTTACCGTTTCAAGCAGCGAGAGCTTTGCTGTCGACGGTGCGCTCTTAGGCGACGTTAATTGGGGCGACGGAAGCATTGTCCACGGCAAATTCGGCAGAGCGAAAATCGCGCTCACTTCCGAGCAGGAGAACGCGGCGGGTATCTATTTCGAAACGACCTTGAAGCTGACGAAGAACGAAAGCGTCGGCGGCGGCGACCGCTTTGCCATTCAGATCGGGAAAGGCTTAGGCGGCTTCGTCGTCGTTCCCAGAGACGGAAAACAATTCATGGTCAGTCCGATCGCGAGCGACAAAAAGGGCGAATTCACGCTCAATCAATTCGAGCCGCCCGTCGATATCAGTGACAAATGCGCTAATATTTCCACCACGGGCGTGCGCATCCGCATTAAGAGATTGATGAACGTTTACACGTTCTATATTCACGATGGCACCGAGTGGAAGGAAATTCAAACGCAAACGATCGGCTCCGATAACGCGCAAAACGAGGTGCTTCTTGCGGGGGCGCACGGCGATTGGGAATTCGGTGCAATCAAGCTCGAATCGATTAAAACCGAGAGCTTTGACTACAAGGCGCCCGAGGAAGGGGAAGACGGATATAAAGCGCACGTGAAGATTACGGATGGCGACCGAATTATCTATTTCATGGACGGCAAAATCGTAGAGTGGACGGACATCGAAATTCCCGCGTTGGAAGTTTCGGCAGCGACCGTTAAGCTGTATTTAATCGATTTCGACGGCAGCAAAGCCGAAGTCCCTGAAAACTTTACCCTTACGCTTGTAAGCGATTCGGTTACATACGAGAATGTGACCGTCAACTCCGACGGCACGCTCAACCTCGGCACAGGCAAAAAGCTCTATTCCGAGAACTATACGGTTACGGCGGAAGGATATCTGAAAACAACCATCGCAATTTCGCGGGCGGCGACCGAGAGGACCTTGGAACTTACCCCCGAATTCGTTACGAGCTCCAACCCGAACGACTTTGAGGAGAGCTATCTCGAGCTGTCAATCGAAAAGGATACGGGCAAAAAGACGGTTACCTTCCATGCGCACGAAGGGGACTGGGGAGCCAGTCTTGAAACAAAGCACAGCGAGGTTATTTGGCCGTTGGAGAACGCAGCGAAGAACGCGCAGGCGATCGTAATCGAAACGACGATTAAATTCGTTTCGGGCGATAAGAGTCCTGCGGATCGCGTCGGCATTCAGATGACCGACGACATGGGCGGCTACGTGCTTTGGCACAACGGTGGACGGCTTGACGAAATCGAAAAAGGTCACCAAGCCGGTTTAACGCTCAACCAATCGCCGAACAATACGGGTTATTACAGTGGAACCTCCATCGAAAACGGTTGGAAGCTACGCTTCGAGCGCGTGGGAACTGCCGTCGTTCTCAGAATTTGGGAAAACGGCGAATGGAAAGTTATTATGGAGGGCACCTGCGGCGCGAACGCGAAAAACGACGTCCGTTTGATAGCGGCGCACGGCGTTTGGGAGTTCTCCGAAGTCGAAGCAAGAGTCATGACGTTTGAGCAGGTGCTGGCGAAGGCGCCCACAGCGACGGCAGCGGGGAATATTAAGCACTACACAGTAACAGACGGAACCAACGTGTATTATTTCACCGCCGAAATGAAAGCGACCGATCTTGACGGCGTTACGCTTCCCGCCCTCAAGGAGGTTGACGCCGACGTGACCGTCAATCTGATCGGAACGGACGGAAATCAGATCACGGACACATCAGCAATTAAGTTTACGCTCGAGAGCATTTCCTATACTTATAACGACGTTGCGCTTGCAAACGGCAAGCTTCCCGCCAAGCTTTACGAGGAAACGTATACGATCTCTGCCGAGGGCTTCGGGAAGGGGAAATTCACCGTTGAAAAGAACGGGGAAGCCGTTACCGTTACGCTCTATCAAGGGTTCGAGAACAGCACCCCCGCAAGCTCGGGCACGGTGGAAATCGCCTACGAAAAGGACGGCGGCAACACGACGCAGAAAGTAACGCTCACCGGCAAGGATACGAGCGCGGCGGTCATTTACGAGCAGCGCGCGGAAGTGCAGTTGTTGCTCACGGCGGAACAGAAAAACGCAAAGAGTTTGATCGTTACGGGCAAACTCAAATTTACGGGCAAAAAGGACAATCTTGCGCGCGGCGGCATGACGATGACGACCGATTGGGAAGGCTTCATGCTGTGGCTCGGGAACGAAGAAATCGATAAGCACGTCGCAAGCTTTAAGCTCGATCAAAGCGACAGAGTGGGCAGGATTTCTTTCGAGGCAATCACTGCGGGCATTGAATTCCGCATGGTGAGAGCGGGTACGGCAATCAGACTTTACTTTAAGGAAGGTGACGGCTGGCAGTTGGCGGCTTCAGTAACCTGCGATGAAAATCTCACGAACGATATCCGTTTTGCAGGCGGTTTGGGCGTTTGGGAATACAGCGATTTCGAAATTATTACCCCGACCTATAACGCGGTGGCGGCGGTCGCGCCTTCGAACGGAACAACCGGAAACTGTGCGTATTACACGTTGACGATCGGTAATACGGTGGAATATTATTTGATGAACGGAACGCCGACCTGCTTGGAAGACGTTACCGTCAGCACGCTCGCTTCCGCTTCGATGACCGATTTGATTGCTTCGGGGAGCGCAACGTTGACAGTCGATCTCGACGCGGAAACGTTAAACGTCGGCGGTTTGATTGACGCGCGCACGATTCTTGCTTATCAGCGTTACGGAAAAGATAATTCCGGCACCGTGGCGTTCTATGAAAAAGACGACAATAACATGATCGGCAACACGGGATTGTTCGAAGCGACGGGCAGAGTCATCGACGATTTCTGCGGGAACACAAACGATATTAAGTTTATTTCCAACGGAATAACGAGTGCGTCTACGGGAGCGACCGAAGATGCCGGCAGTAAATTCTCCGTTACGCTTTCGCTCACGAAGAACGTAAAACAAATCGTGCTCTTTACGGGTAAATGGGGCGGCGGCGACTGGGCGTTTACGCTTGCCGAAACCAACGGCGGAGTCGTTGCTGCTTACAATAACGCTTTCAGCGGATCGAGAGGAAAGATGCTTGTGTTCGATATCGACAATTCCGCTTGGGGAAGCGGCGAAGCTTCGCATGATCTTGTCCTCACCGTTGAAGGCTGTAATGCGGAATATGCTGCGCTCGTGCTGTTGGGCGACGTTACGACGACCGCTACAACCAAAGCCGAAATGAACTGGAACGCCGTTTCGACGGACAACACAGTGATCAATCTCGACGGAACTGACCTTGACGGACGCACGATTCTTGCTTATCAGCGTTACGGAAAAGAAGAGCCTACCGATACCGCCCAAGTGGCGTTCTATGAAAAAGACGATAGTAACATGATCGGCGATACGGGGCTTTATGCGGCGACGGGCAGAGTCATCAATGATTTCGGCGGGAACACGGATTGCATCAAGTTTACCTCGAACGGTATCACGAACTCTTCGACGGGTTGCACGACGGACGCCTCTCAAAAGCTCTCCGTTACGCTTTCGCTCACCAAGGACGTGAAGCAGATCGTGCTCTATACGGGCAGCTGGTCGGGCACGGTGTTCCAATATGAATTGACGGAATCGGACGGAGCTATGATCCGCAGTATGCGTTGGCAGGGCGGAAATCCGAGAGCGATCCGAGTTGTCGTCGATCTCGATACCTCCGCTTGGACAGACGATGAACCGCACGATGTGGTATTCTCTCTCGAAGGTTCTTGCTGTATGTTCGGCGCGCTCGTATTGCTGGGCGATACCGTTTCGTAAAAGAAACAAATACGGCGGACGGAGCGTTTCGCTTCGTCCGTTTTTTGTAAAATAAAGAATTACGGAGTATTAAAATGAAGGTCGAAGATTTAACGATTGAAGAAAGATTGCGGTTAATTTGCGGAAAGGATAGTTGGCATACGGACGATCTGAACGGAAAAATATCTTTTGTGAAGGTGACGGACGCAAGCATGGGCGTGAGAATGTGCGAAGAGGACGGAAACGGCGATAAGCCCTCCGTTTCCTATCCGTCGTCGCAGATGCTTGCAAACACTTGGGATTCGGAAACGGTGCGCGCCTATGCGGAGTGCGTTGCGAATGACTGTCTGGATTACGGCGCGGATATTTTGCTCGGACCGGGGGTCAATATCAAGCGCAATCCGCTCTGCGGGCGAAATTTCGAATATTATTCGGAGGATCCGTATCTAGCGGGTATCATTGCGCGGGAGTTTATTTCCGCTATGCAACAAGAAGGCGCGGGAACGTGCTTAAAGCATTTTTGCGCAAACAATCTCGAATACAATCGTATGCTGCAATCGACCGACGCGGACGAGCGAACGCTCAGAGAAATTTACTATAAACCGTTCGATATCGCTTGCGAGGCAAAGCCCGTTTCCGTGATGTGCTCTTATAATAAAATCAATGGCGTGCAGGGCTCGGAGAACAAAAAGGGCTTTGCGATGTTGCGCAACGATTTCGGTTTCGACGGTGCTATCGTTTCCGATTGGGGCGCGGTGTTCGACAGAGCAAAGGCGGCGAAAGCGGGCTTGGATTTGGAAATGCCGTTCATATCCGAGCATTACGAGCAGTTGGTTGCCGACTACCGCGCAGGCAAAATTACCGAAGAGGAAATTAACGTTTGCGCCGCGCGGGTGTTGGAGCTTGTTTCCCGTTGCAAGGAGTTGCAGAAGGGCAAGAAGCGGAAACGCACGCAGAAGGATAGAATCGCGTTCGCGCAAAAAGCCGAAGAAGAAGGAATCGTTTTATTAAAAAACGAGGGCGTGCTGCCGCTCAAAAAAGGGCAAAAGATTTCCGCTTGCGGACTGTACGGTGCGCCTTACAGCGCGGGCAGGGACAACGCGCATGTACTTGCGGGCGGCGGCTCGGGCAAGGTCGTGCGGCTTACGAAGGAGTTCGATCTTCCCGAGGCGTTGCGAAATCAGGGCTTTACGGTCGATTACGACGTTGCGTTCGACGATTTGGGGCTCGATAATGCGTTTATGAATCCGCGCGCCGCAATCGAGAATGCGGCGGTGAGCGACGTAAATCTCGTATTTGCGGGTACGGGCGCGCGAATCGAAACCGAGGGGAATGACCGCAAGAATATGAAGCTGACGGATGTGCAGGAGCGTGCGATTCTGGATACGGCGGCTGTCAATCCCAATACGGTTGTGGTGCTGTTCGCGGGTGCACCGATCGACATGAGCGCTTGGATCGACGAGGTTGCCGCGGTCGTCTGGGCGGGCTTCCCGGGCGAGAAGGGCGATTTTGCGGTTGCGAATATTCTCACGGGCAAGGTCAACCCGAGCGGAAAACTCTCTGAAACGTTCCCGCTCTGCTTTGAGGATGCGCCCGCGGCAAACGGCTATATTGACGGCACGGTAACGCGGTACGAAGAGGGGCTCGACGTGGGTTATCGCTATTACGATACTTACAACGTTCCCGTGCTGTTCCCGTTCGGATACGGACTTTCTTATGCGGAATTTAATTATAAAAATCTTATATTAAAAACGAATGGCGAAGAACTCGAAGTGAGCTTCGAAATCGAAAACGTTTCAGAAACAGACGGAAAAGAGATATCGCAGATATACGTGCGTGCGATGAGCTCTTACGTATACCGTCCGTATAAGGAATTAAAGGGCTTTGCAAAGACGCTTATAAAGGCGGGCAAGACGGGACAAGTGACGGTAAGGCTCGATAAGCGCGCGTTTGAATATTGGTCGGTCGGGCTCGATCGTTGGGAAGTCGAGGACGGCATTTACGAAATTATCGTCGCCGCGTCCGTCGCGGACGAAAAATGCAAAGCAAAGATTAAAATCAAGAATGGAAGCATTACTGTTTTGTGAGGAGCGATATGTTAAAGGGCAAATTCATCGGGGTTGAAGAAAAGGCGGGCGTGTTTGTCGTCGAAAAGAAGTTTACGGCAGAGGCGAATGAGAAAGCGGTTTTGCGCGTCACGGCGTTGGGGCTGTATTTTGCTCAGCTGAACGGCATGCGCGTGGGCGACGCATATTTAACCCCCGGTTGGACTTCGTATAATAAGATGTTGCAGGTGCAGGAGTATGACGTTACCGCTATGTTGAAAGACGGCGAAAACGTTTTAACGTTTACGGTGGGCGAGGGCTGGTATAGCGGCGGGCTTACTTGGGAACAGAGGCGGAATATTTACGGTGATCGAACGGCGGTCTGCGCGGATTTGATTTTGCCCGATGCAATCATTTCTATGGACGAGAGCTGGGCGGCGCATGAAAGCCATATCCGCGCAAGCGGGATTTACGACGGCGAAACGCAGGACTTTACGGCGGAGTTGAAGCCGCTCACCGTTTGCGAAGTCGCCTTTGATAAATCCGTGCTCGTACCTCAAATTTCCGAGCCCGTGCGCAACATAGAACGGCTTGCCGTGAAAGAAGTGATTAGAACGCCGAACAGCGAGCTTGTGTACGACTTCGGGCAGAATATGGCGGGCGTTGTGGAAATCAAAACGCCCGAGCATTTTAACGGCACGCTTAGCTTGCAGTTTGCCGAGATATTGGTAAACGGGAATTTCTATACGGATAATCTGCGCTCCGCAAAGGCTACGGATACGTTTACGGTAAAGGGCGCCAAAACGCTTTGTCCCGAGTTCACCTTTCACGGCTTCCGTTATATGAAGCTGACGGGCGCGGAATTGCCAAAAGAGAATATCACGGCAATCGTGCGGCACACGGACATGAAACACACGGGGCATGTATGTACAAGTAATGCCCGCTTTAACCGTTTAATGGAAAATGTAATATGGGGACAAAAAAGCAATTTCGTAGACGTACCTACGGACTGCCCGCAGCGTGACGAACGTTTGGGCTGGACGGGGGACATCAACGCGTTCTGCACCACGGCGGCGTATAATTTCGATATCCGTCTGTTTATGAAGAAGTGGCTGGCAGATTTGAGGAACGATCAAAGCGAAACGGGGGAAATTCCCGACGTCGCGCCCGATATTCTCGCGCCGAATAACCGCGGCACGGCGGCTTTGTGGCATGACAGTATCGTGATGGTGCCTTGGAAGCTGTATCGTATGTACAGGGATATCTCTTTTCTTTCCGAGAACTTTTCCGCCATGCAGAAATATATGAAGGCGTATGAAAAGAATCTCGAAAATGGGCTTGTTGTACGGGGCTGTACTTACGGCGATTGGCTTGCGTTGGACGGCGGAACGTTTAAAAACAGTATTCACGGCGCAACGGACACGGTGTTTCTTGCAAGCGCGTTCTATGCGGAATGCTTGCGGATTGTTGCAGAAACGGCAGAGATACTCAAAGACAACAGCGAAAAAGAATATCGCAGAAAATACGAAGAAACGATTGCCAAAATCCGCTACGATTACATTACGCCGAGCGGAAGGCTTGCAAGCGATACCATGACGGCGCAGGCGTTGGCATTAGCCTTCCATATCGTGCCCGAGGAGTTAAAGGCGACCGTTGCGGAACAGCTCAACAAAAACGCGTATTCGTATAACTTCCGCGTGACGACGGGCTTTGCGGGCACGCCGTACCTCTTATTTGCCTTGGCGGATAACGGATATCTCGACACGGCACAACGTATTCTCGTGAACAACGGTTATCCCGGTTGGCTGTACGAAGTGGATATGGGCGCAACGACGGTATGGGAGCGTTGGAACAGCCTGATGCCCGACGGTACGCCCAATCCCGACGGTATGAATAGCTATAATCACTATGCCTACGGGAGCGTGATGGAATTTGTATACAGAAGAATTGCGGGGATAGAGCCGCTCGAGGTCGGCTTTAAAAAAATAAGGGTCGCACCCAACCCCTGCAAGGGGCTTGCAAACGTGAAGGCGGAATACGAGAGCGTAAACGGGAAGATTGTTTCAAGCTACGAGCAGAAAGACGGCAAGATCAAATTTATCATAGAAATCCCCGAGGGCGTTGAAGCGGAAATTATTCTGCCGAACGATCAGTCCTTAAAGGTTTGCGGCGGCAAGCACGTATTCGAGCGGGAATGCGAAGATTTTCATTATACGCCGTTTACGCCCGAGAGTTACGTGACGGAGGTGTTCGATAATCCGAAAGCCGTAAAGGCGTTTAACGAGGTATTCGGCGGTATCTTTACGGGCAGCGAAATCGCTTGGATGAAGGACGAACCCAAAACGCTCGGCTTTATGGCTCAGTTCCGCGATATGGAGAAGAAGATGAAGCTCTCCGATTTTCCCGCTATGCTCAAAAGGGCAAATGAGCTGTTTTTAAAGGAAAACGGATAAATGTAAAAAAGGAATTGATACAATGATACAAGCAGACGGAACAAAATTTATATTGCAGGGCAAGAATTACAGCTATGTTATGTATGTTACGGAAACGGGCTTTTTACAGCACCTGCACTTTGGCGGAAAAATCACCGAAGCGGATTTGGATTATCTGATTGAAATCGGCGATACGAACGCGCCGCACGACGACGATAAAAATATGGATATGGCGTTTGATCGCATGCTCTCGGAGTACGGCTTTTACGCACGCGGCGATTACAGAGAGCCGACGGGGTTATTCGAGAGAAAGGACGGGGCAAGCATGTCGCGTCTGCGCTACGCGGGCTACCGCGTGGAAAAGGGCGCGCCCGCAATCGAGGGAATGCCGCACGTAAGAAGCGGAGACGAAACGCTTGTGATCACGCTGCAAGACGATTTTTCGGACATTGCGGTCGATTTATATTATACCGTCTGCGACGATTCCGACGTTTTGGTGCGCAACGCCGTGATAAGGAACACGGGCAAGGAGCCGATCATGCTCAAAAGGGCGTTTTCCTTCCGCGCGCAGCTTCCGAACGGAAACTATCGTATGTTGCGGCTTGCGGGCACTTGGGGGCAGGAGCGCATTCCCGAGATCACGCCGATAGCGCACGGCGTCACGCGGTTGCAATCCATTCAAGGTTGCACCTCGCACAACACCAATTGCTTTATGGGTATTCTCAAAGACCACTGCACGGAAGAGCAGGGGGAATGCTTAGGCGTACAACTCATATACAGCGGCTCGTTTGCGCTCACGGCGGAGTGGTGCAAGAACGGAGCGCTGACGCTGCAAGGAGGCGTGAACGACTTGGGCTTCGGCTGGGAGCTGAAAGGCAGAGAGGAATTTATCACGCCGCAGGTGCTGTTAACTTATTCGAACGAGGGCTTGGGCGGAATGTCGCGCTCCATTCACGATTTCTTGCGCGAGCGGGTGATCAATCCCGATTACGTCTACAAACGCCGCCCGATCGTGGTGAATAACTGGGAAGCGACCTACTTTGATTTCAACGAAGAGAAACTCTTTCCGATCATCGACGAGGCCAAAAAGCTTGGCATCGATACGTTTGTGTTGGATGACGGCTGGTTCGGCAAACGCGACAACGATTGGACGGGACTCGGGGATTGGTTCGTAAACGAGCGGAAATTAAAGGGCGGACTCAAAGCGGTAATTGAACGTTGCAAGAAAAACGGCTTAAAGTTCGGTTTGTGGTTTGAACCCGAAATGATTTCCGAGGACAGCGATCTTTTTCGCGCGCATCCCGATTGGTCGGACTATTTCAATAATAACTTGCGTTACGGCAGAAATACCATCAGCGAATTCATTGCGGAAAAAGCGGATGATGCAAAGAACGCTCTCAATAATATGTATTGCGTCATTAAGGGGATCCGTTGATGATTAAAAATGAAATAATGACTGCCGATGGTTGCGGTATAGGTACCGCTTCTTCCACTCCGAAAAAGCCATTGAAAAAGAGAAAGTGGAAATCCGTACAATGGCTGTGCTTCGGCCTTGCACTGATTCCTATCATCAGTTTTGCTATCTTTAACGGAGTGCCTGTTGTTCTTTCGTTTATTTCCATGTTCACAAATATGGAAAACAACGATTTGACAACGATGGAGTGGAATGCGTTTCAGAATTTTGTCGAGGTATTTCGTGATGAACGGTTTTGGAATGCGTGGAAGACGACGTTCTGGCTCGCAACCGCACAGATTGTGACGCTGGTGATCGCGCTGATTATTTCAGTTCTTTTGGATCAGAAAGTCAAGGGCGCAAAGATCATGCAGGTGCTGTTCTTTATTCCGTATATCTGTTCCTCGGTTGCGGTCGCCATCATGTGGCAATGGGTGTTTTCCAAGGACTTTGGTATTCTGAATTCTATTTTTGGTACAAACATTGATTGGTTGAACGATTCACAGCATCCGTCGCGTCTCATATGGTGTGTCTATATTACTATTGTTTGGTCGGCACCCGCATATGGTATTGTCATGTTTAAGGCGGCGCTTAAAAATGTCAATCCGTCTTTATACGAAGCGGCGGAGCTGGATGGGGCAAATGCGTTCCAAAAGTTTCTGCACGTCACTCTTCCCGGAATCAAATCCGTCACGTTGTTCCTGCTTTTGGCGAGCATTACAAATGGCCTTGCCGTCTTTGATGCGGTCACGGTGCTGGCACCCATTTCCTGGACGGGGGTCGCCGGGCCTGGGGACGCCGGTCTTACGATCAACTACTACATTTATATCAAAGGCGTACAACAGAGCGAGATGGAGTATGCTTCGGTGATGAGTTGGGCGCTGTTTCTCGTCACATTTGTTATTTCATTCTTTGTGATCCGTGCAAGAAATAAAGCAGCGGAGGATTAAGAAAATGAAATCAAAATCATTAACATTATCTGCTTTTGACATAAAGTCGGAGAATAAAAACAAAGGGGGCGTAAGGGTGCGGATCGGGCGCTTGCTTGTTTACGCAATCCTTATCATTTATTCCCTGTGGCTCCTGATGCCATTTTTCGTTATTCTCGTGACCTCATTTACCTCCAATGCGGAATATGCGGAGGCTACGGGTTACATTTGGTGGCCGAAGAATTTTTCCTTTGAAGGATACGAGCGACTCTTTTCAGATGATCCGTATATGATCGGGGGAATCCCGTCTTTGCTGCGGGGATTCTTCAACACCATGTGGATCACGCTCCTTCCGCTCTTTTCCAGCTTGTTTATGTCTCTGTTGGTAGCGTATTGTTACTCCAAGTACAATTTCCCTTGCAAAAATCTTTTGTTCATGATTACCGTCACTCTGATGTTTGTACCGACCGGGGCTTTTAGTTTTGTGAGTTATATGTTCTATCAAAATATCGGCTGGACAGAAGGTTATGCAGCATGGCTGCCAATGATCGTCCCGGGGCTGTTTGCCGGCGCGGGAACGGTATTCTTTCTGCGTCCGTATTTGGAAGGCATTAACAAGGAGATCATCGAGGCGGCGCAGATCGATGGTATGGGATTCTGGCAGATTTTCTTTGCAATTATTATCCCGCTTTCTAAACCGGCTCTCATTGCACAGTTCATTTTCGGTTTCGTCGGAGGATATAACAATTATTCGGGTGCGCTGCTCTATTTGAACGATCAGATCGAATCTATGTGGACATTGCAACTTTCGTTGCAAAAACTCATTGCTTATCTTTCGACCTCTGCAAGCGGAGACTACGCATTCCGCTGCGCTACAGCGCTTTTGGCAATGCTTCCGCTGATCATTGTGTATTTGTTCTGCCAAAAGTTTTTTATCGAGGGTATTTCTTTTGGCGGCGGAAAGGAGTAAAAAAGGAATAAAATAGAGGAAATGCTCATGAAAGAAAAGAATTTTTTGAGTTGTTTATTGGCACTTGTAATGTCCTGCGGCGTGCTTATGGGGCTTGCTGCCTGCGGACCGGGGACGGAAAAAGATAATGGAAGCGGTGGTCCGGTTGTGGTTTGTGAACATGAATTGCAGCGAGTGGAGCGTCAGGAGGCCACTTGTACGGAACCGGGGCATATCGGATACTATACGTGCTCTTTGTGCGGTAAGATATTTTTTGATGAGAGTGCGAAGCTTGAGCTCACGCGGGAAGCAGCTTCTATTCCAACCGTTTCCCATTCCGTTGAGTATTTTGCTGCGGCGGAGGCAGACGGTCTCAACCGTCCGCACAGCGAGTATTATCGCTGTTTTGTCTGCGGAAAGTATTTTTCCGACAAAGCAGCCGAAACCGAAATTACATTTTCTGATATTTACGGCGACGATCTGGCACCTATCCGCCTTACGGACGGCACGGGTACGAGTGCAGGGACGATCAGTCATAATCTGTTTGAAGGAAGGAGTTATAATTCCGCATCGCAGTATGCAGATCTTTATGACGATTTCGTATTGCGCGGATTCATGGGTTGGACGAATGAAAACGGATTATCGTTCGCGGAATTTCCTACAAACGGTGTTTTGCAGGTGAATATCAATTTGAACCGTGAATGTACGTTAAACGGCACGGGCTGGTACAACTGTCGTATTCGTTATACCAAAGAAGGTGGATTGATGTACGGGAAGATGGCTTCGGCGGACAATCTTGCGGCGCCGGAAGAACTCACGCAGCTTTTTGAAGCGCAGGGCGGGATTTATTTCCGCATCGTGCGCAGCGGCGGCACCATCTCTTTCTATTTTGAAGATGCGGACGGGGATGCACAACTTATGTGCAGTGAATCGAGTTTCGGTTCTGAGGCGATCGTCCGTATTACGGCAAATCATGATGGGCAGACGGCAGGCTGGGTTCCCTCCGTCACGCAGACGGCACTTGTGGTCGGCGTCACCGATGCCAGCTTTGATTTTTCCTCTGTATATGAGGAATAAATCGCAGAAGGGCAGGGAGCAGATCGTGCTCCCTGCTTTTCTATCAAAAATAGAATAAATGAGGATAAGATAATGAAATTATTTCAAGTAAACGATAATTTGGATTATGCAGAAGATGAACATGTAAAAAAGAATACGTTCATCGGGAAAGAGCCGTCGGGCGGTACATTGCCGACGTTCAAAGAGAATAAAGACAAACTTCCTCATCCGATTTGGGAGAATCATGAAAGTGTCGTCGGCTGTTACTATAAGGCTTGGGAACTCGCGTTCGGAAATTTGCGCAAGGCAAAAAAAGAGGCGGGGTTTGTATCCGACTTTATCGATACAGCATTTAACGGATATCTTTTTATGTGGGATTCCGCTTTTATCGTTATGTTCGGGAAATACGGTCGCCGGGTATTCGATTTTCACAAAACGTTGGACAATTTCTATTCGCATCAGCATAAGGACGGGTATATCTGTCGCGAAATTTGCGAGGAACAGGCGGGCGAGCAGTGGACGCGGGATGATCCGTGCTCTACAGGCCCGAACGTATTGCCGTGGGCAGAGTGGGAATATTACCTTTTGACGGGCGATAAAGAGCGTATTGCACGCGTGTTTGATCCGTTGCTTGCCTATCATAAGTGGCTGCAACTCAATCGTTCGTGGCCGGACGGCGGGTATTGGAGCTGCGGAAACGCCTGCGGCATGGATAACCAACCCCGGCAGGAGGAGGGGTACAATCCCTGGAGTTCTCACGGGTTCATGACGTGGATCGATTCCTGCGCACAGATGTGGCTGAGCGGAAAAACGCTGATCGAAATGGGCAAGCTGTTGGGCAGAGAAGCGGAAACTGCATGGCTGAAAGATGAGAGCGCTATGCTTGAACAACTTATCAATCAAAAAATGTGGGACAAAAAGACTGCGTTTTATTACGACCGCCGCAGAAACGGAAATCTGAGCGGGGTAAAGACGGTGGGCGCTTACTGGACGCTGCTTGCGGGGCTTGTCCCCGGGGAGCGCGCGGATGCGTTCGTTGCACACCTTGATAACGAAAAGGAATTCAAGCGGCCAAATCGCATTCCGTCTCTTTCGGCGGACGATCCGCACTATAACGCGCAGGACGGAGGATACTGGCTGGGCGGAGTATGGGCTCCCACCAATTATATGGTCTTGCGTGGTTTGACAAAATACGGTTATCATACTTTGGCTTATGAGATCGCGCGGGATTATCTGAAAAATGTCGTTGAAGTGTATGAAAAAACGGGAACTTTATGGGAAAACTATTCTCCTGAATATGCGGCACAGGGGGCGGCAAAAGCAGATTTTGTTGGATGGACGGGACTTGCGCCCATCAATATTCTGTTTGAGTATGTGTTCGGTATTCAGGCAGATATGCAGGAGAAGAAAATTGTTTGGCACGTCAACCGTAAGGAGAGGCATGGGATTGAAAATTATCCGTTCGGCGACGATACCGTATCTCTTGTGTGCGATGCAAGAATGACCGAAACTGAAGAGCCAAGATTGACAGTCAAAAGCGACAAGCCTGTTACCGTTGAAATTATTTGGAAGGGCGGTAAAAAATGTGTAGGGGCGAACTTATAAGAATAGTTAGCCCGATCCGACAGAGTTCTTGCAAGTTGTAACGAAATGCTGTGCAAGGCCGCGGATATGAGATTAAGACAAAAAGGAGCGTATTACATGATAAAATCAGCAAAAGAATTGACGGCAGAAGAGAAGATGCGCTTGATCTGCGGCAAGGATTTTTGGCATACGGACGATCTTGGGGGGAAACTTCCGCAGATCACCGTGGCGGATGGCCCGGTCGGGCTGCGCGTGGTAAAAGAACGCAGGGAGGACGGGACGGAAACCTCCTATCCTTCAGTAGCCTATCCGTCCATCCAGCTTTTGGCGAACACATGGAGCACCGAAAGTGCAAAGGAGATGGGCGAATGCCTTGCGGACGACTGCAAGGAGCGCGATGTGGACATTCTGCTCGCGCCGGGAGTGAACATTAAGCGCAATCCGCTGAACGGCCGGAACTTTGAATATTTTTCGGAGGATCCTGTTCTCGCGGGAAGGATGGCGAAGAGTTACATAGAGGGCGTACAGGAACAGGGCGTCGGTGTATGCCTCAAACATTTTTGCTGCAACAATCTCGAATACGACCGCCTGCATCAGTCAAGCGACGTAGATGAGCGTACTCTGCGTGAGTTGTATTACCGTCCATTTCAGATCGCCTGCGAGGCGAAACCTGTTTCGGTCATGAGCAGCTATAATCGGATCAACGGAACCTACGGCGCCGAATACAGGAGAGGGTTTGATGTTCTTCGCAATGAGTTCGGATTTGACGGGGCAATCTTCTCCGATTGGAGCGCCGTGCGTGACCGCACCGCTTCGGCGAAGGCGGGGCTTGATCTGTCGATGCCCATATGCGACGACCATTATCAAAAACTGCGTACGGACTATGAGGCGGGGCGCCTCACGGACGAGGAATTGGACAGATGCGCACAGCGTGTGCTCGACCTGATTCATCGCTGCAAAGCGATGCATCGGGGCAAGCAAGTTGTCAAAACGGAGAAGAAACGGGCAGAGGCGGCAAAAGCGATCGCCGCCGACGGTATGGTATTGCTCAAAAACGACGGCCTGCTCCCGCTCGGCGGTGCAAAGCGCATTTCCGTCTGCGGTTGCTTTGCAAAGCCCGATACGGTTGATATGCTGCGCGGCGGAGGAAGCGCGGGCGTGGAATGGCTGGACAAGACGTTCGATATCCCCGCCGCGCTCGAAAGACGCGGATATGCCGTTGCGTATGAGGGCGCCTTCCGGTATGACGGCGTGGAGTCGTTCAACCAGAACGCCCGCACGGCTCTGCTGAATGCCGCAAAGAGCGATGTGAACGTTGTTTGCGTGGGAACGGGAAATCCCGTGGAGTACGAGGCGGGCGACCGCAAGACCCTGCGCCTGCCTGAAGTGCAGGAACGCGCGATTTTGGAAACGGCGGAGCAGAATGAAAATACCATTGTCGTCGTGTTTGCGGGAGGCGCGGTGGATATGAGCGTTTGGGCGGATAAAGTCAGGGCGATCCTGTACGCCGGGTTCCCCGGCATGGGCGGCGATGAGGTGGTGGCGGATATCCTCACCGGGAAGATCAACCCGAGCGGAAAGCTTTCGGAGACCTTCCCGCTCTCCGCGGAATCGGTGCCCGCCGTGAATGCTTACCGTGTCGCAGGAGTCACGCGGTATCAGGAAGGGTTGGACGTCGGGTATCGGTATTTCGTCACTTACGAGGTTCCCGTGCTCTATCCGTTCGGTTACGGGCTGAGTTATTCGGAATTTACATACAAGGAGCTTCTGCTGACCGCAGAGGAGGATAGGCTGCGCGTTTCGTGTTCCATTGAGAACATTTCGTCGCGGGACGGAAAAGAAATTGTGCAGGTGTATGTGCGCGAATGCGCGCCGCTTGTGTATCGTCCGAAAAAGGAACTGAAGGCATTTTCCAAGTCGGAGATCAAGGCAGGCCAGACGAAGCCGTTTGAATTTGTCCTTCACGGCGATGCGTTCGCGCACTGGTCGGTGGCAGAAAACAAATGGGAAATCACGGACGGCGTATATGAAATATCGGTCGGCGCATCGTCGCAGGATATACGTCTGATAGGGAAAATCACGATCGAAAACGGAAAGATAACTGTCGTATAAAGAGAACGACTGTGGAAACTATTATTTTCGGCAATCTCCGTGTACAGCCCCTGAGCGAGGATATCGTATGCGTCGAACGCGCGGGTAAGGGCGGTTTTTGCGATAAAGACGCCTTCTTCATACGAAATTAAATTTTATCTTTAAGGAAGATTATGATTTATTATAACTCGGAAACCAAGAGTTTTCTTTTAAGTGGCAAAAATTACAGCTATTGTATGTACATAAACCGTGCGGGTTTATTGCAGCACCTGTATTGGGGCAAAAAGATCGGCGCGGAGGATGCGGCGTTTCTCGTCGCGGCGCACGGTTTGCCCGCGGCGCCAAATCCGGACGATTTGAACCGGGATATGGCGACGGACGGGATGCCTTCCGAGTGCGGCAGTTTCGGGCGCGGAGATTTCCGCCCCGCAACTGTGATCGTAAGACGGACAGACGGCGCGGTGATGAGCTGTTTTGCGTACGTTTCGCATAAGATTGTGAAGGGCGCGCTTTCTTTGGAAGGGATGCCCTGCGCGCGGAAGGCGGACGCGACGCTGATTCTGACAATCAAAGATGACTTTTCGGATATCGAGATAGACCTCAACTATTCCGTATCGGAGGATTCGGATATCCTCGTGCGAAACATGGTGGTACGCAACGCGGGGAAAGAGGCCGCGGAGATTGCAAAAGCCTTTTCCTTCTGTACGGAACTGCCCGATACCTGCGGCACCTGGTCGGCAATGCGGCTTGCGGGCTCGTGGGCGCGGGAAAGAACGCCTGTCGTAACGCCGCTTGCGGAGGGAACGCTGCGCATCGAATCCGCCCGCGGGTATTCTTCGCACCAGATGAACCCGTTTTTGGCGGTGCTGTCGGAAAACTGCGGGGAAGAGAGCGGGGAGTGCTACGGCTTTAATCTCCTGTACAGCGGCTCGTTTGCCATCAAGGCGGACGTATCGCACAATAAGAGCATCCGCGTACAGGGCGGTATCAATGACTATCTGTTCGGCTGGCAGTTAAAGGGCGGGGAGGCGTTCGCAACGCCGCAGGCGGCGCTGTGCTATTCCGCGGAGGGGCTCGGCGGCATGTCGCGGGCGTATCACGACTTTTTCCGTGAATACATCATCGACCCGAAGCGGGTATATGCGCGCCGCCCGATCGTCATCAACAACTGGGAGGCGACATACTTCGATTTCGATAACGAAAAGCTGTGCTCCATCATCGACGCGGCGGCGCAGCTGGGCGTGGATACCTTCGTTTTGGACGACGGCTGGTTCGGCAAGCGCGACGGCGATACGTCGGGGCTGGGCGACTGGTTCGTCAACGAGAAAAAGCTGAAGGGCGGCCTGAAAGCGGTCATCGGGCATTGCAAAGAAAAAGGGTTAAAGTTCGGGCTGTGGTTTGAGCCGGAGATGGTGAGCGAAGACAGCGATCTGTACCGCGCGCACCCCGACTGGGCGATCGGGAAGGCGGGCGTTGAACCCTGCCGCGGGCGCAATCAGCTCGTGCTCGATTTCACGCGCAGAGAGGTCGTGGACTATATTTTTGAAACGATATCGAAAATATTGCGCGAAAACGACATCTCCTACGTCAAGTGGGACAAGAACCGCGACATCACGGAAAACTTCACGGCGAATCTGCCTGCGGACAGGCAGGGCGAGTTCTGGCACCGCTACACGCTGGGATTCTACGACCTCGCCGAGCGATTGACGAAGGAGTTCCCGAACGTGTTTTTCGAGGGCTGCGCGGGCGGAGGCGGCAGGTTTGACGGCGGGGCGCTGTACTACTTCCCGCAGATCTGGACGAGCGACGATACGGACGGGCTGGAGCGGACGAAGATCCAGTGGGGCACGTCGATGTGCTATCCCGTAAGCGCGATGAGCTGCCACGTTTCCGCCTGCCCCAATCACCAGACGCAGCGTACGACGCCGTTTGCAACGCGGGGAGCCATTGCCTCGCTCGGCGCAACGGGGTATGAGCTCGATCTTACCAAGCTCTCCGAAGAGGAAAAGGCGCAGGTCAGAGAGCAGATTGAAAACTATAAGCAGATCGACGAACTTGTGTTAAAGGGCGATCTGTATCGTCTTTCCGATCCGTTCCGTACGAATTATTTTTGCGAGATGCTCGTCGGCAAGGACAAATCGAAGGCATACGTAGTGGGCGAGCGGTTCCGCGGCGACCCGTGCGACCACGACAGGGTGCTGAAGCTGCGCGGATTGGACGAAGGCAAAACGTATACGATACGAGAGCTGAACGTAACGGCGAGCGGCGCGGCGCTCATGGGCGCGGGACTGTTCTATCCACGTCTTTCTGACTGCGGCGGTTGGGTCTGGCATATCGAGGAAGTCAGGGAAGAAGGTTAAAGCATGTTTGAAAGAAAGGAATATCCCCGTCCGCAGTTCCGGCGGGAGAATTGGCAGAGTCTGAACAGCGAATGGGAGTTCGCCTTCGACGATAAGAATGAAGGCATAAAAAGCGGACTGTGGCAGGGGAATAAGGCGCTGCCGCTGAAAATCAACGTACCGTTTTCCTATGAGTACCCCGCAAGCGGCGTCGGGGATACGGCGCAGCACGACGTCGTGTGGTACCGTCGCACGTTTGCGATCGCCGAAGGAAACGGGGGCAGTCGCGCGCTGCTCTGCTTCAATGCCGCCGACTATCAGACGGATGTATGGTTAAACGGCGTGCATATCCTCACGCATACGGGCGGGTTTACGCCCTTTTCGGCAGATATCACCGATATTCTGAAAGAGGGCGAAAATGTGCTCGTCGTGCGGTGCGAAGATACGCTGAATGATGCCGTCCCGCGGGGCAAACAGAGTTGGACGGGCAGTCCGTTTTCCTGTTTCTATGTCCCAAACACGGGCATCTGGCAGAGCGTGTGGCTGGAGTTTTTCGGCGAGGACTGTATCGCGGAGCATTCTCTGTTCTGCGATTACGATAAGACAGAGCTGTACGGCGAACTTGCCACATTATACGGTTCGGCAGACGAGGCAGAAATCGCCGTCGTGTTTGACGGGAAACTCATCAAACGGGAACGGCTCACCCTCCGCGGCAGACACAACAATTACCGTTTTACGCTCCCCAAGGACTATACGGACGACTATTCCTGGTCGCCCGAAAATCCGCGCCTGCTGTATGTGGATTTTGCTTTATATAAGGGCGGAAAACAAATCGACCTCGCGCATACGCGCATCGGCATGCGCAAAATTTCCGTCGATGAGCATGGAAAAATTTGCCTGAACAACCGACCGTACTATCAGCGGTTGGTGCTCGATCAGGGGTATTGGCAGGAGAGCGGGCTCACGCCTCCCTCGGCGGAGGCGCTCAGAAAGGACATCGAACTTACAAAGGCGATGGGGTTTAACGGGGCGCGGAAACATCAGAAACTGGAAGATCCGTACTTTTGCTACTATGCGGAAGAGCTTGGTTTTCTGACGTGGTGTGAAATGCCGTCCGCATACCGCTTCTGCGCGGAGGAGACCGCAGCAATCACGAAGGAGTGGCAGGAGATCGTCAGGGCGGGGCGGAACTGCACGAGCAACGTTTGCTATGTGCCGCTGAATGAGAGCTGGGGCGCGCGGGAGATCGCGACGGACGAAAGACAGAAGGCTTTTGCGCGTTCGCTGTACTATCTCACGAAGTCGCTCGACCCTACGCGGCTCATCTCCACGAACGACGGGTTTGAGACGGTGAATCCTACGGATATCCTCGGCGTACACGATTACGATGCGGAAAAGGCGGAGGACTTTGCAAAGTATGCAAACGGATACGACGGCATGCACCCGCAGGGATTCGCCCTGTTTGCGGAGGGGGAGAAGTATGCGGGTGAACCTGTCCTTCTGACGGAGTTCGGCGGCAGGGCGTTTCAGACGGACGCCAAGGGCGAAGCGTGGGGGTACAGCGGCGCGGCGCAAAATGAAGAAGCGTTCTTAAAACAGCTCGGATCCATCATGCAAGGCGTGTACTCCTGCAATTTCCAAGGATATTGCTATACGCAGCTGACGGACGTACAGCAGGAAGTCAACGGACTTTTGTACGCCGACCGCCAACCGAAAGCCGATTTGGAAAGACTGAAATATATTTTTGAAAATAAGTGATGGACATGGTAAAGTCAAATAATAAGAGCAAAACGTTGAGAGCAGCTCATCGCGGACTTGTCGTGGGGAATGCAGTTATATCATCGGCTATTTCTGAGCGATTGCGTTTTTACGGAATACAATTTAACCCGAGTTCCTTTCTTCCGGAAGAGAATCGGCTGACTGCGGCGGGCGAAATATATTTTTCATTTGAAACAGATGGCGTACATTTAAACGAAAGTTGGAAGATACAAAGTAACACTTATCCGAAGTTTGAGGCGTATACGGGATTCGGCGCGGGCTTGCGCGCAAGAGTATGCGCATTTGCGCCCATCACGCCTTTCGATTCACACGATTTGTTTTTGCCTGCCGTCATCGTTCGTTTTGTTTTCGAGAACAGCTCGAATCGAAACGTCGATTTTTCTGTGGCAATGCGTTGGACAGGCGCGGAACGGTACTTTGAACGGTTTTTCTTCTCATTCGATGGTAAGTGTGTAAAAGAGGATTGTTTTTCGGAAGATTTTACGATTGCAGCGGGAGAAGAACGGACGGTCAATTTTGGATTTGGTATTTATGATTTAAACAACGAGTGGCGCAATACGTTTTCGGAATGTAATTTGCTTTGCCGTTATCTCGCGGAAAATGCCGCCGAATTGGAGCGTGGAGTCGACGAATACGTTTCGCTTATACCCGATTTAGGCGACGAATCTTTACGCGAATATACGGCATGGTACTCGCAGGCTGCTGTTCTTCTCACAAAGTCGGCAAAGGATGGAAATGTGATTACGATGGGGTATCATGAGCTAAACACGCGCGATTCCTTTTGGACGACCTTTTTGCATCTCCTGATTTTTCCTGAATTGGAACGCAGAATGATTGAAATTACGGCAGCGCATCAGCGGCCGGACGGCAAAATCCCCACCACGTTGCTTCCTTTAATCGAACGGGAGTATGATCTCGATATCAATGAATATTTTTGTTTGAGGATCGTGAGGTATTATCGTTATCACCGCGATGCGGAATTTTTACGTCGTTATTTTGCGCACTATGTAAAGTCGGTAGAATTTCTTTTGTCGCGTGATTATGACGGCGATGGCCTGCCCGAGCAGGAACCGCCTTTCAATCCCGAGTGCTATTGGGGGGATTGGAAAGACGTGCCTTATATCGGGGGACGAAAGTTGTCGCCGCACGTTTGCCTGTTGTGGCTTGCCGTTCTCAAGGACGGCGCTTTCCTTGCACAAGAGATGGGCAAAGGCGATACTGCGGAGTATTTTATAAGACTGTATGAAAAAGCTTATGCGAAAGTTAATGCTGATTTTACAGGAGGTTCTGACGGCGGACTGTGGTGCAAAGACCATTATAACGAAGTATGGTATGATGGCGTAAAGCGCATTCATATACTTGAAGATACGTGTGTCGGAATCTTCTTTGATGTCGTATCTAAAGAACGTGTGGAATTAATGTATCAAGCATTAAGGGCTAATGAGTGTAAATTCGGCGTACGTGAAACCTACCCCTACCGCACGAAAGCGGAAGCGGGAGAACACGTTGACGCGCCAGGGACTTACCACAATGGAGGTGTGTGGCCGTGGCTGAATTTTATGGATATGGCGGGCAGATATCGTTACGGCAGAGGGGACGAGTGTGAAAAAATATTTCATTCGCTCGGCTATCACGATTTAATCGTGCCTGGCGATTATCGTCCTAATGAGTATCTCAATGGACAAACGGGCGAAAATATGGGCCTTGAAATTCAGGGCTGGTCATCAGCGGTCTTTGCTGCGGTATATTTCGGAGCATTTGAAGTTGTATGGGATAAAGGAAACTCATTTGTAAAATGTAATCTTCCCAAAGACAAAGCTTTTTTTACAAAGCTTGTTTTGCCGCAATGTAAAGTGGTTGAATATATGCGCAACGGAACTGACGATAATGCTTCTGCTGTGCTATCCTCGAGCAGACGGTGAAAATTGCTCTCATCGAACGACGGGTTTGAGGTCGTAAATCCTACGGATATCCTCGGCGTACACGATTACGATGCGGAAAAGGCGGAGGACTTTGCAAAGTATGCAAACGGATACGACGGCATGCACCCGCAGGGATTCGCCCTGTTTGCGGAGGGGGAGAAGTATGCGGGTGAACCTGTCCTTCTGACGGAGTTCGGCGGCAGGGCGTTTCAGACGGACGCCAAGGGCGAAGCGTGGGGGTACAGCGGCGCGGCGCAAAATGAAGAAGCGTTCTTAAAACAGCTCGGATCCATCATGCAAGGCGTGTACTCCTGCAATTTCCAAGGATATTGCTATACGCAGCTGACGGACGTACAGCAGGAAGTCAACGGACTTCTGACGGCGGAGCGCAAGCCCAAAGTCGATATGCAGAAACTCAAAGCGATTTTTATACAAAAGAAAGTATAAAACTACATAAACAAGGCAGTCCTACAGGATCAAACTCAAACGGGTTGTATTCTTGTAGGGCTGCTTTTTTGAATACGCAAAGCCTGATTGCGGTCAGTTTGGTCCGACCGCGGTCGGGCTTTTTTTGTTGCGGCGAAATTCGTCCGATTGCGAATTTTCAAATTCACATCGGAGGAAATTTACCATGCAACACATTTACTACAAGGATGCGGACGGGAAGGAGATCTCGGTAGAAGTGACGGATGAAGTGGCTCAGGCATATCACGAGAGCCGGCGTAAGGAATGGCGCGGCAATGCCAAGGAGCGGTATCACACCGTATCATTGGATGCGGTGACAGACGCGGGGCATGAGTTCGCGGACGGGGACGAGGGCATCGATGAACGATTGTCGCGCGAAGAGGACGACGCGGCGCGGCAGGCGCTTTTGAGAAAGTTGAAGGAGGCGGTAACGCATCTTACGGAGTTGCAGCGGGCGACGCTACATAAGTTGTATGTCCTACATATGTCGCAGGCAGAGATTTCACGGGAGGAAGGTGTCATTGAATCGGTAATCTCTCGGCGTATTTCGCGTATTTATGCGCGCCTAAAAAAATTCTTAGAAAAAAATTAAAAATTTTTCTGAAAAAGTGGGCAAGAAACAGCCGATTTTTCTCTGTTAGGTGAAGGGGTATGATACCCGAACAAGAAAAGGAGAGAAACCGAGATGAAAACAATGGCACAGATCAGAGCTGATTTGAAGGCGATCCGCTACTTCTATTCCCAGAAAAAGGTGTTTGATGAAGCGGGCGCGGTGGTCGGCGTGCATCAGGTCGCAGACCTTGCGCAGCGATACAATAAGGTGATGCTTACCGCGTCGCCGTGGCTCTTCGACCTGTATATCGGATTGTATGTGCAGAACCGTTCGCAGCAGTCGTTTGCAGATGAGCGCAATTTCGTGCCCGGATACATTCAGCGGGAGAATGACAAGCTCGTCCGGTTCTTACAGAAAAACTTGGAGGAAGGAGGTGAGCTATGAACATGATACCGGAGTTTTTGCAAGGGGACGCGACCAACGTGTACCGGACCCGGGAGTACATCGTAAAGCAGAGCGTTACGCTGCATTTCGATGAACGGTACGGCGCCGTGCTGTACAGCAACGACACGTATTACCGTTGTACCCCGCTCCGCGACCGGGAATATGAAGCGGTATTTGCAACCCGCGCTCATATCAACGGAAAGCGTATCCAAACGGCGATGTATGCAAGGCGCTATGTGGACTGATTGAGGCGTAACCGGACGCAAGGAATAAGAGGGCGGGAAAACCGTGCGGTACTTGCAAGTGTAAGAGCGGCCGCTCACCGCAAAGAATCGCACGGGGACAATTGTCCCGAAGTCAGAAGCGTTCGTTACCATATTACAACTTCATATTTTTATTTCGCTTTGCTAACGGCAACACGGGCAGAAAAAGCTGTGTCATCGGCTTATCGGACAAAACAAAATATCAGGAGGAAAGAATTGGCAAACAAGAAGGCGGTGCAGCCCGTAGCGGCAGAAGCTCCGAAGGAAAACAAGTACAGGGACGGCAGATGGACAACTCCCTCGAAGCGTGCGAAGGGGTATGCGGCGGACAGAAAGGCGAGGGTGCATACCTACGGTCCGAAGGAGGGAAAACCGCTCACAGACTTTGAGGCGGGCATGCGCTCGGGGTACCTGCAATGTCAGACCGATCATAGTGGCATTTTCAAATTCAAGAAGGCATTAGAGGAGGGCAAGAGCCGCGAGGAAGCGCTCGCGCTTTCCAAGAAGCCGTGGGGCAAGAAGAATAACGGAGGTGATGCGGCATGACGGAAGAAAAGACGATCTTTGTAGAGCGTGATACCTACGAAAAGGACGGGAACACCTATTACGGGTATTTCATCCGCGGCAAGGTACGCGGCAAGGACGTGCGCGTCCTCATCGTCCCGCCCGATAAAGGCGGGTACACGGTGCTGGACGTCGTGTTCGGCGAAGAGATGGCGGCAGAACTTGTCTTGAAGCCCTATGAGATCAAAGACGAGGCGACGGGCAAGGTCATTTCGGGCAACAGTTATGCGGTGCGCACGGTGGACGAGGACGGCGTTGTTTACGAATGTCCCGTCAAGCCTTACCGTCAGTCGGACAAGGCGCTGCTCAACATGTTGCTCCGGTAAGACCGGCGGGGAAAGAAAGGGCGGCTTGCGGGGAAAACCGTAAGCCGCATACTTTTCAACGATCATCGATGCAGGAGGTAGAGAATGAGTAACTATGAACTTTACGAGCATAAGCGTTCGGACACCGTCAAGTGGGTGCTTACGCTTATCGCGTTTATCGTCGTGGGTGTGATGCTCGCGGGCATCATCTGCGGCTGGTTTGAAAAGGATGAGGCGGAGAAAGAACAGGCAGGCGTCCCCGCATATTCCTTCATCGTCGGTAACGGCGAGGGGAACAGAATGTCGTTGACGTCGGTCAGGAACAGTGCCGTAACAGGTGAAAGCGTCACGATCACGGCGAAGGTGGAGCCGGATAACGAAGCGGAAAACACGGGCGTGGATTGGACGGCGACATGGAAGAATGCAGAGAGCGTTTGGGCGTCCGGCAAGTCCGTTTCGGACTATGTGACGCTCACGCCGGGCGGGGAGGACTATGCGGCAAGCAAGAGCGTGACGCTGGAAAATCTGCAGCCGTTTGCAGAACAGATCGTCGTCAAGGCAACGGCACGGGACGATCCGGAGATCACGGCAACGTGTACGGCAGATTATGCCCAGAAGCCGGTCAATTTCTCGCTTTCGTTCGGGGAAGTTTCTTGTAATCTCGGCGGGGATACGGACGTCACTTTGGAGATCAATGCAAATGCAGATACCGCTCCGGGTGGTGCAGCGGATGCACAGTTTACAAAAAGCGAGGTGTATTCGCTTTCGCAGGAGTTTACGGTGTCCTACGAACTTACGGGCAAGAAGTTCATGTCCTATACGGCAAGCGGATACGGTGTGGAGGGTTGGTATATCTTCGGGACCTGGCTGCCGTCTCCGGATTTCAAAGACGAGTATGCGGATCTGTCCGGTTATTCGGTAGCGGATAACGGACTGTATTTCGGGATCAAATACCTGTCGGACAATCTGCAGCTGCATACCGTCGGCGGGGGGATGAGTAACCTTACGTCAAGACCTGCGAGCGAGCACTCGCCGTCCGATTTCATTCAGCGTTTCACGCTTGCGGGAGAAAGCCTGATCCCCGAAGGGAACTCTCTGACATATACCTACGGCAGCGATCTGGAGATGCTCGATCTGAAAGTGACGCTCATGGGGGAGTATTCGGAGCACGTCTATGAGACGACTTTCGTGATCGCGGGCTATACGAACACGTCCACGCTCACCGGCATGGATGTAAGCGAACCCGCAGTCGTGTTTTAAGGAGGGTAAATTATGAGGAACGAATTGTATGAACACAAGCGTTCGGACACCGTGAAATGGGTGCTGACGCTTATCGCGTTTATCGTCGTGGGCGTGATGCTTGCAGGCATCATTCTCGGCTGGCTTGAAAAGAGCTCCTCTGCCGAAGAGCAGGAACAGGCAGCCGTCATAGACGGGGACGGCAACGCAATGGACTCAGGAACGCTGTACCGTATGCCGGAAAAGATGACGTTCACAGCTGCCGGCTCCGGCATACCGCTTGCGCAGTTCGGAGAACCTGAGGGCACGACTTCAACGGCAAGAGCAGAGGTGCGTATCGAGGCGTATGTCGTCCCGGAGAATGCAAATAACCGCGAGGTGGATTTCTCCGTCGCATGGGGCGAGGGCGCACAGCGCAGTGCGGAGCCTGTCACGGATTATGTGACGGTCACGCCCGAGTCGGACGGGAGCCGCGTGGCAACGGTCGCATGCATCAAAGGATTCGGAGATGACATCATCCTCATTACCGTGACGACGCGTGACGGCGGCTTTCAGGCGACCTGTACGGTGACGTTTGAGGGCGCGCCGAGCAGTCTCAAATTCATGTATAACGATACGGAATATTCCTCATCGAGCGAGATCACGGTGCAGGCAAACGCGGAGTATTCCGTCAAGCTGAAGCTTGTGGGCGAGTTTGGGGAAGTCGGAGAGAAGTTCGGCGATTTTGAGGTAGTCAGCGTTACGATGCAGGGCAAGTTCAACGCGAAACGGGAGGGCGTCAATAATGCGGCGGTCCTCTATGAAGATACCATCGTCATCGATCTGGAAGATCCGTGTTATTACGCCTACGACATTGCCACGGGCGGGAACGGAAACAAAGTGGAGTTTGATGCGTCGCAGTTCATCGAATGCAGCATCGAAGGGGACACGCTCAAAGTCAGGGCGATCCGTTCGGAGACGAGTTTCTTTCATCCGTCCACGCCGCCGAGAACGGGGACGCGCGTCACTTATGAGAGCGCCTACTACGATCCGCGCGGAGGCGGAGCGCCGAGCGATTGCAGGATGTGTGTGTTGGTGAAGGATAAGGTGTCCGGGGTGGAAGGACTCATCTATATCGACATCGAGGGCACGGCGGTGAGCGGCGTTTCGCTCTCCGAAACAGAGCTGGAGTTTTAAGCCTATGCAGAGCAAAGGACAGTTGGCGGCAAAAGTTATCGGCATCATTCTCGTCCTGCTGCTTGTGGCGGGGCTGGTCGCCGTGATCTATAAGTTCACCAATGGTTTTAACGAGGATTTCAAGACGTTCTATGTGGAGTATGAGGGCAAGCAGATTTTGGCGCAGAACAGCGAGCTGGCGCTGGAGCCGGGCAAGACATATCGCTTCGACGTGAAGTATACTTTCGATACGCAGCAGTCTGAGACGAAGGACTACTCCGTGGAGATCGTGCCGAACGCGGAGCAGGACTTCGAGTACACGGTGGACGGGGAGCCGTATCTCTTCTCCCGTGCAGGCGATCTATCTGCGGCGTTCAGTCTCAAGAAACAGGCAACGCACTTTGAGATCACGCTGCGGGAGGATATGACGATCCAAAGCGTGTTGGAGACAGTCTACCCCGGACAGCAGGTCGAAGTGCCGGGGACTGCGGCGGATGAAAATCCTTTTCCGTATGCGCTCATTGTCAGCTCGTACAACGGCAATGTGAGCTACCGCATCGCGTTCAATCTCGGTGCGGACGTAACAGGGATCACTTTAGACCCTTCGCAAATCATTTTCACAGGCTGAGGAGGACACATGACTTTACGAAACATCACAAAGCAAGTCATCGCTTTTCTGCTC
>ERZ1090879.164-NODE-164-length-45245-cov-41.892985_pt1 | contig 45245 bp, 36 predicted proteins | sample MGYA00478472_ERZ1090879 | MGnify/ENA primary metagenome ERZ1090879 (study PRJEB33644, sample SAMEA5815723) | chicken gut metagenome | biome: Chicken; feature: Gastrointestinal Tract; material: Caecum | place: Ireland | collected 2019-01-01 | study: A study of the... | reverse complement strand
GCCGTACCCTATCGGCGCTCGCTATTCCGTCCTCGCTTCGCTCGTCCTTACGGCTCAAAGCGATCCAAAAAACAGGGAGTACGGCACAAGTACCACTCCATTTTTCTTTGGCTCGCCCCCTGCCTCGCTCTCCGCTCCGTTCCGCTGATGGGCACCGAAATCGTGACGCGATTGTACCTCGATATCTCCATATCTCGGCATTCCCTATCGGCAATCGCTATTCCGTCGCGGACTCTGTCCGCTCCTTACAACTCCCCTCAGCTCCACCAACGCTTCGAGCAGACGCTCGCGCGGCTCGATACGAAAGCATCTCGCCGTACCCTATCGGCGCTCGCTATTCCGTCCTCGCTTCGCTCGTCCTTACGGCTTAAAGCGATCCAAAAAACAGGGAGTACGGCACAAGTGCCACTCCCTTTTTCTTTGGCTCGCCCCTGCCTCGCTCTCCGCTCCGTTCCTTTATCGGGCATCGAAATCGTGACGCTCCATTTCTCTCCGCTATTCCGTCGCTTCGCTCCTTACGAGTCCCTCTATCTCCACCGCATCAAGCAAGTTAAACTAATTACGTTTGACTTTCTTTTTTATTTAATTGCCGTGGTGGTGGAAATAATGGGGCTCGCCAGAGGGAAAACAATTGAGGATCGCCACCCATTTTAGCGGCGAACACCTTATTCCACCATTTGTCTACGACGTGTGCTTGAACGACGAGGCGCAGCCGAACCGCTCGTTTATTCAAGAACCAACCATAACGCCAAAGTCTTATATATGGTCAATTTTGTTTGCTTTTTATTTGAAAATATGCTATGTTAATTATACTACACATTTCAGTACTTTGGGTAGGGAGCGCATTTTATAAAAACGTACTTTCGCTTTACCTCCAGGAAATGTGTACCAACATTAAGAGACGCGTTTTCGGCGTGTGTCTTAATGGAACACGCTTTGTTATGGAGTTATCTATATGAAAAAAATAGCAATTTCAATTTGTGTTTTATTTCTATTTTTAGCGTTAGGATTAACTGCTTGTAATGCTGACAGCAATAATCAAAATGATATTGATAATAATAAAATTGTATACTTGCCTTATGAAATTGATAATACTGGCTGTATACAGCGGTTTTATGCAAATGAAAGCAATAGCGTTAATGTTGTTATTCCTGCTACATATAGTATGGACGAAAATGGCAAATTGATCTCGGGTACTGCTTATGAAGTTAAAACCATTGGCGCACATTGTTTTGCGAATAATAATTTAATAGAATCAATTTATATTCCCAATACTATTACTGCAATAGAGGAGCGTGCATTTTATAATTGCGCGAATCTTACTACTGTAAACATTACTAAAGATGTTAAAAGTATAGGAGAGTCTGTTTTTGAATCTTGTCCCAAACTAAACACTATTACAAAGAGCGGGAAAAGCGGTCTTATAATTGAAGAAAATGATAATCTAACATCATTTACAATACCGGATTCTATCATAAAACTTGAAGATGATTCTTTCGCGAATTGGACAAATTTATCTTCAATTTCTATTGATACAAATATAGAATATATTGGCAATAATGCTTTTGCTCATTGCAATAATCTTTCACGAGTTAGTATTAGTTCTTCTCTGAATTACTTGGGCAATAATGCTTTTGCCGATTGTGAGAAATTAACATCTTTAACGACTTCTATTAATAATAACGGTATTTATTTTGCACCAAATCCATCTTTACGTAATTTTGTCGTACCGCTTTCAGTTACTTCAATACAAAATGAATTTTTCTATGGATGGAAACAACTTGAAGAATTAAATATTCACGAATCAGTTACATCATTAGGAACGATTTTCAAAGACAACGAAAGCCTTACAAAACTTACTTGTGGTAGCAATAATATCTTATCACTATTTTATCATCACCCTGATTACGAAACAAAAATCGAATCTGAAAAAATGTATGTAGTATCCCATAAGCCTTATAGTGATTTCAATACTTACAATTATTACATACCAAATACGCTGACAGAAATTCATTTGCTTGGTGCAGTTGACTCGCATTGCTTATACAATATGAAATCTGTTAAAAAAGTTTATATTCCTTCAACTGTATCTAATTTTGGTTCTGGTGCCTTTGCCGGTTGTTCAGGGCTTAAAAATGTATATTTTTCAACAGACAGTGATTGGAAATATGAAATGTCACATTATACATCTGACTATGGGACAATTTCAAAAGCAGATATGAATAATTCGACTCAGTTAGCAAATAAACTTAAAGCGCATAACGGCTATTATTATAGATGGTATAAATTATAAAGATATAACCATTATATAATTGCAAATTTCCATTAAATAACAGAGATAAAATGATAAGTAAAATTTATAAATTGTTTGGCGAAATATTTGAAAACGCACAATATATAGAATGGAATATTGCCTTAATTACTTGTAAATCGCATAAAATCAATGCTTTAGATTTGTTTAAAAAAATGCAAGAGATGACTATGGGGCAAGTTTTAAGCTATGCTAAAAATGTTGAATTTTTTAGTAATGATGATATAAGCGAGTTAGAATATATTTTAGACAAGCGCAATTACCTTGCGCATCAGTTTTTTAAGCAAAACGATATTGTTAAGCATAATCGCAACGAAAAATTTTTAGAGAACAAAATTCGAGAATTACAGAATATTTTGGCACGGTTCCAAAACTTTAATAGCTCATTATCATATTTTTAAAATAGGACTAGTTTTTAAAATAAATTCGCTTTACGTTACAATCGTTCCACCACGCAACGGAAGTCGGTTCATCTGCCGGCTTCCGTTCTTTTTTGCGTGTTGACGCTGTGGGGAGTGCACCCCTGTTGCTTGCCTTCGTCGAGCAGACGCTCGCGCGGCTCGATACGAAAGCATCTCGCCGTACCCTATCGGCGCTCGCTATTCCGTCCTCGCTTCGCTCGTCCTTACGGCTCAAACGGTTGTTGATTGCATAAAAAAGAAGCCGGTCAAAGCCGACTTCTTTTGTTTGTCTGTTATCGCCCGATGCCGTAGAGCGCGTCGTACTTGGTGCCGTTTGCCGCGTCGGCTTTCTGTTTGTCGAAGTTGTTCGCGCTGTCTTTGGAGTACATGAAGAAGCGGAAGTCCTGTGAGCCGGCGGCTAGGGGCAAAAATCCGCCCTGGTCGATCATGACGTCGTCGTCCGACTCCGCCAAAATGGAGATATTGACGCGGTATTGCTTGAAGTCGCGAAGGTTCTCGTCTAGGTCGTCGGTGACGACTTGGGCGTAGTTTTTACCGCCGCCGTAGAGCGCGATCCCGCCGTGGACGAAGTCGCCGTCCGCGGTGTTTTGGATGATGTCGCCGTACTTGTCGGGCACATATGCGGCAGCGAAGCGGAGCATTCCGCCGAGGTCGAGGCTGAACCTGCCGTCCACGCCGTTGGAGTCGATCAATGTCGAGCTGTCGATGAGATCGAGCCCCTTCCAATCGTACATGCGCACGTCGCCCTCGAGGCGGAGCACGCTTGCGAACGAAGTGCCGCCCGTCCCGGGCCAGCCGTCGAACTCGATGCCGCTCTCGGAGGAATTGGCGGCGAGCACCGTTCCGGCGAAGTTGGACTCGACGCCGATCGAGAAGAGTCCGCTCGTCTCGAGCACGCTGTCGCGCAAAGTGAGGTCGCTCATCACATAGCGGTCGTAAAAATACTCATCTTGCCACAGGCTGTCGTTCATTGTCGGATAGGGCTTGCCGGCGGCGTCGACTAGGTCGGGCTCGACGGAGGAGCGCGTGTCGGAAGCGAGCGCGCGGTTGACGCCCAGCTTGACGAGGAACTCTCTGCCCTGCGAGATCAGACATCTGTCGATGGTGACGATCGCCCTGTCCCTGTCCGCGATCGACGAGCCGTCGAGGGTGTCGCGCATATAGTCGTCGCCCGAGGTGTTGCCGCCGTAGACGCGCACAACGGTGCGCCCGTTGCGGACGCGGCAGCCGCTCAGCGTGCAGTCGGCATTGATGTCGAGCACGGTGCCGACGTTGTTGAGTTTTTCGAGTTTGTATTGTCCGTCCTCTTCGAGCAAGTCGTCGCCGCAGCCGAGCAGCGTCGCGTTGGAGATCTCCACCCCGTCGGTGCGGACGAGGAAGGCGATGTTGTCCTGCCCCGCGACGGAAGCGATCTCGCCGAGGCGGACGAAATAGAGCGGTCCCTTGAACAGCAGCGGCACTCCCGAGCCGTCCTTCGCGGTGGTGAAAAGCTGGGCGTTGAGAGTATGTCCGTTGCCGTAGAGGTCGTTTTTGAGCTCGAGCACAAAGGACACGTTCGCCTCGTCCTCGTTGCCGAGGTTGGAATAGAATTCGGTGTTGTAGGTGGACTTTGTCGTGCCGAGGCGCGCACGCATCGCTTCGATGTTGACGCCGTACTCTTCGCCCAGCATGATGTCGTCCTCGAGGACGATCGCAAGCCCTGCGTCTGCTGCCTTGAACACCTCTTGAGAGGTCGAGCAGCCGACCGCGTCCGCGGCGACGCGCACGGTCAAAGACGAGCGGACCTGCCTGCCGAACGCGCCGTTGCCCTTCCACTCGGCGGTGACGGTGACATAGCCGTTGCCGAGCGGCACAAGCGAGATGTCGTCGCCGTCTATGGCGAGGGACGCGAGCGCGGGGTCGGACAGGGTGAACTCCAACTCTCCCGCCGCTTCGATCGCGGTCGCGCCGAGGAAGGTGCGCACGTCGAGCGTGAGCGCGTTGGATACGAGTTTGCCGTCCGCGTATGCCTTGCCGGGCACCGCGAGTTCGCGCAAAAGCCCCAGATCTGTCTTATTGGCGATCTGCACCGAGGTGACCTCGTCGATCGCGGTGACGGCGATCTCGACCGGGAACACGTCCATCGGATAGCCGCCGCGCATGGGCGTGACGACGAGTTTGAACGAAGCCGCGCCGCTTGCGCCGATCGTACAGCTGTCGCCGTGCTCGGTGACGGTGATGTCGTCCGACGTCGCGTCCTCGACGCGCCACTCATATTCGACGCCGTCGGCGATGACGGACGGGACGGCAAAGAACGTGACTTCGCTGCCCGTCAAGATGACCGCGTCCGCGCCCTGTACGGGCAGGGTCGACGTGACCGAGAACGCGAACTCCGCGCTAGTGACCGACACGTCGACGCTCTCGTCGCCGCCGGCGATCTCAATGTCGAATTCGTCGGGTCTGTCCTCGCTCAAAGTGAGGTCGACGCGGTAGCAATGCTCACCCGCGCCTTGGACACGGGTGATGGTTTTTGACAATATGTATTGACTTTTGACCTCGATCTCGTCATTGGCGGCGACGAAGAAATAGGCTTTGTTGCCGCCCTTTTCGATCGCGAGAGCCGCCTCGGCGACGCCGTTGACGACGATGCCGGACACGGTTTCGGGCACACTCGTCGCGACCTCTACGTCGCGGACGATGTCGCCGAACGCTCCGCCCTTGACGGTGAAGCGCAGCTTTGTGACCCCCTCGAAGGGGAACAGCGCGGTGTTTGCCTTCAATTCGGCAAAGCCCTCGACCACCTCGACCTGCGCCTCGGCAAAGCCTGCCGGAACGGTCGATGTGCGGTAATCGTATCTGCCCGACTCCACCGCGGCGGACAGAACGCCGTCGCTCTCGACGAGCATATTTTTGCCGTCCGCGTCGGACAGCGTGATGTCGAAATCATACGGTTTGGACGACGAGACCGCGACGACGAAGCTGTCGGTATAGCCGCCGTCGTCGGTGATCGCGACGACTCGCGCGGAGCCTGCGGTATACGCCTCGACATTGCCCTCTTTGTCCACTCTGACGTCGGCGAGTTGTGCGCCCTCGACCTGTTCTACGCGATAGGTCACGCCCTTGTCGGTCGCGTTTTCGGGCGACACGCGCGCGTCGATCGCAAAGCCGTCAAAGTCGGCGATGTCGATCGCGAGCACTCCGCCTTCGGGCGCGTTGAGGATCTCGATCCCGTTTGCCGCGATGTCTACGCCGAGGCTCGCCGTTTGACCGGACGAAAACACCGCGAACACGAACAACAGCGGCAGCACCAACATCAATATGACTACGGTCTTTCTCACAGCGCACCCCCTTCAAAGCGGTAGTACCGCTCTTTGAGCCTCAAGACGAGCACGAGCCAACCGACGACGACCGCGACGACGGCGAGAAGCCCGGTGATGAGATAGGTCAAAAAGCCCCAAGTGGCGGCAAACCCTCTCAGCGTCAGCACCATGCGGATAGCGACGACGGAGCCGCCGACCGCGAACGCTGTCAGCATACCGGCGACGACGACAAGCCCTGCGGTGTTGCTCTGCTCTTTGATCTCGCCGTCGGGCTCTTGCGAAAACTTGGCGTGGTCGAAGTCGACGCGCGTCGCGAAGCAAATTTGCGACATCGCGAACATCGCCGCGACGAACAGCACGAACAGCGCGTCGAGCACGCCTATGCACCCCGTCGCGCACAGCAAGATCGCGGACATCAATTGTGACATCGCGGCGACCAAAAGGCACAATATGACCTTTGAGAACACGACCGCGCGGAAGCCGACGGGCATAGCCTTGACCGAATAGAACATCATTCCGTCGCGGCTGATGTTGGTCGTACAAAAGACGTTTGCGAGCGAGCCGAACATCAGCGACAAAAACAGCGCGAGTTCGACGTTGCACGACACGCCGATCAGCTTTGTGACCAAAGACGAGCCGATCGACATGCAAAAATAGACCAAGAGCGGCACGACCAGCGCGACCGAAAAATAGGAAAACATATAGTCGGGCGTGCGGAAGATCATCACGAATTCCTTTTTGATCAGCGCGGCGACAGGCGAATGCATGCGCTTTTGGGGGCGCTTGGACAGACTGCGCGCTCTCCCCGACGAAATACGCGCTTTGAGCGCGCGCGTCAGGATGAAGCGTATGCAGACCAAGCACACCGCGAGGCAGACGACGAGGATCGCAACGATGATCAGCGCCGAAGTCAGCGCTTCTCTGCCGACCAGCAAATTGGCAAGCAGGTTGGCGGGGTACAGCCACGCCGCGGCGGCGGCGATCGTGTTCATCACGCCCTCGTTGAAGAAGTAGCGCAACTCTTCGCCGAGCAGCATGCTCTCGACGAGTTTGAGCAAGTACGCATAGGCGGCGAGCACAGCCGCGGTGACGACGGTGATGACGACAAAGGTAAGCACGAATCTGTCCCTGAGCAGCGTCTTGACGCCGTGCAGCGGCAGCGCCAGCACGGACGCGATACCGACCGAAAGCAGGGGCAAAAGCAGGCACGTCAGCACGGTGACGAGCCAAAACATTCCGCCGACGTCGGCGTGCGCGGCGATCGTGCCGTTGACGGTCAGCACGCAGATCGTGCTGACGATCGTCTGATAGCCGAAAATGCCTATGAGTTTGGAGACATAGACGGTGTTTGCGCCGACGGGCAGCGCGGAGATGACGCGCATGTCGTCCGACTCGAACAGCGCGCGGTTTATGCGCACGACCGCGCTGAGAACAGTGAGCAGCGCGACCGCCGAATAGACGATCGTCAACAACTCGAAAAGTCTCGAATCGGGGTCGGGCGCGCCGGCGGTCTCTACGCCGAGATAGATCTCGACATAGTCGCCGAAAAAGACTATGAACACCGCGATCAGCGCGGCGGTGAGCAGTCCTCTGACCGCAAAGCCGACGACGTTGAAATTGCCCTTGGCAAAGGACGCGGAGCCTTCCTGCCGCTGTTTGCGCAACAGCGCGCCGAGCACCTTGGGATCGGGTCTGTCAGTCGCTTTCATGGCTCAGGAAATACTCCTCGAAATCGAAATCGGGATTTTTTGCGGCGATCTCGCGCACGTTGAGCGAGGACACTTGTTTGCCCTTGCGTATCAGCACGACGCGGTCGCAAAGTTTGGCGACGGTGTCGAGCGCGTGGGACGAGAACAAGATGCCGTTGCCCTCTTTTGCGTATTGCACCATAAAGTCCTTGACCGCCTTCATCGTGCGCGGATCGAGCCCTGTCATGGGCTCGTCGAGCACCCACAATTTGGGACGATGGATCAGCGAGCCCATCATGCAGATCTTTTGGCGCATGCCGTGCGAATAGGACGCGATGAGGTTTTGGACGCTGTCGCCCAGCGCGAACACCTCTTCGAGCTCTTTCATCCTGACCGCGCGCACGTCGACGGGCACCTTGTAGATGTCCGCCATAAAGTCGAGATATTGCACGCCTGTCATCTTGACAAAGACGGCGTGGTCGTCGGTGACGAAGCCCATATTCGCCTTTGCCTTGACGGGTTCGCGGACGATGTCGCGGCCGCAAACGGACACGCTGCCCTTGTCGAACGGGATCATCCCCTCGAGGCATCGCAAAGTCGTGCTCTTGCCGGCGCCGTTGTGCCCGAGCAAGCCGACGATCTCGCCCTCTCCCACCGAAAAGGACACGTCCTCGACCGCCCACGGGGCGTGCTTGCCGTATCGCTTGAACAGTCCCTCGACCTTTACGACCTCACTCATGCCCAAACTCCTCCGGTGCAGGTGTAGGTCTTGCCGGCGGCTATCTCGGTGCCGTCATTGAACTTGGCGGACAACGTCGCTTCAAAATATTTTGGACTGTCCAAAAGTCCGAGCGCAGGCGACAGATCTTCGGTAAAAGAACCTTGTATTTGAGCACCTGCGTCCATAACCAACGTCCCGCTTTCACCGCCTATCACAGCACCGAGCGTCGCGCCGGAAGCAACATTTATATTACCGTTGACTGTGATTTTTGCCGGGGTGTCCACGCTGTAATCGGGGGTCACGTCTTTGTCGATCGACGTACTTCTCATATGCGATGTCGACGGATATTGTTTGTTGTTGCCGCCGTCCTGCCATTTTGTCAAACCATTGTCATAAGCGTCGTTGATGTCGGCGTATGCATACAGTGCGCCGTTGACATTGAGCGTCGCGCCGCTGTTGATGTTTAATTCCGCTCCCGGCAGCAGCTTGATCTGCACATCGCTCGGGATAGTTGTAGTCCCGCTTGCCACCGTCAACTTGAAATGACCCGGGATGGGAACTTGCAGTTTTTTCGTGCTTGCCGAAGCGGCGCTGACCTTGACTTCCAAATTGTGGAACGTAGCATTGCCGTTCATTGCAAATCGCACGTTTCCGTTTGTGTTGACATAGCTCTTCTTCAATGTACCCGATGACAATTCGATAAACGCGTCGCTTTCCGGAGAGACAAACGCCACCTTCGTGTCGACCCTTCCTATAAGCGTAGCGGTGATCGTAGCCTTTGCATAATAATACGATCCGGCATTGAATGTCGTATTTATCTGCAGATTATTTAGCGTATATTGATTGATCGGGAAAACTTTGCCCTTGATCTTCGAGGATATACTTCCTCCCTTCCAGCCATACAGGTTGAAGACCTCGTAGATCGACGAACCGCTTTCGGCGATCATCTCTCCGCTCCCGGTGATATATCCCATCGCGTCCGCCCACGAACCGCTTTCAAGCACGATCTTTGTGTCTTTTTCGGTCACGAGTTTGCCGTAATTTATGGCATGTGAAGATGCCATGCCGTTGGAAGCGATGCTTGCGTTGACAAGCAGGCTGCCGCCGCCTTTGACCGTCAAAGTCGTTCCTTCCGTCATCGTCAAAGTCACATACGGCGTCGCGCTTGTTTCCGTGTTGTCGTCTTTAAGATAGTTGTCCGCACTCGTCGAATAAGTTCCGTCATACGGCACAAGCAATGTCACGCCGCTCTTGACGGTGTAATATCCGTCGCCGTTGTAAGCGAGCTCCTTGACGGAAGCGTCGGCAAAAGCGGTGTCGTACTTGACGATGACCGTGCCGCTCGACGCGTTTTTGAGCGCGTCCTCGATCGTATAAAGCGTATTGCCTATGCCGACCGACTTGACTTTGAGATAGGCGGTGAAGGTCTCGGCTCCGCCCTCAAAGACGGGCTCGTAATAATCGAGGCTTTCCGCCACGGCTTCGTCGATAGTGAAATCTACCTTATAGGTGCCGCCCACCGTGTTGACATTTACGCCTTCGGCGTCGTTCGCGTCGAGATAGTTGACCGCCTTGGCGGTGACCAAGCCGTCGGGGAGAGTCTGCGACTTGCCGCTCTCGTCTGTCACGGATATGCCTTCCAAGAAGTCGGGCAAAGCGGTGTCGATGTCGATCTCAAAATCGTTTGCTGGCTTTATGGTCAGCTTCTCCTTGCGCGCGGTGAAGTCGACGGTGGTTTCAAACTTGTTGTAATACCTCTCGTCCGGGCAATAGGTGATCTCCACGCCCTTGTTTTCGCCCAAGGAATAACCCTCGCCCGGGTGGACCCATGCATAGCCGCTGTTCAACTTTATGTCGTTGAGCGTCTTGTTTGCGCCGACGATGATTTTGTCTCTGTCGACAATGGCGTCGTATTCCGGCAGATCGTCCTCTGTCAGCGTCGCCTTGATCGTATCGACGGTGACGGTATATTCCGCGCCGAGCCAATTTTCGCCTTCGGGCACATACACTTTGAACGAGAACGTGCTGTCCGCGGTGTTGACCTTTGTCGACTGCCCTTCCTTGAGCGCGATCGTGCCGAACTTCGCGGTCAAATTGTTTGCCCAATCGACATCTTCGCCATAGGCGTAAGTGCGCCACTCGCCCTTTGCGGCGATCTCGTTTTGCGCCTTGGTGATTTTTGCGGTATAGCTGCCGCTGTAATCGGTGTGGTTTTTCGCCGAGATCTTGAAGTACACTCTATACTCCCCGACATTCGTCGCGGTCGGGATGCTTTCGCTCATATCGTCCTCGGACAAGCCGTAGACGATTTTGAAGTCTTCGAGTTCTTCGGAGTTGGCGACCTCTATGCCCTTGCCGAGAGGCTGCGCCTCACCTGTATACTCGGCAGAATAACCGTCGATCTGTCCGATCTCGAAACCGATCGCATCGACTTTGACCTCGACGACGGTCGCAAATTCAAAGTTATCGGTCATATCGGCTTCGCCCTTGCGCACGCACGGAGCGACCGTCCAAGAGAACTTGCCTTCTTGCTCGACGTTGTCCGAGCGATAGGTGCCCACGTCGCTCGCCTCCATCGTCAATGTACCCTCGAAGGTGTGTCCGTTCGGCAAAGTCGGAGCGAAGTCGGACTTGCTCCATGCCGTGCCGGCATTGATCGTAGCGGACGCCTCGATCTCGACCTTGTATATTGTGACCTCGAAGCTGTCCTCTTCGTAGGTGATATCGTAATTTTGCGCGTCATAGCCGCTCACACTCACGGTGTAGCTCCCGACGACGGGCATGTCTTCGTCAAACTCTTCGCCGTCTGCACGCGCTATCGTGAATTTTGCCGAACCTTCGAGCTCATTTTCGTCTTCACCGTGGGCAAAGCCGGAATAGTTTGTCCCGAAAGACGGCTTTGCACCGTAGGTATAGCTGTCTGCAGAGCTGACCGCCGTGATCGTCAACGGCGCCTTGACCACTTCAAAGCTCGTCGACGCGTCGGCGATCGAATAGTTTTTCGCAAAGTAGCCTCTCGCGGTGACCGTGTACTCGCCCACTGCGAGCCTTTGCGCGGTATATTCGCCGTCCCCGTTCGAGTAGACAAACTCGCCCTTGGTGACGACATCTTCGCCGTCGCCTTCGACAAAGCCGACGAACGCGACCACGGCATCGGGCTCTTGCCCATAGGCGACGCCTTCCTTGCCGTCAGTGACGGAGACGGTCATCGTCAACGCCTTTTGCTCGACCGTAAACTCCGCGCCCGTGACCTGCGCGTCGTAGTTTGTCAAACCGCTCACATCGGCGGTGAAAGTATATTCGCCGACTTCAAGCTTGTCTTGCGCTCCGTCGACATACGCGGAGATGACGTGCTCGTCGCCGCCGACCCAGCCTGTCGCGGTGACCGTCGCGGTCGGAAGCGCTTCGCCGTAGACGACCTCGCTTTTGTCCAAGGTCACAACGACCTCGAGCGGCGCCTTGGCGACGTTCGCGGTCGCGGTCAACGTCTTTTCGCCCTCGATCGTGCCGCCTTCATATGCGTAGGTCGCGCTTACGACGACCTCGAGCGCGGTTTGACCTGCGCTGACGGGGACAAAGTCGGCGTCCTCGGTGCCGTCCGCCCAAGCGTACGAGAAGGTCATCCCGTCGATCTCGGGCAGATCCATCGATATGCCGCCGCCGTAGACGACGCTTGCGACGTCCGTCTCGTCGATCGCGACGCCCGTCCAATCGATCTCAAACTTTGCGACCGCGGTCACATCATTCGCCGGCATCGTCGCGCCGTCTCGGAGCGGTTCGCCGTCGACAGTCCAGCAAACAAAGCTCAACCCTTTTGGCGCGGTCGGCGCGTCCAAGACGATCTCGTCGCCGTACTCGACCGACTGCTCGGCGCTGTCGCCCGGCACGCTCGCGGTCAATTTGTAAGAATTGACGGTATAGAGCGCGGTGATCTGCGTGCGCCCCTTGATCTCGTCAAAGTCGCCGTTCCAGCCCGCGAAGGTGTAGCCCTCGTGGACGGGAGCGGTCGGGGCGGTCGCCGCGCCGCCGTATTCCACGCTTACCTCGTCGATGGTCTCGCCCGTCAAGCCGTCCTTGAAAGTGACGGTATAGCCGGGCTTTTGTTCGTCGTCGGGAGTTTCCTCGCCGCCGGGCGTCTCCTCTCTGCCCGGGGTCTCGCCCGAGCCTTCGACCGCCTTGAACACGGCGTACAAAGTGACGTCGCCCGTGACCGTGACTGAGGTCGGGTCGACGACTTCGCCGCCGTCGGTCAAGCTCCAACCGACGAACTCAAATTGTTTTCCGTCTTGGGAAGTTTTGACGGGCGTCTCTTCGGGCAGCACGATCGCCGCGCCGAATTTGGCTTCCGTCTCAAAAAAAGTCTCGCCTTCGCTGACGAAGACCACGTCATACGACCCTTCGGTCGTAATGCATCCTGCGAATATGCACGCTGTCAACGCGCACACGACAAGTGCGACGAAAAATTTTTTCATTGATCAGATCCTCCTTCCGACAGCCGCTCGGCTTCCTCTCTTTCATACCCTTGCGCCGTCTGTAATTGGTACGATCCCGTACGCCCCCTTGCGGCACTTTCCATACATACGCTCCGCCCTCGCGGAGTTGAACCATAGGTTCTATTCTAAATACGCGTATAATATATCATCTCATCGGTTATATGTAAAGCGAAAAAAGGGACATTGTGACATTTTGTGAAATCTTTCACAATATTTTGCGGTTTTGCAGCACTTAACCGCAAAATTTACGATGATCCCTCGTAAATTTCACCGCCGTTTGCTCAAAATCTCACCCAAAAAACCTGTCAAGTGTCGTGTGCAAAATTTTTTTACAAAAAAATTACTCTTCTCCCCCTCAAATTCTGTCAAGAGTTTGAGCACATATTTTTTGAACAAAAAAATAACTTGTCCCCTTCCCTGTCAAAGGGGATGTCTTGACCGCAGCGCACGCATATGGTATAATTACAGAGAGGAGAAGCCATGAACGACTCGGCAAAAAAGACAATAGCCGCATTGACTGCGGCAGTGGTCGTTTTGACAGTTCTGTTGGGCGGCGCGACAGCCGCTGCGGTGATCTTTGCCGTTCAGCGAAATGACGCTACGGCTTGGTTTTATGTCGACGGCGAGCTTTACCGCACCGTGACCGCAAAGGACGGCAAGGTCGACTGTCCGGACGTACCCGCAGTCTCCGACACCGTCTTTGACGGTTGGTATGCAGATGCGGATCATTCGGGCAGCCGAGTCTCTTTCCCGGCAGATATCGACGGCGACACGGCGTTTTTCGCACGGCGCATTTCGGCTCCCGGTACGCATCCCGACTACTCCGCCGCGTCGCTCGCGATCGACGGCGGTACGGTCGTAAGCGACAGGATCAAACCTCTCCACGGCGTCAACAACGGTCCGGTAAGCGGCTTTGGCATCTTTGACGAGCCGTACGCGGACGCGTCCGACTATTTTGCGGAAATGGGGGTGCCTTTCGTCCGTCTGCACGACACGGAATTCCCGTTCGGCAGAGACGAATATGTAGACATACATTGCGTCTTTCCGCTCTTTTGCGCCGATGCTGCCGATGCGTCCAACTACGATTTTGCCGCGACCGACGAATATGTGCGCGCGATACAGTCTGCCGTTCCCGACGCCGAGATCATATATCGATTGGGCGAAAGCATCGACCACACCGGCGACGGAGGCCACGCCGTGATGCCCGACGACTTCGATCAATGGGCAAAAATCTGCGTTGAGGTCGTACGCCATTATCTGACTCAATTCGGTATACGCTATTACGAGATCTGGAACGAACCCGACCAGCCGTCGATGTGGGACGGGACGATCGAGCAGTATTACGAGCTTTACCGCGTCACTTCGCAGGCTCTGCGCGCCGAGTTCGGCGACGCGATAGAGATCGGCGGACCGGCGCTTGCAACAAGCACGGTCCAGACGATCGAACGCTTTTTGGACGCGGTCGACGGCTGCCCTCTCGACTTTTTGTCGGTACACGCCTACCGCGGCGACCCGTCGCAGTTCGCTTCGGCGCAATATGCCGAATTCAAAGATATGCTTTCCGCACACGGCTATGCCGACGCGATGCTGATCCTCGACGAGTGGAACTTCGTATCGGGTTGGGACGACGCGTCGTTGAGTGAAAGCTATGATCTGATCTGCTCGGACAAGTCGGGCGCGTTCATCGCCGCCTCTCTGATCGCGCTTCAAAATTCCGCAATCGACGCGGCTGCATATTACGACGCGCAGATGACCGGTTTGTGGTGCGGACTCTATTACAAACCCTATTTCGACATAGGCAACGAACGGCTCGCCGAACTGCTCGCGGCTTATGCCGACGGCGGCGCGGACGCGCTCAACTCTTTGATGCGCGAATTGCTCGCGCCGTACGCGGACCTGCCTCTCGCCCCTCTGTCGGGAATGTATGCAATGAGCGCGTACGACAGGCTCTATTCGATGACATCGCCTATGCAGCTTGAGGTGACGACGTCAGGAAGCGGACTTTGGGCGCTCGCGGTCACCGATATCGCCGACGGAACGACCGGGCTTTTGGTGGCAAACTGTTCCGATGTCGGCAAAGCCGTTGTGACGCATATAAAAGGCGCCGACATTGACGACGGGACCGTCGTCGCCGGCACGGTATGGGAGTGTTCCGCCGACGGCGCAACGATCGCGACGACCGTGACGGACGGCGCCGCAGTGTTCGACCTTGCGCCGTACTCCTTCGCATACTTCGAAGTCACGGGCGTTTGACCGTCTCCGCTCACGCAAAATTTTTTTGCATAATTTTCTTTGCGTTTGCTTTTTCTCTCAAAAGCCGTCAAGTGTGCGGATCCGAAAATTTTATCATCGAGATCGCTTTCTCTTTTCCCTCGAAACGCCGTCAAGAATCGGTGCGCAAAATTTTTTTATACAAAACATCGAATCCGCCGCCGAACCGTATGAACTCAAAAATGAAAAGTAAAAACCGCGCTCCTTTTCTTGGGCGCTCGGTGAAGATGCATCCGCGCGGCGGTTTGCGATCGGCGCCGCGCGGCGGTAGGAAGACGCTGAGGCTTCGGCGCTATCCGCGCCGAAGCCTATTCTCAACCTCTCGGCACCTCGATCTCCATATCGGAATCGGGATAGGTGCAGCACGGATGGACAAAGCCGAACTTGACGTCGGCAAGACGGCGTTTGTCCGCCCCGGCGATCGAGAATTTGCCCTCGATCAGTCTGCTGTGACAGAATCCGCAGCCGCCTGCCCGGCACTTGGACGGAACTTGCAACGCGGCTCTCTCCATCGCGGTCAGCAATGTCTCGCGCGCGTCCGCCTTGATGTCGAACGCTTCGTCGCGGATGTGCACTCTCAGTTTGAACTCCTGCGGCTTGACGTCGCGCGTCGACACGCAATTCGCCTCTTTGCGCACGCGCCTTGCGCCGGACACTCCTATCTTGGCAAGTTCCTTGTCGGCAAAGTCGTACATCACCTGCGGACCGCACATCATCACGGTGAAGTCTCCCTGCGCATACTTTGAGATCAGCTCCGCGGTGATAAAGCCGTGTTCAAAGCCTTCTTTCTTCTCGTCGCTCAGCACATAGACGACCTTGAACTTGTCGCCGCAAAGGGCGTCCAGCCTGTCTTTGAAAGCAAGGTCTTTGACCGTCTTTGCCCCGTAAAGCAACGTCAGCTCAAAGTCTTCGCTGCCCTCGGCGATCGCCTGAGCCATCGAGAAAAACGGGGTGATGCCGCTGCCTCCCGCAATGCCCAGAACGCGGCGGCTGTCGCGCACGCCGTCATGGAAAAAGTCTCCCGACGGATCGCCCAATTCGAACTCGTCGCCGACGGCGGCTTTGTCGCACATGTAGTCGCTGAAAAACCCCGCCCTCTTGATCGTGACCGCGACTTTGTTGCCGCGCAAAGCGTCAAAAGGCGACGACGAGATCGCGTACGGTCTGCTGACGACGCTGCCCCCTATCTTCGCGCGCAACGACACATATTGCCCTGCGCGGAACATAGACGGCGCGAACGTCTCGAACACAAAGGTCTTGATGTCGTGCGTCTCGTCGCGGATCTCGGCGAGCTTGACCTTGCGCGTGCCGGGATGCAGTATCTTTGCCGTCTCGTTGACTCTGAAAGTCTTGGGCAGCGGCTCGGCGGAGCCTTCGGCGAGCATCTTTTCGCGCGTCGGCACCATTTTCTTGAACCTGAGAAGGTCCATAAAACCGAAAATTTGTCTCTTGAACTTGTATGCCATCTCTCAGCCCTCCTTTTTGATGTCTCCGACGGTCTGTCTTCCGGAGATATCGCCCGAAAAATAGGCGCTGGAATAGCCCGACAGCCTCATCGCAAAGCCGCCGGCAAACCGCAGTCCGCGCGTCATATGGTCGTGCGCCATCATCTGCAACCGCGGATTGAGCCCGTCCCAATATTGAGACTCGTATCCGTATATGCCGCCCTCGGGGTGCCCGCAATATCTTGCGTAAGTCATCGGGGTCGCGACCGAGATCTCCTCGATGCTGTCTCTGATCTTCGCGCCGGTGTCCCGCTCGAAGCGATCGATCATCTTGTTTGCGACCTTTTCTTTGGTCTTTGCATAATCTTCGGGCTTGACGTTGCCCCAGTCGTCGGACATATACAGCGTGGTGAAATACATCATCGTTGTCCCCGGCGGCGAACATTCGGGATATGCCCTGTTGAGACACACCGTCGCCTGCACCTCGTTGGTATCGATCTTTTTCATTATCTCGTATTGCGCGGCGCTGTCCATCGTGTCGTAGAGGAAGTAGTTGTGGTTCTCTATGCCGAGTTCGTCCGCGCTCTTGTTGAGCCCGAGGAACATCGTAAAGCCTCTGCCCGCAAGTTTGCGCGCGTTGGTCGCGCGAACTATCTTTTCGGGCACGCCGTCCATCATCCTGCCGTATACGACCAAAGGCGAGCAATTGGCGACGACGTGCCTTGTGGCGATCCGTCTGCCGTCCTCAAGCACGACGCCTTCGACGCCGCCGTCCGCGCCCGTCTCTATCTTGACCGCCTCGGTGTTGAACCATATCTCGCCGCCCAGCTCCCTGATCCTCTCGCAAAGCGCGAGCGAGATCTCATGCGACCTCATCTTCGGCATCATCGCGCCGCGCGAGATGTAGCGTATGACCATCGAGGCGTAGTGTGAAAAGCTGAGATCGTCGCAATGCGCGCCGAGATAGCACCAATATGCCCTGAGGATGTCCTGCGCCTTTTTGGGCATACGGATGGAATCGAGCACTTCGTTGACCGAATAGGAGCCGGTGCGGACATAGTTGCCGTACTCCTTGACCATCACCGAAGACTCGACGACGCCGTTGCGTTCGTTGGTGTATTTCTGCGCCGCACGCGTATCGTCGGCAAGCTGAAAGAATCTTTCGGTCGAAAGCCTGCTTCCGGGGACTTCCTTTTCCATTTTGTCGATGAACGCCTTGACGCCGAAGGGCATCGTAACGTCCAACTTCTCTTTGCGCGCGATCACGCGGTACGCCTCGGGAATGGGCGTCCACTCGATCTTGTCGGTCACGCCGAGCGAGTCGAAAAGCGCCCTGACGTCTCCGCCGTTGTCGGCGGGACCGAAGTCGTTGAGCTCGTGCAGCGACGCCTCGAACTCGAAACGACCTCTGCGGAAGCTGGTCGCAAATCCGCCGGGCAGATTGTGCTTTTCGACCACAAGCACTTTCGCGCCGCCCTGAAGCAACCTGATCGCCGCCACGAGACCGCCGTTGCCGGCGCCTATGACTACTGCATCATATTTGTCCATATGTTCCTCCTTATTATAGTTTGTACTTTTATTATACTCCACGATCCGTTCGATGTCAATATCCAAAATTTCCGCAGGCTCGATCATAGCCCGACAAATGCGCTTGACAAACACAGGCGGAAAATTTTTCCGACACACATTTTCCGAATGCCGTCTTTTCCGCTCCGCGATCTCTACGGAAAAAGTTCGCGATCTCTGACAAGGTGCACTTTTCACGGCGCGTAAAGTATGCTTCAAACGGAAAAAGCAACGCCTGCCTACTCTGCCGCCGCGCGACGTGATCAGGATCGTCGGTTTTTGGATGTATCTGAAAGCGAGGCGCTATTTTTGTATGTCCGTCAAAAGACGCAACGCGCCGGCGACCTCGCGACCCCACTTCTCCGGCTCTTCGAAGATGGGCGAGTGCGCGGACTCGTCGAACGCGATCCACTTCTTGAAGGGCGCGTCGAGCGCGTCGTACCACCTGCGCGCGATCGCGGTCGGGGTGTTGAAATCGTGTTCGCCCTGCGTAACGATGATCGGAACTTCGAGGCGCGTGACGTCCTTGTAGCTGACCGCGACGATGTCGTCCCAGAGTGCCTTGGACAGATACAGTCCGCCCTTGGCGTATTTGGCGATGTCGGACAGCGAATATTCCTTGGTCTTGAGCAGCGGCAGCAGCAGCGACTTGAACATGCCTTCGCGCTTTTTGTATGTGCCGCCGCCGAACTTGGACAGATAGTTGCGCTGGATCATCATCGCCTTGTCGGACGGATATCTGCCGTCCACGGGCGCGATGCCGTCGAGTTTTTTCAACGCCGTTTTGTCGCCGAGCCGCTCCGCCTCGCGCACGCAGAAGTTGTATGATTCCGCCTCGTTTTCGGCGCCGTCGACGAACACGCCCTGCGCGACGTACGCGGCGATCTTTTGCGGACAGCGTACCGCGAGCGCGGTGCCGATCACCGTGCCCCAGCTGTGACCTGCAATGACGATCTTATCTTGTCCGAACATTTCGCGCAAGATGTCGATCACCACCTCGGCATCGTCGACGTAGGTCTTGACGGACAGCTTTTGCTTTTGGATGTCCTTGCGGTAGCTCTTGCCCGAACCGCGCTGATCCCAGCACACCATTGTGAAGTCGTGCGCGAGCGACGATTGATTGTCCAGCACAAAGTGCCTGTCGCAGACCCCGGGGCCGCCGTGAATGAACAAGATCACCGGCAGTCCTTCCCTTTCCGCCCTGATGCGGATGTTTTGTGCGTCGCCGTTTACGACGACGTCCATGCTCTTGTCGATTGCATATTCCATATCACAACTCCTCGGCGAGCTCGTCAAGCTGCGCCTCGATGTTCTTCATCTTGGACGGACGGGGACGCTTGATATATCTGCCCTGCGCCATCATTCCGTCGATGTCTCGCAATGCGCGAAGGTCTTTGAGCGGATCGCCCTTCAAGATGAGCAGATCCGCGCTCTTGCCCTCGGCGACCGAACCGGTCACGGCGTCTATGCCCAGCACGCACGCGTTGCCTATCGTCGCGATCTCGAGCGCTTTCGCCGCGCCGACACCGAGCATCTTGTCGACATAGACCACCTCGCGCCAAGTGTTGTATTGAGTGCAAAAGGGGCAGGACGCGTCCGTCCCGAGTCCGACGTCAATGCCTGCGTCAAAAGCGGCTTTTGCGCCTGCGGACATCCCCTGCAGCACGATCTCGGAATTGAACTTGCACATCTCGTTCATCTTGGTCACATCGGGCGAAAGCCTCGCGAACGGCAGCGCCGGCGAATAGGTGACGACGAACGCGCCGCCCCTCTCTTTGATCGCCTTTACGCTCTCCTCGTCCGGAGCCGCGCCGTGCTCGATCGTGTCCACTCCGCCCAGCGCCGCAATGCGCACGCCCTCTGTGCTTTGGACGTGAGCGGCGACCTTTTTGCCCAACGCGTGCGCCCTGTCGCAGACCGCTTTGACCTGCTCGAACGTCATCTTGACCTCGCCCGGCTCGCCGCGCTTTTTGGCGTCCATGACGCCGCCCGTCACGCAGATCTTGACCAAGTCAGCGCCCTCTGCGACCACTTCGTCCACCAAAGCGACAAGCCCTTCGACCGTGTCCGACGTGCGCGCGAAAGTCCCCGCGCCGTGACCTCCGGGCACAGTGATCGCCATGCCCGATACGAGCATTCTCAGCCCCTTCGCGCCACCCTTGCCGGCATCCGTCTTGCGCTTGAGCGCGATGTCCGAACCGTAAAAATCGCCCACCGTCCTGACAGTCGTCACGCCCGACAAAAGCTGCTTCTTCGCCGACGACGCGACGAGCGCCGAAAGCACTTTGGCGCCGAGCTTTGTCTTGACGAACGCAAGCACCTTTTGCTGCGCCGATCCGCCGCCCAAAATCTTGCTGGGCATGCCTGTGCCGAACAGGTGAACATGTGCGTTGATCAACCCGGGCACGACAAATTTGCCGCTCGCCTCAATGACTTTGCAGCCGTCTTTGTCCGCCTCGCCGTGCGCGCATATCCTCACGATTTTGCCGCCGTCGACGATGATGTCGCGGTGCTCTTCGACCGCACAGCCGCGCTCGACGTCGATCAAATTTGCGTCCGAAACAATGTACCTCATACCATTCCTCTTTGCGGAAACATCCGCTTGACTACATTATAAAACAACAGCGCAAAATCGTCAATATTTTGCGCCGTCGCAGGTCGTATTTTGACAAATTTTCCGACACCCTAGTGAGTCGTCACTTTTCTTTTTAATGCCATTTCGCGTCTTTATGCACCTAACTTTTGAAAGGGTGAACACTGCGCTTGGTTTGCTTGAACTTGATTTAAGATAAGCGTAATTTTTGTCAAGCCGATGTTCACGATATATTCGATTTTGCAATGCTCTTTTACTATGCACAAGTAAAAGAGCTTGGGATTCGTTTCTTTACTTCACGGGTTTTCCCTATTGTCGCTTAATACAAAGCCAACTTTGCGCGCATAGCGCGCCGGGCTTTGGAAGGGGGTAAACGCAATGCTCGGTTCGCTTGAACATAATTTAAGATAAGCGTAATCTTTGTCAAGCTGCTACGCCATATTTTATATATTTGATTGGCAATGCATTCCATTTTATATTTTCGCTTAAAACACGTCAACGCTTCACGTTGCATCCTTATGTCTATTTTATCCCCTCGCGAGCAACGCGAGCATTTTCTGTTCCGCACCACCTTTGGGGTGCGGCTCAGGTCACCGCTTGGGTCGGATCTTTTACGGTCTTTTGCACCTCTCGGAACGCTCGCGTACCATTGAGGTACGCATCACAACCCTTTCGGCACAAAATACTCGTAAAATCTCTCGACCGAAGCTCCTTGGTTCTGTTTATCTAATCGGTTCTTTTCAAACGTTTTAATCTTCGCGTTATGATTCATTTTGCGAGCAACGCGAGCAGTGACAGTGATGGGTAACGGGACTCCCCGTTTGATGTCTGCCGAAGAAACATAAACCTTCTCTTATCGGCGCAGGCATAGTTCTCTGCGTGCGCCTATGAACAAGCAAGGTGCTTGCGTATGCAAACACCTTGCGAAGTGAATCGAAGCAAAGCGGAGAAGCTATGCCGAAAGCCGTAAACGCAATCTCTTTAATCTTCGGCAGACAGCATTCTCAAAATTTGTCGTTGATGACGTTGTGGGTGCGCACTTTCAAGCGGTTGACGGCGCGCGCAAGGCGTGCCTGTGCGGCGTAATATTCGCGCGTTGCGGTCTGTTTTGCGGTTTGTTCTTTCGCCATCTCGACGGCGCGGCGCGCGCGGTTTTCGTCGATCTCCTCCGGTCTTTCGGCGGTGTCGACAAGCACGAGCACGGAGTTGTGCTCCACTTTGACTATGCCGCCTGCGACCGCCGCGGTGATGACGTTTTGCTTGCCGTCGCCGCCTTCGACGGTGAGTTTCATCTCGCCGGGCACGATGACGGACACCCAATTGCAATGGTCGGCGAGGATGCCGTATTGCCCCGACTTGATCGGCACGACGAGCGACGAACATTTGCCCTCGAAAAAGGGCTTGTTCATCGTCAAGACGTGCAGATCGAACGGTTTCACTTGGTCGCCTCCGTCAGCTTTTTGGCCTTTTCGCGCGCCTCGTCGATCGTGCCGACGTTGTAGAACGCGCTCTCGGGCAGGTCGTCGACCTCGCCGTCGACGATCGCCGCAAAGCCCCTGATCGTCTCCGCAAGCGGCACATATTTGCCGGGATTGCCCGAGAACTTCTCCGCAACGTGGAAAGGCTGCGAGAGGAAGCGCTGTATCTTGCGCGCTCGGGCAACGGTGGTCTTGTCCTCGTCGGACAGCTCGTCCATGCCCAAAATGGCGATGATGTCTTGGATCTCTTTGTATTTTTGCAAGATCTCCTGCACCTGTCTCGCGACGCGGTAATGCTCTTGTCCGACGATCTCTTCGGACAAAATGCGCGACGAGGATTCGAGCGGATCGATCGCCGGATAGATGCCCTGCTCGGCGATCTTTCGGCTGAGAACGGTCGTCGCGTCGAGGTGGGTGAACGTCGTCGCAGGCGCGGGGTCGGTCAAGTCGTCCGCAGGGACGTAGACCGCCTGCACCGAGGTGACGGAGCCGTCCTTGGTCGAGGTGATGCGCTCTTGCAATTCGCCCATCTCCGCCGCCAAAGTCGGTTGATAGCCGACCGCCGATGGCATGTGTCCGAGGAGCGTCGACACCTCGCTGCCCGCCTGCACGAAGCGGAAGATGTTGTCAATGAAAAGCAGCACGTCCTTGTGGCGCACGTCGCGGAAATATTCCGCCATCGTCAATCCCGAAAGCGCGACGCGCATGCGCACGCCGGGCGATTCGTTCATCTGACCGAACACGAGCGCGGTCTTGGACGCGACGCCGCTCTCGTTCATCTCGCTCCAAAGTTCGTTGCCCTCGCGGCTGCGCTCGCCAACGCCGGTGAACACCGAGTAGCCGCCGTGGTTTGTCGCGACGTTGTGGATGAGCTCTTGAATGAGTACCGTCTTGCCTACGCCCGCGCCGCCGAACAGACCGATCTTGCCTCCCTTTGAATAGGGCTCGAGCAAGTCGATCGCCTTGATGCCCGTCTCCAAGATCTCGACGGACGGGATCAATTCTTCAAAAGTCGGCGCGTCGCGATAGATGCTCTTGTGCTCGACGTCGTCCAGCCTTTCGCCGCCGTCGATGGGCTCGCCGAGCACGTTGAACATGCGCCCGAGCGTAGCCTCGCCGACGGGCACTTCGATGCTCTTGCCGGGCGCCTCCGCCCTCATGCCTCTCGCCAGCCCTTCGCTGCCCGACAGCATGATGCAGCGCACGGTGTGCGCGTCGAGGTGCTGGGACACTTCCATCACCTTCTTTTTGCCCACGCCGCGGACGATCAGCGCCTCCTTGATCTTGGGAAGCGCGTCCTCGAACAACACGTCGATGACAGGTCCGGATATCCTTGTGATGATGCCTTCTTTCATGATTTGGCTCCGTTGTTTCTCATTGACTTGGCACCCGACGAGATCTCGGTGATCTCTTGGGTTATCGCCGCCTGGCGCAGTCGGTTGAACTCGAGCGACAGATCGGAAAGGATCTCTTCGGCGTTCTTGTCCGCGCCGCTCATCGCGACCATACGCGCGTTTTGCTCGCTGCAATAGCTGTCTACGAGCGCGCTGTACACGAATCCGGCGACAAAGCTGTGCATCGCCCTCGCCAAGATCTCGGCGACGGGCTGTTCATACTCGTACGACAGATTTTCGCCCTCATGCTTTTTGATGAATTTTTCGCGGTCGAGCGGCAGCAATTTTGCGGTGCTGACCACCTCTACGCCTCCGCGGAAGTCGGTGTAGATGAGGTCGACGCGGCTGAGCTTGCGCGTCTTGTAAAGCTCGATCATAAGCTCGCAGATCTCGCGTGCGCGGTGCAGCGTCGGGTCCTGCGCGGTGTAGTCAAAACCCGGCTCGACCGTGATGCCGTGATGGACGAAAAACTGTCTGCCGTACTCTCCTACGACATACAATTTTGCGTCCCTGTGTTCGTTATACAGCTCTTGTGCCTTTTTGAGCACGTTCTGGTTGTACGCGCCGGCAAGCCCTTTGTCAGCGGTGATGACGAACAGTCCGCGCGTGCCCTCGTCCTCGTGCCCGTCGCCGAAATAGAGGCTTTGGGTGTCCTCGTCGGTGACTGCGAACATGCGGTCGATCTCCGTCTTGAGCGCGGTGAAATAGGGTCTCGTCCTCTCGAGATCCGCCCTCGCCTTGCGCACCTTGGTCGACGCGATCAAATACATCGCGTTGGTGATCTTGCGCGTATCGCGCACGCTTTGGATGCGATGTCTGATCTCGTTGATCGTGCTCATGCGTCTGCCCTTTCCTCTTCGCGGAATTTGAGCGCGGCGTCCGCGATCGCCGTCTTCGCCTCGTCAGGCAGCTGTCCCGTCGACGCGATCTCCGCGCATTGCAACGGACATTGCGCGTTGACATACTCTATCAATTTGCGCGCGTAGTCGTATTGTTTTTCGAGCGCTATCCCCGTCATTGCGCCCGACGTTGCGGCGATCAGCAAGATCACCTCGTCAAGCTGCGAATAGGGGTTGTATTGCGGCTGGCGCAGCAGGTGCATCAGCCCTTGACCGTATTGCAATTGCCTCTTCGTGACCTCGTCGAGGTCGGACGCGAATTGCATGAAGACTTCCATTTCGCGGTATTGAGCGAGGTCGAGCCTGAGCGAACCGACCGCCTTTTTGACCGCCTTGGTCTGAGCCGCGCCGCCGACGCGCGACACCGAAAGTCCGATGTTGACCGCAGGTCTCTGTCCCTCGAAAAACAGCTCCGTCTCGAGGAAGATCTGCCCGTCGGTGATCGAGATGACGTTGGTCGGAATGTATGCGGACACGTCGCCCGCCTGCGTCTCGACGATGGGCAGCGCGGTCATGCTGCCGCCGCCGAGTTCGTCCGAAAGATGCGCGGCGCGCTCCAAAAGTCTGCTGTGCAGATAGAACACGTCGCCGGGGTACGCCTCGCGTCCCGGCGCCCTTTCGAGCAAAAGCGACAGCGTGCGGTATGCGACCGCGTGCTTGGACAGGTCGTCATAGACGATCAGCACGTCCTTGCCCGTGTACATAAAGTGCTCGGCAAGCGCGCAGCCTGCGTACGGCGCGATGTATTGCATCGGCGCGGACGCCCCTGCTCCCGCCTCCATGACGATCGTATAGTCCATTGCTCCCGCTTTTTGCAGCGTGTCGACAAGGCGGACGACCGAGCTTGCCTTTTGTCCTATCGCGACATAGATGCAGATGACGTCCTTGCCCTTTTGGTTGAGGATGGTGTCGAGCGCGATCGCGGTCTTGCCCGTCTGACGGTCGCCGATGATGAGCTCACGCTGACCTCTGCCGATGGGGAACATGGAGTCGATGACCAAAAGCCCCGTCTCCATTGGCTTGTTGACAGGCTGGCGGTCGATGATGCCGGGCGCGGCGAACTCGATGGGACGATACCCTTCCGCCTCGATCTCGCCCTTGCCGTCGACTGGGTTGCCGAGCGCGTCGACGACCCTGCCCAAAAAGCCGCTGCCGACCGGGATGCCGGCGGTACGCGAGGTGCGGCGGACGGAACTTCCGGCGGAGATCTCGCCGCAATCGCCGAACACGATGATGCCGCAGCCGTCGGGGCGCAGATCTTGGACCATGCCCTTGACTCCGCACTCGAACACGACGATCTCGCCGTAAGACGCGTGCGGCAGACCGCTCGCGTTGACGATGCCGTCGCCGACAGACACGACCTTGCCCGTCTCTTCGGCGATCGCTTCGGGCGACCAATTGGAGATCGCCTCCCTGATCAGCGGAACGATCTTGACGCCCTCGCCCCTCACTTCCGCAAGGCGGCGTTTGAGCTGGTCGAGCCTGCCCGACACGCTCCAATCGTAGACGTCGTCGCCGACTTCGAGACGGAACCCGCCCGGATACATGTCGCTCTCGACCCACTCGGGGGTTATCTTTTCGCCGTATTTGTTCTTGAGAAACGCGCAAAAACGCTTGATTTGATCGTCCGAGGGTTTTGACGCCGAATAGATATACGCCTTACTTCTTTTCATGCTTTGCACCCTCTTCGGCGGCCTTCAAAAAGCTCTCGTAAGCCTCGTCGACGCTCGACGACAGCGCGACTTTGCCCGCCATCTCGTCGACCATATCTCGGATGTCGTCGCCGACGCCCTCGATGATCTTGTCGTGCTCGGACTTCGCCTTGGCGCGCGCGTCGTCGACGATCTTTTTCGCCTCGCTCTCGGCGGCGCGCAGCTTTTCGGAACGCACCTCTTCCGACTCCTCGGCGGCGCGCTTTTTCATCTCTGCGATCTCCGCATCGGCGTCGCTCAGCTTTTGCTCATACTCTCTCTCTTTGTCCTTCGCGTCGTCGAGAGCCTTTTGTGTGCCCTCTTCGCGCGCGGCGTACTCGTCCTCGCGCTTTTTCATAAAGCGCTTGACCGGCTTGTACAGCAACAGCGTCAATCCGGTCGCAAGGATGAGAAAGTTGAGCAGGTGCAGCAAGATCTGCTGCCAGTCAATGTTCAAAGGCATCGAACGCGCCTCCTCACAGTACGAAAATCAACAATATCGCGACGATCAACGCGTATATGATCGCGGTCTCGATAAAGACGAGTCCCAGCATCATGCTCGAACGGATGTCCGCCTTCGCTTCGGGCTGACGCGCGATGCTCTCGTTCGTCTTTGCGACGGCGATGCCCATCGCTATCGCGCCCGCAGCCGCGGCGATGCCCACCGCGATCGCGGCAGCCATTGCGATCATCCCCTTGTCGCCGTCCGCGTCATCGGCGGGAGCGGCGTCTTGGGCGTCGTCGACGACGGTCGTCCCCCCGTCCTCCGCGAGAACGGGCGAAGCGGGCGAGAACACCAACCCCAACGTCGTGCCGAGAGCGGCGAGAGCCACGACCATCAAAATGACCGCGACGGAGATCTTGACTTTTACGCTTGTCTTCATATTTTTACCTCGTTGGCAAGAATTTCTTTATCTTTTTTTGCGGCTTTTTTGCCGACTTTTTGCTTCTTTTCATGCGGCTCGGACACCTCGCCGTAGAACATCGAGGTCAGCATCACGAGCACATATGTCTGAATGAGTGCGTGCATCAGCGTGAACAATATGCCGACGACGACCGGCAGCACAAAGCTGAGCGCAAGATAGTAGTAGACGAGTTCGGTGACCAAAAGCCCCGACAACAGCGCGCCGAACAGACGGAAACTCATCGATATCGGCAGCGAGAAGTCCTTGAGCGTGCGCCCCACTCCGCGGAGCCCGTTGGAGACGACGCCGCCCGACAAAATGACGATGTAGGACAGACAGCCCAGCGAGATCGCGCCGTTGATGTCCGAAAGGGGCGCCGGCAGCGAAAGCGACGCGCCGCTGAGCGCCATGATAGGGATGCCGATCAGCTCAAACAGCGTGCCGAAGAAAATATAAGCCCCCGCGGCGAAGATGTACGCGCCGAGGAAGGAATTGCGGTGTGGGGAATTTGTCTTTGCGAGTTTGTCGAACCAGCCGACCGCCGTCTCGAGGACGAGTTGGAACTTGCCGGGAACGCGCTTGAAACGCGGGATCGCGAAAATGCGGATCAGCGCCGCCGCGACCAGCAATATGCCCGTGACGACAAAGCCGGAAATGACCGCCGGGTTGACCTGCATGCCGAACAGATCCGCCTTGTTGGACTCGTGCAGCACCGCGTCTTCCATCACTTCGGAGACGCTTTCCTCCTGTTCGTACAGCGGATCGGTGAGCACGATGCCCACGATCAGCGCGGCGAACACGAGCAGCCACACGACGATCGCAACGATCTTTTTCTTGCTGAACTTCTTTTTGCTTTCGGTCATAATCGCCTCTGACTTGTTAAGATTGTAACGCTATCCGCGCGACAATGCAAGCGATTGACGCAAATAACCTCGCCCGGGCGCACAAAAATTGCGCCGCATACGGGTAATTGTTCCCATATACAGCGCAAATGTGTATGATTTTTGCATTCACAGTTCGCGGTTAGGCGCTTATTAATATGATTCTATACGCGCGTTATAACGCGAATTTATCCCTATCCGGTATGCGCAAACTCGCCGAACGCCGCCGCGTCACGCCGTCTTTCAGATTTCGGCGACTCCCCTTCCGAGCGCGGCGTCGAGTTTGGCGATCTCGCATTGGGAATGCGGCGACAGCGAGCCGAGCATCGCTCAGCTCAAAACTCTCGCCGCACTTTTCGACGTCAGCGTCGACTATTTGATCGGGTATATCGATTGACGATCCACTCTTTGTAATTGTGTGATATCTGCGCTAAATGCACGAAAAGGCAACTTTTTTGACCCGAATTTTGCACGAAAAGGCATCTTTTTTGACACGAATTTTGCACGAAAAGGCAAGTAACGAGTGTCGGATCTTGCACGAAAAGGCAGGTAACGAGTGTCGTATCTTGCACGAAAAGGCAGGTTTTCAAGCCGAACGAAAGCGCGAACATCGCTGTCCGCGCCTTCGTATCGGGGGTTATGACAAATTGAATAAGTCTGATTAGTTGTTATGTTTTCGGCTCTTTTCTTCGTGTTCCGCGCTGTCGCAATAGGGGCAGCCGCCGTACTTGCAGTCCGAGCACTTGCCTCCGCAGCAACTGTTCGACTTGCCCTTTTTGCGTCTGTAAGACCGCACGAACGGTGTTGCGAGCGCAAACGCGACGAGGGCAACGGCAACGATGATGACCACGACTTCGCGCCAATCCATCACTTGCCTCTCTCACTGCCGCCCGCGAGGCGTTTTTGCTTTGTCTTGTCGACATAGATCTTGATGCCTATCGCCGCCGCGACTATCGCGATCAGAATGAGCGAGATCCACCAATATGTGCCGATCCAAAACACCAGCGCCGACACGACGTACGCCACAAGCATCCAATAGCCGACGGCGCCCCATATGCGTTTGCCGCTGCGCAATTCGCCGTAAGCCGCGCCGACCGCCGCCATACACGGTACGCTGAGCAGGTTGAAAGCCATGAACGCGAACGCCGCGGGCGCGCCGCCCGCCATGCCGCTGACCATTGCGCCGAGCGCGGTGGACAGCAATTGATCGGTGTCCACTTCGAGCGCGTCATCCTGCATACCGGCAAACGAGCCGAGCGTGGAGACGACCATTTCCTTTGCTATCAAGCCCGAGAACGCCGCGACGACAAACTTCCAGCCGTCCTCGCCCATTCCGAATCCGAGCGGCACGAACAGCCACGAGAACACTTGCGCGATCTGTCCCAAAATGCTGTCGCCTTGGTCTTCGACGAACTTGAACGTGAAGCTGATGTTGGTCAAGAACCATATCACCACTGTCGCGCCGGCGATGATCGTCGCCGCACGGAAGAGGTAGTGTTTGAGTTTTTGCCACAAATGCACCATCGTGTTGCGGAACTGCGGTCTGTGGTATTCGGGCAGCTCCATTATGAACGGCGACGCCTCGCCCTTGAACACGAGCTTTTTGAGTATTATCGCGCTGACGATCGCGACAGCGATGCCGAGAATATACATGCTGTAGACAATGAGGTCGGAGTGCTCTCCCCTGAACAATATCGCGCCGAACGCCGCCCATATGGGCAGCTTTGCTCCGCAAGAGAAGAACGGGGCAAGCAGAATGGTCATGCGCCTCTCTTTGTCATCCTCGAGGGTCTTGGTCGCCATGATACCGGGCACCGCACAGCCGAAACACATCAAAAGCGGCAAAAACGACTTGCCCGACAGCCCGAACTTGCGGAACGCTCTGTCCATGATGAATGCCACACGCGCCATATATCCGCTGTCCTCCAATATCGAGAGAAAGAGGAACAGCACGAGTATCTGCGGTATGAACGAAAGCACCGAGAACACGCCGCCGACGATGCCGTCGTTGACGAGCGACGAATACCACACCCCTTCGGGCATCGCGCCGGCGATCACTTCGCCGAGCTTGCTTGTCGCTATGTCCATCAGATTGAACAAGATCGTCCCCGGGGCGTTGATCGCACCGTTGCCGAAGATGTCGTTGACGAGCGTCGGTTCGGCGACTTCGGGGATCGCGCCCATCGCGCCCAAATACAGAAAGTCCTCGCTGAACGTCAAATGGAACACCGCGAACATGATCAACAAGAACAGCGGTATGCCCCAAATGCGGTGAGTGAGCACCCTGTCTATCTTGTCCGATTTGGACAATTTGACGCCCTCTTTTTTGCCCGAAACGACATCTTTGCATCTGTCCGAAATGAATTTGTATCGCGCGTCGGCGACGATCGCCTCATAGTCGACTTCGTCGTTGCACTCGCGCCTCACCGCCTCGACGATGCGCGGATGCTTCGCCTTTTCGAGCGAGTCGTTTTCGATCGCCTTGACAGAACGGAACGCAATGTCCGAAATGCCTGCGCTTTGATACTTTTCCCGCGCACTTTCGCAGATCGCGGCGATCGCCGGCACCTTGTCGACGACGCTCGTGCCCTTGCGCGGACTGTCCGCCGCCTTTGCCGCCGCCCTCATCATCTCGTCCAAGCCCTTGCCTTGCAACGCGCTGATCTCAACGACCGGCACTCCGAACACCTCGGACAGCTTGACCGCGTCCGCCTTTTGTCCCCTCTTTTTCAAGACGTCCGTCATGTTGAGCGCGATCACCACGGGTCTGTCGAGTTCGAGTATCTGCGTGGTCAAATACAGATTGCGTTCGAGATTGGTCGAATCGACGACGTTGACGATGACGTCGGGTTTGTCGTCAATGATGAAGTTGCGCGACACCACCTCTTCGGGCGTGTACGGCGACAGCGAATATATTCCGGGCAGATCGACGATGTCGATGCGCGCGCCCTTTTTGCGGTACTGCCCCTCACGCTTGTCGACGGTGACCCCCGGCCAATTGCCGACGTGAGCGGTACTGCCCGTCAGCGCATTGAACAGCGTGGTCTTGCCGCAATTGGGATTGCCTGCCAAAGCGACTTTCATATCACACCTCCGTCAACACCGCGTGCGCTTCCGCCTTGCGGAGCGACAGCTCATACCCTCTCAACGTCACCTCGACGGGATCGCCGAGAGGCGCGACCTTGCGCAAAACGACCTCCGCACCCGGGGTCAGCCCCATGTCGAACAGTCTGCGCTTGATCTTGCAATCGCCGTCAATGCTCTTGACGACTCCCTTTTGACCGGGAGAAAACGAATCCAATCTTCTCTCCATACCGATTCTCCTTTTTTTATTTGCCGCCTTGCGGCTCTACTTCCACTTTGAGCGCCACGCTCTTGCCCAGCGCGAGTTTGCCGTCGCCGATCTTGACGACCACATCTCCGCCGTTGTCGTAAAGCGAAGTCATCACGCAGCCGGGCAGGATGCCCAAACTCTCGAGATGCCGCTTGACATTTCCGTCTGCCCTCACTCCTGTCACGACGAGACTTTCGCCATATGGCGCAAATGCCAAATACATAACTCCTCCTGTCGGTTAGCAGCTGTTAACCGCAAATCAAAAAAATATCATTCTTCCCTTTTTGCCATCAACGCCGTCACACATCTGCGCGACAGCACGCCCGACACGGCGATCGCGTCGTATTTGAGAAGCGCTTCGCTCATGCCCGTCTTTTGGGCGAGCATTTCGGCGCAGACGTCGCAAAGGCGCGTCTGTTCGGCGAATCTCTTCTCGCCCTCGGCGGTCATCACGACCGACTTGTCGTCGCGCTTGACGATCAGCCCCTGCTGTTCGAGCAGGCAAAACTTTTTGTAGACGGACGCCCTCGCAAAGCCGAGTTCTGCCGCGACATCCGTCATCCTCGCCGCGCCGTCTCTTGCGGACAGCTTTGCTATCGTCGCCATATATCTGTATTCGGATGCGGTCATATCCACTCCTTTTGGTTAGCAATTGCTAACTCATACGCTTTCAAAAAGCGCTCTTCGCGCTCTTTTCGGCTATATTCTATGCTTTCGCCGGCGCATTGTCAACGGTTAGCCCCGCGCAACGCGAAAAATTCACTTGTCAAGGCTGTTTTTGATCGCGGCAAAGCTCTCGTCGCTGATGATGTGTTCTATGCGGCAGGCGTCTTGCTCCGCGACCTCTTCGGGCACGCCGAGCGAACACAAAAAGCGCGTCAGGATGCGGTGCTTTTCGTACACCTCGTTTGCCCTTGCAAGTCCCTCGTCGGTGAACTCGAGGTGCCCATCCGTGTCGACGGTGATGAAGCCGTTGCTTTTGAGCACGGAGACCGCGCGCGAAATGCTGGGCTTGGAATAGCCGAGCTCCGCGGCAAGGTCGATCGAGCGCACTGCGCCCATCTTCTGTTTGAGGCGCAGGAGCGTCTCCAAATAGTTTTCTCCCGATTCGTAGATCATGATGTTCTCCTTTGTCAAATTATAACACATTGCCGCGCGCTTTGCAACAGCAAGACGCATGACTTACGAAGACTGCTCTGCGCCGATTGTCTTCGCTCGAAACCGCATTTTGCCCTCAAAAAAGTTCAGCCCCGTTTTGAATGGCAAAAAAAAGCCAATATTTTCGGGGGGGTTTCCGGCAGTCGCATGCAACTTTTCGACACCATCTTTGACCATAAATTGCAACTTTTCGACACGATGTTTGAGTATAACTTGCAACTTTTCAACACTATGTTTGAGTATAACTTGCAATTTTTTATCACTATATTTGAATACAAAATACAACTTTTACGCACTATCTCCGACACTTGTGCGCAAAATTCACAGGCGCGCGCGTTTTACAAATTGAGTATTGACACGGCGGCGCATTTGGGATATAATGAAAATACGGCTGTTGCCGATATTACGGAGGACACATTATGGACATCAAAGGCTCGAAAACCGAGAAAAATCTGATGACCGCCTTTGCCGGCGAGTCGCAGGCGCGCAACAAGTACACCTACTACGCTTCCAAGGCGAAAAAGGACGGCTACGTCCAGATCGCGAACATCTTCGAAGAGACCGCAAACAACGAGAAAGAACACGCAAAGATGTGGTTCAAGCTGCTTGGCGGCGGCATCGGCGACACCAAGTCCAACCTGATCGACGCCGCAAAGGGCGAAAACTACGAGTGGACGGACATGTACGCGACTTTCGCCAAAGAGGCGCGCGAAGAGGGCTTTGACGAGATCGCGGCGATGTTCGAAGGCGTTGCGGCGATCGAGAAAGAGCACGAAGAGAGTTATCTCGCACTCGTCGCCAACATCGACAACGGCGTCGTCTTCAAGCGCGACAAGGTCGTCGTCTGGAAGTGCCTCAATTGCGGACACATCCACGTCGGCGCCGAAGCGCCCGAGGTCTGCCCCGTCTGCGCCCATCCGCGCAGCTACTTCGAACTGCAAGCGAAGAACTATTGAGCAATATGCCCGCGCCTCGGCGCGGGCGATTTTTCAAATACATATGGACAAAAAAGCTTTCCGCAACCTCTCTTACGGCGTCTACACCGTCACCGCTTGGGACAACGGTCGCCCGACGGGTTGCACCGCAAACAGCGCGATGCAGATCACCTCTTCGCCGGCGACGATCGCCGTCAGCATCAATCACGACAACTACACCAACTCGGTCATCAAGGAACTCGGCAAGTTCGCGATCGCGATCATCGCCGAGGACAGCGACGCGACCGTGATCGGCAGGTTCGGCTTTATGACAGGGCGCGACACCGACAAGTTCGACGGCGTGCCCTACACCGTCCGCGGCATGATGCCCATCCCCGACACCGCATGCGCTTACATATGCTGCAACGTCATTGACAAAATGGAGACCGCGACCCACACCGTCTTCCTCGGAGAAGTCACCGACGCCGGCGTGACGCGCAGCGCTACGCCGATGACGTATGCGTACTATCACAATGTGATCAAGGGAAAGACCGCCAAAAACGCGCCGACAGCTACGCTTTGAGGGGCAACCCAAAAATTGACGCTTCGAATCAAACCGCGCGCATTTGCATCGCAAACAGTGCGCGGTTTTTCATACTCGCTATTTTTGGTTTTCCCCTCAATACTCCCCTTCCCACGCGGCACGCTCATTCACCATTCGCGACCGCGCAAGGGGCGCCTTGCCAAAAGCGCGGTTTTAGCGCGGCGCGTTATCAAGTCGCGCGGGAAGCGCGGTTCCGCGCGACATTTTCTGTTCCACGCTCACTTTGCGGCGCGGTACAGATTACCGCTTTAATTTTGATGTAAGTTTTGTCAAGAGATGGTGTCAATTATTTTTATCATTTTATTATTTTGCTCCGAAAAGACCGCGGAGCGTGCGGCTTTATCGCAGCGAGTGTACTTGACCATGCAGGAGCAAGAAAAACGCAAACGCAACAACGATATGCGACGTTTGTCTTCGGTCTTTAACTACAAAAAACGCGCCGCATGGTTGCGGCGCGTTTTGTTTGCGCTTTGCGATTACAGAACTTCGTTCGCTTTGCCGGCGCAGCCCAAAACCTCGGTCAGCTTGTGCTTGACGATGGACTTGATGTTCGCCCTTGCGTCGCCCAGATATTGTCTGGGGTCGAAGTGGTCGGGATGCTCGACGAAGTGCTTGCGGATGCCCGCGGTGCACGCCATACGCAGGTCGGAGTCGATGTTGATCTTGCAGACAGCCATAGACGCCGCTTTGCGGAGCATATCTTCGGGGACGCCGATCGCGTCTTTGAGCGCGCCGCCGTTCTCGTTGATGATCTTGACGAACTCTTGCGGAACGGAAGAAGCGCCGTGAAGGACGATCGGGAACCCGGGCAGCCTTCTGGAAACCTCTTCGAGAATGTCGAAGCGGAGCTGCGGCTTGGTGCCCGGCTTGAACTTGTATGCGCCGTGAGAGGTGCCGATCGCGATCGCGAGGCTGTCGACGCCCGTCTTGGAGACGAACTCTTCGACCTCTTCGGGTCTGGTGTAGGAGCTGTCCTCGGCTTTGACCTTGACGTCGTCCTCGACGCCTGCGAGTCTGCCGAGCTCGCCCTCGACGACCACGCCGTGATCGTGAGCATACTCGACGACCTGACGGGTGAGCTTGATGTTCTCTTCAAAGGGGTGATGAGAACCGTCGATCATGACGGAGTTGAAACCGCCGTCGATGCAGCTCTTGCACAGCTCGAAAGTGTCGCCGTGGTCGAGGTGCAGGCAGATGGGCAGATGGCTGACTTCTTCGGCAGCCTCGACCATCTTGCGCAGATAGACGGGGTTGGCGTACTTTCTCGCGCCGGAAGAGACTTGCAGGATGAGCGGGGCGTTCTCTTCGGTAGCCGCCTCGACGATGCCCTGAATGATCTCCATGTTGTTCACGTTGAACGCGCCGATGGCGTATCCGTTTTCGTAGGCCTTCTTGAACATCTTTTGAGTTGTAACAAGTGGCATAGTAGTACCTCCAAAGGTCAATTTTATTTCATTGATATCATATCACATTGTCACGACTTTGACAATGTTTTGGGCGCAATAACTCAAAAATTGCTCCCCTATTCCCTTCCGAGCGCGTCCGGATTGAGCCCTTTGAGCTCGTCCAAGACGAAAATCCCGTCCTTGCGCACGAGCACGTCGTCCATATAGATCTCGCCGCCGCCCTTGTCCGCGCTCATGTCCAGCACGAGGTCCCAATGGATCGCCGAATCGTTGCCGTTGGGCGCCTCTTCATAGCAGCTGCCCGGCGTGAAGTGGATAGAGCCGGCGATCTTTTCGTCAAACAATATGTCGCCCATCGCGTCGTGTATGAACGGATTGACCCCGAACGAAAACTCGCCGACATAGCGCGCCCCCTCGTCGGTGTCAAAGACGCGGTTGACCGCCTCGCTGTCGTTTGCGGTGGCTTCGACGATCTTGCCGTCCTTGAAGACAAGGGAGATGTTCTCAAACTTCTTGCCGTTGTACTTGCTGGGGACGTTGTAGGTGATCCTGCCGTTGACCGAATCGCGCACGGGCGCGGTGTAGACCTCGCCGTCGGGGATGTTGCGCCTTCCGCTGCACTTGACCGCAGGGATGCCCTTGATCGAAAAGGTGAGATCGGTGCCCGGCGCGACAAGGCGCACCTTGTCCGTCCTGTTCATCAGCTCGACGAGTGGCGTCATCGCCTCGTCCATCTTGCGGTAGTCGAGATTGCACACCTTGAAGTAGAAGTCCTCGAACGCGGCGGTGCTCATGCCCGACATCGCGCTCATGCCCTGAGTCGGCCAGCGGAGCACGACCCACTTTGTCTTGGCGACCCTGCGCTCGTGGTGCACGGGGTGGCTGTAATATCTGCTGTACGCGCTCATGCGCGCGTGGTCGACGTCGCTCGTCTCGAACGCGTTTTCGCCGCCGCGCACGCCGATGTAGCATTGCATAGCGTCCATCTTGGGCGCGTCGAACGCGCACATGCGCCTCGCAAGCTCCTCGTCCATGCCCATCATCACGGCGCGCTGAACGCGGTTGTCGATGACGTTGACGAACGGATATCCGCCCGCCGCGTAGACCTCTTCGACGAGCGCGGTCACAAACGACGCGTCCACGCCGATCGCGTCTATCCATACGTTTTCGCCCTTTTGCACCTCGCAGGAATAGTTGACGAGGTTTTTGGCGAGCTGTCTCTCTCTGGGATCTGTCATATTACATCCTCTCCGGGGTCTTGACCCCGAGCAATTTAAGTCCGTTGCGAAGCACTGTCATCGTCGCCGCGACAAGCGACAGCCGCGCGTTTTTGACCGCCGGCTCCGCCCCTGCGATATTATGCCCCAAATAGAACTTGTTGAACGCCTGAGCGACCGCCATGACCTGACGCGCGACTACGCTCGGCTCGTACTTTTCCGCCGCCTGCTCCACCGCCTCGGGGAAGTCGCCGAGCGCGGTCACGAGCGCGCGTCCCTCTTCGTCGGCAATGCCGGAGAGATCCTCTTCGTCGCCCTCGCGCGCGACCTTTTGCATCAACGACGCGCAGCGCGCATAGGTGTATTGCACATACGGACCCGTCTCGCCGTCGAAGTTGAGCACTTTGTCGTAGCTGAAAGTGATGTCCTTGATGCGCCCGTTGTAGAGCATCGCAAAGGTCACCGCGCCCACGCCGACCGCCTCTGCGGTCGCCTCTTTGTCCGCAAGGTCGGGGCTTTTCGCCTCGATCGTCTCCAATGCCTTGGACACCGCGGTGTTGAGCACGTCTTCTAGGAAGACGACGTGCCCGCTGCGCGTGGACAGCGCTCCGTCTTCGAGCGACACCATGCCGTGCGCGACGTGGACCATGTCGTCCGCCCACGGCTTGCCCATCATCCTCAGCACCTCGAACAATTGCTTGAAGTGCAAGTCCTGCTGATAGGCGACGACATAGAGGCACTTGGCAAAGTCGTACGTCTTTTTGCGATAGACCGCCGCCGCAAGGTCGCGCGTCGCGTACAGCGTCGCGCCGTCGCTGCGCACCAAAAGGCAGGGCGGATACTTGTCCTTGGGGAAGCGGACGACCTGAGCGCCGTCGCTCTCTTCGAGCAAGCCCTTGGCTTTGAGCTCGTCGAGCACGGGCTGCATCTTGTCGTTGTAAAAGCTCTCGCCGGCATAGGAATCGAAGGTCACGCCGAGACGGTCGTAGACCCTGCCGACCTCTTTCATCGTGATGTCTTTGAACCACTTGAACAGGTTGAGAGCCTCGTTGTCGCCGTCCTCGATCTTCTTGAACCACGCCCTCGCCTCGTCTTCGAGTTCGGGGCATTTTTCCGCCTCTGTGTGGAATTTGACATATATATCGAGAAGTCCGCGCACACCTTTTTGCTCGATCTCCCCGCGGTCGCCCCACTTCTTGAACGCGACGATCAGCTTGCCGAATTGAGTGCCCCAATCGCCCAAATGATTGATGCCGACGACGTTGTACCCGAGCGCGCGGTAGATGCGGCAGAGCGCCGCGCCGATCGACGTGTTGAGCATATGCCCCATGTGGAAGGGCTTGGCGATGTTGACGGAAGAATAGTCGATGCAGACCGTCTTGCCCGCGCCCTTTTCGCCGCCGCCGTATGCGTCGCCCTCGCCGAGCACGCGCTCGATGACGTCCGCCGCGACCGTCTTTTTGTCAAGCGTAAAGTTGACGTACGGTCCGACCGCCTCCGCCTTTTCGAGGAAGTTGTAGCCGCCTATCCTCGACACGATGTCCTTTGCAAGCTCCGCCGGGCTCTTGCCGAACCTGCCGGCGAACTTGAAGCACGGCAGACACCAATCGCCCATCGACGGGTCCTTGGGGCGCGTCATCTGCGCCTCGACCTCTTCGCTGTCGACATATTGAAGTATCACCGTGTCCGCAAGCAATCTCTTGAAATCCATATCCACCTCACACGTTGAATCTGAACAGCACGACGTCGCCGTCCTGCATCACATAATCTTTGCCTTCGCTGCGCACCTTGCCCCTCTCTTTTGCGGCGGTGTACGAGCCGCATTCGAGCAATGTGCGCCAATCGACGACCTCGGCGCGGATGAAGCCCTTTTCGAAGTCGCTGTGGATCTTGCCCGCCGCCTGAGGCGCCTTTGTGCCCTTTTTGATCGTCCACGCGCGCGTCTCCTTTTCGCCGGCGGTCAGATAGCTGATCAAGCCGAGCAAGCTGTAACACGCTGTGACGAGTTGGTCGAGACCGCTCTTTTCGATGCCCAGCTCCTCGCGGAACAGCGCCCGATCGTCCGGGCTCATCGACGCGAGATCTTCCTCTATCTTCGCGCACAGCACGATGACCTCGCTGCCGTGCTCGGACGCGTACTTTTTTACCGCCTTGACATAGTCGTTGTCGGGCGCGCCGATCTCGTCCTCGGCGATGTTGGCGGCGAAGACGACGGGCTTTGCGGTCAGCAAAAACATGTCGTCGACGATCGCCTGCTCCTCCTCGTCAAAGGTCATGTTGCGCACCGGGCAGCCCTCTTCCAGCTTTTTGCCTATCTCCTCGACGAAGTCCGCCTCGGCGGCGAGCTTTTTGTCGCCGCCCTTGGCGCTGTTGCGCACCCTCGCGAGCCGCTTTTGCACCGTCTCCATGTCGGCGAAGATCAATTCGTATTCGATCGTCTCGATGTCGCGGAGAGGATCGACCGACCCGTCGACGTGAGTGATGTTGTCGTCGTCAAAACAGCGGACGACGTGTACGATCGCGTCCACCTCGCGGATATGCGACAAGAACTTGTTGCCCAAGCCCTCGCCGTGCGACGCGCCCTTGACCAGCCCCGCTATGTCGACGAACTCGAGCGTCGTCGGCGTGACCTTTTTGGAATCGTAAAGCGCGGCGAGCTTGTCCAGCCTCTCGTCGGGAACGGCGACAACGCCCACATTGGGCTCTATCGTGCAAAAGGGATAGTTGGCGCTTTCTGCGCCGGCTTGCGTGATCGCGTTGAACAGGGTGCTCTTGCCCACGTTGGGCAGACCCACTACTCCGAGTTTCATTGATATCTCCTTGACGCGGCGATGCGCCGCTCTTTGCGTCCATTATAGCACACGCGCGCACGACTTTACAACAATTACGCATAGCGCACACGCAAATATTGCCCGCTCAAGCGTATATTTTTTGCCTTATCGAAAATTTTACATTTCCGTCTCAAATCCCTCTTTTTCTTTACTTTTGCGCGGAAAAATTTTACTTTATTTTTACATTTCGCGTACCGTCGGGAATAAAATATAATGAAATGTTTTTGAAAATCCGCACTTTTCGGACGGTTTGTTAAATAACAGACAACTCAATCAAACAAAAACGTTTGACCGCGCTCCTTTGTATGCCTTATAATGGAATCGACGTCGAAGATCGGCGTCACAAAGGAGGCATTATGACAAAAAACAGAAAATTTCTTGCGCTCGCCGCACAGATCGTTGCGGTGCTTGCGGTACTCGTGACTCTCTCGCTCTGTTTCGTCGGCTGCAACGGCGACGTTGACCCCGACGCTCCCCCCGTCGACTTCAACCGCGACGACCTCGGCAGAGTGCCCGAGGAGGCTTCGATCCAAGGCGTGACCGCGATCGACGGCGCTCAGGTCACAGCGACCTCGGCGGAACTCTCGACCGATGAAGCGGTCAAGGCGACAGCGGCATATCTGTTCAATCTCGCCAACGCCAACCTCGAAAAGGTGGAATATTACGCCAACTATGCGGTCGGCGGCGGCACCGCGAATGTCACCAACCTCAATATGGCGGGCGACATGAAGGTGCGCGAAGTCCGCATCAAGGACGGCGCGGCGATGTATATGGTCACGCTCGGACGCGTCACCAACGGATATTTGACCGGCAACAGTTCTAAGCCCATAAGCCTTATTATCGGCATTTGCCGAGGCATCCTCGATTACGGCAACCGCAAATATACCCCGGACGGCAAGACGATGTACGTCCAGGAAGGCGACTCGGGCTGTTTGGACGAGACGTCCGTCGCCAACTTCTTTACGGACAAACCCTACATCAATTGGGACAAGTGCGGCAAGGTGGAGTCGGAGTCGATCGAAGACTTCATGAAGAACGAGTACTACCGCAACCACTACTTTGAGACCAACAGCAGTCTCATCAACGCGAAAAACCTCGTCAGTGCGTCCGTCGTCCGCGACGATGAGCTCGACTGCTACAACATCGAGATGACCGTCGACGTCAACAGCGACGCGCTCGAACTCGCTACCGAATCCACCCGTGAGTCGGCAGGCAGCGACGACATCGTCTTCGCCTATCAGACGATCAAATGCCAAGTTTGGGATTGCGGTCTCTTCCGCACCTACGAGACTGCCGACAGCTGGGAAGGTTCGATGGGTCCCGGCGGCATGCTTAAAGGCTCCACCTCGAACGAGTGGACAAAGTACTTCACCTACAACAAGGAGAATGCGCCCGGGCTTCAGATCCCGACCGATATGACTTGGTACAAGTGAGTCGGATGCAAAATGACGGCACGCCCTCGGGCGTGCCTCTTTTTTTGTGCGCGATTTTTGTTTTGCGCCGATATTTTACGCGATCCGGTCACGCAAGTTTTGACTTTTTCGCGCGTTTATGCCTTGGGTGCGCGCCTCTTCTTTTGTCGGTGCGTTCTGTCTTGTTATACTCTTTTTTGCGCGTCTGTCTCGCCACTTATTTTTCGAACTTGGGGATGAAACTCTCGTCCGCGCTGTCCGCGGTCTGGACAAGGACGTTTTCAAAGCCCAGCTTTTCGGCGTGGGCGACGACCGCCTTGTATTCGAGCGGTTTGAGCTTGCGGTCTATCTCGGGGAATTTGTGCGCATCTCCGTACGGCACATATTGACTCATCAACGACAGATAGTCGTCTCTGTCGAGAATGTCATTGAGGACGTCCAAAACTCCGATGCTGTTGCGCACATTTGACGGCAGCACGAGATGGCGCACCAGCACTCCCCTCTTCATCGCGCCGCCTTTGACGACCGTCGCGCCGACCTGCCGCTTCATCTCTTCGAGTGCGGCTGCGGCGACGGACGGATAGTCGGGCGCGTTGCTGTACCGCCTTGCGATCTCGGGGTCGGAATACTTGAAATCGGGCATATAGATGTCGATCAGCCCGTCCAAAAATCTCAATTGCTCCACGCTCTCGTAGCCGCCGCAGTTGAACACGGTCGGCACACCCGGGCGATATTCAGCGAGCGCCGCGGCGATGCCGGGAATGTAGTGACTGCCGGTGACGAACTCGATGTTGTCCGCGCCTTCGCCCTCGAGCCGTTTCATCGTCTCGATCAGCTCCTCATGCGAGATCTCATATCCCTCGCCTCGGCTGAGCCTGAAATTCTGGCAATAGACGCAGCGCAGCGAACACCCGGCGAAAAAAATCGTGCCGCTCCCGCCGTGCGGAGCAAGCACCGGCTCTTCCCAAAAATGAAGCGCGGCGCGACCGATCTTCATCGTCTCGCCGACGCCGCAATATCCGTTCTGTCTCGCCCGATCAACGCCGCAGGCGCGTGGGCAAAGCGTACATTTCATTTCTGTTTGGGTTTGATGTCGTTGACGTAGCAATGCTCGGTCGTGACGGTGCCGTCCGACGCGACGCGCAGCACCGTGCCGCCGTTCATCATGCCGTCATCCTGCCAATAACAGCGGTCGCCGGTCTTGAGCGCATAGGTCAGGCGCACGCCTTGGTAGACGACCGAAGAGTCGTTGATGTGGTCGTGCCCGCAGACGACGTCATGCGTGCTGCCCTCCGCCTTGATGACGTCGAAAAAGCCGCTGTCGACGGGCGCACAATTGACGCGCTCGTTGTTGACGCCGAAGCCCATCTCCGGCGAAAACCCGCTCTTGCGATACTCCTCGTACGCCGTCTTGAATTGCGGCAGAGGTATGTGCATGAACACCGTCGAGGTCGGCTTGACTCCGCCGTTTTCGGCGGCGATGCCGTGCAGATGCCAGCGGTACCAGCCGATCTGAGCCGGCTGAACGAAGTCGTACTTTGTCTTGTCGAGTTCGGGATAGTAGCGGTAGGAATGGGAATCGATCATAAACAGCGTATGAACGACCCTGCCGTCCTCTTTGATGTTGATCACATAGTTGCCCACGCCGCCGATATTGCCCGGTCCCTTAGAAAAAACGCAATTGCGCGAGAGAATGAACTTGTCCGCGATCCAATCGAGGTCGCAATTGCCCTCGGCGTCGTGGTTGCCGAACACGGGCGCCCACGGCACGCGATAGCCGTCCATATGCATGATGAAGCGCATCACCGAACGCCTCGTGAACGGCAGCGCCCAGACGATGTCGCCGGTGATCGTGATGAGGTCGGGATGCACCCTTTTGACCAGCTCGTCCATCGTCGCATAGGTGAATTCCGCCTTGCCGATGTCGAGGATGTCGTTGAATTGTACGTCGGTGAAATTGAGGATGACGAAGTCGCGCCCGCTCTCCTTGTCGAGAGTGACGATCTTGCGCTCGTCGTGCGGCGTCGCGAGAGTCCAATATTCGGTGCTCTTCTTGCCCTTGAACGTGGACTTTTCGATGATCAGCCAAAGACAGACCGCAACCACCGCGACCGCCACGGCAATGCAGACAGCAAATGCGACGATCGTGCCGGGACCCATTAAGCCTCCTTGATCACGTCACCCAAGCCTTTGGAGATCACCTCGGCGAGCTCGTGAGCGACCTGTTTGAGCCCGATCACGCGATCGGACAAATACCATGCGCGGTATGCGTCGACAACACCGGAGACGACGAAAGTCAACACGATCTCCGTCCCTGCGGAGTCGCTCATGATCTGTTCGAAAGTGTCCTTGAACGCCTGTTTGAAAAGATTCTTTATCTTGTCGATGAGATTGTTGCTGATCGTGCTGGAAAACAACAGCTTGTTGAAGTCGTCGTTCTCGCCCGAAACCCCGTCGCTGATCGCCAAGAGCAGCGGATAGGGATCGAAGACGATCGCCTTGTAGTCGAACTTGCCGATGATGGTACGGATGTCGTCCAAAAGGTCGTTTTCGACATCCTCGAGCACGTCGTTGATGTCCGCATAGTGGAGATAGAAGGTCTTGCGGTTTACGTCTGCCTTTTCCGCCAATTCTTTGATGACGATGCGGGACATGTCCTGAGTCAAGACCATCTCTTTGAAAGCGGCCTTGAGTGCGTTGCGGGATTTGATGCTGCGTTTGTCCTCTTTGCGCGTAGTCATTGTTTCCTCCTCGGTCCTCATATAATATAATAATACTTATTGACGAAATTCGCAAGAATTATTGCACATCTGTTGAACAATTTTTGCATTTTCAGCCGAGGAACGCCTTGCCTTTTTCAAAAAAGGCGCGCCGTGCGGCACGCCTTGTTCAAATCACGGAACATCGCTCATTGCGGCAGTTCTTCGGTGATCTCGTATCCCTCGTAGGAGTAGGTGCTGTAACAGGTCTGCGTGCAGCTCACCTCGCCGATCACATGTTTGCCGGCATAATCTTCGTTACGCTTCCATGCAACAAACTTGTATTCGCCGTCGATCTCGGCGATCGCAAAGTCGATCGTCGTGTCCTCGATGGAGAAGCCCTCCTCTTCCGCGCCGGTGTTGGCGATAAACTCGTCCCTCGCCGCCTTGTGCACGGTGTTCATCATCTCCTCCGAACAGTCGAGAGTCATCGTGCAATAGTAGACGTCGCCGACCTTGTAGACGGTGTCGTTGTGCTTGTCCGAAAGATAGTCTCGCTTGGAAAAGTCGTAGGTCGTCAAATGCTCGGTCAGCACGCGGTTTTGCTCGGCGACGTCGCCTTCGTACTCGCGATACTCTCCCCAATCGGAAGTCACCGGCAGCCCGCTGACCTCGTCGATCGAGATGTCGCCGCCGTCGGTGTTCTCCGAATCCCACGCGTTTTCGCCGTCAAAATAGTAGCGGATCGCCTTGGTGCCCGTGTCTTGACCGGTGCCGAGAATGACCTCTTGGGAATAGATGCGCTGCCCGTCCACCTTGCGCAAAAGATCGGTGCTGCGCGTCGCAACGACGATTCCTCCGAAGATCTCGGCAGTGAACACGAATTGCTCGCGGCGGACATAGCCGTCATCGTCACACCAATTGGCGTACGCCTCCATGATGAGATCGTATGCGCTCATGCCGTCGACCGCATATTGCGGATCGGACGTGCCCAAAAACTCGTCGTTGACCTTGATCGTCGGCGTGTCGCCGCATGCGGCGACGCCTATCGCAAACGCGCACAACAGCGCAATGACAACTGCAAATGAAAAAATTCTCTTGATTTTCATATTTCCTCCATACAGCAATTTTGACATATCCGCGACGGCGTTGTCAAACGCAATCGCTCAAAAAGCGAAAACATATCAAAAATTTAACAAAGTGAAATCCTGTTCCGCACAGCCTTCGGAGTGCGGAGCAGTTTGCTGTTTGTTCTGTTTGTTCAATCGGTTCTTTACCGGCAGCACTTTATAAATTTTTCATATTTAGCTTTAAGGTTAGTATAATTTTTGTCAAGCTACTACGCCATATTTTTTCGATTTTGCAATACTATTTTGCTATGCGCGAGTAAAAAGCTTGGGATTCGCTTCTTGGCGTCACGGGTTTTCCCTACTGTCGCTTTTTACAAAGCCAACTTTGCGCACTTCGTGCGCCGGGCTTTAGAAGGGGTAAACGCAATGCTCGGTTCGCTTGAACGCAATTTAAGATACGCGTAATTTTTGTCAAGCTACTGCACCGGATTTTTCTAAATTTAGTACGCAATGCATTCCGCTTTATTGCTTTTCTTGGAAAAC
>ERZ1090879.163-NODE-163-length-45718-cov-14.838491_pt1 | contig 45718 bp, 34 predicted proteins | sample MGYA00478472_ERZ1090879 | MGnify/ENA primary metagenome ERZ1090879 (study PRJEB33644, sample SAMEA5815723) | chicken gut metagenome | biome: Chicken; feature: Gastrointestinal Tract; material: Caecum | place: Ireland | collected 2019-01-01 | study: A study of the... | reverse complement strand
CAAGAGTAAGCCCTGCCACATTAAAAAAGAACCTGGCGTTGATCAACGCCAGGCCTAAAAAGGTTTTACATTTCCAAACACCACAAGATTTGTTTGAAAAAAATCTTGTCAAGTGTTGCACTTAGTTTGACAATTCATCGCGGATGGACTTGTTTTCTTGAATAAACCCGCCGCGCGGAAAGCGCGGCGGGTTGCGTTTTTCTCAGCCGAAGGGCTTGATGATGCTGCCGTAGATCCAGTCGTTGTAGAGGATGGTCTTTCCGTCCTCGTCCTTGTCGGAGAGAAGAAGAATGTCCTCGTCCAGCTCGGGGATGCTTTTCAGCTTGCCTGCGGCAAATTGTTCCAGTCTGCGGCGGCAATGCTCCAGGCGGCGCAGCGCTCCGCCCAGGCGGATGTCGTGCCGCTCATACCCGAAGGGTTTGCATTCCTTTTCCCACTGTGCTTCAAAGGAAGAGGCAAAAACGCGCAGCCGCTTTTCCGTCTCACGGAAATCCTCGATCACGCGGCCTATCTGTTCCTTGTCCCCGCTGCGGTAGGCCGCGCGGGCGTTGATGCCGAGCAGACAGCGCTTTTCCTGCAAATGGCAAAGGTTGGCAATGGTTTTGAACATATACCCGAATTTTCCTTTGCAGAGGGGGAGCAGCTGTTCGTACGTTTTCGCATACAGATCCGCGTTTTCCTTGGAAACGGTGCGGTCGAAAATGCCGAGGAAGGGGTCGCTGTACAGCATATATTTGCTGGGGTTGCGTATTTCCGTGCTGTCGCCGTCTCGTTCCGCGTCCTCGACGTGCAAAAACTCGTCCAACGTCATGCCGAAAAGCTTTTTAAAGCCTGCGGCAATGGCCTCTTCTTCATAATTTCCGCGCGCATATTCTGCCGCATACCAGAGGGCGGGCAGGTTGCTCCAGATGGAGCTTTCCGAACCGTCGTCTTTCCAGGAAGTGAAAAACGCTTCCTTCACGCCGTTTTCGCGGCAGGCCTTCAGGGCCGCTTTGGTCGCTTCGATGCTGAAACGGTTGTAGGGGATAAATCCGCTCCACGTCCACGCTCCGCCTGCAAAAACGACTTCTCTGCCCAGCTGTTCGTGCGATTTCAGCATGGAGTCGTAGTGTTCGGTCTTCAGGCTGTAATAATCCCAGTAGATCAGGCGCAGGTTTTCGGGGATGTCCAGCCCTTCCACAGTGAGGGGCTGGTCGGAAGGTTCGTATTTTCCCTGGTTTGCGAGGCGGAAGAACATATCCGACCAGATCATGGGGCGGAACCCGTATTTTGCAGCGATCTCGCACACGCGGTGCAGGTGCTTGCTCAGAATACTGAAGCGGTTGCAGTATCCGTGCTTGTCCAGGTATTTTCCCAGTCCCACGAGGTGCGCTTCGTCCATGCCGATGTTGATCTCGCGGCAGGTAAAGCATTCCGCGCAGGTGCGGAACATATTATCAATGAGCGTGTACACGCGCTCTTCTCCCGCAAGCAGGATATCGCCGATATCGGTGCAGTCGAAGTAAGCGGGCCAGCGCAGGGCGCCCACCAGGTGGGCAAGCGTCTGGATGCAAGGGATAATGGTGATTTTTTTCGCTTCTGCGTACTTTACCAGCTCTTTCAGCTCTTCTTTCGAGTATCTGCCGCGCAGGTATCCGAAGAAAGGTTCGCCCTCCACTTCATAGGTGTCCTCCGTGTAGAGCTGCAGGGAAGAAAATCCCATTTTTTTCAACACGTCTATGTATTTTTTTAACGTTTCCACCGAGTACACGGCGCCGCGCGAGCAGTCGAGCATCACGCCCACTTTCACTGCTTTTTTGTTCATTACAAGTATTTCCTCCCCCGAATTGGTGATGATTGATTTTGAAAAATTTTTTCAAAACCGGGACTATTTTATTGTATTTCCCCGCGCGAAAAAAGTCAAGCGAAAAGTCAAAAAGTTTGCATGGAAATTGCAGTTCTTTCAAAGAATATAATTGCGTGCGCGCGCAAAAAGAGGGGAGGCAGGCATCCTTTGCGCCATTTGCCGTGCGGGATATGAAAGCAGGGGGCACTGTTTTGAAAAAAGGCTTGACAAACGCTTATTCTGCGGTATAATAAAATTCGGGGCGTGTCGGTTTTACGCGGACGCGAACGCCCTTCCGCAGGTGCGGATTTTGCCTGAAAAGGGCGGAAAAACAGGCGCGCAAACGCCCGCCGCAAGGGAGTTTTTCAAGGGGAAAGACGCGCGGCAAATGCGTTTGAAAAGCGCGCAGACGAGGATAAAAAAGACAGGCGGTTTGCCGCAGGAAAGGAGAAAGGGAACGTGGAATTGCAGATCGGGGATTTGATCAGCGCCATCAAAAAAGACGGCGTCGAGGCGGCGCAGACGGAAGCGGAACGCATCGTTTCCGAGGCAAAAAAACAGGCGGCGGCCATCGTTGCCGCGGCGAAAGAGGAAGCGGAACACATCCGCTCCAAGACGCAATCGGAAGTAGCGCTGCTAAAGGAAAGCGCGAAGATCGCGGCGGAACACGCCAGGCGGGACGCCATGCTTTCTTTCAAGGCGGGGGTGCGTGCGGAATTTGAAAAGATCTTGTCCGCCGATCTTGCCAAAACGGCGGACACGGCGACGCTTGCAAAGCTGATCGCAGCCGCCATCGGGGAGGAGGATCCCTCCCAGTACGCCGCCGAGGTGCATGAAGTGACGCAGGGGCTGAAAGGGGAACTTGCCGGCTTGCTTCGCGGGGGGCTGGAACTGAAAGTTAATCCCGACATCCGCGCGGGGTTCCGCCTTGCGGCGAAGGACGGTTCGGGGTATTTCGACTGTTCCGACGAGGAACTCATGCAGATGCTCCTGCCCTTCTTCTCCGATTTTGAGATATAGCGGGGGAGGGAAATGTCGTCTTATTATTATCTGATGGCAAGTTTGCCCATGCTTCGATCGGACGGGGAACTGCCCTTTTCCTATGAAGATTTTCTGGAAATGTGCCGATCTGCCGTCAGCGGCGCAAAATATACGCTGCTGAAAGAGCTTTCCCTTTCCTCGGAAAAGGGGCCGCTCGTCGGCGAATGGGCAAAGTTTTATACGGCGCTGGAGCGGGAACTGATCCGCCTTCGCAACCGCCGCCTGGGCAGACAGGAGCAGGCGGACGGGGAGCGGGACGATGCGATCGCCGCGGCAATCTCCGCCGCGATCGGCGGGAAAAACCCGCTGGAAGCGGAACAGGCGCTGCTCGCGCTGGAGTTTCAGAAGCTGGACGAACTGATCGGCCTGCATTCTTTTGACGATCATGCCCTGCTTGGGTATGCGCTGAAGCTGAAACTGCTGGAACGCAAACGCGTTTTCGACCAAAAGAAGGGGAAAGCGGAACTCGGCCGCATTCTGGGGGCATTGCAGAAAGAGATCATGCTCGACGAACAGGAGTGAAAGAATGGAGCAAATTACAGGAAGCGTAACGGGAGTCAACGGAAACCTCGTTTCCGTGCGGATCGACGGTTCGATCCGCAAAAACGAGGTGGGATATGTACTTGTGGACGGCAAGCGCCTGAAAGGGGAGATCATCCGCGTGGGCGGCGGCATTGCCGATATGCAGATCTACGAGATGACAAACGGCATCAAGGTGGGGGACAAAGCGGAATTTACGGGCGAACTGATGAGCGTGTCTCTCGGGCCCGGACTTCTGACACAGATCTACGACGGATTGCAGAATCCGCTCCCCGAACTTGCCGAAAAGTGCGGCTTTTTCCTCGAACGGGGCGAATACATCGATCCGATCCCGAATAAGGACTGGGAATTTACGCCCGCGGTCAAGGCGGGGGACGTCGTCCGTCCCGGGGACACGCTGGGAACCGTCCCGGAAGGATTGTTCACGCACCACATCATGGTGCCGTTCGGGTTTTCGGAGGAAAACTGGACGGTGGAATCGGTGGTGCCCAAGGGCACGTACAACGTCCGCGATACCATTGCGGTCGTCAGAGATGAAAAGGGGGCGAAAAAGCAGCTGACCATGGTGTTTACATGGCCTGTCAAAAAGCCGATCACCTGCTATGCGCAGCGGCTGCGCCCCGATGAAACGCTGATCACAAAGATCCGCTGTATCGATACCTTTCTTCCCATCGCAAAGGGCGGAACGTTCTGCGTTCCGGGCCCGTTCGGCGCGGGAAAGACGGTTTTACAGCACATGGAAGCGAAAAATGCGGACGTGGACATCGTCATCGTCGCGGCGTGCGGCGAACGTGCGGGCGAAGTGGTGGAGATCCTGAAAGAATTTCCCGAACTGACCGACCCGCGCACGGGCAGATCGCTGATGGAACGCACCATCATCATCTGCAACACGTCGTCCATGCCCGTTGCGGCGCGCGAAGCGTCCGTTTACACCGCCATCACGCTGGCGGAATATTACCGTCAGATGGGGCTTTCGGTGCTCATGCTCGCCGATTCCACCTCCCGCTGGGCGCAGGCAATGCGCGAAATGAGCGGCAGGCTGGAAGAGATCCCGGGCGACGAGGCGTTCCCCGCCTATCTGGAATCCGTCATCGCATCCTTTTACGAGCGGGCGGGCAAGGTGCGTCTGAAAAACGGAAAGATCGCCTCCGTCACCATCGGCGGCACGGTCTCTCCCGCGGGCGGCAACTTTGAAGAGCCCGTCACGCAGGCGACGCTGAAAGTGGTGGGCGCCTTCCACGGCCTCTCCCGCGAGCGTTCTGACGCGAGAAAATATCCCGCCATCCACCCCATCGATTCGTGGTCCAAGTACAAGGGAATTGCCGATCGTGAAAAAGTGGAAAAGGCGCGCGAGATCCTCGTCCGCAGTACGGAGATCAACCAGATGATGAAAGTCGTCGGGGAAGAGGGGATCTCCGCCGAGGATTATATTCTTTATCAGAAAGGGGAATTGCTGGATGCGGCATATCTGCAGCAGGATTCCTTCGATCCCGTCGACGCCGCCTGCGAACCCGAGCGCCAGCTGCGCGTGTTCGCAGTTCTGTACGAGATCCTCACTTCGCCGTATGCTTTGGAAAATAAAAACGAGATACGTATGTTTTTCAACCAGCTGCGACAGCAGCTTCTGGATTGGCACACGATAGAGTTCAACACAGAAAAATTCGATCAGCAGGAAGAGGCGGTAAGGCAGCTTTCCCGTTCCAAAACCTGCAAACAGGCGGTCTGATATGCAGAAAATCTACACGAAAATTCAATCGATCGTCGGCAACGTCGTCTCTGTCCGCGCAACGGGGGTGCGCAGCGGGGATCTGGCGCTCGTTGGCAGCAGCTATGCCAACGTCATCAAGCTGGACAACGACCTCGTCTATTTACAGGTCTTTGCGGGGACGCAGGGCGTCAGCACCACCGACCCCGTCAAATTCCTGGGCAAACCCATGATGGTCTCCTATTCCGATCACCTGCTCGGCCGCGTCTTTACGGGTTCGGGCGTTCCCAAAGACAACGGCCCCGCACTCACGGAAAACATGATCCCCATCGGCGGGCCGTCCGTCAATCCTACGCGCAGAATTGTCCCCAAAAAGATGATACGTACGGGCATTCCGATGATCGATATGTTCAATACCCTTGTCGAAAGTCAGAAGCTCCCCATCTTTTCCGTCTCGGGCGAACCGTACAACGAACTGCTTGCGCGCATCGCCATGCAGGCGGAAGTGGACGTCATCGTTCTGGGCGGCATGGGGCTCAAATACGACGATTATCTCTTTTTCCGCGACACGCTCGAAAAGAGCGGCGCGATGGGGCATACGGTCATGTTTATTCACACGGCGGCGGATCCTACCGTCGAATGCACCCTTGTCCCCGATCTCTCGCTCGCCGTCGCGGAGCGCTTCGCGCTGGGCGGAAAGCGCGTGCTCGTCCTGCTCACCGATATGACCAACTTTGCCGACGCGCAGAAAGAGACGGCCATCACGATGGAGCAGGTGCCTTCCAACCGCGGCTATCCGGGCGATCTGTACAGCTGTCTCGCCTCCCGCTACGAAAAGGCGGTGGACTTCGACGGGCTGGGCTCGGTGACCATCTTGAGCGTCACCACCATGCCGGGCGACGACGTTACCCATCCCGTTCCCGACAACACGGGCTACATTACGGAAGGGCAGTATTATCTGAAAGGGGGCAGGATCGAACCGTTCGGCTCGCTGTCCCGTCTCAAACAGAACGTCAACGGCAAAACGCGCAGCGATCACCGCGCCCTCATGGACTGCATGATCAAGCTGTACAGCGCGTATAAAGAGAGCCTGGAAAAGAAGTCCATGGGCTTTCTGATGAGCGAATGGGACGAAAAACTTCTCAAATACGGAAAATTGTTTGAAGAAAAGCTGATGGATCTGCGCGTAAATATTTCGCTGGAAGAGGCGCTGGATCTCGGCTGGAAGATTCTGGCCGAGTGCTTCGAGCCCAACGAAACGGGACTTAAAACCAACCTGATACGCGAAAGATGGCCCAAAGAACTCAACCTCAACTAAGGGAGGGGGAATATGGGCGCAGTAAAACTGACTAAAAACGATTTAAAGAGGCAAAAAGACCAGCTCAGGCAGTTCGAGCGGTATCTTCCCACCCTGCAGCTGAAAAAACAGCAGCTGCAAATGGTGATCATGAAGTCCGCCGCCGAACTGGAAAAAAGGGAAAAGGAATACTTTTCCATGATCGACGGGCTGGACGACTGGGTGGCGGTCTTTGCGGAAAACACGGCTTTCGATGATAAGAAAAAGATAGAAAATCTGGTCATTCCCGATCGGGTCGTCTGTGTGGTCGAAAACATCGCGGGCGTGTTCGTCCCCGTGTTTAAAGAGCTTACTTTCCGCGAGATCGTGTACGACGTGGCGGACTATCCGCTCTGGGTGGACGAAGCGCTGGTGCGTATGCGGGAGATCTCCCGCTGCAACGCGCTGTTAAAGACGCTGAGAAACCAGGTGGAGCTATTAAATCGGGAACTTCGGCTCACCTCTCAAAGGGTGAACCTGTTTGAAAAGGTCAAAATTCCCGAGGCAAAGGAGAACATCCGCAAAATCGAGATCTACCTCGGCGACCAGCAGACCAGCGCCGTCGTCCGCGGCAAGATCGCAAAGAAAAAACGGCAGGGGGCGGCGATATGATCGAAAAAATGAAAGCCGTCTGCATTGCGGCGCAAAGCTCGCACAAGGACGAACTGCTCACCGACCTGCGCGATCTGGGAATTTTGCACATCGCCGAAAAGAGCGCCGCCGACCCGCGGTTTTTGGAGGAATTTTCCGCTCTCTTCCGCGTCATGCAGGAGCTGAAAGAATACAAAGCAAAAGAGGAAGAGGGCGTCCTCTCGGAAGAGGAGTTCGACCGCCTGTATGCGGACACTTCCGCCGCTCTCGCGAAGAAAGCGGAACTGCGCGAAAAACTGACGGGACTGCTTCTGGAAGAGGAGCGGCTGGCCCCGTGGGGGAATTTCGATCCGCAGGAAGTCAAGGAGCTTTCCGATACGGTGCCGCTGCGCTTCTACCTCATGGACAAAAAGGAGCTTTCCGCGCTCTCCCAAAAGGAGGGGATCCGCTATATCCGCCTGCGCCCCGTGGGGAAATCGGAGGCGGTCGCCGTGGTCGGGCATCCCGAAGAACCCTTGCGCGCCTTCGAGTTTCCGCTCCCGCAAAAGGGACTGGCGCAGGTGCAGAGGGAAGCGGCGGAATGCAGGAAAGGCCTGGAAGAATGCGAGTCTACGCTCAAAGAAGCGGCGGGGCATTTGGAAAGTTTTCGGCAGCGGCTGTTGAAGGTACAGAACGCCGCGGAGTATTCCTCGGCGGATGCGTCCCTCGGCAGGGACAGCGGGATCGTCTGGGTGACGGGATTCATCCCGCAGACGGAAACGGAAAAATTTTCCGCCGCCGCCCAAAGCCACGGCTGGGCATGGATGATCGACGACGCGGACGAAAACGACGCGGACGTCCCCACAAAAATACGTTACAACAAGGTCACTGCGCTCATCCGTCCGCTGTTTGCCATTCTCGGCACCGTTCCGGGGTATAAGGAATACGACATTTCCTTTTGGTTTCTCGCGTTTTTCGCGCTGTTCTTTGCCATGATCATCGGGGATGCGGGCTACGGCGCCCTGTTCCTCATAGGAACGATCATTCTCAATGTACGGATGAAAAAAATCACCAACGTCACCCTGCTTTTGTATCTGTTGTCCGCAACGACCATCGTCTGGGGCGCGCTGACGGGTACATGGTTCGGGCTGGAAGGGGCCATGAAAGTTCCCTTTTTAAAGGCGCTCGTCATTCCCGGGTTTGCAAACTATCCCGAATATTTCGATGTGTCCTCCACGGCGGCGCAGAACAACGTGATGAAGTTCTGCTTCTCCATAGGCGTCATACAGCTGGCGCTCGCGTGCGTCATGAACATCCGCCGCAAGATCTGCGGGAAAGATCTCGGCTGGATCGCGGATGTCGGCTGGCTGCTGTCCATCTGCGCGCTGTATTTTATGGTGCTGTTTCTCGTCATCGGGGAATCGGTCAACCTGGCGGCCGTCGCCTGCGCGATCGGGGCAGGGTTCCTGCTCGTCGTACTGTTCGGCGGAATGTCGCCGGACAAATCCTTTGCGCAGGGTCTGAAAGCGGGGTTGGGCAACGCGTTTACCGCCTTTCTCAACACCATTTCCGCGTTCGGCAACGTCATGAGTTATATCAGGCTGTTTGCCGTCGGCATGGCGTCCCTCGCCATCGCGCAGAGCTTTAACGGGATGGCGGCAGGCTTCGGCGGCCCGCTCGTCATCGTCGGAATCGCCATTATGGTCATCGGCCACGCGCTCAACATCGTCATGGGATTTTTGTCCGTGGTCGTCCACGGCGTGCGGCTCAATTTGCTGGAATTTTCCGGGCAGCTCGGAATGGAATGGTCGGGCATCGCGTACGAACCTTTCCGCGAAATCAAAAAATAAAAATAATTTCTGAAAAGATCAGGAGGAATTATGGAAATACAGTTTATCGGTATGGCTTGCGCTCTGGGTCTGGCCGCCATCGGCTCGGCTTTCGGGGCGGGGTATGCGGCGATGGCCTCGGTGGGAGCGTGGAAAAAGTGCTACGCAAACGGAAAGCCCGCGCCCTTCATGATGGTCGCCTTTTCGGGTGCGCCGCTCACGCAGACGATCTACGGCTTTCTGCTGATGAATTTCATCCGCAGCGCCTTTGAGGCGGGGACCGCTTCCGCAACGCTCTGTCTGTTTGTGGGCATCTTTGCGGGATTTGCCATCGGGCTGTCCGCGTGGTTCCAGGGCAAAGTCGCCGCTTCCGCGTCCGACGCGCTCGGCGAAACGGGCAAAGGCACGGCCAACTACTTTATCGTCATAGGTATCGTGGAAACGGTCGCGCTGTTTACTCTGGTGTTCGGGCTTCTTCTGTTGCAGTGAGGGGGCTCTGCTGAAAATCAGACATTTCAAAACAGGCGGCTCTGCCATTTTGCAGAGCCGCCTGTTTTTTTAACAAGTTTTTCGGTTGCAGATCGCAAGGCAAAAAAGGACAGATCAGGTGTTGATTTTTGGGCAAAAATTGCTGTATTGTCGATTAGATTTTTTCAAAGAAAAATACAAAGGGGTTGCGATACTTCTTGCATTTTCGGCTGGCGTATGATATGATAAATTCCGATCATAAAAAATTTTTTCTTCTGCCCGCAAAAAATACGGTGGGGAAAAAGTTTTAAATTTACTAAAATTTCAGGTCAGACCGATCGTTTGACCTGAGCGGGGGTATCAGGATGAAAATTGTAACGCTCGGTGAAATCATGCTTCGCCTCACGTCGCACGGATATGACAGGTTTGTCCAGACGCAGACGTTTGAGGCAAACTACGGTGGAGCCGAGGCAAACGTCGCCGCAACTCTGTCGGTCTGGGGGGAGGACGCCCGCTTTGTCAGCAAAGTCCCCGCGCACGAGATAGGGCAGGCGGTCATCAACACGCTGCGTTCGGTGGGCGTGGACACGCGTTTCGTGCTCCGCGGCGGGGAGCGCCTGGGAATTTACTTTGTCGAACGCGGGGCGGACAGCCGCGCGTCCAAAGTCATTTACGACAGAAAAAATTCCGCTTTTTCCCTTTCCGAAGCGAAGGAGTACGATTGGGATGCGATCTTTGCAGGTGCGGATTGGTTCCACGTCACGGGCATCACGCCCGCTTTGGGGAAAAACGCCGAACAGCTCGCCCTTACCGCCTGTCAGGAGGCGAAAAAACGCGGGCTTACCCTCTCGTTCGACGTGAATTACCGCAGCAAACTGTGGGGGACGGAACAAGCAAAAAACGTTTCGGAAAAACTGCTCGGGTACACGGATGTGTGTATCGTCAATGAAAATCAGGCCATGGAGCTGTTCGGAATTTCGGGCGAGAATGCAATGCGCGAATTTGCGGAAAAGTATTCTCTTCGGTGCGTTGCCTTTACGTACAGGCGCACGGAGGACGCGCTGCATAACAGGATCTGGAGCACGCTCTACTCGGAAGGCAAGTCGGTGAAGAGCAGGGAATACAGGATGGAAATGATCGATCGCATCGGCGGCGGAGATGCGTTTGCCGCAGGGCTTGTGTATGCGTTGGGTCATGATTTTGAGTTACAGAGAGCGGCGGACTTTGCCGAAGCGGCAAGCTGTTTAAAGCATTCCGTGCCGGGGGACGTCTGCGTCTGTTCGTTGGACGAAGTCCTTTCGCTTGCGGAAGGAAAGACTTTGGGAAGGGTCTCGCGCTGAGCGAAAACATTTACGATGAACATAAAGAACCCGATCGGGTTCTTTATATTTTTGGAAAGGACAAAGTTTTTGTGTGATCGGGCGGAAAAGCGGGTGGTTTTTGCGGATAGAATGGCGACAAAACAGCGAAACGGCGAACACGCGGAGTGCGGCAGAGGAAAGCCGACAGGACGGATTTTCCCGTTCGGGGCAGGGCAAGACGGGAAAGAGTAAAAAATGCAAAGGCGGAAAGAAATTTCTGCTATTTACATTGCAAATGTTTTGTTTTATAATGGAGATAAGAATTTGGAGGCTACTATCTAATGACTGAAAAAGTAAAGTTTGGAATTATCGGCGTCGGGAACATGGGATCCGGACATTTGCGTTTTTTTATGAACGGGGATGTGTACAACGGCAGGGTCACGGCTATCGCCGATACCAATCCCGAGAAGCTGAAACTGGCAAGGGAAAAATGTCCCGGAGATTATGTTTGTTATGGGAGTGCGGAAGATCTGATCGGGAAGTCGGATGTGGATGCGGTGATCATTGCAACGCCTCATTTTCTGCATCCGCCGCTGGCGATTGCGGCTTTGAAGGCGGGCAAACACGTTTTATCCGAAAAGCCCGCGGGCGTATATACCAAGCAGGTAAAGGAGATCAACGCCGTTGCTTCCGCGTCCGACAAACTCTACACGGTGATGTTCAACCAGAGGACGAATCCTCTGTATATCAAAATGCGCGAATTGGTGCAAAACGGTACGGTCGGTACGATCAAGCGTGTCAACTGGCTGATCACAAACTGGTACCGTTCGCAGAGCTATTACGATTCCGGCTCCTGGCGCGCGACCTGGGCAGGAGAAGGCGGCGGCGTTCTGTTCAATCAATGTCCGCACCAGCTGGATCTTCTGCAATGGGTCACGGGGATGATGCCCAAAAAGATGCGCGCGTTCTGCAGTTTCGGGAAATGGCACAAAATCGAGGTGGAAGACGATGTTTCCGCCTATTTTGAATATGAAAACGGCGCGACGGGCGTATTTATCACCTGCACGGCGGATACTCCGGGAACAAACCGCTTTGAAATTCTGGGAACGGGCGGAAAACTTGTATGCGAGGACAACATTCTCAAAGTCTGGAAGCTCGAACAGGACGAGCGGGAATTCAACGCGACGTACAAGGGCGGGTTCGGCGAACCAAAATGCACTTATGAGGAGATCCGGCCGCAAGGGGAAAATCCTCAGCACGTGGGCATTTTAAACAATTTCGCCAATGCCATTCTGGGGCTGGAGCCTCTGTTTGTGGACGGGAGAGAGGGCTTGGCGGGCGTCACGCTGATGGATTCCATGCTTCTTTCCACGTGGAAGGACAAAATGATCGATCTTCCGTTTGACGACGACGAGTACTATGCAGAGTTGCAAAAGCGCATTGCGGGCTCTTCCCGCAAGGATGTGCAGAGTGTGGTGCTGAACACGGAAGGAACGTACGGATCGGGAAAATAAGGAGGAGAGTATGAAATTAGCGGCACAGCTTTACACCGTGCGTATGTTTACAAATACGGACGACGAAGTATGCAAAATGTTTGAGCGGATCCGCAAAGCAGGGTACGAGGCGGTTCAGCTTTCGGGGATCAAGGCGTACAATCCACAAAATATAGCCCGCGCCCTGAAAGAGAACGGCCTTTCCGTGTGCAGCACGCACAACAGTCTGGACCGCATCGTCAAGGAAACGGACGCGCTTATCGAAGAACATCGGCTGTTCGGGACGTCTTACATCGGTCTGGGATATTTCCGCGGGAACAGCCTGGAAGAGTATCAGAACCTTCTGCGCGATTTGCAGCCCGCCCTGGAAAAGATCGCGGCGGCGGGGATGCGCTTTACATATCACAATCACGCGCACGAGTTTATCAAGTTTGACGGCGTGCGCCCCATCGATTACATGAAAGAGCATACGGACAGAGAAAAATTCTTTTTCCTGCCCGATATGTACTGGGTGCAGACGGCGGGTGCGTCGCCCGCGCGTTTTCTTGCGGATTTTTCGGGCAGAACGCCCATTGTCCATTTCAAGGACATGAAAGTGGCGCAGGAAGAGGGCAAAACAAACATGGCGGAAATTTACGAAGGCAACATGGATTACGACACCATTTATGCGGAATGCCTGAATCAGAAGGTGGAGTGGGTGGTCGTCGAACAGGATTTCTGCGACAGAGATCCGTTTGAAAGCCTTGCGATCAGTTACAAAAATCTGACGCAGAAATTCAGATTTGAAAACGCGCAGCCGCGCGGATAAAAGGAGAACGGTCATACATGGAAGGGAAGAATTTCGGGGCGATCGCCGGACGGCACGACTTTAAGGTACAACAGCTGGATAAAAAAATGATTTCGGCGGGAAAGACGGATTACGTCATCCTTCTCCCCGAACAGCCGACATGGCAGGAAGAGTATGCGGCGCGGGAGCTGCAATATTTCTTTGAGCTGGCCACGGGGATCGGGCTGCCGACATTGCGCGAAGGGGGGCAAATTCCCGTTCATTTTATTTCGGTGGGCGACACGCGTGCCGCCGAAAAAGTGTGTGTTGAGAGATCGGTTTTCGGAGAATCGGGCTGCCGCGTGCTTACGGACGGGGAAAATTATCTTTTAAAGGGCGGCGAATACGGCGTCATTTATGCCGTGTACGACCTGCTCGGTTGCATTCTCGGGTTGGAGATCTTTTCCGCGAAGACGATCTCTCTGCGACGCAACGTCAAAGATCTCTGCCTGTATGCGCTGGATATCACCGACATTCCCGATTTCCGTTTCAGGTCGCCCAGCCATCGTTACATAAAAAAGAACGAAACGCTCAAACACAGATTCAGAATGCTGGAACTGGAAAAAATGCTGGGCGGAGAGGGCGGTCCTTACCACAACAATTTTAATTTTGTTCCTCCCGAAAAATTCAGGGAGAAACACCCGTATTGGTACAGCGACGACGGCTGTCAGATGTGCTACACCGCGCACGGAGACGAAAAAGAACTTGAACTTTTGGTGGAAGAAGCGGCGGCGGCCATCTGCAGGTATATCCGTTCCGATCCTGATATGCCTTACATTGCGTTCAACCACCAGGACAATTTCGAGTGGTGTACCTGCCCCGCCTGCACTGCGCTGAAAGAAAAGTACGGCGGCGCAAACTCCGCAAGCGCGGCTATTTTTCTCAACCGCGTGCGCAGGAAGATCCAGGAATGGTTCGACGGAGAAGGCAAAGCCTTTGATAAAGGGCAAAAACTTGTCTTTTTTGCATACCACGGGACAAACAAACCGCCTGTATGTTACAATGAAACGTCCGACACGTTTGAACTCATCGACAGCGAAGTTGTGCTGAAAAATGTCATTCCCTGGTTTGCGGAAACGAATGCGGATTACACCTGTCCGCTGACGGAAGGGGAGGTCAACCTTCCCGTGGCGCGCAATATGCGCGGCTGGAAGCTGCTTTCGGATGAATTTCTGTTCTGGACATACGGAACCAATTTTTCCAATTATCTTGCACCGTATTATTCTTTTCAGGCCACGCAGGATACATACCGCTTTGCCAAAGAGCAGGGCGCGGGCATGATTTTCGACGAGTGCCAGATCGATACGGAAGCTTGTACGGGCTGGGAGGAACTGAAAGCGTATGTCAGCCGCAAGCTTGCGTGGAACACGGAAGAGGACACAAAGCAGCTGACCGAGGACTTTTTCAGGGCTTCTTACGGCTGCGCATGGGAACGGATGCTGAAAGTGTTCCGCGAATATCTCGACTGGGGCAGGGAACAGGTGCTCAGGGGATTTTCGGGATTCCGTTCGGAGTTTATCGATCCCGTCTACAAACTTTACTGGTCGCGGGAGATGCTGGAACGCTGGGACGCCGAAATGAGCGGCGCTTTGCAGGACGTGCAGCAGGAAAAGGATGAAAAACAGCGCTCTGTCCTGACGAGAAACATCGTTCTGGAACGTGCGTCCGTCCGCTATCTGCTTGCGTCTGTCTTTGCAGACGACATGGCGGCGGCAGATCTTCAGAAGGCGAGGGAGGCGGCAAAAAAGGACATCACGGACAGCGGGATCACCAATTTTTGCGAGCGTCATCCCATCGGCGAGCTCTTTGAAAAATGGGGCGTATGATACAGAAAAATCCGTAAGTGAGAGGGGAAAAAGATATGCGTTTGAGGTTGTGTGCGTTTGCGGACGAAGCGGCAGAACCGATCGCGGAACAGATCTCCGCTTTGAAGGAGAACAATATTCCGCAGATCGAGCTTCGCAGTGTGGACGGGATCAACGTAAAAGATCTGACGGACGAAAAGGCGCAGGAAATTGCGCGCGCGCTGAAAGAAGCGGGCATTTCTGTCTGGTCGCTCGGATCTCCCTTGGGGAAAAGCGATATTTCGGCCGATTTTTCTCAGGAGGTCGCGGTTTTAAAGCGCCTTTTGCAGCTTTGCAGGCTGTTTGAATGCGACAAGATCCGCGTATTCAGCTTTTTTACGAAAGAGTATGCGCGCGACAGGCAGGAAGTGACGGACAGAATGCGCAGACTTGTCGAAATCGCGTCAGAGCAGAAAATACGCCTGTTTCACGAAAATGAAAAGGATATCTACGGCGATCGGGCGGAACGCGTTGCCGATCTCTTGCAAAACGTTCCCGGGCTTTGCAGCGTGTACGATCCCGCAAATTATGTGCAGGTAGGGGAAACTCCGGAAAATATGTCAAAAATGGCGGCATTGGCGGGGTATCTCCATATCAAAGACGTGTTGAGGACGGGCGAACTCGTTCCCGCGGGAGAGGGTGACGGCATGATCGCGGAACTCATCGGCTCGGTCGGAACGGATATGACCCTCACACTCGAACCGCATCTGAAAGTTTTTTCAGGATATGCGGCGATCGACAATCACGAGATGAAAAACAAGTACAGCTTTTCTTCGGGAAGGGAAGCCTTCGATTTTGCGGCCCGTGCCCTGAAGAACGTGCTGTTAAAATGCGGTTACGGGGAGAGTGGAGAAGAATGGATAAAACCGTAAAGATAGGGATCATTGGCACGGGAAACATGGGTACCGTTCATCTCGGGTTTTTCCATGCGGGCAACATCCCGAACGCCGTCGTTACCGCCGTTGCCGATACGGACGAGATCAAGCTGGAAAAAGTGAGAAAGCTGTTTCCCGGGAAATATACCTGTTATCGCAGCGGCGAAGAGCTGATCGAAAAAGCGGACGTGGACGCGGTGATCATCGCCACGCCCCATTACAGCCATCCCGCGCTCGCCATTGCGGCGTTTGCAAAGGGACTGCACGTTTTGTCCGAAAAACCTTCGGGCGTCTATACAAAACAGGTGCGGGAGATGAACAAGGCGGCGCAAGAGAGCGGAAAGATCTTTTGCGTCATGTTCAACCAGCGCAAGCATTTCCTGCACAAAAAGATCAAGGAGCTGATCTCGGGCGAAGAGATCGGCCGGGTCAAGCGCGTCAACTGGATCATCACAAACTGGTTCCGTACCCAGCATTACTACGATTCCGGGCAGTGGCGGGCCACTTGGGCAGGGGAAGGCGGCGGCGTCCTGATCAATCAGGCGATCCACCAGATCGATCTCCTGCAATGGTTCACGGGGATGCCCCAAAAGGTGTTTGCCTTCTGCGGATACGGGAAATGGCACGACGTAGAAGTCGAGGACGCGGTCACCGCTTTCCTGCTTTACAAAAACGGCGCAACGGGGGTGTTTGTCACCACGACGGGGGAATCCAACGGCACCAACAGGCTGGAAATTTTCGGTTCGCGCGGAAATCTCCTGCTGGAAGGGGGCGCGCTCACGCTGAAAAAATACGCGCAGGACGAAAACGAATTTATAAAGACCTGCCCCAACAGTTTCAGTCAGCCGGAAATTGCGGAAACGCAGGTATTCAGGCAGACGGACTCCTTCGATTGTCATAAGGACATCCTCTGCAATTTTGTCGCCGCGATCAGGGGGGAAGAACCTCTGTTTGTGGACGGAAAAGAGGGGATCAACAGCGTTTCTCTCATGAATGCCATGCTGCTTTCTTCCTGGCTGCACAAGGACGTCGATCTGCCCATCGACGAAGATCTGTATTTTGAGGAGCTTTCCAAGCGCATCGCGGAGAGCAGAGCAGGGCAGAAAAAGAATGTGATCGGCGAAATTGAGGACAATACCTGTTCTTTCGGAGGATTTTGATGGACTTTTACGGAAAAGAACTGTTCCTGAACGGAAAGTGCGCGCAGGAGATTTACGGCGAGATCAGCCAGCTTCCCATCATCGATTATCATTGTCATCTGGACGAGCGGATGATCGCACGCAATGCGGGCTTCGGCGACGTAGGGGAACTCTGGCTCGCGGGCGATCATTATAAATGGCGCGCCATGCGCCTCTGCGGCGTGCCGGAGTACTATATCACGGGAAATGCGGACTTTGAGGAAAAGTTTTATAAATATGCGGAGATCATGCCAATGCTGGCGGGAAATCCGCTGTATTACTGGACGCACATGGAGCTTTCGCAGATCTTCGGCATCGGGAAGCCGCTCTGTGCAGACACGGCAAAGGAGATCTATCGGGAAGCCAATCGGGTGCTTGCCGATACAAGCGTGCTTTCCCTGTTAAAAAAATTCAGGGTGGAGTATGTGGCAACCACAAACGATCCCATGGACGATCTCAAAGATCACGGAAAGTTCGGGGAAACGCTGGTGGCGCCTACCTTCCGTCCCGACAAGCTTTTATCGCTGGACAGAAAATATCTGAAACAGCTTGAAGAAAAGGCGGGCATTCCCATTCGTTCGGCAAAGGATCTTCTGCGGGCGGCGGAGAGCCGTCTCGTGTATTTTATGCTGCACGGCTGCAAGATCGCCGACCACGGTTTTGAAAAATTTCCCTCCGTCTACGCGGAGGAAGCGGAGGCGGAGCACATCTTCGCAAAAGAGGAAAAGACGCCCCTCGAACGGGAGGCGCTTTTCGGGTACCTGCTCGTGCAGTTCATGAAGATGTACGCGCGGCACAACATTCTCGTGCAGCTGCATTTTGCCGTCACGCGCAACGTGAACAAAAAAATGTATCTCAGCGCGGGCGCGGATTCAGGGTTCGACGTGATCGGTCCCGCCGCAAACACGCAGGATCTGATCGCCTTCTTTTCGCATCTGGCGGACGAGGAACGGCCGGAAACCGTTCTCTATACCCTCAACGACAGCAATCTTCCCGCGCTGTGCTGTGTGACGGGCGCGTTCAGGAAGGTGAGAATGGGCGCCGCCTGGTGGTTCAACGACACGGCGGAAGGGATCCGCAGAAATCTGAAAACGATCGCGGAATATTCCGCACTGGGGAACAATTTCGGGATGCTGACGGACAGCAGGAGCTTTGCAAGTTACGTCAGGTTCGATTTTTTCCGCAGGATCCTCGCCGATTATCTCGGCGGCCTTGCCGAAAAAGGGGAGTACGACCTTTCGGCGGCAAAAGAGATCGCAAAAAAGATCTCCTACTATAACATCAAGGAAGTGCTTGCATTATGAAAATGACTTTCCGCTGGTACGGGGAAAAGGACAGCATCCCTCTCAGGTACATACGGCAGATCCCGAATATGTACGGGGTCGTCACGGCGGTTTACGACGTACCCGTCGGCAAAGTATGGGGATTGCCCGAGATCCTGCATCTCAAAGGCCTTTGCGAAAAAGAGGGCCTCGCGATGGAGGTGATAGAGAGCGTACCCGTTCACGAGGACATCAAGCTCGGCAGACCCTCGCGCGACGCGCTGATCAGAAACTATGCCGAAACCATACTCAATCTCGGCAAGGCAGGGGTGAAATGTATCTGCTACAATTTCATGCCCGTATTCGACTGGCTGCGCACAGATCTGAAGCACGTCCTGCCGGACGGCTCCACGTCCCTCTCATACAGCCACGAAACGCTGATGAAGCTGGACAGGAACAGCCTGCGTTTGCCGGGTTGGGACGAAAGCTACACGTCCGAAGAACTCAGCGGATTGCTGGAAGCGTACGAGGGCGTCACGCACGAAAAACTGTTTGAAAATCTCGTTTATTTTCTGCGCGGGATCATGCCCGCGTGCGAGGAAACGGGTATCTGTATGGCGATCCATCCCGACGATCCGCCCTGGGATATGTTCGGGCTTCCCAGGATCATCACCTGCGAAAAAAATCTCGACGCGCTGTTTGCCGCCGTGCCGGACAGGCACAACGGCCTGACTTTCTGCACGGGCAGCCTGGGCGCAGGGCGCGAAAACGATCTCCCGCATATGGCGGAAAAGTATGCCGACCGCATCTTTTTTGCGCATTTGCGCCAGCTGAGTTTTTCGGGAGAAAAGGATTTTGCGGAAAACGGCCATATGACTTCGCAGGGGGATCTAGACGTCTGCGGCGTGGTCCGCGCGCTGGTGAAGAAGGGATTTGACGGATACGTCCGTCCCGATCACGGGCGGAATATCTGGGGCGAGGAAGGAAAACCCGGGTACGGTCTGTACGACCGCGCTCTGGGAGCGGCGTATCTGAACGGATTGTTTGAGGCGACGGAACGGGAGGTAAAAAATGAAATTGCCTTTTAAAGTAGATCTGAGCAGCAAGGTGGTTGCCATAACGGGCGCCGGCGGCGTGATCTGCGGCGAATTTTCCAAAGCGCTGGCGGCTTGCGGCGCAAAAGTGGCTCTTCTGGACATCAATTTTGAAGCGGCAAAGAAAATTGCCGACGAAATAGGGGAAAACGCGATCGCGGTCAGGTGCAACTGCCTGGACAAGAACAGCATCGCTGAGGCGAAAAACATTGTGGAAGAGAGCTTCGGAAAGGTGAATTTTCTCATCAACGGGGCGGGCGGAAACAATCCCCGCGCCACCACGGACAACGAGACGATGACGGCAGATACGCAGAACGTCAAGGACTTTTTCCACCTGGACGAAAGCGGACTTCGCTTCGTGTTCGACCTGAACATCATGACTGCATTTCTTGTCACGCAGGTGTTTGCGGAAGACATGGTCAAGACGGGCGGAAACATCATCAACATTTCCAGCATGAATGCCTATCGCCCTCTCACAAAGATCCCCGCATACAGTGCGGCAAAGGCGGGCATCTCCAATCTCACGCAGTGGCTTGCCGTGCACTTTGCCCCCTGCAACATCCGCGTCAACGCCATCGCTCCGGGATTTTTTGTCACCAATCAGAACAGGAACCTGCTCTTTGACGAAAAGGGGCAGCCCACGGCGCGCACTGCAAAAATTCTGGCGGCTACGCCGATGAAAAAGTTCGGAGAAATTTCCGATCTGACGGGGGCGCTCCTGTGGCTTGCGGACGATTCCGCAAGCGGATTCGTCACGGGAACGGTGATCCCCGTGGACGGAGGATTTTCCGCATACAGCGGCGTATGATCGCCTCGGGGAGGATAACATGGAAAAATATCTGCCTCTCGTCGTTGTCCGCAACGCCGAGGAAACAAAAAAAGTCCTGCAGGGACTTCTGAACAAGGGGCTGCACATGGCGGAGATCACTTTCCGCACCGATTATGCGGAGGAGGCGATCAGATATGCCTGCGATGCGTTCCCGCAGATGGAAGTCGGCGCGGGCACGGTGATCGACGGCGGCCAATGCGAAAGGGCGATCGCCGCCGGGGCAAAATTCATTGTTTCGCCCGGTTTGAGCGAAAAAGTTGCAGACGTATGCAAAAAACACGGCATACCTTACTATCCGGGCTGCGTCACCCCGACGGAGATCATGCACGCGCTGGAACTGGGCATTTCCACCGTCAAGTTTTTCCCCGCGGGCGTTTACGGCGGCGTCAAGGCAATCAAGGCTTTGGCGGGACCGTTCCCGCAGGTGAAGTTTATCCCGACGGGCGGCGTTAACGAGAGCAATGCGGAAGAATATCTTTCCTTGCAAAACGTTGCCGCCGTCGGCGGAAGCTTTCTGACGGAGGGGCTTGCAGAAGGGGACAAATAGATCCCTTGGCAGGCGCCCGTAAAGAGCGCATCGCAGGCGGAAAAGCGCTGTGCGGGCATCGTCAGAAGCGGGGAGCGCTCCGAAAAATGCCGTAAAAGGCGGAAAATTCGGCGCAGATCTCCCCGAAGCGAAAAAAATACATAAAAAAATCTCTTGCCTTCCAAAATGTCTTTTGCAGGCAAGAGGTTTTTTGTGCGCTTTTTTTGCTATTCTTTTGTAAAATCGTTGAGAATTTTTTCTTCAACTTCGTTTACGGAAGGGTTCGCGTGGAAAATCGCTTTGTAATTTCTCAGGAACGTGGAATAGGAATCGTAGCTGAGCAGCTTGGACACCTGCGTGGGGGAAAACCCGCGGGAAAGCAGGTTCTGCGCCCTGTACATCTTTTTCATGCGGATAAAATCCATAATGCTGATCTGCATATTTTTCAGGAAGATATGGCACAGGTGCGACTTGGAAACAAACAGGTTCTGCGAGATGACGTTCAGGTTCAGCGGCTGGTCCAGGTTCTGGTTGATGTAGTTTACCGTCTGCTTCACGAGGGCGGGGAGGTTGGAATGGGAAATGGAATCCTGCCGCGAATAGGTAACGCGTATGAGAAGTTCGTGCAGAAAAGAGATGAGCAGATAATAGAGTGCGTCCGTTTCAAATTCATCCGCAAACTTGTCGAATTTCAGGAACAGGGCCTTGATCTCATCGGAAACAATGACGTTTAAGTTTGTCTCTATGGTCAGGCAGGGCGGAATGAGGTTCTGGTCAAAATACATGATGCAGCGCTCGTAATTTTCGTCCGGGTTGTGCAGCAAAGTGTGATAGGTTTCCGGCGGGAAAATGAACAGAGAATTGTCCGTCACTTTATAGGTTTTGTTTTCGATCAGAAACTCATTGTTTCCTTTTATCACAAAAAGGATCTCGTACATCGAGTGACAGTGCGGCTTCGGGTTGAGGGAAACGTCTATCTTTGTCAGGTTATGATGAAAAGAGATATGAGTGAAATAAAGGATATTAAACATGGTTTCATTATAGTATAAGGCGACAATAATTGCAAGTATTTTTAGTCTTTATTGATATTGAATAATAATTATTATTGCCTTATAATAAGTACAGAGATTTGGAACCGGCAAAAACGTGCCGGCTGCAAAAATAAACGGTATCGAAAAATTCAATGGAATGGAGGAACAGAATGAAAAAAACTTTGTGCGTTATCCTCGGTTTGCTGATGAGCCTTTCGGTCGCAGCCTGCGGCAAAGGCCCCGGAATAACTGAAGCGATCGACCCGAACAGAACACAGTTGTATGTATTCAACTATGACGCCGGTGTCGGAACAGAATGGCTGTACGAAATAAAGGAAAGGTTTGAAGCGGAATACAAGGATACCTGCTTTGAACCGGGCACGAACAAGATGGGCGTACAGATCATGATCGAGGCAAACAAACTTTCTTTCTATAACGATGAAAAGATCAAGAGTTCCCCGAACGAAGTCTTTTTCACCGAAAACGTAGGATATACCGACATGGTTTCGCAGGGCCTGCTCCTCGACATCACCGACCTCGTCACGGCCGATGAGAACGGAGTCAGCCTGGAAGACAGGATGACGGACAAACAGAAGGAGGCACTCATTGCCCTGAAAGGCAAGTATTACGCTCTGCCTCATTACGACGGTTACCGCGGTGTCAGCTATGACATCGACCTCTTTGAAGAAAAAGGTCTGTATTTTGCGGACGAAAAGGACAACGGAAATAACGGATTTATCATCTCTTCGTCGGACAAACGTTCTGCGGGGCCTGACGGCAAATACGGTACCAACGACGACGGACTGCCTTCAACCATGGCAGAGTTCTTCCGGCTGTTCGACTATATGCTCAGCAGCAACGTCACGCCTTTCGTCTATACGGGAATGTATCCTGAATACACCTCGTATGTAGTGGAGTGGATCTATTCCAACTATGCGGGCGCGGACGTGGCTTCGCTGGACTACACGTTTGACAGCGGCGACATGGAAGTGGAGATCATCACCGGCTTTGAAGAACTGAAAAACAATATGTTCGGGGCGGAGCCGATCACAGAAAAGGTGAAGATCGCGCCGGAAAACGGATACCTGATGAAACAGCAGACAGGAAAATATTACGGTCTTGCTTTCCTCAACAAGATGGTTTCCGATTCGAGATATTATTACAGCCTCAGCACAAACCAGACCTTCTCGCACCTCGATGCGCAGGAAGCGTTTATCTATTCCAAGCTGGAAAACAAGCCGATCGCCATGCTGATCGACGGATCTTACTGGGTGAATGAAGCGCAGGGCGCTTTCCGGAGAAGTATTGAAGATTACGGCACGAGGGCGGAAAACCGCAACTTCGGCTGGATGCCGCTGCCTACAACGGTCGACGGTGAGGTCTCCTCGGAACAGACGGGAAAGAATGCGGCAAAGGATACGGTCAGATCTTACGCCTATATCAACGGCAATATCGCGGATGACGAAAACAAGGTCAAACTTGCAAAACTCTTCCTCAGCTATTGCTACAAGCTGGAAAATCTGCAGAAATTCACGGAGATCACGGGATGCGCGCGCGGTCTGAACTACGAACTGACGGAAGAAAACAAGAGCCAGATGAGCACCTTTGCCCTGAGCGTGTGGGATATGAGACAGACGACGGAGATGGTCAGACCGATCTCTTCCAGCGAAATTTTCATGAACAATGAAAAAGAATTCTACAACTCGCCTTGGGAATCTGTCGTTTCAAACCAGCCTTACGTCAATCCTGTCACCGCGTTCAGAAATTCTATCAGCGCGATGGATTATTTTAACGGCATGAAGATCTACAAGAGAGATTGGGAAGAAGATTATTCAAGGTGGTTCTGATGGAACGCATAAAGGCTAAAAAGAACGGATTCGGAAAGCGTAACAGAAACAGGCTGATCTTCTATTGCGCTTTCCTGTCCCTGCCTGTCTTGCAATTTTGTATATTTTATATCGGCGTCAACTTCAACTCCCTTCTTCTGGCGTTCAAGAGTTACGAGTACGAAACGGGTGCGTATCAGTGGGTCGGCTTCATGAACTTCAAGGAAGTGTTCCGTGACTTCGGGTCCGTTCTTTACTTGCAGGCTTCTATCCGCAACTCGCTGATGCTGTACGCATTCACGATGCTTACAACATTTCTTGCGCTCTTGTTTTCCTACTATATTTTCAAGCGCGCGCCGCTGAGCCGCCTGTTTCAGACGATGCTCTTTATCCCCAACATCATTTCTGCAATCGTCATGGTCACGATCTTCAAATATTTTGTGGAACGCGCCATTCCGTTTGCGTGGGAAAAGCTGATGGGGGAGACGGTGCAGGGCCTGCTCGGAAACCAGAAAACGACGTTGGGAACGCTGATCTTTTATTGCTGCTGGTCCGGCTTCGGCGTTCAGATGCTGATGTATTCGGGGGCGATGAGCGGGGTTTCGGATTCCGTTATCGAAGCGGCTAAACTGGACGGGATCACGCCGATCAGGGAATTTTTCTATATCATTGTTCCGTTGATCTATCCTACGCTCGTCACCTTTTTGGTCGTGGAAGTGGCCGGCATCTTCACAAACCAGATGAACCTGTACAACTTCTACGGTCTGAAAGCGGAGTACAGCCTGTACACGTTCGGATATTTCCTGTATAAGGAAATTCAGAGCGTCAACATTTCCGGCTATCCGTATCTCGCCGCGATGGGTCTTGTCCTGACTGCGGTGGCCGTTCCGCTTACGCTGATCGTCAGGAAAGTCCTCGAAACAGTGGGGCCGAAAGTGTGAGCAGAGGTGGAAAATGAAAAAGAAAGCTTACGTAAAAGAAACGACGTTCCGGAATATGGGCGTGTTTTTCTGGTTGCTGCTCGTCATACTTGCTCTCTATACCATCTCCATGATCCTGCCGATGGTCTGGGGGATTTTCACCTCCCTGAAAAGTCAGAACGAGTTCCGTACCAACGTCCTGTGGATCCCGCACGGGGCACCCTGGGATTGGCAGTGGGGCAATTTTGTCTATGTCATGAACAATTTCTATGTTCCTATCTCTTCTCAGACACAGGGACTCAGATCGGTAGGCATGGGGGAAATGCTCCTGTACACCATCTTATACGCGGCGGGCGGCGCGTTCATCAATACGCTTGTGCCCTGCGTGGTGGCCTATATTACGGCAAAATTCAAATATAAATTCAGCTCCGTGATCTATACGGTGGTCGTCGTGACGATGGTTCTTCCCGTCGTCGGAAACACGGCCAGTGAATTGCAGCTGGTAAAGGCGCTGGGTATTTTCGATACGATCCCCGGCAACTGGATCCAGAAATTCAACTTTCTGGGAATGTACTATCTCGTATTTTACGCTACGTTCAGGGGAATCCCCAACGACTTTGCGGAAGCCGCCTATGTCGACGGGGCAGGGGAAACGCACGTCATGGTCCGCATCATTTTCCCCTTGGTGGCAAACATATTTGTTACGGTCATGCTGATCAAGTTCATTGGCTTCTGGAACGATTATCAGACGCCTCTGCTGTTCTTGCCTACGCACCCCACCATTGCATACGGTGTGTATTATCTGAGCAATTCCGTTCAGCAGGAGTTCAACAATGTTCCTATGCGTATGACCGGATGTATCCTGATGGTGATCCCCATCCTGGCGCTGTTCCTCATTTTCAAAGAGAAACTGATGGCGAACATTTCCATGGGGGGCGTAAAGGAATGAACATGTATAGGAGGAAAATTTCATGAAGGGAAAATCAGTCCTGGCTCTGGCGATGCTGTGTATGATGTCCTTTGCCGTCCCCGTTATGGCGGCGACCACGCAGGACAGACGGGAAAACAGCGTGCCGGAACTTACGCAGCCCGTGGAAGTGGCTGAGCGCTATATGTTGGGCGACGTACTCAAACTTACCGATTCGCAGATGGTTGTGGACGGTACTTCGTACTCCGCAAAATATATTCTGCATTATCCTTCCGGGCTCGCTTATGCCGGAACGGAAGCAGTGCTCAACGAAACGGGAAAATATTCTTTGGAATACAAGTCCATTGTGGACGGCGTCGTCAAGACGGTCGAAAAAGATTTTATTGTCGTTGACGAACTGTATTCGGTGGTCGGAAAGGTATCCTCGGCGTATTACGGAAAACATCCTAAGTACGCGCAGGATAAGACGGGGATCGTTGCCAGCATCGCAAACGGCGAAAAGCTGGAATATAACCGCACGATCGACCTTACGGGCAAGACGAGCAAAGATTCGATCGTAAAGATTGCCGTCACGCCGGAAACGCCCGGTGTTTCGGATGCGGAGCACATTGTCTTTACGTTTACCGATCTCTATGATCCGGATAATTACGTCACGGTGACAGCGAAAAAAGTGCAGGCGGCGCAGGCTGGTGCGTCCTGGGCGGAAACAGCTTCTTACGTCACCGCCAACGGTGCGGGACAGCTGCCTATCGGGTTGGAAGCTACTTCCTCCGGCGAAACGGTGTGGGAAGGCGGAACATATAAACTGCACCGCAACAACGCATATGGCGCAAGCGTCAAGTTCTCCATTCCCGGAACGCCCAACCATCCTACCATTGCGGAAGCGGACGTCGGCTCGGAGATCCTGAGTGTCTCTTTCGATTACGACCAGCGCCGCGTTTATGTCAACAACACCATCGTCGTTGATCTGGACGATCCTACGTTTTACGGTTCCGTCCGCTGGAACGGATTTACGACGGGCGAATGCACGATGAGCATTTCCGGTGCAAATTACAACGCATCCACCATGAACCTTATCATTACGGAAGTGGACGGGGTCACGGACTTTGAAGAAAACGTCCTGTTGGATACGGAAGCGCCGGAGATCACGCTGGAAACGGAAAACGTCCCCGACGCGGTGGTAGGCAAACCCTTTGCCATCCCCAAAGCGACGGGATACGATAAAGTCGACAAAGAAGTGGCGGTAAGCTGTCTCGTCTACAAATCTTACAATACTCCTTCCCAGTCCCGCCTGCAGGTGAGTGACAACAAGTTTACGCCTTCTGCGGCAGGAGAGTATCTGATCATTTACACGGCGTCTGACAAGTACGGAAATACGACGCAGACGACGTACACGGTCAATGCGGTACAGAAAGAAACGGAACTCACGATCGCACTGGGTGACAAAGGCAGCATGCAGGCGGCCGTCGGCACGGTCGTTACCGTGGCGGACTACGAACTGTCAAATGCTTCCGGCAGCACGAACGTGGAGATCACTGCGGTTTCGGGCGAACACGAATACAAAGTGGAAAATCTGCAATTCCGTCCCATGTATGCGGGCACGTACACCATCGAATACAAGTATTCCGATTACATCGATACTAAGACGGAAACGTATGAGATAGAAGTGACGAAGGACGGTGCACCCGTCATTGAGGCGGAAGCGTCCCTTCCGAAATATCTCATCAAAGGCGCGCTGTACCAGACTCCTTCGCTGAGCGGATTCAATTTTGTGAACGGCGAACCGCAGGAAACGCAGGCCGATCTGTACATTTCCGATGACGGCGGCGCGCGCAGGCAGCACACGGCGGAAAAATTTGTGTCCTATGCGGACGAGTATTGCGAACTTGTCTTTGTCATCGGCGATACGGAAAAGTCGTACCGTATTCCCGTCATCGATGTGGGATACGGCGGAAGGCTGGATATTTCCAAATACTTCCTGGGCGATTTCACGGCGGAGCGCGGCAACAGCTCCATCACCTTTGAAAGCACAAGCGACGACACCTCTCTGGAATTTATCAGACCCGTTCAGGTGTTCGACTTCTATCTGAACTTCAACGTTCCGAAGGAACTCAACGCGTACAGTGCGGTCACGGTCTGGCTCACAGACATTGCAAATCCCGAGATCGGGCTGAAATTTGTGTATGAAAAGGATGCGGAAGGCCGCAGCCGGTTCAGCCTGAACGACGGTACAAAATATCCCGTGACGGCGGATTTCTTCGGCGGACAGGGAAATTTTGAAGCGACGTACGACGCGGCGGAAAAGAAAGTGATGCCTACAAGCTCGATCAGCGTGCAGGTGGAAACGGACTTCAACGGCAATGCGTGGAACGGATTCCCTTCCTCGCAGGCATATCTCAGGATCGAGCTGACGGGCAAGACCGGAACGGGCAAGGCAGGTATCGTGCTGAACAAGCTGAACAACCAGCCGCTGAGCAAGATCCAGTCGGATATCATCTCCCCCGAAGTGACCATGACCTCCTCAAGAGGTTACAAGGATGTCGGCGAAGTCTTTACCATCGTTCCTTCCTTTGCGATGGACGTGCTGGATCCGGACATCACCTTTACAATGTATGTAAAAGATCCGAACGGCGAGTATGTGACGGCAAAGGACGGCACTCTCCTCAATGAAAAGGCAGATCCTACCAAGAGTTATGAGATCGTGCTCGAAAGTTTCGGAAGGTATGAGGTTTACTACTCCGCCGCTGATTCCAACGGAAAAGAGATGATCTATTCGTATATGCTCACCGTGTCGGATATCGTCGCCCCCGAAGTGGAATTGACCGACAAGGTCACGGAAGCCAAGGTAGGCGAAACTGTCCTGATTGCGGAAACGGAGATCACGGATAACCTGTCTAAGGAATTTACCGTTGTGCGGTATCTGGAACTTCCCAACGGAAGTCTGGTGTCTTTGCCCGGCAATTCGTTTATCGCCAACATGGCAGGGGAATACAGCGTCTGGTACTATGTGACCGATGAAGCGGGGAATACGGCGATCACCGGCTACACTGTAACGGTGACTGAATAGGAGGAACCATGAAAAAAACACTTCTCATTTGTTTTTTGGCGCTGTGTATGCTGTTTTCGGCGTGCGGAGGCGGCACTTCCAAAGGTCCCGGCGGCACGACACCGGAAAATACGCTCAATACCGATGTCCACGGGTTTGTGGAAGGCGGGATCCATAATTATGAGATCAAGCCCACGGGCAAGAATATCATCGAAAAGGGCTCCACACAGTATAAAGTGCTTATCCCGGAAAATGCGGACGACACTGTCACGCTGGCGGCCAAGGAACTCGTATCCTTTGTCGCGGAGGCGACGGGCGTCAGCCTGGATACGGCAACGGCAGCCGAAGAGGGCGGAAAATATATTTCTTTGGGACAGACCGCGCTTGCGGAAACATCCGGCGTCGCGGCCGATCCCGCAGTCGTAGGGCATCAGGGATTCATCATCCGCACCGTAAACGACAACGTCTTTATTCAGGGGGCGGAATCCCTCGGAACGCTGTACGGCGTGTACAGCTATCTGGAAAAGGAACTCTCCTTTGATTGGTTCACTACTTCCACATACAGCCTCGATGAAACGGACACCCTTCCGCTGAACGAGTACAACGCGACGGATGTGCCGGATATGGGGTACAGGCTTTCGGGCTACGGCTACATTTCCCGCAACAAAGAGAACATGAACCGTATGCGTTATAATGACGGTAACGATTTCATCATTCCCGTGGGCGGAAATTTGTGGCACAACTCGTTCAATTATTTCCCGAAGGCAGATTATCAGGAAAAGCATCCTGACATCTATGCGGACGACGGAACGCAGCTGTGCTATACGGCGCACGGGGACGAGGAAGAGTTGCAATGGATGGTGGATACGGCGACAAACGTCATGATAGAAAGTTTCAAGGCGAATCCCGACAAAAACCTGATCACTCTTTCTATCGAAGATACGATGACCTCCTGCACCTGCGAAACCTGTACGCAATACAAGGAAAAATACAATGCGGATTCGGCAGCCATCATCATATTCCTCAACCGTATCTCCAAGGAAGTAGGGGCATGGATGGAAACGGCAGAAGGCAAACCTTATGCCCGCGATTATCGCATTCTGTTCTTTGCTTACCACCAGACCAACGCGGCTCCCGTCAATTACGATGCCGCAACGGATACATTCACGACCGTTGACGACAAAGTCGTTTTGGATAGCCACATTGCCCCTTATTTTGCAGAAACCAACGGCGACTATACGCAGAATTACTACGATGAGGGGACGGCAAATACGGAGATCGCCTACAATATGCGCGGCTGGAGCGCTATTTCCAACGAACTGTATTTCTGGAGCTACGATACAAACTTTACAAACTATCTCATCCCGTACAACAGTTTCGGCGCCGTGCAGGATATCTACAAGTTTGCATTTGAACTCGGAACAGACTTCATCTTTACGCAGGGACAGTGGAGCCAGACCAACGCAACGACCGGTTTCGGCACCCTGAAGGGATACCTCGTCAGCAAGCTCGGCTGGGACGTCAACGTGGACGTGGAAGCGCTTACCCAAAAATTCTTTGACGGAACGTACGGGGATGCTTCTCCCTATGTCTACAACGTGTATAAGGAATACAGAGTCCTTGCCGCTTATCAGACGGATGAGATGGGGTACAAGGGATCCCGTTCCATCTTCATGAATGCCCTGCAGGAAAAGTTCTGGCCCAAAAATCTCCTTGCCCGCTGGATCGATCAGCTGTATCAGGGAATCGACAGCCTTGAACCCCTCAAAACTACCGACGTCAGCCTTTACGATAAGCTCGTGAACAATGTAGAAGTGGAACTCGTTTCCTTCCTGTACCTGTATGTCGAGCTTTACGGAAACGTGACCGATCTGGAAACCGTCAACCTGTATAAGACGGAGTGCAAGCGCATCATCGAAGAGATCGGCCTCACGCTCTATGCCGAAAGAAACGCACCTGTTTCCACGATCTTCACCTCTTGGGGCCTGAACGACTAAAAGCGTTTGTCTGAGTGAAAAACTCGGTCAATAAATAAAAATAATTTAGGAGGAAAGGATGAAAAAAGCTGGTTTTTACGTATTGGGTATTCTTCTTACCGTGTGCATGCTGTTTTCTGCAGTGGCATGTGACATAGAAGAAGAAGAAACTGGTAAAAACACTTATGCCGTTACTCTGAGCGCGACGGAACTGACGCTCGACCGTTATCAAACGGGCGAGCTCACCGCCAGCGTGACGGAAAACGGCGAACCGAAAGACGTTGCTGTTACATGGGCGTCGGACAACACGGGTGTTGTCACCGTCGACGGGGGTAAACTTACGCCTGTCGCGGAAGGAACCGCTTCCGTAACTGCGTCTTATGAAGGAGCATCCGCCGCTTGTGAGGTCACCGTTTCGGATACCGGTATGCGCCCTGTTCTGGAGCTTTCCGAAAGTTCTCTGGAACTTGTCATCGGCGGGGACAGCATCACCGTCGACGCAGAGGTCGTGTATCTCCGTGAAACGATGACGGATGCGGAAATCACTTACACCGTCAAGGATACCAACATCGCGGAAGTGGATGCAGACGGCAAAGTGACTGCGAAAGCGTACGGCGAAACCACTCTTACGGTTGCGGCTTCCTGGCGCAATGTGGAGTCGGAATTCCTGACAAAGAGCATCCCTGTTTATGTGCGTGAAGACGTCGTGTTCGATGTTACTGCCCCCGTTGCGGAAATTTATACTTACGCAGGTACCATCGATCAGCAGGAATTCTCCAACACCGTGACAATGTCCTGCACGGCGACATCCGGCGGCAATGAAATTGCACAGGAAGATATTTCCTGGAAGAGCTCGGATACGGAGATCGCTACTGTCGATGCAAACGGTCTGGTCACGGCAAAAGCCGTTGGCGAAGTTGAAATCACCGCTTGCTATATTACTCCCAACCAGGAATATGTTTCTGCACCTTTCAAAATCACCGTTCTGTTCCCTGTCGTGGACAAGACGCAGGAAGTGAGCATTGACATAGACAGCAGCCTTGCTTCCGCATCGTTGGATGCTTCCGCCATTTTCGGCAAAGATACAACCATCGAAAAGGTTACCGATTCCGCGGATGAAACCGTCAATCTGTACGAAAACGGCGGCTTTGTAATGGATAAACTTACCGTCGGCGAACGCGTGATGACGGTGCAGAATCCCGATTACGGTTACAAGATCACTGTTGTCGTCGCTACCAAGATCCTCCGCACGGAAGAAGATCTGAAAAATATGCAGACGCTGGGCGGCGTGCAGGAGATCAAACAGACTGTCGCCGGAATAGAGCTGACTTTCTATCCTTACAGCGGCTACTTTATCCTCGGCAATGATATTCGTGCAACCGTTTCCGTGGATAAGGAGCACACGTACGGTGCAAAGACCAACGGGCACAACGGTTACAGGTCCACCAACGTCGACAACATGGGCTTTACGGGTACGTTTGACGGCCGCGGCCATACGATCTCCGGCTTCATGCTCAAAAACGGCGGCTTGTTCGGCGACCTCTCCAACGGAGCTGTCATTAAGAATGTTGCCTTTACCGATATTCAGCTGAACGGATCTCAGGCGACGGCGGTTGCGCATTCCATCAGAAAATCAAAGCTGATCAACGTGTTCCTGGAAGTCAGCAACGAGCAGACCAACGACGGTTATGGCAATGCAGTCATTGCAAGGTATGAGGACAGCGCAACGCTTACCAACGTTGTCATCGTAGCGGCTCTCCAAACCAAATTCGGTCAGCCCGGCAACCTGATAGGGCTCCTTTTGACTGATGTGAATTACAACAATCTTTATGTATTCCATAAAGACGGCACGAACAGCGCACTTGCTTATGAAAATCTCAGGAATTTGGAGATCGAGTCCGTTCCTCTGTCTAAAGCAGGCGACGTCACGTTCGGAGAATTTGACGACAATTTCTTTACGGAAGGCGGGATCCCCGTCATGAAGACGGTGCCCGTTGTCTCTGTGACCGAGCTGGAAGTGCTTGCTGGTTCCACCACGGATCTCACGCAGTACCTGTGCACAAATTACTATACGATCGATGATTCCACTTTGCCCGAAGGCGCAACTATCGAAGGCGGTGTTCTCAAGATTGCCGGAACGGTATCTACCAGCGCATTCACCTTCAAAGTCATTTCTTCGCTCAACTCTTCTCTGTATAAGGAAATCACGGTCGACGTGACGGCAATGCCCAGCGAACCCGTTGTCATTTCCGATCATTTTGAAGTAGACCTTTCCGAACAGGGCGCGCTGTTGCTTACCCTTCCCGAAATGTCCGGGTATGAAACGGGCAACACCGTGATGGTCGGCGATCAGGATCTTTCGGAAGAAGCATCCCTTGCGGACGGCAAGATCTCCATTCCTTACGATGCTCTTACCGCGGGCAAGTATGAAGTTGTCGTTACCACTTCCACAAGGCTGATCACGTATCAGAATGTTGAAGTCATCACCAAGATCCTCCGCACGGAAGAAGATCTGAAAAATATGCAGACGCTGGGCGGTGTGCAGGAAGTCAAGCAGACTGTCAACGAAACGGAGATGACGTTCTATCCTTACAGCGGATACTTCGTTCTCGGCAACGATATTCGTGCAACAGTTTCCGTAGACATAGAACATGCTTACGGCGCATTGACAAATGCACACAACGGTTACAGAGCTGCCAACGTCGACGGAATGGGCTTCACTGGCGTGTTTGACGGCCGTGGCTATACGATTTCCGGATTCATGTTTAAAAACGGCGGACTGTTCGGCGATTTGTCGAACGGCGCAGTCATCAAAAACGTCGGTTTCTCCGATATAAAGCTGCACAGCGGCCAGGCGGCAACCGTTGCACATTCCGTCAGGAAAGCAACCCTCTCGAATGTGTTTGTAGAGGCAAGCAACGATATGTCCAAGGACGGCTATGCGACGTCTGCTGTTGCAAGGTATGCGGACGGCGTTACTCTGAACAATGTCATAGTAGTGGCTTCCATCAGAACGAACTATGGTCAACCTGCCAATTTGATCGGAAATATCTTGTCTGATGTTACTTACAGCAACTTATATGTGTTTCATAAAGACGGGATGAATACAGCTCTTGTTTTCGGAGACCTGAGGAATCTGAAAATTGAATCTGTCCCTTTGTCCGAAGCAGGGGATGTCGAGTTTGGTGCGTTCAACGATTACTTTACGACGGAAGGCGGAATCCCCGTCATGAAGACGGTTCCCGTTGCCGCTTCCGAAGTCACGATGACGGCAGGCGGCACATACGATGTTGCAAATTGCGTACAGACCGGTTATTACACGGTAGATGCTTCCTCCTTGCCCGCAGGCGTAACCTATGAAAACGGAGTGTTCACTCTTACCGCAGAGGCAACGGGAGAATTTACCTTTACCGTAACTTCCACTCTCAACACCTCTCTTACACAGACGGTCAAAGTTACCATCGCGTAACGAAATCTGATACGGGCAGGCTCGTCCTGCCCGTATTTTTTGCAAAAGAAAGAATAGGTGCGGCTATGTCGTACAAATCAAGCGGCGCCCCGTCGGGGCGCCGCTTTTGTAATTTCCAGCTTTTTGAAAAATTTTCTTAATTAAACAGTGCGACCGAACAGGTGCCGCCTTTATATGAAAAAAAGCCCCGGCCAGGGCAAAAATGGGGAAAAAGTACAAATCAAAGGGGCAAAATGTGCTTACAGAATAGACTTTTTCAGCAAACGGTGGTAAAATAGTGTTATCCGAACGCTTTGGCGGAAAATGCAGGAATGAGGCGTTTTTTGCAAGGTCATGTGTGGAGGGGGGATGAACAAGGGGAAAGTATCTCTCTTGTTTTCATGTGAAAGTGCGGATACAAGCAGAAAGGAGGGAAAAAATCATGCCGATTTTGCTCGATCATCAGCTGCGGGAACAAATTGCGCGCCATACAGCCATGTTTCCCGTTACATATTTTTGCAATGAACTGGCTTCTCTCCCGCATTGGGAGGGGCCTCTGCATTGGCATACAGATTTTGAGATCGCCACCGCGCTGAACAATGCCATAGAATTTCAGGTCGGGCGGCAGCATATTCTGCTCAACGCGGGAGAGAGTATATTCATTAACGGAAATATGCTGCACGGAATCAAGCAATCTTCGGGTACTCTTCCGGATCCGCTACCGAACATCGTCTTTTCGGGGACAGCCGTCGCGCCCGAAACGGGGGAGATCTACCGAAAATATATTCAGCCCATCGCCCGATGCGACGCATTGCCTTTCGTTCTGTTCCGTGAGAAAAACGGCTGGGAAAACGAGGTAAATGCCTCGATCCAAGACATTTACCGCCTGATACGCGAACAGAGACCATGCGTTGAAATGGGTGTTCAGCGCAGCCTCAGCAGGATCTTTGAGCTCTTGTTTTTGCACTTGAACGATTTGCCCAAATCAGAAAATACGCGCATTCAGATCACTGCGCAGATCCGCATCCAAAAGATGCTCTCCTTTATTCGGGAAAAGTATGCAGAGCCTGTCACGCTTGAAGACATTGCAAAAGCGGCAGACATCAGCCGCAGTGAAGCGGGGCGCTGTTTTGACACCTATATGGAATGTTCTCCCGTGGAGGCGCTGATCCGCCACAGGCTGCAGGCCGCGCTCAGGCTGATGAAGGATACAACGCTGACCCTTCAGGAGATCGGCTGTTCCTGCGGTTTTCATTCCGTATCTTATTTTATCCGCCAATTTCGCAAAGCGTACGGGTGTACTCCCGGGGAATACCGAATGATGGGTAAATAGTGCATATATTCGGGAGTATAGTATTTCTATTTTTCTTGTGTTTGCTCTCTCATGGTGATATAATGCAATCATACGGTATGATTGCGGCCGCATGAAGGGAGCAGTTATGACAAAGCAGAAAAACTATAAAAGAACTCTCATCGCCTGTTATCTCGGGTTTGTCACCCAGGCTATCTCGGCAAACTTTGCCCCGCTATTGTTTGTGACGTTTACAAAAACGTATGAGATCGGTTTTGAAAAGATCGCGCTCATCCCGCTGGTGTTCTATCTGACGCAGCTGCTGATCGACCTTGCGGCGACAAAATTTGCAGATAAAATAGGGTACCGTGCCTGTGTCATTTCGTCACAGGTGCTCTCCGCGGCAGGCCTTGTGCTCATGGCGATCCTACCCGAACTGCTTCCCGTTCCATTTGTAGGGATCCTGATATCCGTGGTATTGTACGCCATGGGGAGCGGCCTGGTCGAAGTGCTGGTCAGCCCCATCGTCGAAGCCTGTCCCTTTGAAAACAAGGACGGCATGATGAGCTTGCTGCACTCTTTTTACTGTTGGGGCGCGGTGGGCGTCATTTTGGGTTCGACCCTCTTTTTTGCGCTATTCGGCGTGGAAAACTGGAAGATCCTTACGGTTATCTGGGCGCTTATACCGCTCATCAACGCTTTCAATTTTATTTCCTGTCCCATCGAGCGGCTCATCGAGGACGGAGAGGGGATGCACACCCGTCAGCTGCTCCGCCTGCCTCTGTTTTGGCTGCTGATTCTGCTGATGGTCTGTGCGGGTGCGTCCGAAGCTTCCATGGCTCAGTGGGCGTCTGCGTTCACGGAGTCGGCCATGGGCGTTTCCAAAACCGTCGGCGATCTGGCAGGACCATGCCTGTTTGCGGTGTTTATGGGAATTTCCAGAATCCTGTACGGCAAACTGAGCGAAAAATTGGATCTGACCAAAACAATGCTGGCGTGCGGCATTTTGTGCGTGATCTGTTATCTCATGGCTTCTTTGTCCGCAATTCCCGTCATCGGGTTGGCAGGCTGCGCCCTTTGCGGCGTTTCAGTGGGCATCATGTGGCCGGGAACTATCAGCATTTCCTCGCAGAAGTGTCCGAAGGGCGGCACGGCCATGTTCGCCTTTTTGGCGCTGGCAGGGGATTTGGGCGCTACCGTAAGTCCTACCATGGTGGGCGCAATTTCCAACGTGTTTGACGGAAGCCTCAAAACGGGGCTGCTCGTTGCTACTGCTTTCCCGATGATGCTCATTCTCGGGCTGATCATCCTGCGTTGGAAATTCAACAAAACGCCGAAATCAATGCAGGAACTCCGCGAAATGGGCCCCAAAGATTAAAAATTGTGTCAGACTTGCAAAGAGGAGCAAACCGCCTTTTTGCTTCCTGCTGGTCGCCGTTCCCTTTTATTTGTAAGGGGACGGTTTTATTTTTCCTCGTCGGGCTGCTGTCCGTCATGTGCAAGCCAGCGCAGGAAAGGGAAAACGCGGAAAAGGATGGGAAACGGCGGAAGATTCACGACGGGAAAGAGTATCCGGAAAAGGGATAAAAGCGTATACAATCGCAAAGAATTCGGACATTGGGAAGCGGATACGGTAGTATCGGGACAAGGGAAAAGCAAAGCATGTTTTGCTACGCTTGCGGAGAGAAAAACAAGATACTATATAGCGATAAAGATCCCGGACAGAAAGGGAGAAACAATGGCGAAAGCGGTTATAGACGCGCTTTCTAAGTTTCCGAAAGAAGCGGTAAAGACGATCACATGCGACAGGGGGAGCGAGTTTGCATGTTGGAGGGAGATAGAGAAAGCACTAAGCTGCGATATGTACTTTGCAGATCCGTACTGTGCATGGCAGAAAGGAACGGTGAATTATAGCCCTGCCACATTAAAAAAGAACCTGGCGTTGATCAACGCCAGGCCTAAAAAGGTTTTACATTTCCAAACACCACAAGATCTGTTTGAACAAAATCTTATCAAGTGTTGCACTTAGTTTGACAATTCATCACGGAATGCTTCTTTTGCCGCTTATTCAGTTCGGAATTTTCTATATCGGGGTTAATATCAACTCGATATTGATGACTTTCCAGCGCTATGTCGACGGCGAATATCAATGGGCGGGTTTTTATAACTTCGAATTTGTCTGGAAGGACTTCATAAGTCAGGATATTTTCGGCAGCGTAGTCAAAAACTCCGTGTTGTCGTTTGTCATAGTGCAGCTTATGTCGCCGCTCATTTTGTTTGCGACATACTTTATTTACAGAAAATTCGTCGGGTACAGATTTTTCAAAATAATGCTGTTTTTGCCCACGATAATTTCGATAGTAATAACGGTTACGATTTACAAAAAGGTTTGCGAGGTGGCTATCCCGGCTATCTGGTCGAATCTTTTCCACAAGAGCATACGAGGGCTTTTAAGTAACCCCGATACCCGATACGGGGCGGTTATGTTTTTCTATCTGTGGCTGAGTTTCGGAAGCTTAATGCTTATGTATCTCGGGGCGATGAACGGAATTTCCGATTCCATATCCGAAGCCGCGAGACTTGACGGCGCGAGCAACATTCAGGAGTTTATATACATCGTTTTCCCGATGATATATCCCACGTTCTCCACGCTTTTTTACACGTCCGTGGCAACGATATTCACAAACCAGATCAACTTGTATTCGTTGTGGGGAAATTCCGCGCCGCCCGCCATTATGACGTTCGGTTACTACTTGTACAGAGAAGTTTCTATGGCCGAAGAAGCTCGTTATCCGGGATTAGCTACGCTCGGCGTTATGATGACGCTCGTAGCCGCGCCGCTCACGTTCTTCTTCAAATGGTTACTCCAAAAACTCGGACCGAAGGTGAACTGATGGAAAAACGAAAAAATAAATCGGGCGTTTCGCCCTTTGCCGTAATAGTATTCGTGTTGCTTATTCTTTACACGGCGTCGTTTCTGCTTCCCGTTTTATGGGGCGTAAACCTTTCGCTTAAAACGAACAACAACGCGGAACTTCACCCGTTCGGGATAAATTTCCCGTTGCGTTTCGCAAATTACGCTACGGTATTCAAGGAATTCGCGGTTTCGGTTTACACCGATACAGGCTCGCACACCTATTATATGGAGCATATGCTCTGGTTCACGCTCGTTTACGCGGTTGCGTGTTCGTTCGTGAACATAGCGGTAACCTGCCTCGTCGCGTATATCACCGCGCGTTTCGATTTCAAAATCTGCAGTATTATCGACGGTGTGGTAATCGTCGCGATGATTTTGCCGATAGTAGGATCTATGCCGAGCGAACTGCGCATAATGCGCGCCCTCGGGATGTACGATTCCCTTTTGGGAATGATGATAATGAAAGCAAACTTCGTCGGCGGAACGACGTTCCTTATATTCAACGTCGCGTTCAAAGGTTTCCCGAAAGATTTCGAGGAAGCCGCCTGGATTGACGGCGCGAGCAACTTTACCGTTATGATGACGATAATGATGCCTATGATAAAAGCGACGTTCTCCACAATGTGGCTGCTTTCGTTCATAAGTTTCTGGAACGATTATCAGACTCCGCTTCTGTATTTCCCGTCCAAGCCCACGCTTTCTTACGGCTTGTACAGATTTACGACCGACACGTCGGGCGTAGCCGGCACAAGCACGCCGCTCGCGCTTGCAACCTGTTTCCTTTTAATGACCCCCATTCTTATTGTGTTCTTATTCACTTCGGAGAAACTCATAGGAAACGTGTCCGTAGGCGGACTTAAAGAGTGATATCCCGTAAAACAGGAAATCAGGCAGTTAAAAATTATTCCGTCCGTTTCTTTCCCTCGATAAAACGGAAAGGGCGGCGGATAAACTTCGATAAAATATCGACAAGGAGATATCTTATATGAAAAAGATAACGATGAGAATTTTGGCTTTGCTCATCGCGGTGATAACCGTGTTCGGACTTGCTTCGTGCGGAACGACCCCTTCGGGAGACGGTGGCGGCGACAAAGAAAACACGAATTTGCAGAGGTATTTCGCGCCCGTCGTTAAAGTTTCCAAAACGGGACTTGCGACCTGGACCGATCTCGAAGGCGCGGAAAAGTTCGTTTATGTGATAAACGACGGCAAAGAAACGGAAACCACGGAAAAATCCGTTCAGCTTCAGCTTTACGACGAAATCGTCGTTAAATGTCTCGGCAACGGAACGACCCGCAGAGACAGCCGCTGGTCTGAAAGCGCGCAGTACGTTCCCGCTCACAGCTTTGTTTTGGAAGGCAGCGGAAATGAGAGTACAACGTTCAACGTTTATAAACCCGACGGCAGCATCGTTCTCGACACGATCGGCGGAACTAAGCGGAACGGCGATATAATAAACGTCGGAGAAGAATATATATTCGAACTCGACATAACGGTAGGACCTTACCACAACGCGCTTTTAATAGCGGGCGTTGAGGACGCGGTTATTTCCGACCTTACCTGGTCGGACAGAATGTATTCCGAAAGAGACGGCGAAACCGCCGATACTTCGGATAAGTTCTACGAAGTTCTTTACGAAACCACTTACGACCTTTACCCGAATTATGCTTCGCTTCACAGAAGCACCTGGTCTTATACGGGAGCTTATTTCCCGGACGATAACAACGTGGGAATGTCTACCTACGGCTGGTATATGAAAGACACTCCCGCGGCTTCTGAGGGCGGCGTTTACGATACGAGTGCGGACGGATTCTGGACGATCGAACCCAACTGGTGTTCCACGTTCTACGGCGCGCATTTCTTAAGCACCAAGAAACAGACCAAAGAAAGAATGGAATCGGGCTATAAATACGTTCGTTTCAAAATCAAATACAATTCCGCTCATATCCACGGCGCGCCTTGCGTAGACGGCGTCGAGGAATACGGAAAAACGCTCGGAAGGGACGAGTTCAATTTCTTCGCTCTCGTTCATCAACATGAAAACTATCTGTTCTTCAACAGCAACGACGTTACCGAGCGTACTCTCGCAAGCGGCTCGTTTGCGACCGACGATAACGGCAAAGCCGCTTCCGACGTCACGTTGTACGACGCGGAAACGGGCGAAAAGGTCTTCGCGGACGGCTCTCACGGCAACGCGATTTCCCCGAACAAGAAATATATCCTCGAAATAAACGCCGAAGGCGATCTTAACGGAAGCGTTGCTTTGACGGGTATTGAGGACGCCCTTATTTCGGACGTGACCTGGTCGGATAAGATTTACGCCGAGAAAAACGGCGAAAGCGCGGTTAAGGACACTCTCAGAGTCCTCGAAATGGACGTAGAAAGCCACCACCTCGCCTCACAAAGGCCGCTTTTCCACAGATTGTGGAAGACCTCGGACGGTTACACCGGCAACTATAAAGGAAACTGCGTCATAAACAGCGACGGAGCTATCGACACCGCGGTTGCGGCTAACAGATCCTCGGTAAACAACCGTTGTCTCGAATTTGCGAGAAAGATCTGGCTTGCCAGCGCGATGACGAGCAAAGAGGCGGGCAAAAAGTATTTCAGACTTACTATCGAATGGCGCAGCTTCGATACGATTCAGGTAGGACACGTTGTCGAAGATAAGAACGACGAAAATTACGGCAGACTTGCCGCATTCGATTTCAACGCGTTCGTTTACAGCCCCGCGGGCGGAAGATACCTTTATCTTGCGGCTTAAAAAGGCTTGAAAGCCTTTCGACTTTGCTAAATCGACAGGATAGGACAAAACCATATAGATTTTTATAAGCCCGAGAGGCGCTTTGAAATTTGTTACGACCATATGGAGGAGGTTAATCCCGACTTCATAATCGTGATCGTCGCGGACTATCCGAATAACGACGGCTATCTTCCCGTAATCGGCGGAACGGTTATTCCGTTGTCTGTCGAAACGGCTAAACTCGGTCAACCTTATATCTACCTTTACAAAGACGCCGGCGGTGATTATTTCGCGAAATATAACGATAAAGGGTATAACAACAAATATCGGCTATCGTAACCAAGGATAAAACCGATACAGGCGGGGAAATATAAATTCCGCCTGCGGTGAAAAATATATGGAGGAAAATATGAAAAAAAGCATCAAAAACTTTGGTTTGATCATAGCGATCGTTCTGACGTTTTGCTTTGCGCTCACCGCGTGCGGCGGCCCGACGGGCGATCCGAGTACGGGAAACGTATCGATTACTTTCTCGTGCGGAGAAAGTCTCACTATGAACGAATGGGAAACCGTGCGAATTACGGCTTCGTCCACGGACAAAGCGTCGGTAACGCTCACTGCCGAGGACACGTCCGTTCTTTATCTTCGCGGAAGCAGCGTAACCGCTTTAAAAGCGGGCACGACAACTATTACCGCAAAGACGAAAACGGGCAGCGCGACTGCGAAGCTTAACGTTACGGTAAACGAAAAAGCTGAAAATCGTCCCGTTCTTTCCGTTATCGGTAACGGCGATATCGCTCTCGGCGAAACTTCGAAATTCAGCGCGAGCCTTTCGGGCGTGGACGCGGGAGATTACGTAGTTCAGTTCTCCGTCGACAACCCGACTGTCGCAAGCGTAGACGAGGAAGGAAATGTCACCGCGCTCGCTTCGGGTAAAACCAAGCTCACCGCAAGCACGACTTATCGTTCGGTACAGTTCAAAGCCGAAAAAGACATAATCGTCGAAAAAGAAATCAAAGTCATTTTCGCCGAAGGCGCGGCAGAAGCAAAACTTGCCGTTTCCGCCGTTAAAGAAGGCCTCGAAGGCGAATATGCCGTAGAAATCAACGGCAAGACTTACAGCGTAGACGAAGAAGGCAAGATCACTCTTCCAAGTGCGGACTTCGACGTTGAGGGACAGAAGCTTTTCGAAGGTAAAATTACTCAGGGCGAAAACGTTTACACGTTCAGAATTGAGGTATTCTTTATGGAAGAGCCCGCTATCTATCAGGACGGCGAAGCGATTACTCCCAACGAAGACGGAGAATACGTTGTAGATAAAACCAAACCCGCCGACGAAAACGGACTTCGTTGGATAACTTTCGACGACGCAGAGACAATGCTCGATATGGGCTATGAGCTTTTGAAGATCAAAGTTAAATTCAATGCGTTCTGCTCGTTGTCGGCTGGGATTGTAGATTCCTCGGTAGGCGCTTATCATTACAGCTTCGGTTATAAATATACGGAATATACCGATGATCCCGCCGCGGGCGACCTCGTATGGCTTTTCTGGGATAACGACTATCAGGGCCAGGCGTACGGCGGCGCTATGAAACCCGCTCACCATGCGCCTTACGGCTACGGCTATTGGAAGATTTTCGACGCAAGCGGCAATCTTATTCTCGACTATTATCAGAAACAGGTTGAAGACGCCGCGGGTATTCACGGCAACTGGTCGGATTATATCGAGCCTCTTCAAACGAACACCGAGTACGTTTTCCTTTTCGATATAAGCAAAACTCACGACATTTCTTTCAGCGGATTCGACGACGCCGTTATCACGGGTTTCGAATGGGCTAAGAAAGAGGAAACCGTAGTTTCGTTTGAAAAGGAATCGATTTCCGTCGACGAATGGATTGAAACTGAAGTCAATGCTACCACCAACGACGGTTCCGCCGTCGAATATACGGTAAGCGATCCCGAAGTGCTTTACGTTTCGGGCAACAAAATCGTCGGCTTGAAGGCAGGAAGCGCAAAGGTTATCGCTACGGCTAACGGCAAAAAAGCAGAGCTTAACGTTACCGTAAACGAACAAGCCGCAAATCGTCCTGCAGTCGAATTTGAGGGATTGGAAATCAAAGAGCTTGGTTCGGGCAATCTCGGAGCGACCCTTAAAGTCGGCGATAATACGGTTGCGGCAGACAAATACACTCTCGAATATACTGCGGCGGAAAACGACGTAATCTCGATTGTCGGCAGCGTTGTCACGGGGCTTAAGGCCGGTGAAGCCGACGTTACCGCAAAAATCACTTACTGCGGAAAAGAATTTACTAAAACCGTTAAAGTAACGGTTAAAAAAGCCGAGGAGCCCGTCGATCCCTCGATCGGCAAGCTTTATCAGGGCGGCGAAGAGCTTACTCCCGACGAAAACGGATATTACGTTATGGATACGAGCAAGGAGGGCAACACTCTTACATTCGATCCTTATGCAACGAAGAGCGCGCTCGGATATAAGAAAATCCGTTTCACCGTTAAATTCAGCGAAATAACAAACAATAACATCACGCTTTCCGGAGCGGGCGATTTCTCGTTCGGTTATACCTACGGAAGCGTTTCGGTCGGTTGGTACAACTGCTATGTAAACGGCGACGGCAAAGAAGAAGGCGCATACGTCGGCGCGTTCGCAAGCCTTCCCGACGGATCTCCCAACGGAAAAGCATATCTCAGAGTTTATAACGCAAAAGGCGAAAAGATTTTCGAGCATTACGATGCAGAGGGCTGGTCGTCTTCGAACTACGGATATATTCCCAAGCTTGAAGCGAACACCGAATATACTTTTGAAATCGATACCGAAATGACGGGCGACATCACCCTTCTCGGATTTAACAAGGCTACGTTCACCGCTATTAAGTGGGTAAACTAACCTTCAACAAAGAAAACGTTGAAGCGGACGAATGGACGGAATTCGATTTCTCGGCAACTACCAACGATTTATCGACCCTTACTTTCACTTCCGATAACGAAGAAATCCTTGTCGTTAAAGGAAACAAAGCTATGGGTGAAAGCTTCACTTTGGCAGGCTTTGAAACCGCGACAATCAAAAATATTACATGGGCAGAGGCTCTTCTCGGTTAAAATCGGTTAAAAGAAGAAACATCAGCCCACAATACTTAAATTTTGCCTTTCCCGAAAGATTTCGGGAAAGGCAAAATTATCACCGTTTTGAGAGTAAAAATGATTACATTTGCAGTTTTAGGATTAGGTAACAGAGGCTCGGTTTATTCAAACAACATAGTAAAACACGACAACGCGAAGATAGTTTCCGTTTGCGATATTTCCCCCGCGAGCCTTAAGCAGGCAAAGGAACTTTACGGCGTTAAGGACGAAGAGCTTTTTTCAAGCGAGGAAAAGTTTTTCGAGAAAAAGCGCGCGGACGTTTTAATCGTAGCCACGCTCGACGGACTTCATTGCAGACAGACCGTAAAAGCTTTGTCGCTCGGTTACGACGTGCTTCTGGAAAAGCCCGTTGCTCCCACAATGAAAGAGTGCGACGAAATTTACGCTGCCGCTAAAAAGTTTGGACATGACGTGGTGGTCTGCCACAATCTCCGTTACACTCCGTTTTACCAGAAGTTGAAAACCCTTATCGCCGACGGCGTTATAGGCGAAGTATTAAGCGTGGAGCAGGCGGAAAACGTTGCTTACAGCCATTATATGTGCAGTTTTATCCGCGGCAAATGGCATAGCTCAAAGGAAACAAGCCCGATAATTTTGCAGAAATGTTGTCACGACCTCGATATAATTTCCTGGTTCGTCGGCAAAAAAGACGAAAGGGAAGAATCGTTCGGAACACTCGAGTTTTACACGAAAGAGCATAAACCCGAGGGAACGCCCGAAAGGTGTTTGGATTGCAAATTGAAAGACTGCCGTTACAACGCTTACGAATTTTCGGTTAAAGCCCCGGGAACGCTTTGCGTGCCTTACGGTTTCGAGTTCACACCCGAAAATATAGCGAACTTTTTGCGCCCCGAGGATAATCTTTACGGGCAGTGCGTGTTTGCTTGCCCCAACGACGTTTGCGACCGTCAGACGGTCAGCGTTTTTTTCGACGGCGGCGTTACCGCAAACCTTCTGATGCATGGCTTTTCGCTTTACGAAACTTACCGCATAACAAGGGGTTTCGGTAGTAAAGGAAAGCTCAGCGGCAGGCTCGAGGACGGCACGATAAGGCTTTCGCTTTTCGACGGTACCGATAAAATCATAGACGTGAACGAGGAAATCGAGGATAAGGAAAGCCACAGCGGCGGAGACAGCAAGCTTGTCGCAGATTATATTTCTTATCTCGAAACGGGTAAACGCCCGCTCGGCATAAGCGAGCTTGCGGACTCTATTCAAAGTCACCGCTTAGCTTTCGGCGCGGAAGAAAAGCGACTCGAACACCCGTTGCCGAAGATTTCCGAGGCTATGGCGTGCGAAAAGTCGGTTAAAAATAAAAGCTCGGGCGGAATTTATTCTGCGGTTTCGGAATTTATCGGAAAGAACGCCGGGAATGCCGTTAAAACGATTTCGATGACGGTTAATTGTCGCAAGGAAGATTTAAAGGAAAAACTTGAAAGCGATATGGCGTTCATCTCGTCGCTTATCGGGTCGAAGGTTTACAAATGCGATAAAATAACTTCCGAAAAAGGCTATCCGCACGGTTTTATCGTAACTTATTTTGAAAATGGGGCGATTGCGCGTTATTCGTTCACCTGTTCGCCGCTTAAAAACAGAACGGAAATTTCCGTGTTCGCGCCGTCCGCAAACGTTTACGCAGACAGCGAAAAAGGCGAGGTTATCACGAAAACGACCGACCTTTTCGGCAGTGACGAAAAAACAGAGGCAAAGGGTAAATCCGTTTTTGGGGGAACGATTAGCGATTATTTGAAAAAAAACGAGATTTCTGATATAATCTGAACATCGGAAATCGCGTTTAACATAAGATAATTGTAATTATGCGGCGGCGCGACGCGCCGCCGCATATAATTTGTTAAAAATAAGATTATGTTTGAAAAATCAAAATGGATATGGG
>ERZ1090879.159-NODE-159-length-46168-cov-32.630278_pt1 | contig 46168 bp, 39 predicted proteins | sample MGYA00478472_ERZ1090879 | MGnify/ENA primary metagenome ERZ1090879 (study PRJEB33644, sample SAMEA5815723) | chicken gut metagenome | biome: Chicken; feature: Gastrointestinal Tract; material: Caecum | place: Ireland | collected 2019-01-01 | study: A study of the... | reverse complement strand
AATCGTGTGACGGGGGTGACTCGTCCGGAGGTTCGAATCCTCTTCTCTGCGCCACAAAAAGAGAGTTGACTTTCGTCAGCTCTCTTTTTGTTTGCCCGACCATTGAGAGAGATTTGAGGGTGGAGGCGCGAACGAGAGTGAGCGGTTTGCGCGCGAATTGCAGGATAACAAATCGGTTCGGCGCAAACTAAACAGCCCGGTGGGCTGTTTACCGGGGCGCGCCTCGTCGCTGCAAGGCAAGGTTTGCGGCAGTACCGGAAGTGTCCCGCCCTGCACGCCTTTCCTGCCTGCACCTCCTCTTCCCAAAAGTTCTCCGACACTTTTGGGGAGCCCATATAATTATCCGATACTACCCCAATACACCGCTGTGATATGAGGGAGCAGAAGGCGGCCGTCGGACGAGAACGCGTCAAAGATTTCGCTCAGGGCGTCGGTGAGAGCACTATACGACTTCTCCCCCTCCCGCGGCGCATAGGAGGCGGAAAGATTTCTCCCGATGAAGCTGTCTCTGTCATAAAACACGTCATTCCGGAACTCTCGGTAGTCAAATGCACCGCCGAAATAGCGTGCGATCCCCTCCTCGTCCTTCGGGCCGCCGCCATGCCCATGAAATTCCGGGCAGTATTTTCTAAGCGTCTCCGCCGTCCTTTGATGAACGGCGCACGTCTCGTCGCGCCTGTTCCACACGAGCACCGCCCTCCCCTTCGGCTTTAAGATCCTGAGACTCTCCCGTCGGAACGCCTCAACGTCAAACCAATGAAAAGCCTGCGCCGCCGTGATGAAATCGACGGAGTGGGCTGCAAGTTTCGTGTCTTTGCAGTCGCCGTCGGTAAATGTCACGTTGGCATATGAAGACAGCTTCTCCTCGGCGATGCTTCGCATATCGGGGTTGGGCTCCACGCAGAAAACCGTGCTTCCCCGATCCGAAAGCTGTTTGGAAAAGATGCCCGTGCCGCTGCCGATATCGGCGATCGCGCTGTCTGCGCGAAAGCCGACTTCGGCATACAAAAAAGTCATCAGCGCTTCGGGATAGTGCGGCCTGTTCTTGTCGTACTTTTTCTCCTTCCCCGAGAAAACAGTTTTGCTGTCCGTCATGCTCTTACTCCCCCAACGGCACGATCTCATTGAGCAATACGGTCATCCTGTCATTCAGGCGGCCGTCCAGATGATAGTGCCCGAAATACCAGTGCTTGTACTCCAAGATGTCCTCGAAGTAGGAGAGAATCTGATTCTCGGGATAGACGTCCATCTGAATGGTGCGCGTCCTCAGCGGCGGATACATGAGCGCGCGCTCCCCGCACGAATGGGTGACGATATACTCCACCTTGTTGTTGTACCGCTTGAGATTGGCAAGCGCCTCGTCGAGGTCCTCGTCCGTCGGCAGCTCCGCCTTCCACCACGAATAGCCCTCGCGGCGGAAGCCCCGATCGACGCTCGTCGCACCGCCGAAGGTAAAGACGGTATGCCCCTCCAGCTCAAACACCTGTCCTCGCATGAGGTGGATGATGTCCTCTCTCACGAAATGCACCTTGCCGCCCTTCCACTTGCTGACGGGGAATGCGTTGAGAAGGTCGAAGTTCTCGTGATTGCCGTCCACGAACAGCACCGTGAAGGGAAGTTCGGAATAGGGCCTTAAGTCTTCTTCGAGCGTCTTTTCGCTCCATACGCCGCCAAAATCGCCCGCGATGATGACATAGTCGCGCTTGGTGAGCTGCGGGTTGGCTCTTGCAAACGCGGGGAGCTTTTGAAACGTGACTTCCCCGTGCGTATCGCCTGTAACGTAGATCATATCCGTCCTCCTTCTGCCCTCGTCTCTTCAGTCGGCACGGCGATAGTGTTTGACCATCGCCTTAAAGCTGCCGTCGCTCATCTCGTCCAGCTCAAGCCAGATCTCCCGGTATGCCGCCGCTTCCAACAGATTCCCGAGGTTCCTGCAGGCAAAGACAGCACCGTCCACCATTTTCATCAGCTTCTTCCGCGTCTTGATCTTGCCCGCGCGCAACAGGTCGGAAAACAGGATATTCGCGCGGCGGATGATGTCAAGACAGCTCGGCCTGTTCTCCCGCTGCTCGACGCCCTCCAAAGACGCCCTGCTTCCGTGGAGCGGCTTTGATGCCATTTTCCACGCCTTTTTCGCGCACGCCACCAGCTCGAAGCATGCCTCAAACACTTCCTTAGGGAGCACCGGCTCATAGATGTCGGGCTCCGGCAGTCTTTTGAGAAGGCCCCCTTCATAGAGGGCGGAGAGCTGACGCTTCACGAGCTGCGGCTCCGCGTTCGGGCGGACGCTCAGATAGGACGAAATGGAGATGCTTCCTTTCTTGGCGCAGGATTTCAAGAGCTCCGCCCGCAATTTGTCCTGCAGCTCTTCGCTCTCGATGAGCCCGATCGCCATCTCCAAAAGATCGCGTTGCCTTTCATAGTCCTTGAGTTCATCCGAGGGCCCGTCCCCGGCGGTTTCGGGTTTCCCTTCGGAGACCTCGGGCACCTGTTCGGCGTCTTCGCGGCCTCCATGCGTCAACCCCTCGAGCAGCCGCCGATGTTCTTCCCACTCTTCCCGCCCACGGCGGGCCTCTTCGGCCTTCAATTTTTCCAAAAAGTCGTCAACGTCCTTGGAAGTGTACTCTTGGGCAAGCGAGGGACTTTGCTCATCGGGCCCGTCGGTGGAGTCGTTGAGTTTTCTCAACGCTTCGAACAGTTCCCGAGATCGTTTCGCGCGGTACTCCCGACTGCGACGCTCCTCGTCCTCATCGTCTTCGTCCTCGAATTCCACTTCGATCTCCTCATCGTCCTCCTCGTCTGCCTCGCCGAACTCGTCGTCATCGGCGCGTTCAAGCATTTCCTGATATGCTCTCGACTCCTCGTCGAACAGTTCGTCATCCTCCTCGCTCGGTTCGTCGTCCCCCTCAAAATCGTCGTCATCGTCTTGGCTCATCTGTTCAAGGGAGGCCCGTCTCCTTCTCAGAAATTCCTGATATTTCTGTTCTATGGCCTCTTTTATATCAAACAGATCGCCTTCCTTTTGTTCAAGATCCTCTCCTTCGTGTGCAGAAGTTTTTTCCGTTTCCCCGCCATCTTCCTTCAGCCGCCACTCGGAATGGATGATATCGTCGATCGTACAAACGCTTCTTTCTTTTTCCTTCGCCTCATGTTTTCCCTGTTCCTGGCGGAGGACTTCTTCCCGAAGAGCGGCGATGTCGATGAGGATCCGATACGCAGCACCCTCTTCACGGATTATCCCGTCGTAGAGAAGCGCCATGATCTCCTTCCTGGGAATGAGCGAAGAATCATCCGCATCTCTCTCCAGCTCAGATGCTTGAAATGTATTGATACCGGAATTGAGTTTCTTCAGCAATAATCTTGCCGTCGCACTGTGCATATTTGATTCTCCCTTATATTAAATGAGCTGTGCAAGCTCCTCACCGGTCAGGCTTTCCCGCTCAAAGAGAGCGCCCGCGACCGCTTCCACTTTATCCCTATTTGAACGGATGAGCTGTAGCGCGCGTTGATACTGCGCGGTAACGATTTCCCGCACGCGGGCAGCGGCAGCAGGATCTTCCATTCCTTGGTCGACCCGAAAAAGAAAGTCTTCCTCCATGCCATAGACACAGACCATCCGCATGGCGAGATCGGTTGCGGAACGCAGATCGCCGCTTGCCCCTGTAGAGATACCGTCATTGCCGTAAAAGCACACATCGGCCGCACGCCCCGCCATGGAAACACAGATCCTGTTCAAACATTCCTCCCGGGTCAAGTCGAACTTCTCCTCATCGGAATACTGCATAAACCCGCCAAAATCGCCGCGCGCCACAATGGTCGCGTAGGCAGGTTTCAGCCCGAGAAGGACTGCCGTGACCGCATGACCGGCCTCATGATATGCCGTCTTGCGGACATCTCTCTCATCGTAGGCCTTCCTGCTGCCTGCGCGAAAGCTTGAAAAGGCTTCTTCCAGCACCCCGTCGGTAAGCGCAAACCCGTCGCCCGTTTCGCTGTGCCGGACGGCATTCTGAACGACGAGATTGAGGTCGGCAAGCGACCACCCCGCGGCCCGTCTTGCAATGCTGCCGACTTTCTCATCGCTCACCGATGAAAACTCGTATTTTGAAAGCTCTCTCTTAAGAAAACATTCTCTGTCCTTGAGTTTCGGAAGGCCCACATGGATCTTCTTATCAAAACGCCGCAGGAAAGCCTTGTCCAGCTTGCTGTCACTGCTGTGGGTGTCAAAGTTAGTCGCCGCGATCACAAACACGGGCGCAGCGTTTTGTGTATCGAATCCGTCCAGCTCGGACAAGAGCGCATTCGTAAGCCCCTCGCTGTGGTACCCTTCCGCGGCAATACCCATGCGGTCCTTGGAAATACAGTCGATCTCGTCAATGAAGATGATCGCGGGAGCATACCTGCGGGCTGCCGCAAACAGATCGCGGATCCTTTGCTCCCCCTCTCCTACCAACCGTGAAAGGAATTCGGTGGCATTGCGTGCAATGAACGGCAGCCCCGCCGCGTTTGCGACCGCCTTCGCGATGGAGGTCTTGCCGCTCCCGGGAGGGCCGTCCAACAAGATCCCGCGGGGGATACGGATCCCATTCCGACGATAAGCCCGATAATTCTTGAGCTGACGAATGACAGGGATGAGTTCATTCTTGGCTTCCTCTGCGCCAATGATATCATTGAACGTCACATCGGGAACGGCGGCCTTGCCCGCGAACAAGGAGCTCTCCCCGCCGCCGTAAGCGATTTGAACGGCAAAGTCGGAGAGCGTGACTTCCGCAGTACAGGTGCGTTCGCTGTACTTATAAGAAGTCAAAAAGGAGATGACCTTGTTTGTACGGAACAATCTGCCCGCCGCTCTGCTCAAATCGATACCGCTCACAGCACCCATGATCCACTCGTTGAAAGACAATGGCCTTCGCGGCGTAAAACAGTCTACCGCCCCGCTCTCTGCGTAATAAAGAAGCGGAAGATCCGCCTCCTTCGTATAAACGTAGCAAGGCGTTCCCAAGCCGACCAAATCATCGAAAAGCACCCGAGCCTTTGCCGCATTCTGTTTCGTGACGCCGATGACTGCGATGGCGGGATCCAGCTTCCTTGCGTCGGCAATGCTGAACCCGCTATCGGCGGACACCAGCGATACGCGCTCCTTCAAGGCCTTCGGCAGGCCGCCGATATGCCCGCCGAATGTGAGTACGCACACCATCTCCCGGCCCTCCAACACCTCAGCCGCTTCTGCGGACATTTGAGAGCGGTCGATCCGATAGCGAATGGAAGAAACCCTGCCATCGTATCCGTTCCTGCCGATCATCTCCATCGTCCTTTCAATACTACTAAGGAAGAATTCCCTGACGGCTCCCACGAGCGAGCGCACATCGGCATTTCCTCCTAAGGAGAATAGCAGGAGATCCGCCAGCACATCGCAGTCTATCTTGCTTTCGATCCGGTACTGATGGTAAAAATCGTCGCACATCTTTTTCATCTGTCCGACGGCAATTCGGTGCAGGACTTCGGGACGAAGTTTGTTGAATACAATGAGTTTCCCCGAAGCAAAGCGAGAGACCAGTTCGCGTGAAAAGTACGCTTCCCCCGTTGACGGGTTCTTCTCCTCTCCCAATGCTTTGATGACAGTCGATGTCGGAATTGCGGAGAGGTTAAATTGATCCCCCGCATCGTAGATGCTGGCCCCGACATTGGACGTAAAAATAAAGATACAATCGTTTACCGGAAAGGAACGCTCATAAAAGAGATCGTATGCGGTGCCTCTGTCAAGCATTTGCAGAACGTTATCGAGTACCGTTGTGTGCGCCTTTTCGATTTCATCCAATAATATGACCGAGACAGGATGATTCTTAATAAAAGTAGTAAGCCTGCCGGGCTGTGAAGACTTATACGACTTGTTCAGTCCGAACAGGTAGATCGATGCCTCCTTGTCCGAGTAGCTCGACATATCAAACCGCTCAAACGGACGGCCGAGCGCCTCCCCGATCTTTTGAGCAAGCATCGTCTTGCCGACAGCGGGCGGTCCTGCAAATAAGAAGGTCGCCGCCGGACCGTTTTTAGACTTCTTGTCCAGGATGCCAAACAGCTGCTCCTTTATGGCCTGACAGGCATGATCTTGCCCTTCCACATCGGCAAAAGCTTCGTCCAACGCTCTTAAAAGGCTGAACTCATTCTCGAGCTTTAAAGCCGTATAGCCTGGCTGCTGCTGAGCGAGTGCATTTTTATAGAGCGTTCCATTCGTCATTTGATGCTGCATATCACTTGTCCCCCCGGCTCAAAGAACGGTAATATTCTGCAAAAACCTCTTCGCTTAAGCCTACGTCGCGAACGGTGGAAAACACCTTTCCTTCTCGGGTCCGAAAGACAAAAGCTTCATCAGGGGAAATCCCGCTCACTTCCTGCACGGGAGCCAAAATGCAGTATCCGACGCCGTCCTTCTCCGTTGCAAACACCTTCCTGAACGCCAATACCTTTCCTTCTTCATTTTCAAGCACCAATTCCGCAGGGACATCCTTGCCGGACGAGTCCGCTGCGCGCGGCACCTGTTCTTTCTCTCCTTTTCTTTGCTTATCCATTACCCTCTCCTTCCTTTGCTTTTTCCTAATCATATCACACCTTATGGCCATTCCCCGTAATTTTAAAAGTGACAATTTTTAAAAGCGGAGATATTTTCTCCGCCTTAAGTTTTTTAAAATTATCCTTGCATCCCCTCCGTGGGAACGAGGTTCACCGATTAACCGCTAATGTCCGTTGATTTTTGTAATCAAGGAGTAAGTTGATCATTATGATATCGTAAATTCTGCGCCGGATACAGAACATGAGGACGAGGTCAAAGTCACTGTTGACGTCGAATGCGATCCCGGCACTATTCAAAAGGCGAATCGTTTCCTCCCAGTCAAGCTTGAGTCCTACGGCAACGCTGTATACGGTAGAACGTGTCACACCGTTCCCACGCTTTGTGACGCGACTAAAATCCTGACGGCTGAGTTTGGCATTGACATAGACCTTTTGGGGCGTCAAACCCTTCTCGCGCATAAAGCGGTTGACAAGTTCGGGAAAGGTCTCTGCGCCCTCCTTCTTGGCGTTCTTCCGTACCTTACTCATGAAATCGTCGAGCTCTTCGGAGGAGGGAGCCTTGCAAAAAGGCATCCTTTCACGCTTGAAGGCCTCTTCCCTTCTTTTCTCACCGTCTTCCCTTCTTTGCTGAAGCGCCTCATCGAACAAGGAGGGCGGTTTAGGGTCAAGCCAAGAGCGAAAATCCTGCTCGGCAATTTCGTCTTTGACATCCTTCGCCTCCCACTGCGGATCGGACGGGACGGGCGGCTCCGTCGGGATGACTGACTTCGGAGCGCGGGGGCCGTGTGCCGCATCCTGCCGGGTCTCGGAATCTTCGGACGAACCGCCCATGTCCTTCGATCCCATCGGAAACCACGGCGAACCGTAACAAGCCGCCGAAGCGTAGAACGGTTTCTCAAAGAATGGCAGCCTCTTGTTTTCCGCCTGCGCGAGCTCCCTAAGGAAGTCGATCTTCTCCTGATAGAGGGGCAGAAGCGTCTCGTCCTCACATATGTCCCTCTCTACTTGATATTTAAAGATGAGGAACTGATATGCCGCGGAATTCCCATAATCCCGTAAGACGTCCGCCCGAAACTGACGTTCCAGCATAAATGCTTCCAACTCCTTTTGAAGCGCTTTCAGCTTCCGCTTCTTTTGCCAAAATAACACCTTCTGTACCTCACTCCTTTTATCTCGATTGCCGCGGCCGACTTGCCGAAGCATGAAAATAGCTTGTTATACAAACCGCTTCAACGCCTCAATCGCATACACCTTGACCATTCACTTAGCAGTCACCGAACGCACATTGCCGCAGTATACCCCCTCTCGGCCGCAAACCGAAGATAGTCCACCGCACAGCCTTACTCTTTTGCTTCGCAATAACTCTTGCTCCGCTCGTGCGCCAACTCGATCTCTTCGGCATATGCCTTGACGTCCGCTTCCTTATAGATCGCATTACAGTGCGTGCACTTGTATTTGCCCGCGCCGTAATCCTCCAACTCCCCACCGCAAACACGACATCTGAATAACTCAAGTGTTCCCATCGTCTTCTCCCAAAATAGTATAAATCACAACTATGTTTTATTATATCACGCCGACCTCTCTACGTCAATACTCAAAAACTACTTTATTCGACATTTAATTAGCTTTTTCGCAAACCTGTCACCTCACAAGTAGCCACCTCTCCTTACACGCAAAGAAGGACCTGCCTTCTATGGCAAGTCCCTCGGGCACAGACGGGAAGATACTTTCGGCAACGATTTCACCCCGCCCTTTATGTATGAAATGAAACGGGAAACCTCCCAATAGCGTTATTCACGTTCCTCGAAAATGGCTTTTTTCAGCAAATTGTATTCCTCGTCGGACGCTTTGGAGAATTCACGGATCATGAGCTCGAACATCGCCTTGTTCTCCTCGACCCTGTTCATCTTCTTAAGGAGACGCGTGAGTTTGATAGCGTCCTGGCGGGTAAATTTGATGCAAAGACCGACGATCTCCTCAATGCGATCCATGGCAAATGCCTCCGTCTTTTCGCGGCTTTCCCTGTCGTACTCAAACATCACCTCCGTCCAAGGGGCGATCAAGCGCAGGCTTTCGCAATCGGGAACGCCCTTGGTTTCCGGCGGTTCCGGCGTTTTCTCCTCGTCCTCGAAGGGGTTCGCCGACGCCTCCTCCTGCTTGGGCAAAACATACTCGGCAGTCTTCAGTCCCCTCGGGGGCGAAAACGAGTCGGGTTCGACAGGCGCATATCTTGTGTATTCGGACGTCTGATAATAGAGCTCGTACCGAGAATGAAGGGGGAGTCCGTTGTTGCGCTTGATGAACGCTTCCCCTCGCTCCATGCGGTGGAGAAGGTAGTCAAGACTGATCACCGGAACATCTCTGCTCACAATGAAGTCCCCTTTGAGGAAGGCCTCCGGATCCGGCGCGCTCGTCTTGCCGAGAGAGTCGCGGAATTTTACCGCCGTTTCAAGGTCATTCCCTCCCAGGAAGATTTGCAGGTCGCAGTTGTCCATCATCGTCTCGTACTCATAGGGATATCGGGCTTTCAGCTGAGACCGGCTCTGAACGATCATGTGCATGAAGATATTGCTGCCTCTCCCCGTCGCCAACAGGTTGCTGTAAACGGACGAGGGACGGAGGGTCGCAAATTCATCCATGACGAAATGAATGGGGATCTCCAAGGACTTCGATCTCTGATGCGAGAGCGTCAAGAGCTTGGTGATCAGCTGCCCGACGCAAATATTGAGGTAATCGCGGTTCGCTTCATGCGAGACGTCAAATACGAGGAACAGGACGCGGGACCGCTTCATGAAGTCCTCGGCCTCGAGCGTATGATAGCGGGAGATCTCCAGGATCTTGGGGTCGGAGTAGCGCGACAGATAGAGATCGACAAACCCCAGATAATTGGCCCTCGTGATGTCTGCGTTGTGGATAACGCTGTAAGCATAACTGCAAGCCAAGGACAACTTGTCGCGCGTCGTAAAGAACCCGCCGTCATCAAAGGTTGATCCGCGCGATTCCCAATGGAAGCTGTTATAGATCTTGATGATCGTCTCAAACCCGATCATCTCGGGCGTCGTGCGAATGCGCCCGGTACGACGGGATTCCGCCTCGGAGAGGGTGAGATCCTCCATGAGACCCAACACGATCCCCATGATAAAGGACCTCGCCGTCCGCTCCCAGGACGGGTCTTTCATGGACTCGACCGGGCAAAGCTGTTCAAAGAGCTTCTTCATGTCGGAGATAATCTCGTCCCTCAGCTGCTTCTTATTGCGTTTGCTCTCTGCCTCAAGCCAGCTCTTAGCAAGTTCCGTGAAGGGATTCCAAAACTCTGTTGTATGCTTGGGATCCAGAATATTTAGGACACTGACATTCTTCTTCCCGTACAGCTCACACAATCTCGAATAGGTCGCGCGGGTGACTTCTCCTTTCGGATCGGCGATCACATAGCTCTGACGGGGATCAAGATTGAATGCGGTATTGAGGACGACACCCTGAGTTTTCCCGGAGCCCGAAGACGCTACGGTCAACGTATGGTGATTGTATTTCGTCTGTGCGATCCAAAGTTCCCCGTTCCCGTCTCGAAAGGACGCCACAGGAAAGCCGAACGGACGGTCTCGGGCGCCCTCCTTCTCGCCATAAGGAAACACATAGAGGCTGCTGCACCCCTTGAGGTCCTCCACCGTCAAAAGCTGCGTGTGTTCAATGCCGGGTAGCTCCTTCACATAACTTTCCGCAAGCTCCCAATCAAGCATTTGCCTTTTGATCATCAGACTTGTCCTCCTTTGCATTTGATTTGATAGTACTCCTTGATGAGGCCGAGCGAACCGTCATGAGCGGTGAGAAGCTGCGTATTGTGAGAGAGCTTTTCAAAGAGCTCTTCCTGCCGATCGGGCTCAAAGGCAAACAGGAGCACCGTCGCTTCCGCGTCCTTATGTGCATCGGCGCGTCTTACAAGCGGCAGATACACATCCTTGCTCACGCCCTTCAGATAATAATACAGGGCGAGACCGACGGAATAGCGGTCGTCCTTCTCCATAACGCATATGAGATCTGCCCTGTTATGCGATCTCACGGTTTCGATGAGCTCCAGAGCCTCCCGCTTATTCTCAAGAGCACACCACTCGTCGAGTTGTTTTCCGAACGCGTACTTGTCGGTGCAAAACGCATCGAGATAGTTCTCGTGCAGAAGGACCGCACCGACCGACATAAGACTTTCCCATGTATCGTTGTACCAGATCTCTTTGAGCTGCCTGCGTTCATCGGCGCCCAAGGCGTACAAATCGAACAAACGGGAAAGATCGAGATCGGGCGTCAGTTCATTTTGAATGACTGCCTGCTTCAAACAAAATTGCGTCAAGAGTTTCAATCGGTTTCCTCCTATAAATGTTGTTCAGATCATATGATCGATCAATCCAAAGCTCAAGGCCTCTTGAGCAGAAAGCCAGTTGTCACGATCGGTCGCGGCAGCAATCTCCCTGACGGTCTTGCCTGTCGAGGCCGCCAGCAGCTCGTTCAGACGCTTACGCACTTTCTGCATTCTGTTCACGACGATCTCCAGCTCGGTGGCCTGTCCCTGCGCGCCGCCGAGCGGCTGATGAATGAGGACCTCCGAATTGCGGAACGCGTACCGGCACCCCTTGGTTCCTGCGACGGCAAGCAAGAATGCGCCCATGCTCGCCGCAAGGCCCTCTGCAATGGTATAGACCTTCAGGCCGGTGATGCGCACATTGTCGAGCACGATATAGCCTGCGGTAATAGAGCCGCCCGGACTATTGATGCGAAGCACAAGGTGGCGTTCGTTCAAAGGGGTCCCCTGTTCCTCCCACTGCTTATGCAGTTCGGCAAGCCGTTCGACGACGCTCCGCGCCATCTCGTCGTTGACCTCCCCGTAAAGGTAGATGACATTCGGGGAATAAAGGATCTTTTCGATGTTCATCCTCATTTGCTCCTTGTTTTGGTTGTTATCTTGATAGGAAAATTGCAGGCACATCGCCTGCAATTTCCGTTTCCGACATTCAGTTGAGTGCTTCGGATGCCCTGTTCCGGTCAATCCGGGTAATCAACGTAGTTGGGGTGGAACCAGACCTTGAGAGCGTGTTCCCAAACCGAATCCGGAACCAGCTCGATCTTGCACTCGCTTGCAGTGACTTTGCGGGCGCACTCAGGACAAAAATTCCTGGGATGCCGGTTGGAAGCCGAATATACCTCGGGCCTCTCGGCATAGGTCAGACCGCATTTGCAATAAACGAGTTCCTTCAAAATATCACCTCCTGATTTTAATTCTTATTTTCCGGTTTTGGGCATCGTCTTCGGCGGAAGCGGCGTCCCGTGCACATGAGACACATTGTTTTGCGAGTTCTTGCCCGAATCCTTCGCCGACTGAATGCGAGAATCATTGTTGCAATTACTGTTGCTCATCAGCTGACCTCCATGTTTGTTTTTCGTGCCTTGATTCTATCATCGCCGCTGCCAAAAGACAAGAAATGGCAATTTCTTTCAAAAACTTTCAAAAAAGGGAGGACGCGATTTTCGTCCTCCCATTTTCCCGGTCATTACTTCAGCAAACTGTCAAGCAGCCGGCTCGTCTCGGCGACTTTGTCGGCATAACTGCTTTCACGCAGCGCCTCCTCGATGATCTCACTTCGTTTGCGATAGACCTCCGCGTCTTTCATCTGCTGTTTGGAACGATAGTATAGATGCAATGCCTTATAGATCTCGTAGCAGCAGAAACAGGAGGCTTCATCATCAAAAAAATCCCGATGGTCTTCGAGGAACTCCTCGATTTCAGCCTTGCTCTGCAGGGCGCTTTGGATATCTCCCCTGCAAATGTAGCAGGAAAAGAAAGAGGTATGCGCCGTCAACTGCGCGACGGCCTCGGGATAACTTACCTCACCCGATGCCGTCCCCGATTCAGGGAGCAGGGTGCGCCACAGATCGATGGAGGTTGAAAGGTACTCGTCGTCATTCTCGATCCTGTACAATATGCAGTATATGGTTGTCAGGATCTGCATGACCCGCAGCGACGGGAGATCGACATTTTTATCGCCGAGCTGCTCGAGGTAGGATAGTCCGCACGCCACGGCCCTGTGTGCATGATCGGACGCCCCCTCCATGTCATTGCTGCCCAACTTTTCAATCACGCAGGCATAGTTTTTCAAGAGGCCGAGCCTGTCCCTTTCCATGCCGTCGACTTCGTCCGTTTCCAAAAAATGATCGAGAATGGAAAACGATTGCGCGATTTGCTTCGGATCCGCCTCGCCTTTGAGAGACATGGACATCACATCAAGCTGCACTTTTAGCGCGCTCTCCTCAAAAAACTCATCGTATTGTTCCGTGATCGCGCGCGCAGCGTCGAGAAGTTCCTCCATCAACTCCCTGACATCTTTGATCCGGGCTCCGCCCTTGGCGAGACAGCTTTGAACGACATTCATCGTTAATTCGGCGCAGATCAGGCTATTTTGTCTTCCTTTCTTCTCGCTTTGCCGCTCAAGCGCGGAAAGACAAACCTCCAGCCAATCGTCAAACGTACAGTCCTCCATCGTAATATACGCGGTTTCCGCGATCAAAATCTCGCAGGCCGATTGCATCATTCGACGGAATTTCTCACTGCTGTAATCATAGAAGAAAAGAAACTTTTTTACCGTCTCGTCGAGTTCCTTGGTCAATCCGTCGAACGCTTCCGAGGAGGATGCGGACAGAAGATATACCTTCCCGAGAAGCGCCCGCGCCCTGTAATATAAAAAGGACGCAGTGAAGTGCATGAATGTGATATCGGAGATCGGCTTTATCTGAAGCCGGTCGCCTTCCAGCCATTCGTCGCATAACCCGATGACTTTATCGTAGTTGCTGCGGCTCAGCTCAAAGTCGATCGTCCTCAGGTCGCCGTTCAGGCGTTTTGCATAATTTTTAAGGGAAATCGCCATCTTTTCACCTACTCAAGGGAATACTTCGGTAATTGGTACAGCTTGGCTTTCAGGGCTTCCGCCTTGCGGTTGAGGTGGATCTCCTCGTACAGCCCTATCAATCTCTCGATAAAATCTGCGTCCGTTTCGTCTATGTCGCCCCCGAACACATCGGCGATCGACCAACTGAACTGCGTCAGCAGCTCCTTTTTCACTTGAGAAAAGAAGGGGCGTTTGAGACGCTTGGTTACAGCGACCACGATTTTCCGGCAGCTTTTCCGAAGCTCGCTCAAATTCTCATGCCTGATCGCGGCGGCGATGACGGAGTGAATACTGTAAGTCTTTTCCGTTCCCGCTTTGCGCTGCAGCCAGCCCGCTTCCGAAAGGTCGTCGAGCAGCTGTTTGCTATGTAAAAACAAGAGCTGATTCGCCTCCTTAAACGAAAAGGGCAGATTGGGCACGGTGCTTAATTTGATGAGCGCCTCTCGTTTCCGTTCGTCATTCAGAGAGATCGTGCTGAAGAGTTTTGCCAACTGATCGATCGTCCGCTTCTCCTGCCGAAGGGCGCGGTGCTCCGCCGAGACGGGCTCATCTTCCTGCAGTCCCCCCTCTCCGTCGGAAAATTTGAGGTCGAACCCGCACGAGATAAGCGTATCCAAAAAAATCCGAATGGAAGACCTGCCGCTTCGGGGTTCCTCATAAAAGTCCTGTTTCCTGATGAGTTTGGCAAAAAGCTCAAGCGTTACCGTATGACGGTCTGCAAGCCTGATGATCTTATCGATCGCCTCCTCATCTCCCTCGCACAGCGGATCGCCGTACCACTGCTTAAAGAGCTCCTTACAGTCGTTGTGCTTCAGCGAGGAGACGGAAAGCGTTTGAAATTTTTGATTCGGCAAATTCAAAGTATTCGGCCGTCCGCCCAAAAGGAAGCGCGCATTCGCAAATTCCTGGCAGAACTCTCTGAGATTCCCAACTGCTTCGATATTGTCGATCACGATGAGAAGGCCGGACCCCATTGCGAGCATTTTCTCTCTGCAATTCCGGTATTTTTCTACAAAATCGTCCGGATCGTGGTTTGAATCAAAACAACGGCAGATCTTCAGCTCGATCTCTGCCCTTTGCTCCATGACGCCTTCATTTTCCCTCTCGCTCCCCGTATTCAGGTCGACCCACAGGATATCGATAACGGGGACCGGGGCGGCGCCCGAAGGCAGCGAGGTGTACGTCTGCACAAGGACGGACATTTGCGAGATCGTTCCGACGACGGCCTTCATGATCTCCGTCTTCCCGATGCCGCCGATGCCTTGAAGATAATAGGACCTCCCCGCCAAAATCCCCTGCACGAGCGCGTTCACCTGTTCGCCGCGCCCGACAAAGACCGCCCCCTGCACGAGCTTATCCGCCGAAAAGTACTGCAGGGGAAAGGAGTCGCTCGCTTCGCTTAAGCTCCGCAACTGCCACGCAGCCTTCAGGACCTTTTTGACGCAATCCATTTCAGACGAGCAGACGATCTCGGGGAACCCTTTTTCGCGCAATTTTTCGTTTGTGAGACTGAAAATTTCTACGATCATAAGCCGACTGCCATCCACCGGGCGTTCAACGGAAATCGTATGATTTTTTCCCAGATATTCCTCAAGGAGCCCCAAAAAGACATCAAGCTCTCTATCGTTTCTCGGACATTGATATCTGGAATAATGAGGAGCAGCACAAATGATATTCTCGTAACGCTCTTTTTCGGCGTATTCCAACGACGCCTTCCTTTGCTGGTATACCTTATCAATGTACGATTTCAGCCTTGATACGTTCAGACCGATCCCTCTCGCAAACTTGTCGAACACTTCATTAAAAAAAGATTTGTACACCACTATTATATTCCCAGAAAAGAACTGCCTTTTTTAGTATTATATTGCACCAACAGCACCTTGTCAAGCATATGGATTTAATTGAAGCGGGACTTTCTAAAACTGTATGTGATACACTTAATTCGTTCTTCTTTGAGTTCTCCTCTGGGCTTTATCAACGTTTGGCAGCCACATCTACTGTATCATTAGAAGTTTTCTTTACAAGCTACCACCCCCATATTCATTCCGTATAGTGACATGGTTTCTGTTATTAAAATCCTGCCTCTAAATAAGTTTGGCCTTAAGGTTCAAAATTCTAGAAACAGAACCAATTAAGTCTCCCCCATTGCTTCTTTTACATTTTTAAGAAGCATGGTCTTTTCATGTTCATAATCCTTTATCCATGAGGCAGGATAGATCCTGTAGAGAGACCAACCGTATTTTTCGGTGAGTATCTTTTCAGTCAGGCAGGAGTATTCATATACACTGTCGAAATCAACCCGGCTCGGATCGTCGATGATGATTCCCATGCAATAATCGCCTTTGTTGTTTTTATTGCATATGGCTATATCAATCTTACATTCAGACATGCCGACCTGACAATCATAGGGGATATTTTTTTCGTCGAGCAACTCACAGACAGACCTTTCGATATTGTTTTTTGCTTTCCCGATCGCTGTCCTGTATCCCTCTCCCTGTTTGCTTGCGTATTTCAAGAATGCAAGCAGCATGTTGGCACCCGCTTTGTTGACTTCAGGGGCGGAACTTGTGATGATGGCTTCACCCAGCGTTTGCTCGTCGAGCATGGATACGACGATCATGCGGTGTTTTGCTCTTGTCACCGCTACATTTATCCTCTTTTTGCCCGACTCGAGGCGGATCCTGCCGAGATAGGGCAGGATGAACCTGCCGTTCTTATCCTTGCTATAACATACGCTGATGATGATCGTATCACGTTCATCGCCCTGTACTGTATCAAGATTGCAGAAGATGAGCGGCTCTTCCTCGTGAGCCTTTTCCCACTGCTCGATCTTCGCTTTTCTGACAGAGTCCTTTCTCTTGAATTCCTCCCACTTCGCCTCTATCTCAAACGCCTGTGCATTGCTGAATGCGACCACACCAATGGAAAATTTGCTGCATACGCGATCGGTCATCTCGCTATAAATGAGCTCCACGATCTGCTCCGCTTCTTTCGGATTGGTGTGGGATCCTCCCCTGCCGGCGACATAGCACCCCTCCGGCGTATATGGAACGCTGACATAAAACACGCCATCATTGGGGTCATGCTTTGCCGAAGGGAAGGTTATAAGATTGTAATCCATCGCCTGATTGGCAAAATGGATGAGCGATTCGTCACAGCTCCGATAGTGCCATGCAAGCGCCAAAGAGGCATCCGGCAGGGCTTTATCAGCCGATGTGAGCAAAGAGTAGTCGCTATTGGAATCTTCCTCGAAAAAGACCCCTTCCTCGTCCTGGGAACTCTCACCCGCGCGGAAAAAATCGCAGGGCGGCAGCTGCTTGCTGTCACCTGCAATGATGATCTGTTTACCGCGAACGATGGACGCCAGCGCATCCTCCGTAAAGATCTGCGATGCTTCATCGAAAATTACGACGTCAAAGACCGTCCCGACATCAATATATTGACTCACGTTGAGCGGCGACATCATGAAGCAAGGCTTGATACGGCAAATGTAATCCCAGTTCTCGGATATAGTGTGCTTGATCGAGTAGCCCGCTATACTTTTGACTATGGGGTATTTTCTTGAGGTTTTGCCAGATATGCGACCCGCCGCTGAATCCAGGTTACCCTGCAACTTGCTGCAAATTCTTGCCGCACCCGAATCCATCAGTTTTTTTCTACTCCCTGCATACAACGCCATCGTGCGTTCGTGCCCTGCTCGGCTAAAATCGCGCAGGCTGTCGAGCCGATTGTCTTCGATCATCTTGCTTATGGCATTGATGTAGTACGTTTTGAACAGCCGGTCCTTCATGCGGGAGACGTCCTCTTCCCCTTCGTCGATCAGCTCGTCCAAAACAGGCAGCCAATTGTTTGAGCATATCTCCGCCAATGCGCGATAGCGCCTGTTGAGCGGCAGCAAATACTGCTTGCCGGAGATAATTTCCTGCGCAGATTCCGCATACGGAGGATAGGATGTTCCTTGCACATTGACATCAAAATAGGAAGCAATCGCCGTACCCTCGCGTTCTTCATCTTTGAGGACCGAATCGAGGGAGTCCGCAAGCGAAGCAAGATTTTGAAGAGTCTTTTCCCAAACATCACGCTCAAATCTTTTCCACCACGCGGAATTTCTCTCTATATCAAAAACCGACGGATCGTTGTCATCAATCACCTTCTTTGCCGTCTTGAGCTCGGAGATAAGCTTATCCCAAGCTTCTCTGTTTTCGGGCTCGAATCCGAAGATATCGACATCCGTGCGGCTTTGGCTGCAATCGAGTTCCTGCTGACGACAGTAATCCTGATATTCCTTCAGGACATAAAGCAGGCCAACCACATCGTAATATTTGATTTTTTTGGGTCTTGAACGGAAACAGGCAAGGATACTCTCGCACCAAGCCCGATATTTTTTGCCGACTCTCTTAAATGGGGAGGAATAGCGCGCCCCCTGGAGCGTCATTTCTTTTACATCGAGACCGATCGCCATATCGCGGTCGACCGCACCTTCATACTCTTTCCCTTTGTGTTCGGAGAGTTCTTTTTTATACCTCTGTCTGCTCTCGGCACGGCTTATCAGAAACACAACGCGTTTCTCACCGAAGCCTTCGAGTATTTTATCCGTAAGGGCCGGCATATTAGCCCACCGCTTGAGCATGAACGCATATTTTTTGATGAGAGCTTTGTCGGCAGAGACATTCCATCCTACAGCCCGCAGGAAGACGATGCACGTTTTAAGCCGCTCGCACGCGCTCTTGTAAGCAACTGCCGCCCGATAAAGCGTATTCCCCGCATCGCCCTTGCAGCCGTACAAAATGCCCTCTCTGTAGTTGATCCCTAAGGGACAACCGATCGCAGCTTGATAATATCCTTCTAATGTATTACAGAGTCTGAAAAACTCCTCCGTTGTGTCGGGCACAAGATGTGCGCTTACATACAATTCCCTGATGCTGGAAAACGGAGCCATCCCGTCGAGTAGGCTTAAATAGTTTTTTTCGCCATATATACTGCGGGCTTGCCGCATAAACGTCTCAATTGCCCGATAGCGTTCCCCCTCGTCGTAGAGTAAACCGGCACTGTCGGCAGACAATTGTGCACGGAGGTTGAGGCAACGGTTTAATTCCCGGACAAAAGGTTCGCGCCCGATCGCACCGCCGCGCGTCCGGAATGATTCAAAGTCAAGCACAAAGTCCGTAAGCCCTTTTGTATCCGAAGTCTTACAACGTTTAAGATTATCCATGATGATCGAACGTGCCGAAGCCTTTTCTGTTACAAAGAGCACTGTTTTCCCTGCGCCGAGAGAGCTTGCAATGATATTTGTTATCGTCTGACTCTTCCCGGACCCGGGAGGACCCTGCAAAATGAAAGACTGACCTTCCTGGGCACACCTGAGCACCTCCTCCTGCGAGGAATCCGCATCGAGCAGCATATACCCCACAGAGGGCCTTTCGAGCGTATCCACCCGTTCGATCTGCACCGAGTCGCCGCACAGTCTTCGGACAATGGGATGCTCCAAATACTTATCTGCATTTTCCTCCAGGTCGGAGTGCAGCTGAAGTTTTTGATAATGGAAGAGCCCGATGCCGAGTGATTCGTCTATTTCCCAATTTTCAACGATCGAACGGATATTGACATCTGCCCCTTCAAAGCTCTTCCGAACGAGACTGAAATACACGTTCAGATTATCGCCGCTGAGTTCGGGCAAGGAGATCGAGCAAGTACTCGAATATGAAGAAAGCATCTGTATGAGGGTCTTGTTTACCTCGAAGGGCTGCTCGGACGCGGAATTGTCGGCCTCAATGTAATATTCACTCCTGCCTTTGTCTATGTCCAATTTGACAGGACAAAGCAGAATGGGAGAATTATAACAGGTGCCGCTGACATCCGTCCACTTCAAAAATCCGCAGGCGAGATAAAGTACATGGAGGCCGAAATTGCGCGACATGTTCTTTGCTTTGCCGATCATTCCGTGCAGCGTATCCTCCGCTGTAAACTTATTCTCGACACAAAACACCTTCCCCTTCTGCTCTCTTAATTTCTCGGAAGAAATGATGGGTGCGCTCTTGATCTCGATCGGATTCCTGCATTTGGGGCATATGTATCCGCGCTTTTCCAGATCCGCGACGGGTATCTCTTTGCCGCACGAACAGACATATTTATCCGCGGGAAAAAAGGTCAGCCGTTCTTTCACTTTCAGGGGCTCCATGCTCCTTCGGTTATTCGTATTATTCTTGTCGCATTCAGGGCAACGCTTGGATGACTGAGACTTTTCAAAAGAGTCGTAATCAAAGTTTTCCATTTTTCCGCATATTTTGCAGCGGTAAACCATCTTCGGAGCGAGAGCTCCCCAGCCTGAAAGATAGATGCCATTCCCTCTTGTGATACCGTCCTTCCTTCTTGTGATACTGTCCAAGAAGCCGCGGATATCGCCTGTCACAAGCCCCATGGAGGAACCCTTTATGGAACGAAAATGCACCAACTGATTACTACGGGAAAAGTCGAGCAGCCTGATACCATAGCGGATCAACTGCTTCCTGAGGGGATCTGTTTCTCTCAGAACGACGGCGGAACTATTGTAGACCATCAGTTTGTTTTCGTCAATTTTCACAATGACGCTGCATTCGATCTTAATTTGAAAGAAGGCGGCGGCCACACACACCGCAAACAAATATGCATTAAACTCATAGCCCTCTACCTTCTCGTGTATTGAGAGCTGTGCAGCAAGACCATAGATATCCTCTCCCTGTTTCGCCGCATCGCCCCTGTCCCCATCGCTCGCGATAAGCCGATATGCCAGCGGCAGCAGTTTATAGAGCACTTTGTTGAATCCATATCTGCAGTCGTTCCGTAAGTAATCACTGATGATGCCGGAGCCCCATTTGTACCAATCGGGCACCTCTTTCTGCATGCCAGCCATTTTGCTGCAATAATCTTGAAAAACTTCTATCTCCATGATATCATTTGTCGCAATTACAAGATCAACGGCGCCGGACCTATCACGGAGCGTATGCCCCCGCAGCGAAGCCCGACGCCTTTCGCCCATTAAGTTTGTGAAAACCGTTTCTTCCGAGATCGCCGCCTTCCGTTAAGGTTTGTTGTTCTTTTGAGGATCGGCCGGTTTTACCTCTCCCCGGCCATTCTGCCCACCCGCTCCGCCGCCGATGAAGACGGGGAGCTTATCAAACGGGTCTTCTTTGGAAATGCCTGAACCATAATTCGTGGAGGCGCCGCCGCCGAAGACAGGGAGCTTGTCAAACGGGTCTTCTTTGGAAGTGCCACAACCATAATTCGTGGAGGCGCCGCCGAAGAAGGGGGAATAATCAGTGAAATTCTTCCCGCCGCCCCGCGATGGATTCGGGGCAGAAGTGCGGACCGTCCCAGAATTCTTCGCTTTTCCTATCGCTTTTTCTATCGCATTGATCCATTGCCAGGGAGCAGGACGATTTTCGTAACTTTCCTTTTTAAGCGGGTCTTTAAATGCCTGCCTGAACAGCACCTTAAGCCTTTCATCCAAAGAGTTCCAGATGCGGATGACCTCATCGAATTTTCGGCGCTCTTTCTGCAGATTCGGCTGATTTGCATTCGCATTTGCATAGAGATCATCGATGCTATTGCGATGGTCCGTTTCATCAAAGATGAACACACTCCAGGCATCGTCAAGGCAACCGTCATCCACAAGATCCCTTACCCCGAGCATATCCGCTACACGAACAGGAGCCGAGTACATTACCTTGCCGTCATACGGAGATAGCAGCCGATTGTTGATAAAAATCCGGAAGATCATGTTCGCAAGCGCATACCGATCGGCATTTTTTCCGGCATTTGCCAACCCGAAAGCAACTTCGGGAGCCATGAAGTATCCATTCCCCAAGACGAAGGACCGGCCCTCCTGTATTTCTGTATTGCTAGCCACATTCTCGCAGTCGACAACATATAGCCAGTCCGTCCCCTCATCGTACATGAAGTTGCCCCAGTTGATATCGGTATAGCTCTTTCCAAGCCTTTCCAACACCTCGATGGCACGCGCGATCTTCCGTACTAGGTGAAGTTTATACTTCATGTCCTTAGAACGAATTGCGCCCGTCTCGGGATGCATGACCGACTCCAGGGTCACCCCACGCGCAAGCTCCATGACATACAGCGTTTCCCCCTCATGTTCGCAGGACGAAAGCGGGAAAGTATATCTGATCTGATAAGGCTCCCCAATGCGGTTGAAGTTTTTATTCGCTTCCTCCCCCATGAGCGCACGAATGTTCCTCTTTTTCAGCTCCTTTCTGTTTTCTTTTGGGTCCACGAGGATCTTCAGCGCATAAAATTGGTTATCGCTCAGATTCTTCGCCTTGTAGATGGTTCCCTGGCCGCCCGAGCCGAGAAAGCCTTCCACTTCGTAGGTAATCCCATTATCGAATTTTATTTGCGTTCCGGGATTCAGCGGCATGATTGGATTACCTCCTCTATCACATTAACCCATTTCAAGAGAGAAGGGCGTCGTTCGTAACTTTCCTTTTTAAGCGTGTCTTTAAATGCCTGCCTGAACAGCACCTTAAGCCTTTCATCCAAAGAGTTCCAGATGCGGATGACCTCATCGAATTTTCGGCGCTCTTTCTGCAGATTCGGCTGATTTGCATTCGCATTTGCATAGAGATCATCGATGCTATTGCGATGGTCCGTTTCATCAAAGATGAACACACTCCAGGCATCGTCAAGGCAACCGTCATCCACAAGATCCCTTACCCCGAGCATATCCGCTACACGAACAGGAGCCGAGTACATTACCTTGCCGTCATACGGAGATAGCAGCCGATTGTTGATAAAAATCCGGAAGATCATGTTCGCAAGCGCATACCGATCGGCATTTTTTCCGGCATTTGCCAACCCGAAAGCAACTTCGGGAGCCATGAAGTATCCATTCCCCAAGACGAAGGACCGGCCCTCCTGTATTTCTGTATTGCTAGCCACATTCTCGCAGTCGAGAACGTAAAGCCAGTCCGTCCCCTCATCGTACATGAAGTTGCCCCAGTTGATATTGGTATAGCTCTTTCCAAGCCTTTCCAACACCTCGATAGCCCGCGCGATCTTCTGTGCCAAGTGAAGTTTATACTTCATGTCCTTAGAACGCATTGTGCCCGTCTTGGAGTGCATGACCGATTCCAGGGTCACCCCACGCGCAAGCTCCATGACATACAGCGGTTTCCCCTCATACTCACAGAATGAAAGAGGGAACGTATATCCGATCTGATAGGACTCCCCGATTTTGTTGAAGCGTTCATTTGCCCGCTCACTCATAAGCGCATGAATGTTCCTCTTTTTCCGTTCCTTTCTGTTTTCATCGGAGTCCAAGAGGATCTTCAACGCATAATCCCTGTTGTCTGCAAGGCTTTTTACCAGATAAACGATCCCTTCTCCGCCGGCACCGAGAAAGTCCTTCACTTCATAAGTGACCCCATTGTTAAAAGCAATTCTCGTTCCAACATTCAATTCCATAACGTAAAAATTTCCTCTTTTCTTTAAGCATTGAAATGAATGAATCCTACCGAGCTATCGTCTCCGATGCCGTAATCTGTTTCGTTATAATCGGAGCACTTTTGAGCGATCCGATCCAGCTCTTGACAGCGCTTATCAAACGGGAGTCCCGACAGCTTTCCGACGAACTCGTCGACCTCTCTTATCGATTTCCCCACGGCAAGATTGAGCCCGTCGGATGCGATCAGAATATCACTCACAGCATCCGCATTGAAGAAGCTGATCTGCAGCGCCTGCGGCGCTTTGCCCAAGTGAGATACGTTCAGCACGGGGATCCGCAGGACCCCCGAGATCCCATCATTCAGGACAAATCCTGCGGCCATGTCATCCCCTGCGTTCTTTTTCATCTTGACGTAGAAGTTGCCGTCGCCGACGCGCCCGCACGCAACAAATTTAGCACACCCGAACGCAAACTGCATCGTGGAGGCAAAATCGACTACGCTCGGTTTAGGGGAATTCTTATATGTCGGAGAGGATGTAATTTCCTGCTCCCACAGCCCATAAAACTCCTTTGCAAGAGAAAACTTAAGATAGTACATCAGCCTCGCAAAATCATCATCACTGCGCGATGCCGACAAAGCTTGCCCGCCCTCGTCGATGAAGCCGTGTTTCGTTAAATACTCTGAAATACAGGAGGAGAGACTCAGAGCGGCCTGCCTCGAGCCAACTGCAGAATGGATGCAACTTCCGACGCCGTCGGCAACGACCACGAGCCAGGTGTCCTCATCGTACTTATCAACGAAAGAATAATCCTGGCAGCTGTCATGCCCCAGCTTTTCCAATTTGCACTCATAGGACACGGCGAACAGATCTGCCCCGGCACATTGCAGTGCGCGGACGCAAGGGTCGTCATCGGGGTCTTTCCTGATAGTGTACTCAGAACTCTCATATTCGTTCAATTTCTCTTTCCAGCCAGAGATATCATAGTTGAAGTCTTTTACAAAAACGGTATAGAGTCGTTCAAAGATCTTTGCGCATCCCACTCCAGTCAAGTCACCCATTGCCTCGTGAATATACGCACCCTCCTGCCCGTAAAGCACGCCCTTAAACATATCATGGAACCCCGACGCAACCCTGCGGCCGCAGCAAGTTTCGATCGTCTTCTTTGTTGCCTTGAAAGTGATTTCCAGCTTTCCGATACTTGTGGCACTATAATCTTCCAACAGCTCCCGCCAGAGAACATCGGCATAGTTCCCACCCGAGAAGATGTAAAATAAAAGATATGCAACGATCCGTGTTTCCTTCTCACTAACCCAGGAAGGGATGTGCCGGAACTTAAAATTGCGCATAAAGGGCAACCGCTTATAGAAGCCGCGCCGTTTGATGTGGTCGAGGACCCCTTTGCAGGATCTAAAAGGCCCGTCCAGATCCTCCAACACTTTCTTGGCACAGACTAACCGCTGTTTATAATCTGCTTCCGACAAGTCTACAGGGTTTTCGATAAGGTCTGCATATCGATCGTCCATCTCAACCTCATCGTCGGAATACGCTTCCTGCGAACTCTCGTAGGCAGCCTTCCCCACAGACTGCTCTGCAGTCCGTTCTTTTGTCCGCTCTCCGACAGTAGGGTCTTCTTCGACCGATGCCGGTGACGCCGACTCGGCGATGCCCGCCTGTGGGGTGTCGGGAGAGCGAGGCGCTTCCGACGAGTTATAGGAGAAACGGGATCCTTCCCGCGGGGAATAGGGAGAGAGTGGCACTCCTCCCTGTGGGATATAGGAAGAGCGCGGCACTTCTTGCGGCCGAACCGCATAGACCTGCGGGGGAAGAGACTCGTAGAGAATCATGTCCTCTGCTCTCCTCTTTGATTCTCCACGAACATCATTGTCGTCAAAGAAAATTGGCAGTGGATTGCAGGAGCCATCCGTCGATTTTTCCATCCAAAGCGGCTCCAATCTCTTTTTGCCCTCAGCGTCTGCATCAAAGCAGAAGACATACCTCGGCGCTTTGAACACCCGATCGGCACCGACTTGCTGCGAGTTCTTTAAGTCGCCGTATACCTTTTGAAAAGACGGATCGACCGAATTCGAGTTCTTATTGACAAGCATGAAGAAGACAGGCGCACCTTGAGCTTTTTCTGCAAATAAAAAATCTTCGAGCGCCCTTTGGAATGCGGAGCCAAAAGAACAGAATGCGCCATCCTCCGTTATAGACAAGTATTCCAGCTCGGACGGAACGGCATCGTCCGGAAGTGTCAGCGTCAGGGACTTCTCCACTCGATAACCGCGTAGGAACCAAAACTTATACCTGACCTCCTCCCACTGAGAGAGCTGTTTTGCGACAGTGGGCAGAACGAAATCGTAAACACCGTTCAAAAATTGATTGACCTGCCGGATATAGGGTTCATCAGTACCGAATGCATCAATCAGAAAATAAATGACCTTCACTTATTCCTCCTCCTTAAAATATGGGGGAAGGACTGTCATTGTCCTTCCCCTCCTTACCGACAACAAAAATCAGGTACCTATCGAAGCATGCAACGTCAGCGACTTGAGGATCTCGGTCAGCTCGTCTGCGTAATTATCAGAGCAATCGTAGTAGGACTGTATGCCGGCTTCTCTCATTGATCTCGAAAGAGAACCGAACTTTTCAAGTGATGCACGGCCAGCTTCGTCCACATTCATCCCGATTGCAACGCGAATGGCCCAGCGGAAATTATCGACACTCTTGGGACTGTTCCTATCGGCACACTCCATGACCTCTTCATAGCTAGGATTTCTTCCATTGGGGAGACCATCCGAAATAAGAATAATCGCCGGAGGCAAAACATTCTTGTCAACATCGCCGTGTGCGCCGCCTTGAATGTCATTGATCACTTCTTGGATTGCAGCGCCCGTCGGGGTTTGCCCCTGAAACGATTCCCCCGTAAGAGGCTTCCATGCTTGGAAATCTTCCAAATCGGCATCGGCGAGCGTTCTAATCTCCCTCTCCCCCCGGAAACCGATTACCTTGAAGCTGATATCAAGATCGGCACTTTTTTGGTCTTTAATTTGAGGCACAACATCCTTTACAACCTTTTCCATCGCTGCATTCACAGCATCACCGCGACTGCCATGCATCGAACCAGAGCAATCAATCAAAAAGTAAACGGTTTTGTTCATAATTTTACTCCTTTGTAATAATGTTTTTCATTCGCCGACAATTCACTGAGCCGCCCGCCATGAAGCAACGTCCCATACATTCTAACTGCCCTTAACTACCCGATTCCTGCCCTTAACTACCCGATTCACGAAATTGAAACTGTATTCGGTTGATTGAAAACACTTTATCCCTCACAAGAAACATTCTTAAAAAGCACAAAGTTCTTCCACCTCCATAGATAAAATCCAGCTTCGTTTACAGCGCGCTCTCCCTCGACACCGGCGACCGCTCCCACGCAGATCACTTTAAGTCTCCTTCTTCCTGAGAAAGCCCGCTCAACACTTCCCATTATATCACGAGTTAACCCGAATTGCAATAGGCAAATTGAAAAAAGTTCACTTTCTTTTCACAAGAAATATGCGCCTTTCTCTGACTTCTTCAAATCATGCGGTCTGCCCTCAAGACATCCCTCGCGAACCTGAATTAGCCCGGTTCACAGGACACTCCGAAGTGCGGTATTAAGGTCTCATGCAGCACACACTCCAACCCCTCAAACAGTTGTTCGGGATATCCCGCAGAACAGTCATAGTACGGCTGTATCCCGATTTGTCTCATGTAATGCGAAATGGCGCCAAACTTTTGAAGTGCCGCGCGTCCTTCTTCCTCAACATTCACCCCGATCGCAACGCGAACGGCCTTGCGGAAAGCCGAGACATATCTGGGACTATTCCTATCGGCACATTCCATGACTTCCTCGTAGGTTGGATTTCTGCCATTTGAGATACCGTCCGAAATAAGAATCAAGACGGGAGGCAGAGCGTCCGAATCCACATCACCATGTAGGTAGCCCAGGATATCGACAATCACGGCTTTGATTGCAGCGCCCGTCGGAGTCCCGCCACCAAACTCAACCTCAGGGATAGGCTTCCAAGTTTTGGGAAAATCTTCAAAAGGAACATCGGCGAGCAGTCTGATGTCCTTCTCCCCTTTGAATCCGATGACTTTGAAGCTGATTGTCAAATCGGCACTTTTTTGATACATAATTTGAGGCACGATGGTCTTTGCAACCACTTCCATCGCTGTATTTACGGCATCGCCGTAGCTGCCGCGCATCGAATCCGACAAATCGATCAAAAAGTAGACAGTTCGCTTCATCTTTTTTATCTCCTTGTAAAGTTTTAGCTTTGTGAAAATTAAGCTTTTTTGCATTATCAACAAGCTAATCATTTATTCTGAACAACATCTTATCACATATAGCCATATAATACAATAGGCTTATGTAAAAAATAATTTTGGATGTGTATCACTTTGACGATCTGAACCACAAACCGAAGCCGCAGTTAAGATGATGTTTGCGCGCTTCCCTTTCTGGTCTCTTTATGAAACCCCCGAACCAAAACAGTTCGGGGACAATGTTTTAATGAGCGCGGGTCACTCCTCGGCGAAGGATGTAAGCAGCGCCACGTCGTTGGCCGAAAGCGAGAATTGAATGTTTGTTATGCCGTTTTCTGCCGTGAACGGCATATTTTCCTCGCAAAGGCGCGTATTTTGTTTGATCGCGGCGATCTCTTCACGGGTGAGGAGATCGGGCGAGCCGAGTTTTTGCCATTCCGATTTAGGATTGCAGTGCGTATCGTCGATACGCCAGACGCTTACCATTGCAGCCTGCATATTGACGGATATTGCGACATCCTGTTTTTCATGCCTAAAATAGTCCATATCCTGCGCATACACAAGTACCTGCACATTCCTGCCGTCGGTAAAGGCAGCATATTCAACATCGCCCTGCACCTTCGGAAGATCAAAGCGCTCGGGATACAGCTCAGAGAGCAGTTTGAACGCCCAAAGTTGGGTTTGGGGATACCCTCGTTGTTGATGAGCCCGAACCCGCCGTGGAAGGGCTTGCTGAGCATGAACTGCTCCCCGTAGATGTCCGATACGCACCAGAACAGATAGCCGTCACTGAGGTGCGCGGAATCGAGAATGGTCTTGACAGCGAACGCTGCCGAGTACTTCTCGCCGTGCGCGGGAGATGCGAACACAGCCATGGAGTTCCACTCCGTCATGAAGAGCGGCATCTCCCCCGCCTCCTCCCTTGCGTGAGCGTCGAATTCGGACAAGACGCCCTTGCGCCATGTCTTATATTCCTCGGGATGGAAGAACATATCGCGCATATAGGCGGGCAGACCGCGCTTATCCTTTGCCGCATCCTTGGCAAGACGGAGTACGCCGAAGATATCCTTGAACGAAACCGAATCGCCAAAGGCATCGCCGGGATAGTGATGGGTGGTGAGGAAGTCGCAGGGAACATCTTTGCGTCTGCAGAATTCCCTGAACTCTTTCAGTCAGCGGCACGCGGAGGTGGATGGCCCGCCCACACGGAGTGCGCTGTCCACCTTTTTTACAGTATGCGCCGTCGCCTCATAGAGACGGAAGTAGTCCTCCTGCTTGCCCTTGAAAAAGATACCGAGGTCGGGCTCGTTCCACGCCTCAAAATACCAGCTTTCGACCTCCTCCTTTCCATAGCGATGCAAGAGAAAGCGCAGGAATGCCTTGATAAATCGACACCACTTTTCAAGAGATTTGGGCTGTGTGATGTTGTTGCGATAACGCAAACCCGTTCTTTTGCCGCTTGCGAGCGCAGAGGGCATGAAGGAGAGTTCGACAAACGGCTTCATGCCGCAAGCGATCACATTGTCATACACCTTGGCGACTTGCAGAAAGTTGACTTCCGTGATATCTTTGCCGTATGGCATGGCCTGAAAAAAGATTGCAGCCCGAGAGCTGCTGCACGCACAGCATGTCGTCGTCAAAGATGCCGTGAAAGCGGATATATCGGAACCCGAGCTCGTCGTGCGCAAGTTTGGCATGCTCGCACAGATCCGTGCGATGGAGCTGAAAGGCATGGGCGCTCCCACGCCGAATTGCCACGAAAAATCGGTGAGCGTTGTCCTGCCGTTTACATCGATGGTGATATTCATATCCCCTCCCTTCGGCGCAGAGCTGCCTCGTTGTATTTTGCGAGCATTTTCTGCATTTTGCGGTAGGAAATTTCGCCCTTGGCGCTCTCCTTCTCCCATGCGGCTTCTTCCTTTGCCTCCCGCTTCTGCTCCTTGGCTTTGAGGACGTCGCGCTGACGGGGCGTCAGTTTTGCAAGAGGGGCCGCCCGCTTTTGCTCTGCAAGCTGCGCCTTCTTTGCCTGCTTCTCCTCTGCAAGACGCTGCTTTTCGGCGGCCTTTCTGCGCCGGTCTTCAAGCTCTTTGACGTGCTTTTCAAGCTCGGTTTCGTAGTTCATGCCCTTCTTTTCGCACTTTGCCTGCAATTCCTTCCGATAGTCGGCTTCCTCATCGGCGCAGCGCTGTTCCTCCTCGAGCAAAGTTTCGGGCGCTACCCACTCCTTGCCCTCCGCCTCACACGCCTTCTTCTGGCGCTCGCGGATGACCGCTTGCTTTCGTGAAAGCGCCCTCTCCATAGTGATGAACGCAATGAGGATACCGCCCAAAAGGCTGGTGATGGCCTCCAGACCGAGATACAGGAAGGAGATGACGTTGACAGTGCCGCTCGCCTGCCGGATCCCGATTATGTACGTTCCGTCAAGCGTGGGCTTGTAGGCGTCAAGACTGAGCTGAGGCAGCCAGCCGTTCTGCGCAAGAAGCACTTCCGCCTCAGCAAGGCTGTCTGTACTGATGGGCGGGATATATCCGCTTGCGGTCAGGCAACCATTGAGGATAGCCGTTCCTACGCCGCTCAGAATGACGATGATTGCCAAATAGACGGACATTGCAAAGCCGTCGCTGCGGAACCCCGTCTTCCACTCCAAGTGGTCGAAGGAGTCGGCAAAGAGTGCCATGAAGAAGTATGCTCCGGGAAGTCCACCCAGTTTTTTGATGAACTGCCCCACGAGCACGACATACAGATTGGAAGGAAACAGCCACGAGACGATGTCGCCGAGCACGACGAGGACGCTCCCGTACACGGTGAGGCGCGCTTTTCCGAACTTCTTGGAGAGCGGGAACACGATGAAGATGCCGATGCCCATCGGAAGCCCGCCGATGACGGAGAGAAGCGTCTTCGTGATGCCGTCGTTATACGTTCCCAAGACATAGTTGCAGTAATAGATGAGCGAGTTGTTCTTTAAAAAAGATCCAATGGTGGAGACGAAGAAATAGACGAGCAGGAGCATCAGGAACTTGTCTGGGAGCACCGCCTTGATCTACGCGACATACGGCACCTTGACGGGCCGCGCCGTCTGCAATTCCTCTGACACGCGCTCCTTGGTGAAGTAGTATTCGAGCAGCATGACGGGGAACATCGCAATACAGATGACCGACATCACGCCGATCCACACCTCCTTGCTGCCCATCATCGGAAGAATGAGCATCGGAAAGAGAAGTGCGACGAAGATGCCCGTCACCATGACGTTTGCGACGTTGTTGAACACTGCGAGAAGCCCCCTCTGCGAAGAATTGTGCGTGGAGAGCGGCACCATCATGTTGTGGCTCATGTTGTAGATGGTATAGGCAAACGAACAGAACAGGTTGTAGGAGATCATGATCCACACGGCTTGCCATTCGGGTGCCAAATCGGGCACGGTATACATGAATACGCCCGTGACGGGGACCAAAACGCGGCGAGCAGGATATACGGGCGCACCCTGCCCTGTTTGGTCTTTGTGCGGTCGATGAGCCAATTCATGATGAAGTTGGTGATCGCGTCGAAGATCTTGGATACGATGGGAAAGACGACGAGGAACGCCCCGCCCAAAAGTCCGCCGATCTGAAGGATGTCCGTCCAATACTGATTGAGGAAGGTGCCGCCCAAAATTGCATTGATGAGCAGCGCGCTGCAGGGGCCGAGAAGATACCCGAGCCACTTCTCCTTCCCCTCTACATTGCGGGAACGGATCCTGCTATCAAAGATCTTCCCGCTCAACATTTTCCCTGCAGTTGACATGACCTTTTTTCCTCCTTATACTTCGGCACGGCCGATGTGTTTGATTCTGTGAAGACACATTTCTTGCCTCATTCCGACAGGAATACCACGGCGTGAACGGTGAGCTCGCCCTCGCCGGAGAGGACGACTTCAAACGTGCCCTTCCCAGCGTGTTCGAGCGCTTTGCCGTCTGCCGTTGCGGTGAGACGGCCGCTCCCCTCCGCCTCGACTTTCATTGCGACGGACCCGTCGAAGGTGCAATAACGGATATATACCTTTGACTTTTCCTTCATGACAAGGTCGGTGTCCGTGATGTACGCGCCGCCCTCCACTTCGCAGGCGCGCCAGTCCTCGATGCACTCGCCCGCCTTGAACGGCTCGCCCGCGCCCTGGGAGGTCATCTTGACCTCGTCGATGGTGCCGTCCTCGTTGAAGTAAATTTTCTCGAGGCACAGTCTGCGGTTGGCGCGGCCCGTGCCCGAACAGCGGTGGTAAAAGACGTACCATTGCCCGTGGAACTCTTCGATACTTCCGTGGATATTCCAGCTGTCCGGCCCGCACTTTGCGTTGTCGACGATGACGCCGCGATAGGTGAAGGGTCCGAGCGGGCTATTTGACGTCGCATACGCAAGGCAAGTCGGCCGCCCCTTGCGGAAGATGCAGGGGTAGACGTAGTAGTAGATGCCCTTCCGCTTGCGCATGGAGCTGCCTTCGTGGAAGCCATGCTCCTCCTCCGTCACGATGCCCTTGACGACGTTCTTTTCGTCGAAGGAGACCATATCCGCATTGAGCTTGACGCCGTTCGCGCGGAACTGCCCCCAATAGTAATAGGCAGAGCCGTCGTCGTCGATGAAGATGGCGGGGTCGATGCCGCCGCAGGGAAGGCGCACAGGGTTCCTAAACGGCCCCTCGGGGGAATCGGACGTCGCCACGCCCTCGCTGTAGTCGCTCATGCAGAAACAGAGGTAATACTTTCCGTTCTTAAAGGCGCAGTCGGGCGCATAGAGAAGGTGCTTGTTGGGCACAAACGCGCCGAAATCGATGTTCTGCGGCCGCACGGACTTGGGAATGAGCCCGAGCGGAATGTGCATCTCCTTGAGAAGCTGCCTGTAAACGGGCGTGGGGTTCTTGAGACCCATATCGACGACGCAGTATTTCTTGCGCTTCTTGTCATTCGGCCACGGGATGTCCTTGCCGCCAAAGACTTCTCCCCCACTTCCCAAGTAAGCATATCGGCGGTCGACGCGACGCGATACTCCTCGCTGCAATAGTCCTTTGCATTCACGCCATAGCTCCCGTAGACGTAGAGCTTGTCCCCGAAGACGTGCGCCTCGCCGTCCGGAATGCACACCTCGAGCGGAGAACAGGGTTCCTTCCCATCGAACTCATCGTTTTTTCTCCTTGATCTCCGTCATAAAATCGTGATCTTTGCAGAGAGTTTACCATTTTATTGCGGTGATGTATTGCAAATCTGTTCCCGATACGTTATCATTGTTCAAAATAAGGAAACGAACCGCATGAAAAACATCGATTATGCCTACATCTGCACGACCATCGGCAACCTTGCCAGCATCCCCATCCGCATCTTCAAGGACGAGGAACGCATCTTCTATCACTCCCTCGTCTCCCTACCCAAGGGCCCGATGAACACCTACCGCACGGAGATCTTCTCCTTCCGCTCGCACATCGGCTACTTCATCACTCCCTCCTTCCATTACTACGGCATCGTCACGAGCGGTGAGTACCGCATGGTCATCGTCCCGTCCATTCAGATCAGGGTCAACGACGGGGAACTCAAAAAGCTCGCCTTTGAGTGCGACGTTTCCGCCGAGGACACCGACGACTTCGTCGCGGGAATGCGGAGCATCATTCTGCTGCCCCTCAACAGCGTCCTGCAGATTCTCTGCACGATGAACTACATCATGAACGAAGAAAAGCTCGGCATCAAGGACATTACCATCCTAGACGCCGAGTAGAAGAACCTCACCGACATCATCGAAACGACGCAGGCCTACCAGAATTTCAATGCCGACCTTGCGGAGAAGGACGAATCGCGCTTCAACGTGCGCAATACGCTCGCTTTGGAGCAGACGCTCGTCAACTTCATCCGCCTCGGCGACACCAAGGGCTTGCAGGAGTGGATGCTGACCGTGCCTGCCATCCGCGGGGAAATTCTGGCCTCCGACCAACTGCGGCAGATGAAGAATACCTTCATCGTCGCGGCGACGCTCGCCTCCCGCGCCGCCATCCGCGGAAGCATGGACATCGACGACGCCTTCTCCTTGAGCGACAGCTATATCCAGAAGTGCGAACTTTTGAGCGACTACACGAGTATCACCAACCTGCAGTATCACATGATCTTTGACTACACCGAGCGTGTGGAGAAGCTGCGAATGGGAAGCGCCCCTTCCAAGCTCGTGATGAACGTCATGAACTATATCCGCCACCACCTCTGCGAGCCCGTCACGACGGAGGAGATCGCCAAGGTGCTGTTCATGAGCCGCTCCCGCCTCTTCGAAAAATTCAAGCAGCAAACGGGCGAGAACCTCGTCGATTTTATCCTCAAAGAAAAAACCGAGGAGGCAAAGCGCCTTTTTCGCTATACGGACAAGTCCATCTCGGCGATAAGCGCCTATTTGGGTTTTTTCCTCGCAGAGCCACTTTTCACACGTTTTCAAAAAAATACGCGCAGTCCCTTCCCAACGAATACCGAAAGCGCCACACCGACCGATAAAACCAACACTCTTCCGTAGCTATTTCGTACAACAGAGGCACGGAACGGCCCGCCCTTGGCGGGCTTTTTTCGTGGCGCGGGGAAGAGATTTGAGAGATCTGGTTTTCCCCGGAGGTTCGCGCGAGTGACGCGCGCGCACCGAGCCCGAAAACGCGAACAGTTCCTCCACGCGGCACGACGCTTTCAAGGCGCAGCCGCCGAACATCCTCTTCTCTGCGCCAAATAGAAGGAGTGCCGCTTGTCGGCGCTCTTTTTATTTGCGCGGGGAAGAGACTTGAAGAAACTCCTCGAGGTTCGCGCGAGGCGTAGCCGAAGCCATCGAGCCTCTCGCAAAAAACCGACTGCATCCGAGCTCATAGAGGCGAAGATCATCCTCTTCTCTGCGCCACGGAATGGCCCGCCCTTGGCGGGCTTTTTTCGTGGCGCGGGGAAGAGATTTGAAGAAACTCCGCGAGGTTCACACAAAACAAAGGATATTCTCACGGCGCTTTGATGGAAACGACGCGCGTTGCGATATGCCCGGTAAAGGCTTTGTCGTGCTCGACGAAGAGCATGGTCGGCTGAAATTCTTCGATGAGCTCTTCGATCTGAATGCGCGAGAGAAGGTCGATGAAGTTGAGCGGCTCGTCCCAGATGTAGAGGTGCGCCCGTTCGCAAAGGCTCCCCGCGAGCAGCACTTTCTTCTTCTGCCCGTCCGAAAGCGAGGAAAGTTCGGTTTCGAAGTGCTCGTCCCTTAGCCCCATCTTGTGAAGGATGGCAAACAGGAGGCTTTTGTCGATGCCCTTCTCCGCCGCAAACGCATGGAGCGAGCCCTTGAGGTGCGCGATCCCCTGCGGCACATAGGAGATGATGAGCCCCGAGCCCTTCTCCACGCGCCCCGTATGGGCGATGTCCTCCCCGCACAAAAGCTTCAGAATGCTGCTCTTACCGCAGCCGTTTCTTCCTTCGAGGGCGATGCGCTCCCCCCGCCCGACGGGAAAGGAGAGCGGCGCGCACACGGCGCGCTCCCCGTAGTAGGGCACGACGTCCGAAACGCTCACGAGCCGCTCCGAACGGTAAAAAAGCGGCATGAGTTTGAGCGGACTCTCCACTTCGGTATTTTTCAGGAGCGCCGATTTTTGCTCGATCGCCCGCTCCTGCCGCTGTCCGATGGACTTGGCGCGCTTCATCATCTTGGCGGACTTGTGCCCGACATACCCTCTGTCCGCTTTCAGCCCCGAATTGAGCGTCCCGAATTTGGACTTCTCCACGGCGTCCGCCCAGCCCGCCGTGCGGCTCTTCGACTCCTGCAATCGGCGGATCTCCCCCTGCAGTTTGTCGTTCTGCCGCCGCTCCCGCTCCTGCTGCTGCGCGAAATTGCGCAAATAGGAAGAACAATTCCCGCTGCACACCTCGATCCCCGCGCGGTTGAGCGAGAGCACATGGTCGATGCAGCCGTCCAAAAAGCTGCGGTCGTGCGAGACGACGATAAACCCCTTCTTCTTGTTGAGATAAGAAGAGATCTGTTCGCGCGCCCGAAGGTCGAGATGGTTGGTCGGCTCGTCGATGAGCAGAAACTGCTCCTCGCCCCCGAAGAGCGTCGCGAGCAGCACCTTGGTCTGCTCCCCGTTGGAGAGCGTTTCAAACGGCCTTTTGAGGCAGTTTTCGTCGACGCCGAGAAGGGAGAGCTCGCGAAGGCGCCGCCACTCTTCCACGGCGGGGCTCACTTCCGCCAGCACCTCTTCGGTGTTTTTCCCCTTGTCCTTGACGGGATAGGGAAAATAGCGGAAGGAGACGGAAGAGACGATCTTCCCGCGGTACGGGTACTCCCCTGCGAGCAGTTTTAAAAGCGTCGTCTTGCCCCTGCCGTTGCGGCCGATAAAGCCCAGCTTCCAATCGGAATCCAATTGAAGGCTGACATGCTCAAACACGTTTTCCGTTCCCGAAGGATAGGAGAACGTCAGATCTTCTATTTTGATAACAGACATTGTTTCCTCCCGAAATAAGAAAAGAGCTGCGAGAAAGCGATCTCGCAGCTCCAAAAATCGTGCTCAAGGTATTTTATATCGTATGCGATCGTACTTTCTTGCGAATAAGGCCGCGCGAAAGGACCCGCGCAGACCCCATAGATTGTTCAGCAAGAAATAGAACGCACTCCTTATCACCTCGTGTGTTGTCGGTCGTATTATAACAGCCCCCGCCGCAAATGTCAAGCGATTTTCCGGGAGCTCTCTTCGCCGCGCGCCGCCTTATACCAGCTTCCCGATCTCTCTTTTAAGCCGTTCGATGATGCGCTTTTCCAGGCGGGAGATATAGCTCTGCGAAATACCCAGCTCGTCTGCAACGTCCTTCTGCGTCATCTCTTCGCCGCCCGAAAGCCCGAAGCGAAGGTCCATGATGCGCCGCTCCCGCTCGGAAAGGTGCGAGAGCGCCTCTTTTAAAAGCTCCTTCTCAACGCCGCTTTCGACGCTCCCGTACACGGTATCGCTGTCCGTGCCGAGAATATCCGATAAAAGCAGCTCGTTGCCCTCGAAATCGGTGTTGAGGGGCTCGTCGAAGGAGACTTCGCTCTTGAGCTTGGAGGTGCGCCTCAGATACATCAGAATTTCATTCTCGATGCAGCGCGAGGCATACGTCGCGAGCTTGATGTTCTTGTCCGAACGGAAGGAGTTGATCGCCTTGATGAGCCCGATGGTGCCGATGGAGATGAGATCGTCCTTGTCGACGCCCGTGTTCTCAAATTTCTGCGAAATGTAGACGACGAGCCGCAAATTGTGCTCGATGAGCTGCGCCTTGATGTGCTCCTCGTCCTCGCCCGCTTCGAGGCGGTGCAGCATCTCCGCCTCCTCTTCCCCCGAAAACGGCAGGGGCAGCGCCTCGCTCCCGCTCAGAAATTGGACGACGTTCTCAGTCCCTTTGATCTTTTGCAGCCAGCTTTTCAGAACGACAAGGATCCCCATCTGTTCCCTCCCACAACATTGCATTCAAGAGTACGGGACGATCGGGGATGCCGACCTCTCCCACCGCAAACAGCGCCCCTTCCCAAACCTTTTCCCCTGCCGTGAGTTTTCTCACGCGGAAGACGGGGGAAGTCTTCTCCCCGCCCGCCGAGCGCATCGTGATGCGGCCCACGGGCTTTGCGCCCCCGAAGAGCGCCAGCGCCGCGACGGGCGTCAGGACGGAGACGGGCTCGCCGCGAAAAAAAAGCAGATTTCCGCTGTCATACAGCGCATCCCAATGCACGGTGCGCCTTCCTTCGATGACGCAGGGAACGCTCGCCCGCGCGATCGCCCGACGACGGTGCACCGAGCGAACGAGCGCCGCCATCCCGAAGAAAAAACCAAACGCCGCCGCCAGCACGAAGGAAACCGGCGTGCGTCCGACGAGGAACCCCCGCCCCTCGGCAAACTCTGCGCCGAAAAAGGAGGAAACGGCAGCGAGCAGCCCGCCGAGGGCGAAGGTCAGAAGAAAGAATGCGGCACAGACCCAAAGATACGGTTTGAGCCGCCGCGAAGGACAGCCGATCACCGCAATGAGAACGCCGCCGAGAAATTTGACGGGATAACTCAGCCACACGGGCAGCGAAAGGACGGGGAAGAGGAGACTCTGCGCCCCGCCCGCGGCAGAGGCAAGCGCGAGCCGCCATCCGCTTACCCGAAGGCGCGCGCACCGCAGGGCGAGATATAACAGCAATCCGTCGAGGAGCGCGTTTTCCGCAAAGGCGTATTCGATATAGACGGTCATCCCCCCTCCCCTGCGGCAGAACAGCGCTTTCCGATCGTCTTCGGCGCTCCCGCGTTTTGTGAGGTACAGTATAGCGGCGCGGGGCGCGAAGAAATGCGTTCTTTCACGGACAATTTGCCGAGATTTGTCCGAGAGCGCCTCCCGCCCCAAAAGACAGCCGAAGCACCGCAAAACAAACCGCGAAAACCACCAACAAACAAAAACCGTCCAACTTTTTCCACATGTTCTTGTTTCGGCGCTCCTCTGCCGCGCCCACGAATAGGCGAATTTCCACAAAGTTATCCACAATGATTCCACAATTCGACGGAATTATCCACACATTCCGCCCCTTTCGGCGGCTTCGGATGAGTATATTCACATAATTTATCCACACAAATAATTTTTCTGTGGAAAGTGTTTTTCGGGGGCAAAAAACGTTGACAAATATAACGCGACCGACTATAATAAGAGAGCTTTTGAAAAAGCGCACCGTTAGCTAAGCTGGATATAGCGTCGGTCTACGGAACCGAAGGCCAGGAGTTCGAATCTCTTACGGTGCACCAAAAACGGGACAGTCACTCGGCTGTCCCGTTTTTTTGCATCGCTAAGCTGTTCAAACTCCTGCATTTTCAGGAGTTCGCGCGCGAAGGCGGGCACGAGGAACGATCTTTCAGATGCCGCCCCGTTTATGCGTCCCTCTCTTCAAAGGGCGCTTCCCAAATTTTTACACGGCTCTTTCCCGCTTGCAGCCCCTGCAAAGGCCCCGCAAGCACGGCGCCTTTTACTGCATTCCCCACAAGATCGGTATCCAGCCTCAGATCGCTCCCGTCAGGCGCTTCAAAGCGTTCCTCGGTGATGCGCGTCATGCCGAGCTTTTCGCTCGTGACAACCTCTCCCTTACTACAGAACATCTCTTCGGGAAGCTCGGCCTCCAGATACACGCCGTCGGGGCCCCGCACGATCTTCACATCGGCGCGGGCACGGCAGACGCAGCTGTCCGTCTCCCCCTCGAAGGGAAGCGCCCCGTTGCAATAGACGTTCCCTCGGATATAGGCGGGCTGTCTGACGCGCTCGAACTGTTCAAGATCGCCGTAGCCGAGCGCTTTCACCCGTTCGATATACTCGTTGAGCGAAGCCGGCGAGCCGTTGTATTCGCTCGTGCCGTAAAATTTCCCCTCTTCCTTTCCGCCGACAAACACGTTCTGCATCCAGCGGTCATCCCCGCCGTACACGGGCACGGTGCCCGCAGGCAGAGTCGAATGCGGGAAATGATAGGGCGTGGAGCGGTTGAGCACGGGATAGTGATTGAAGAACCCGCACACGAGGTTGTGCGCATAGGCGCCGCCCTGCGAAGCGTTGTCGAAGGCGTATGCCGACGCAAAGATATTGTTGTCGACAAGGTACGGCCCGTGCGAAACTTCGACAAACAGATCGCGGTCGTTGTGCTCGAAGATATTTGCGCTCACGCGCAGCCCCTGCGCCTGCCAGTCGAACCACATCCCCAGCGTACAGTCATGCACATAGTTGTTGTGGACGAAGGTGTCGATCGCCGCGTGCAGCTTGATCCCGCCCAGCTCATGCCCGTAAAATTCGTGCTTTGTTCCGATGCGGAAGATCTCGTTGCCGCAGATCTCGCAAAACGCCGAGCCCATATGCCCCACGACGCCGTTCTGGCCGCAGTCATAGATCACATTGTTCCGCACGATGTGCGAGCCCACGTTCTCCTTGCTCCAGCCGATCGCAAGCGCCTTGAACACCGCCTCCATCTGATACTGATAGCCGGGTTTTCTGCCCCACTTCGTAAAGTCGTTGTCGCCCGTCGTCTCCTCTTTCCCGAGGCTCACCCCGCTGCACTTGGAGTCGTGGATGATATTATTTTCGATGATCCATCCCTTGCTCCAGTTGGGGCCGATGATGCCCCACTGCTTGGCGGTGGGCGGAGCCCACGGGGTCGCCGCCTGCGCCATCTCAAACCCCTTTACGGTGATATAGTCGATGCCCGTCCGTTCGGGGAAGAAGCACGCCCTGCGCACGTTGAACTCGACGAGCGCAGCGTTGGGATCGGCGCCTTGAAAGTTTGCATAGAGCGTCGTGGTGCGTTCCCCGACCTCGGCATACCACCGCAAAAGCGATGCTTCGGGATCGGAAAGCTTCTCCTCCCGCCAGCCCCACGTCTCATAGACGCTTCTTTCCCACCTTTCGGGATGAAAGACTTTCTCCAGAGAGGGCGCTTCAAACAGCGCCTTGCCGTTCAGATACACTTCGGCGGTATGGACTTTCTGCTCTCTCGGGGCGACCAGCCAATCGCCGTCGATCTCCGTGCAGAACGGGTCGTACTCCCCGAAAACGGAGCGGTCGATCTCCGTCTTCCACACATCCCCCTCGACGCGCTCCCAATGCTCCGCCCGTTCGGAGCCTTTGATCGTGGCTTTTTCCCCTTCGGCAGCCATATAGGTGATGCGAAGGTCTTGCCCGAGGCCGCCCCTTCTCGGCTTGACCCACTCCCTGTACACGCCCTCGTGGACGATGACGGTATCCCCCGCCGCGGCGATATCTGCCGCCCGCTGGATGGTAAGAAAGGGGCGCTCCTGCGTTCCGGGGTCATTATCGCACCCCGTCTTTGCAACATGATAGATATGAGACATTGTATTCTCCTTATTCCCGATGCTTATCGGGAAGCGCCCGCCTTTCCTGCAGGCGCTCCTCATTTCATCAGGAAAACAAGAGCAGCCGATCGGGCTGCTCGTTTTTTTACTTCACCCAGAAGACGCGGCCCTCATTGCGGGGCTTGGGTGCGGGCGGCTCGCCCTCGATATAGCCGAGCGCGACGTGCCCGATGCCGATATACTCTCCCTCGATGCCGAGCGAAGACAAAAGCTCCTTCCCGAAAGGGCGTTCGAGCTCTTCCTTGGCGCGGTGGATCCAGCACGAGCCCAGCCCCATCGCCCACGCGGCGTTGAGAAGGTTGTCCATCACGCAGCTGCCGTCATACACGGCGTTGGGGCATGCCTTCGCGGCGACCAGAAGGATGACGGGCGCGCCGTAGAAGGGATCGGAATCTCTCCCCATGACGGCGGCATTCTCTTTTGCGATCTTGTCGCGCATCTCCTTGTTCGTCACGGCAATGATGATGGGATCCTGCAATCCCATCCCCGTGGGCGCATAGAGGCCCGCCTCGATGATCTTTTCAATGATCTCCTCGGGCACGGGGTCGCTCTTGTACGAGCGGATGCTCCTGCGCGTCAGTAACACATTCATCGCGTCTTTCATCATGTTCCTCCCTTTGGCGCCCCTTTCAAAACCGCGCCCGTTTTTCTCCATTATAACAGAAACGCCCCGCGGTTTCAACCCTCGGGGCAAATTTTTTAGGAAAGCTTTTGCAGTTTTGCGACAAAGAACCCTTCAAAGAGGCCGTCGGGCCTTACACACAACGTCCCTTCGGCGGAGGGCAGCAGCGGCACCCCCTCGGGCGGAGCGATCGGCACGAGCCGCGCCCCCTTCAAGGAAGAGATCGCCTCTTCGTTCTCTTCGCGAAGGACCGAGCAGGTGGAATAGACGAGCGTGCCGCCCGGTTTTAAGAGTTCGAACGCCTTTTTGAGAAGCGCCCGCTGCAATAAAACGCACTTTGCAAGCAGTTTTTCGCTCCAACGGACGGGGTTAGAAGGCGAAAGCGTTCCGCTGCCCGAACAGGGCGCGTCCAGAAGCACTTTATCAAAGCGGAAATACGGGCTCAAATTCCGCGCGTCCTCATTCAGGAGCGTCACGCGCCCCGCGCCCTGTTTTTCCACGTTGTATCTGAGCCGTTCGAAACGGAATTTGTCGCGTTCGCAGGCGGTGATGAGCGCGCCGCCTCCCGAAAGCGCGGAAAGCTGCGTCGTCTTGCCGCCGGGAGCCGCCGTCATGTCGAGGATGCTCTCCCCCGCCTTGGGCTCCACAAAGAGCGGCGGGAGCATGGAAGAAAGGCTCTGCAGATAGATGCCGCCCTCCTCATAGAGCGACGTTTTCTGCACATCGCGCTCCGAAGCGCCCTCCAAAATGAAGGCGTCCTCGTAAAACGCAGCGCGGCGAAGCGTCATCCCCGCAAACTCCCGAAGCACGCGCCCCTCGTCCGCTTTCAGGCGGTTGACGCGGAAGGTGACGGGCCGCTCCCTTTCAAACGCCGCCAGGATCTTTTCGGCGTCCTCCCCGTACTCAAATTCCAGTTTTGCCCGCAAAGCTTCGGGAATGCTCCAATCACGATATACTATGTCTGACATATTACTATGCTAATCGGCAAAAAATGCCTCATATTACGCAAAAGAGCGGCATTTCTCCGCACATTTCGGGAAAAGCCGCCCATATCTTAGCTTAGCGGATCTGCCGCTCCATGCGCTTGATGGCGGCGTTGGAGCCGAACACCACGACGGAATCACCGGGGAGGAATCTGTCCTCGCCCGTAGGCGTGATGCGCTGCTCCCCTCTGCAGATGAGCAAAACGTTGAGATGATAGCGATTTCTCAGGTCCATCTCCATGAGCTTTTTGGAAGGCTCCTTACCGCTGTAGACGAGCGTTGCGACGCTCGATTCCTCCGTCACGCGGAAGAACTGCGTGACGCCGTGATTGAGAAGCCGCCCGCAGAGGTTGTTGACGGCGAGCTCTCTCGCATCGAACACCTCGTCCGCGCCGAGGCGCAGAAGGACGCGCTTTGCGCTCTCCTCTTCCGCACGCACGATGACGCGCCCCACGCCGAGCTCTTTCAGAAGCACCAGAATGAGGATGCTCGCCTCGAAGTTCTTTCCGATCGCCACGATGACGCAGTCAACGTCGTCGAGCTCGAGCTTCTTTAAGGTCTCTTCCTTGGTGCAGTCGCAGCAATAGGCGAGCGGGATCTGTTCCGCAATGCGGTTGACGCGCTCCTCGTCCAAATCGACGGCGACGACATTCGCCCCCTGGGCGCCCAGCTCCAGGCAAAGCTTACTCCCGAACGAGCCGAGCCCGATAACAGCAAAATCTCTTTTCATATATTCCTCCCCGCTTGTCGCGGCTATTTTTTGCGGCGGTAACGACGCCGGCTTTTATCCTACGATGACTTCCGCATCCACATAGCGGATAGATTCGTCCTCGCTGCGGTTCCAATTGCGGCGCAGGACCATCAGAACGGTCATGCAGCCCAGCCTTCCGAAGAACATGGCAAAGATGAGAAGCGCCTTGCTCCCCGTCTCCAGGCCCGTCGTGATGCCCGCCGAGCTTCCCACGTTCGCAAACGCGGAGACCGTCTCCAATACGATATGCGAAGTCGGGGTCTGAGGTTCGAACGCGGCGACGCCCGTCGAGACCGCATACACGCAGATGAGCGTCATCACCGTGATGAGCATGGCGCGGGATACGGTGCGCGCGGGGATCTTGCGCTGGAAGACGACGGGCTGCTTCCCGCGCATGAACGAGACGATGGCAACGACGATGACGACGAGCGTCGTACACTTGATGCCGCCGCCCGTCGAGGCAGGCCCTGCGCCCACGAACATCAGAAAGTCGTAGAACATGAGCGAGGAATTCTTCCACGCCGAAAGATCGCAGCAGGAGAACCCGCAGGTACGCGCCATCGCACTCATGAACATGGCGTCGCCGAAAGAGACGCCGCCCCACTCGGAAAGATAGATCCCGAGCCCGCCGCCGAAGAGCAGGATGGGCGTGATGGTCAGAACGATCTTGCTGTGCGTGCTCAGATGCTTCGGACTCTTGCGCAGCGTGACAACCTCGTTGATGACGATATACCCGAGCCCGCCGAGGACGGTCAGAAGCGCTGTACTGAATAAAAGCAGCGGGTTCTTGTCCCCCGCATATATCTGCATGCTGGTGGAGCCGAACAGATCGAACCCCGCGTTATTGAAGGCGGAGATCGCCTGAAAGAGCGAGACAAAGAACAGCCTTCCGCCCGAATAGTCGGCGCGGAGGGCGATCATGTTGAGGATGACGCCGAACACCTCGATGACGAGGGTGATAAGGAGAGCGCGCCCCAAAAAGGTGCGGACGTTGAGGCGGCTTTCGCCGAGCGTTTCGCCCATCAGAAATTTTTCCGAAAGGCCGAGCTTGACGCCGAACAGCGTCAAGACTGCCGTCATGACGGTGACGAACCCCAGCCCACCGATCTGGATGAGCAGCATCACGACGATCTGCCCGAACAGCGTAAAAGTGTCGATGACGACGACGGAGGAAAGCCCCGTGATGCACACCGCGCTCGTCGAAACAAACAGCGCATCGATGAAAGCGATGCCGTTATGGGTCGCGAAGGGCAGCATCAGAAGGAGCGAGCCGACGAGGATGATCGCCAAAAATCCCAATAAGATAAAGAGATAGGGAAATTTGAGTTTGAAGGGCGATCGGGTTACTTTTCCGTTTTCCATAGCATCAATAGAAGGTCGCGAGCTCTTGTTCGGGCGGCTCGCAGTAGTCAAGGGCGCTCGCTTTCAGAACGGGCCCCTCCTGGCCGTAGATCTTATCGTATTCGATGTCGATGCGCGCGGTGATCTTCACCCAATCGCGCGTCTTTAAGGGAAGCGTCGAAGCGTGCTTTACCACCATGCCGCTGTAAGCGATGTCCGCCTCGCAGCACGTCATGATATGCCGCCCGATGACGATGGTGCCCTGCTTCATCTTGCGGTCGACGGCAACGAGCCCCTTGAAGGAGACCACTTTCCCGTCGTATTTTCCCATCTCTTCCATGAGATCGCGGTAAAAGAAGGCATAGTCCCTGTCCTCGATCTCGATGACTTTGGCGTTGATGTCGTACGGGAGCGGATCTTCGATCTCATCGTATTCCGCCCTGCCGCCCGGATATTCAAAGACGATGCCCGGCCTTCTCGAAGCCCCGCGCACGATCTTGTGGAACTCCTCTTTGGAGAACTTGTCGTCGAAGCGGTTGAAGACGACCATATCGGCATACGGGATCTTATCATAGACGAGCTGCCGCATATTCTTATTGTAGGCGAGGAATGTATTGGAGTCGAAGAAGGTCATCACCTGCGCGATGAGCCAGCCGTCGGGCATGGCGTCGAAGAGCTTCTGAAGCTCCCACATCCCGTTGTATTCGAGGACGACGCGGTCGGCGCGGTGCTTTTGTACGAGAGCGGCAAGGTTCCTGCCGTTCAGCCCCTCTTCGTCCACTTCCTCGACGGCAAAGTGCTCCACGGCAAAGCGGGAAGGATCGTACTCCACCTCCCCCTCCTCCGCGACGAGAAGCAGGGTGCGCTCTCCGGAATCGAAGCGCTCATCCTCCATCGTTTCCTGAATGAATGTCGTCTTGCCCGCCTCCAGAAAGCCGAGGAACAGGTAGACGGGGATCTCTTTCGGCGCCATGGCTTACCCCAAAAAGAGCGTCTTGAGCTTATCCTCTGCGAGGCGGCAGCCGATGACGCACAGTCTGCCCGTGACGGACGGCTCGCCCGCACGAAGGTCGGGCTCCCCGGGGACATAGTCGAAGTAGATCCAGCCCTCTTCGCCGTCTACATAGCCCTTGGCGCGGAGGATATCGCCGTACTCGCCCGAAGAGAGCGCTTCGAGCGCGCCTTCGAGCTCCTCTTTCGAAAACTTCTTGGCGGTCTCCGTGCCCCAGCTTGCAAACACTTCGTCCGCATGATGATGGTGATGATGGCACTCACCCTCATGTTCATGGTCGTGGTCGTGACAGCACTCGCCCTCTTCGTCATGGTGGTGATGGTGGCAGCACTCGCCCTCATGTTCATGGTCGTGGTCATGATGGCAGCACTCCTGTTCGTCATGGTGGTGATGGTGATGGCAGCATTCATCATGGTCTTCATGATGCTCTTCCGCCTCTTTGGCAAGACGTTCGAGCTCGGCTCTGAGGCTGTCGCGCTGTTCCATGGCGGCGAGCAGCTCTTTGCCGTCCAGCTTCTCCCATTCGGTGGTGACGATGGTCGCCTGCGTATGCCCGCGGAGGAGCGTCACCGCTTCATCCAGCTTCTCGTGCGGCAGCGCCGTGTGCGAGAGGATGATGCAGCTTGCGTTCTCCACCTGATCGAGGAAGAATTCGCCGAAGTTCTTCAAGTACATCTTGCACTTCTTGGCGTCGACGACGGTGCAGAAGGCGTTGAGTTCGGAATGCGCGAGCCCCGCGCGCTGCACGGCGCGGATGACGTCGGAGAGCTTCCCCACGCCCGAAGGCTCGATGACGATGCGGTCGGGAGAGAACTTCTCCTCCACCTCTTTCAAAGCCTTGGCAAAGTCGCCCACGAGCGAGCAGCAGATGCAGCCCGAATTCATCTCGGTGATCTCGATGCCCGCGTCTTTGAGGAAGCCGCCGTCCACGCCGATCTCGCCGAACTCGTTCTCGATGAGCACGACCTTCTCGCCCGCGTAGGCTTCCTTGATGAGTTTCTTGATGAGCGTCGTCTTGCCGGCGCCCAAAAACCCGGAAATGATGTCGATTTTCGTCATAGCTGATTGCCGGTCCTTATATTTGCGATCGGGCGGTCAAATGCGCCCCGGTCATTGTCTGAAATATCTGCAAACAGGCGTCTCAGAACGCCCAATTGCCGTCCTTGAAGATGGGAACGCGCTCCCCGTTCTTGGTCACACCGACGATCTCGAGGTCCTTCGCGCCGATCATGAAGTCGACATGGATCATGGAATCGTTGATGCCCTTCTCGTGGATCTCCTCTTTCGTCATGCTCTCAAAGCCCTTCAGCGTGTTGTCGAAGCCGCGGCCGAGCGCCAAATGGCAGCTCGCGT
>ERZ1090879.158-NODE-158-length-46397-cov-19.427496_pt1 | contig 46397 bp, 28 predicted proteins | sample MGYA00478472_ERZ1090879 | MGnify/ENA primary metagenome ERZ1090879 (study PRJEB33644, sample SAMEA5815723) | chicken gut metagenome | biome: Chicken; feature: Gastrointestinal Tract; material: Caecum | place: Ireland | collected 2019-01-01 | study: A study of the... | reverse complement strand
GCATGGAGGCGATGATGCACGACGGCAAGAGCCTGCAGGCGGGCACCACGCACTACCTCGGGCAGAACTTCGCCAAAGCGTTCGAGATCAAGTTCCTCGATAAAGACGGCGTGCAGAAATACGGCTATACGACGTCGTTCGGCGTCTCCACGCGCCTCATCGGCGCGCTCATCATGACCCACGGCGACAGGCGCGGGCTCGTCATGCCGCCCGTCGTCGCGCCCGTGCAGGCGGTCATCGTGCCCATCGCTGCAAAGAAGGAGGGCGTTACGGAGGCTTGCCGCGCGCTCAGGGATCGGCTTGCTGCGGCGGGGATCCGCGTCGTCCTGGACGAGAGCGAGAATTCTCCCGGCTGGAAGTTCAACGAATGGGAGATGAAGGGCGTTCCCGTCCGCATCGAGCTCGGCCCGCGCGATCTGGAGGCGGGCAAGTGCATGATGGCGCGCCGCGATACGCACGAAAAGTGTGAATATGCGCTGGAAGGCGCCGTCGGGAGCGTCCGTGCGCTGCTGGACGACATCGCCGAAAATATGTACAATACGGCAAAGGCGCGCATGGACAGCCGCATCGTGCGCGCAGAGTCGCTCGAAGCGCTCCTTGCGGGCGTGGACGGCGGCAATTTCGTGCGCGCGGGCTGGTGCGGCTGCCGCGCGTGCGAAGACAAGGTGAAGGAATTCGCGCAGGCGACCGCCCGCGTGATGGACGAGGAGAATACCTCCGCGACGTGCGTCGTCTGCGGCAAAAAGGCGGAGCGTACGGTCATTTTTGCAAGGGCGTATTAAGTTCGCGCCGCCCGGTTCCGAAAAAAATTTCATGCACTTATTGAATAAGAGAGGACGGTTATGACGCAACTTCCAAAGTGGCTTTCGGACGCGGTGTTTTATGAGATCTATCCGCAGTCCTTTCAGGATACGAACGGCGACGGGATCGGCGATATCCCGGGCATGATCGCGCGGCTCGACTATATCGGAGAGCTCGGCTGCAATGCGATCTGGGTGAATCCGTGGTACGATTCTCCCTTCGGCGACGCCGGCTACGACGTGCGCGACTATAAGCGCATCGCGCCGCGTTACGGCACGAACGACGACGCGAAGAGGTTCTTCGACGAGGCGCACAGGCGCGGCATGCACGTGCTCATCGACCTCGTGCCCGGGCATACATCCGTGGAGCATCCGTGGTTCCGCGCCTCCATGCAGCCCGAGCGCAGCGAATACTCCGATCGTTACATCTGGTCGGATTCCATCTGGGAGAGTACCGACCTTCCCTGCATCCGCGGGATCTCGCAGCGCAACGGCTGCGCGGCGGTCAACTTCTTCTCCAATCAGCCGGCGCTCAACTACGGGTATGCAAAGCGTACCCGCCCCTGGATGATGGCGCCCGATTCGCCCGCGGCGCTCGCAACGCGCGAGGCGATCAAGGACGTGATGCGCTTCTGGCTGGATCTGGGCGCCGACGGGTTCCGCGTCGATATGGCGGCGAGCCTTGTGAAGGCGGACGAGGGCTGGACGGAGACGATAAAACTGTGGCAGGATTTCCGCGCCTTTCTCGACAGGGAGTATCCGCACTGCGCGATGGTCTCCGAGTGGGGCGTTCCCGCCAAGTCCATCGAGGGCGGTTTCCACATGGATTTCATGTTGCATTTCGGGCCGCCCGCCTATACCTCGCTCTTCCGCAGCGAGCATCCGTTCTTCTCCCGCGAGGGGAAGGGGGATATCTCCCTGTTTCTGGAGACGTATCTGCACGATCTCGCCTCCACGGAGGGCAAGGGGCTCATCTGCATCCCTTCGAGCAATCACGATATGCCCCGTCTCGCGCGCGGGAGGGATGCGCGCGATCTGAAGATCTGCTTTACCTTCCTGCTCACGATGAGCGGCGCGCCCTTCCTCTATTACGGCGACGAGATCGGCATGCGCTATCTTGAAGACGTCACTTCGGTGGAAGGCGGCTACGACCGCACGGGTTCCCGCTCGCCCATGCAGTGGAAAACGGGCGCGGGTATGGGTTTTACGACGACGGACACGTCGTATATCCCCTTCGACGGGAGTGCGGACGCACCCACCGTCGAGGCACAGGAGCAGGACGGGGATTCCCTCCTGAACGCCGTAAAGGCGCTCTTAAGGCTCCGCGGCGCGCATCCCGCGCTGCAGTCGTTCGGGGCGTTCGAGCCCGTCTTTGCGCAAAAGAACGCCTATCCGTTTGCGTACCGCAGGCGGGACGGCGGGGAGGAGATCCTCGTCGTGCTCAACCCGGCGGACAGAGAGGAGCGGGCGGAGTTCGACTGCGGCGGAGAAGTGCTCTTTGCGGTGGGCGGGATCGTGAAAAACGGCAAAGTCCCCGCGCGCAGCGCGTGCATCATAAAACGGTAAGTCGGTTTTTCGGAGGTTGTTTTCATGAAACATATCGATATTGCAGACGTTTTGCAGGATAAAACGCTGATCGGGAAGGAAGTCGTCGTGTGCGGCTGGGTGCGTACGTTCCGCGATTCGGCGGCGGTCTCCTTTCTTGAAGTTGCCGACGGGACGAGCTTTTCCCGTTTGCAGGTCGTTGTAGATAAGAACGGGGTCTGCGTCGATCCCGAGTGCACCAAGTGCGGCGCGGCGGTCTGCGTGAAGGGCGAAGTCGTCAGGGCGTTCAAGGGCGACGGCTCTGAGCTCAACGCGAAGGAGGTTACGCTCCTCGGCAAATGCCCGGGGGAATATCCCATTCAGAAAAAGCGTACTTCGCTCGAGTTTCTGCGCTCCATCCCGCACCTGCGGCTGCGCACCAACACGTTTGCCGCGGTGTTCCGCGTGCGGAGCGTGGCTGCGCAGGCGATCCACCGCTATTTCCACGACAGACGCTATCATTACATCAATACGCCCCTCATCACGGCGAGCGACTGCGAGGGCGCGGGCGAGATGTTCCGCGTGACGACGCAGCCGTGGAACGCGAAATACGAGAGCGAGGCGGCATATTATAAAGACGACTTCTTCGGGCAGAAGGCGGGGCTTTCCGTCTCCGGTCAGCTCGAGGGCGAAGTCGCCGCCACCGCGCTCGGCAGGATCTATACCTTCGGCCCCTCCTTCCGCGCCGAAAACTCCAACACGACGCGCCATCTCGCGGAGTTCTGGCACGTGGAGCCCGAGATCGCCTTTGCGGAACTGCCCGACGTGATGGAGATCGCCGAAGATATGATCAAGCACGTCATCCGTACCGTCATGGAAGAGTGCCCCGAGGAGATGGATTTCTTTGAAAAGTTCATGGAACCCGGGCTCAAAGCCAAACTCACCAACGTCGTGGAGAGCGAGTTCGGCGTGCTCGAGTATACCGACGCCATCGAACTGCTGAAGAAGGCGGACGTCAGGTTCCAGTATCCCGTGGAGTGGGGGTGCGATCTCCAGACGGAGCATGAGAAGTACATCACCGAAAAGGTGTTCAAAAAGCCCGTGTTCGTCACCAACTATCCCAAGGAGATCAAATCCTTCTATATGAAGCAGAACCCCGACGGCAAGACGGTCGCCGCGACCGATCTTCTCGTGCCCGGCATCGGCGAGATCATCGGCGGGAGCGAGCGCGAGGCGGATCCCGAAAAGCTGCTCGCCGCCATGAAGGCGCGCAACATGGATCTTGCCTCCTACAAGCAGTATCTCGACCTGCGTACGTTCGGCACGGTGCCGCACGGCGGGTTCGGGCTCGGGTTCGAGCGCTTCGTCATGTATGTCACGGGCATGGAGAACATCCGCGACGTCACGCTCTTCCCGCGTTCGGTCAAGAACATCATGTGAGCGCGCCGCGCGCGGTGTTTGTAAAAAACAAAATAAAATCAGCCGCCCTCTTGCAATCGTGGGCGGCTGATGCTATAATGGGGGCATGAAACTCATTTTATGCTGTGATTACGGACTGGACGACGCCGCCGCTACGGCGGACGCGCTTTCGCACGCCGCGGCGGACGGGTATGAAACTGTCGCGCTGGTCGCGGTGGGCGGGAACGTGCCGCCCGACGTCGCGTTCGTCAACGCAAAAAAACTCGTCGCGCATCTGCCCTTTGAAACGGTTCCGCTCGTCGTTGTGGACACGACGGCGGAAAAACAGCCCTTCGAATATCTGAAACACATTCACGGAGAGGACGGCATGGGCGATCTGTTCCCGGACGACGCGGGCTTTTCCGCGCCCGTGCGCGCGTTTTCCGAGTGGGTCGCGTGCCTTTCGGGGGAGTACGATCTGCTCAGCCTCGGCCCCATGACGCTCGTTCCGCGCATCCTCGCACGGGGCAAGGCGCGCAAATTCATATTCATGGGCGGCAACATCGCGGAGGAACCCAATTTTCACGGGTATGAATTCAATCATGCGCTCGACCGCGCGGCGTTCTCCTTTGTTACGGCGCACTATCCGCACGTCGCCGTCACGATGGATACCTGCCGCCATCCGCTCCTCAACGTACAGAGCGCCGATCTTTCGGGCGGCGGGCTGCAGCGGCGCATCGTGGCGCGCGCGAGAGAGATGACCTTCGTTTCGGGCGAGAAGGGCTGTTACATCTGGGACGACATGGCGGTGAAGGTGCTCCGTCATCCCGGATGGTTTGAAACATATTCGGCAGCCGACCGCGACGGAAACCGCCTGACCGTGGCAAAATATACCGGAAACAAGCCGTATCCGGAAATACTCGAGCAATAAAACCGTGCGCCCCGCATCCCGCGGGGCGCGTATGCTTTTCTGCCGCATGAGCGCCGTCTGCCGCTGCCATACGAATCGGATAAAAAGTGCCCCGCAAAATGCGGGGCACTTTTCAGAGGGAGTGTTATGAAAACATCCGTATTTATGCGTTGATGTTCTTCTGTTTCTCGTTTTCGTAGGGCGTGTTGTAAAGTTCGTCGGGATTCAGCTTGAAGATCGGGCAGCCGTCCTCTGCAAATCTGACTTTGAGAACGTGCGCGTGGCGGTTATGATCGTTGAGCGGATCGCCGTGGATCTTTTCGTAATCGCGGAAGTGAAGGAGGGTGAGAACCTCGTTCTCGTCGCCGCGGACAAAGCAGTTGTGCCCGGGACCGAATACCTTGAGCTTTTCGTCCGTTTTGAGCACGGGCCAACGGTCTTTCTGCCACGAACGGGGATCGAGCAGGTCGCTGTCTTCATCGGCGCGAAGCATGCCCATGCAGTAGCACGCACCCGTTGCCGAGGCGGAGTAGGTGAGGTAGATCTTGCCCTTCGTTTCGGGGCCTTTCAGAACGGCGGGGCCTTCGTTGACCCAGAATCCGCCGTCGCGCTCCCAGTCATAGTCGGGCGAAGTGATGCGCGTGAACACCGTTTTGAGTTTGGTGGGCGTTTCGAGCTCGGCGATGAGCAGGTCGGAAATGGGCTTTTCGGCGCGTTCGCAGCCGAATTTCTGCGCCCAGACCGCATACCATCTGCCGCGGTGCTCGAATACCGTCATATCCAGCGAAAAGTCGGTAAAGGGGTAGGGGTCGTTCTTGGCGGGCTGCATGGGAACGGGTTCTTCCTCCCATGCGTCCTTCATGGGATCGCTGCCCTTGCAGATGAGCGCGTAGGGGCGGATATCCCAGATGTGCGGCTTATGCCCCGCGGCAAAATAGATGACCCATTTGCCCATGATGTAGTGCAGCTCGGGCGCCCAGATGTGGCATGCGAGCGCGCCGAAGGCATGTTTCTTCCAGACCGTGCGCGCGGGCGCGGTTGCGATCCCGTTCACCGTGTCGGCACAGCGGATCTCGAGGTGGTCGTACTTCGGGCAGGTAGCCGTGAAGTAATATTTCCCGTTCGTGTGCTTATACAGATAGGGGTCTGCGCGCTGGGGTGCAAGTGGAGAGAGATAAGTAGCCATATTTCATTCCTCTTCTATATAGTTTTTTATTTTATATAGTTTTTATTTCCGATTTTTCCCGCAGAAACGGCATCCGTTTTTGCGCTTTGCTTATTCTACTATATTTGTTTTTCAAAGTCAACCGCAGAACGCAGGTTTATTTCGTCTTTTTGCGGTATTTTTCCCAGGGGAGCAGGAAGATGTATACGCCCAGGATGACGAGCGCGAGCACCGTGAGGATCACGATGAGCGCGATGCGGATGACTTCCGCGTTCCCGTCGTCGATCATATCGGACGAGATGACCGCCGAATAGGAGACGTCGTCGGAGAGGCGCGCCGTGTAAGTGCCGTCGCCGTTATCGTAAAGGCGTACCTGCACGCGCTCCGTGATCACGCGTTCCTCGCCCGCGGCGTTGGTGAATACGACGCCGTCGCTGCTCGATCTGAGGTAGGCGAGCGTATAATTTTCTCCGGAGGAAACGTCGGGCGAGATCTCGGTGAGATAGGTGGCGGGCACATATCCGCGCACCGTGGCGCGCGCGGCGTCGCTGTACTCTACGAGCGCATATTCGAGCTCCGCCGTGGTCACGAACCCGATCACGCTCACCGCCGTGCCGCGCGCAAGTTCCTCTCCCGCGAGCGCGCCGTCCAGACAGGGCGCATAGTAAGAGGAAACTTTGTTCGTGAGATAGCGCGTGTAAGCCGTTTCGTTTTCCGTGTAATATTCCAAACTTGCGATCTTCGTGACGGAATCTTTGAGGAAGAGCTCCGCCGTGTATTTGCCCTTGCCCTCCGAAAAGAGCACGAGCGCGTATTCGCCCGTTTCCGCAAGGAGCACGCCCTGCCTGTCCTCTCCGGAGCGCGCATAGCTCGAATAGGGGAAGTATGCCCCGTCGCTGTTGCGGAGCGTTGCGAGATCGGTAAAGACGCCGACCGTCCCCGCAGGCACGCTGACGAGCAGCTCTTCGGTGCCGTGGTGGGCGAATGCGTCGTCCCGCGCGGTCTCGACGGCGATCTCGTCGAGCGTGGAGATCGCGCTCAAAGCGCCGGCGCTGCTCTTTACGACGTAGTTCCCGAAGTTGAAGTATACCTCGTCGTCCTCAAATCCGAGGGCGAAGGAAACGGGCTTTTGCGCCGTGCCGTCCGCCGACCAGACGAAACTGCTGCCGTCGATCTCGGCGAAAACTTCGCCCTCGCGGTACATGACGCCGTCGGCAAGGTAGTACAGGCTGCCTTCGAAATCTGCCTCGAGCGAAGTTGCGCCGTCGGGCAGGGAAAAGCTCTTTTTCTGCGATCCCGCCGAGGCGTCGTACTGTGTGAAGGAGGACTCCGTAAAAATGCGGATATCGCCCGATTCATACGCGACGTAAAGGGTGCCGTACAGATCGCACGCCAGTCCCGTCGGCGTGCCGTATTCGTATACGATGGGCGAAACTGTTTCGCCGTCCGCCACGCCGTATTGCGCAGTTGCCGTAACGTAATACACGCTCCCATAGGCGCACGCGATGCCGCGCACCGTGCTCGGCGCCGTCTCCGCCTGCGTGAACGCATCCTCGCCGTAGGTACATGTATAAATGTTCATGCCCGAGGCGTAGGCGATCGTGGTGCCGTCTGTCGCAACGAGCGTGGGCGCCGATTCGCATGCGATTACGCTGTAGCTCTGCGTTTGGAAATCGTATACGGAGACGCGGCTGTTTCCCGCGTCGGCGGTGACGAGCAGGCTGCCTGCCCGCGCCGAATCGACTGCGCCCGAGAGGCGGTTCTCCGAATCGGAGGCAGAGGTGATCTCGTAGGAGGTGAACGCCGCCGCGCTGTCCGTCAGCGAGATCTCGCGCACGGAAGCTCCGTCGATGCAGTAGAGGCTGTTGTTGAAAAAGCTCATGGCGGCGAGACCGCTCGCATCCGAGAGCTTAGTCACCGTCGCGTCGGAGACGCTGAGTTCTCTGCGGAAAAACCCTTCCGCGGAGGAAAAGTAGAGGTACGTCCCGTCCGAACAGACGGAGGTGATGTCGCGGCTCTGCTGAGCGTCCGAGCTGATGTAGTCCGCCTGTGCGTCTGAAAATCTTCCGGAACCGTCCGGGTAATAGAGGCGGTCGCCCACGGCGCAGTAGAGGGTGTTGTTCGCGTACGCCAGCCGCGGCTCCGTTCCCACGCGGAGCGTCCCGAGGGAAACGGCGTCAGACGGGTCGCTCAGCGTGCGCCGCGCCAGCGTGAGATCGCCCGAGATGACCGCCGTGTACAGCGTATCGCCCACGATGAGGAAGGTGGAACAGTTGAGGTTTTCGATCTGCACCGGCTGTGCATCCGTTGCCGAACAGTCGTAGTACCAGAAGGAGTTGTCCGTTCCGCGCACGGAAAAGTAGAGCGTGTTTCCCGAGAACTGGATCTTGGTGATGCTCGTCTCGTCTGCGGTGGAAAACGTCTTCCACGCGGCGCTGTTTCCGCGCGTACAGATGTACATCGTGTTTCCGTCCGCAATGGCGATGTAATTTTCGGAAAAGGCGACGTCGGTGGGGTTTGCGAGCGTCAGGTATTGTTCGTAGCTTGAGGGGAGTACGAGGGAGGCGTTCTCCTCCGTGAGTTCCGTCGCCGCGGCGGGCGCGGCGGGGTCTTCCGCCGTCTCGTCCGCAGAGGCGGACGTATTGCTGAAAAACGGGGATGCGGCGAACGCCGTACTGAGCAGGAGGGCGGCCGAGAGCGCGATCCCCGCAGTCTTTCGTATTACCATACAACCATTATAACACGCGCGCGCGGAAATTTCAATGACCTTTGAAAAAAAACTTGTGAAGATGTGTAAAAAAGTTTCACGCGCGCACCGCCGTATTTTCCGCCGCGCCGAAAAACCGCAACTTTTTTGGCATACGGGCAGCCGTATGTCATATTCAGATGATAAAATAAAAACACAAACAAATGTTCGGAAAACAAAGCGAAAAACAGACGGCAAGGCTGCTTTGGCGGGAGGTGAATCATGGCATTTGAATACGCGAAGGTGATCTTATACGCCTATCCGCACCTGGCGGCGCTCGCCGAGGCGACGGGGCAGAGCGCGGAGAACTGCGCGCTGCTCTCTTTCAGGAGCGCGGAGAGCACGCTCGCGCTCGCGGAGCGGATCGCCGAAACGCTCGCGGTAAAGAGCCGCCTCCTTGCGCTGAAGGAGGCGGCCGACCGCGCGGTGGACGCGTGCACGGAGGAGGAGCGGTTCCTGCTCGAGTACAAGTATTTCCGCAGGAGGAAGGAACTTCGCGGGCGCTTTTCGGGTGCGGAGGTCTCCTGTTCGGAGCGCAATTATTTCCGCCGCCAGGCGGCTCTGCTCAGAAAGATGGTATCCGAGCTGGGGCGGCGCGGCTGGACGGAGCGCGCCTTCTTGGAGGCGTTCGGCGCGTTTGCGCCCTTCATGCGCGCCTTCCGCGCGCTTTCGGAGGGGCAGGAGGGGAAACTCGTGGCGCATCGCGGCAAACGGGATATCCGTTTCCGCACGGAGGTCAGAAGTCGGAAGGTTCGTTCCTGACCGATTTTCTGCCGCGCATGACGAGCACCGCCACGGCGACCGCGGCGGCGCAGAGGATGCAGATGACGGCGATCTGGACGCCGCTGACGGAGCTTTCCGAGCCCTCAGGTTCCGTCTCCGCGTCGCCTTCCCCCGAGATCGCCTGCAGGTAGTCGTCGTTGCGTTCGTATTCCACGGGCAGATCTGCCGGAACGTAGCCGAAGCGTTCGCCGTCGAACACATAGTAATAGAGCTGCCCGCTCTCCGTCCGTTCGCCGTAATAGGCGAACGTGCGCTCCACGGCGCCCAGTTCCGCATCTCCCAGTCCGCCCGCGTCGGGCAGGGTGTAGGTGAGCGTCACCTGCTTTCTCAGATAGGGGCGCACGGGCACAAAATCGACGAAGAGGAGCTGTTCGGTGCGGCAGTAGCCGAGCACTTTTTTATAGGGGGCGTCGTCCGCCTGGTATTCCACCGTACAGTAGAGCTCGCCCTCGTCGAGCACGCGGACGTAGTAGGTGCAGGGGATGAGGAAGAGGCGCGCGTCTTCGCTCTCGCCCGTGTAGAACCAGACGTCCTCCGTCGCGGCGACGGCGTAGCGTTTCTCCCCGTCGGCGGAGGCTGCCGCCGCGGGGGAGGGAAGGGCGAGCGCGGCGGCGAGCAACAGGAAAAGTGATAAGACGAATGTTTTCATAGGCGCTATCATAGCGCACTTTGCGGGGCGCGGAAGGGATTTTTTTGACGAAAGGAGGCGGATCGGGGAAGATGGCTTCGGCAACGGAGGCGATCGTGAAGCGGGTGCGGGAGATCGAGCGGGAGCTCGCGCGGCGCAGGCAGGGGGACGCGCTTTCCCGCTATAACACGGGCAGGAAAAAACACAAAAAACAGATCGCCTTTCACAAGTGCAGAAAGCGCAACCGCTGGGTGTTCGGCGGGAACCGGTCGGGCAAGACGGAGTGCGGCGCCGTCGAGGCGGTGTGGCTGGCGCGCGGGAACCACCCCTATAAAAAGAACAGGAAAAACGTGTTCGGGTGGGTGGTCTCCCTCACGCAGCAGGTCCAGCGCGACGTGGCGCAGAAAAAGATCCTCGGCTATCTCCGTCCCGACCAGATCGCCGACGTCGTGATGGTGAGCGGCAGAAAGGATAATCCCGCCGCAGGCATCGTCGATCAGATCGTCGTAAAAAACGTGTTCGGCGGCACGAGCGTCATCGGGTTCAAGAGCTGCGATCAGGGCAGGGAGCGCTTTCAGGGCAGTTCGCTCGACTTTGTCTGGTTCGACGAGGAACCCCCGCGCGACATCTACGAGGAGTGCCGTATGCGCGTGCTCGACCGCCGCGGCGAGATCTTCGGCACCATGACGCCTCTGAAGGGACTTACATTCGTCTATGAAGAGATCTACCTCAACCGCATGAACGACCCGGAGGTATGGTATGAGTTCATGGAGTGGGCGGACAATCCCTTTCTTGCCAAAAAGGAGATCGCGGCGCTCACCGCCACGCTGGACGAAAAGACGCTGCAATCCCGCCGTTACGGGCGGTTCGCCGCGCGGGAGGGGCTCGTCTATCCCGAATTTGACGAGCGCGTCCATGTGATCGAACCCTTTTCGGTGCCGCCCTCGTGGCAGGAGAACATCTCCATCGATCCCGGGCTGAAAAATCCGCTCTCGGCGCACTGGTACGCCGTGGATTTCGACGGGAACGTGTACGTCGTGGCGGAACATTATGCCGCGGGGCAGGACGTGGCGCATCATGCCGCAGCCATCCGCGCGGTGAGCGAAAAACTCGGCTGGAAGCGGGACGGCAGGGGAAGATACGCGGCGCTCATCGATTCCGCCGCGGGCAGCCGCACGCTCGCCGCGTCGCGTTCGGTGGCGGAACTGTTCTGCGAACAGGGCATCCTCACGGATACGCGCGTCGACAAAGACGTGTTCGCGGGGATCGAGCGGGTAAAACTCTATCTCGACAGGAAGAACGGGCTGCCCGATCTGTACATCTTTTCGGGCTGCGTCAATATGATCCGCGAGTTCAAGAGCTATTTCTGGGGGAGCGGCGAGAGTCCCGTCAAGCGCGACGATCACGCGATGGACGAGCTCAGGTATTTTCTCATGAGCCGTCCGCGCCCCGCCCGCGAGGAGGCGGAGAAGGGGGATATCGCGCGCGACAAGGAACGGCGCATCCGCCGCCTCATGGCGGCGCGGCGAAACGCCCGTATGCCGAAATAGCGGGTACCATGTCTGCGGCTGCGGACGATTTACAAAAATACGGCGCCCATGTCCGCGCGGACATGGGCGGGGGAAAGGTCATGGAAGAGGAGAAGATACGCGACGCCGTGCTCAAAGTCGCCCTCGGGTTCAGCGTGGAGGAAGTGACGGAGGAGTACGGCGTGGAAAACGGCGAGCTCAGGCTCGTCAAGCGCAAAGAGACGCGCAAAGACGTCCCGCCCGATCTGCGGGCGGCAAAACTGCTCATGGAGGGCGCAGACGATTCCGCGCTCACCGACGAGGAACTGGAAGCGGAAAAACGGCGGCTGCTCGCATTGCTGGCGGACGTACGGGAAAAGGAGGAAGTATGACGGAGAAAAAAGAGCGGGAAGAGGCGGCGCGGCGCGAGGCGGTCGTCCGCGACGTGACCGCGGATTTTGAGCGGCGGCGCGCCATGCGCAGGACGATCGAGCGCGGCTGGCAGCTCAACATGAATTTTCTGAGCGGCGATCAGTATTGCGACGTCGACGCTTCGGGCGAGATCGCCGAGGAGGACGCCGCCTTCTACTGGCAGTCGCGCAAGGCGTTCAATCACATCGCGCCCACGGTGGAGAGCCGCCTCGCACGGCTCGCCAAGGTGCGCCCCGCCCTCGAAGTGCGCGCGTTTTCGGATGCGGACGACGACGTCCGCACGGCGCGGCTGTGTTCGAATATCCTGCGCTCGGTGAAAAACCGCGTCGATCTCGACGGCGTGATCGCCCGCGCGACGCAGTGGTCGGAGGTGTGCGGTACGGCGTTTTACAAGGTCGTATGGAATTTTTCGGAGGGGAAGGTCATCGGCACCGACGAGACGGGACACGCCGTCCGCGAAGGGGACGCCTCCGTTGCGGCGCTTTCGCCCTTCGAAGTGTACCCCGATTCTCTCGCCGCGGAGAGCATGGCGGAGGTGGGCAGCATCATCCACGCCAAGGCGGTGCCCGTCTCCGAGATCGCGGAAAAATTCGGGAGGGAGCTCCCGGGCAGGCGCATTGCCGATTTCGCCTTTCTGCCCTGTTCGGCGGCGAGCGGCTGGAAACGCCCCGCGGACGGCGGCGAGAGTCCCGTGCTCGAAAACGCCGTCCTGCTCATCGAGCGCTATACCCGCCCGAGCGGGAGCTTCCCGCGCGGACGGCTGGAGATCGTGGCGGGGGAGGAGCTGCTCTTCGAGGGCGATCTTCCCTATGAGAACGGGGATCGCGGCGAGCGTATGCTGCCGTTCATCCGTCAGACCTGCGTTCCGCTGGCGGGGGCGTTCTTCGGAACTTCCGTCGTCGACAGGATGATCCCGCTGCAGCGGGCGTACAACGCGGTGCGCAACCGCAAGCACGAATTTCTCAACCGCCTTTCGATGGGTGTGATCGCGGTCGAGGACGGTTCCGTGGACGCCGAGGAGCTTTCGCAGGACGGGCTGTATCCCGGGAAGGTGCTCGTCTACCGTCAGGGCTCGGCGAAACCCGAGTTTATGGACTGCGGCAGCGTTCCCGACGAGTTCGAAAAGGAGGAAGAACGCATCGAGAACGAGTTCGTGCTCATTTCGGGCATGAGCGAGGTCTCGCGCAATTCCAAAAACCCCACAAACGTCACCTCCGCGGCGGGGCTGCAGCTCCTCATCGACCAGGATACCAACCGCATGCAGGTGAGCGTGGAGAGCGTGGAGCGGGCGGTGCGGGAGATCGGCAGGCACATCCTGCATCTCTATCGTCAGTTCGCGGGCGAAAGGCGCATCCTGCGCATGACGGGCGTCGGCGGCGAGGCGGAGCTCGTCTCCTTCGGCGCGAGCGATATCTCTGCGGACGACATCGAATTCGTCGCGGGGTACGAGCGTACGGCGGCGGATCGCCGCGAGGAGGTGCTCAGGCTCCTCTCTCTGGGGCTGCTGCAGGATGAGGAGGGGAAACTTTCGGGGGAGGTGCGCACGCGCGTGCTGGACGCGCTCGGATACGGCTCCTTCGAGAACGCGCGGGATATTTCGCATCTGCACCTGAAAAAGGCGGAACGGGAAAATATCCTGCTGGCGCAGACGGACGTGCAGGCGGCGGCGTACGACGATCACGGGCTGCACATTGCCGAACACGTCCGCGCCCTGCTCTCGGGCGGGGAAGAAAATACGGAGGTGCGCGGGCGGATAGAGCGCCATATCGCCGCGCACAAAAAAATGGAGGAAGAGAAATGACGGAAGAGGAGAACAACCCGCAGAACCCGGGGCCGGTCGCGCCCGATCTCGGAAAATTCAAAAGCGTCGATGCCCTCGCGCAGGCTTATCGGGAGCTGGAGGCGGAATTTACCCGTCGCAGTCAACGCCTGAAAGCGCTCGAGGAAGCCGCCCGTTCGGGCGAAACGGCGCCCGGAACTGTTCCTGACGCGGCAGAAAAACCCGCACAGGACAGAGTTTTTGAGGACGGGGAGGCACTTTATGCCGCCGCGTCGCAAAACGAAGCAGTCAGAAAACGCATCGTAGGGGACTACCTTGCGTCCCTGAACGCCGTTCCGTTGATGGCGGCGGGAGGGGCGCCCGTCCGGGCGCCGGCGCGGCGCATCTCAACCATCGGAGAGGCAGGCGCGTTCGCGCTCGGGTATCTGAAAAATCAAACGTAAAAAGGAGAATCTCAATGGTAACCACACAGAGTGCCGACAGCGTGCTCAAAAGCTACTATCTCGACGCGGTCGCTCAGCAGCTCGACCTCAAGACCAATCCGCTGCTCGCGGCGATCGAGCGCACGACGTCCGACGTATGGGGCAAAGACGTAAAAAAGCCCGTCATTTTCGGCGTGCACGGCGGCGTTTCGGCGGGCAAGGAGGACGGATCTCTTCCCTCCGCGGCGGGGAACGGCTATGCCCAGCTCACCGCGTCGCTCAAAAATCTTTACGGGCAGATCGAGATCACCGATAAGGCGCTGCGCGCCTCGCAGTCTAACGAGGGCGCGTTCGTCGATCTGCTCGATACCGAGCTCACGGGGCTGGTGCGGAGCGCCTCCTTCAACCTCGGCAGAATGCTCTTCGGCGACGGTTCGGGCAAGCTCGGCACGATCTCCTCTGCCGCGGACGGCGTGTATACGATGGATTCCGTGCGCAATTTTGCGGTGGGGCAGGTGGTCGACGTCGCCAATTCGGGCGGCACCACGATCGCGTACGGCCGCACCGTGACGGGCGTGGACAGGGCGAAAAAGACGATCACGCTCTCGGGCGCGGGGCTCTCCGCCGCGGGCGGGGCGATCTATGTGCAGGGCTCGCAGAATCTGGAGCTTACGGGGCTCGGCGCCATCTTTTCCTCGTCCGAAACGCTCTACGGGCTCCCGCGCGAGGGCAACGGCTGGCTGAATCCGCACATCGTCACGGAAGTGGGCGCGCTCACCGAAAACGCCATTCAGAAGGCGATCGACATGGTGGAGGCGAACGGCGGCGGGAACGTCAATTTCATCGTCTGTTCGTGGGGCGTGCGCCGCGCGCTCTTCGAGCTGCTCGCGGGGCAGCGCGCGCTGCCGTCCGTCGAGCTCGCGGGAGGATTCAAGGCGATCTCTTACAACGGGATCCCCGTCGTTGCGGACAGGTTCTGCCCCGAGGGCACGATGTATCTGCTCAATACCGAGGATTTCCGCCTCCATCAGCTCTGCGACTGGCAGTGGCTGGAGGGGGAAAACGGAAGAGTGCTCCATCAGGTCGCGTCCAAGGCGTGCTACACGGCGACGCTCGTCAAATACGCGGAACTCATGTGCTGCCGCCCGTGCGGCCAGGCGATGCTCTCCGGCATCACCGAAAAATAAGGCGGGCGCGATGCTGCCGAAGGGGGTGAGATTATGACCGTAAAAGAAGTCCTGTCGTACGCCGCAGGGAATATCGGGCGCGGCGATCTCGTGCAGCAGCTTGCGGTGATCACGTCCTCCGAAGTTCCCTCCGAGGGGATCGGCTCTCTTCTGAGGAGCTATCATCTTGTGGAGAGCGAAGTGGCGCTCGATTATTTCCCGCTCACCAAAACGGAACGCGCCGTCTGCACCTACGGGCGGGTGAATTATACCGCGTTGAGCTCCCCGCCCGTCAACGTGATCGAGGTCACCGACGAAAACGGCAGGCGGCTTTCGTTTACCGCGCACGCGGCGTATCTTGCCGTGCCGGACGCCGTCGGAGCCGTGAACGTATGTTACGCCTATGCGCCGGGGAGGAGCAGTCTCTTTGCGGAGCTCCCGTTCCCCGCGCGCATTTCCGGGGAGCTGCTCTCGCTGGGTGTGAGTTCGGAATTTCTCCTCGCGTGCGGGCGCTATGCGGAGGCGGCGGTGTGGGAGGGAAAGTTCCGCGAGGGGCTGCGCGCCGCCGGCGTGTTCCGCAGAAAACTCTGCGCCATCCGCGCGCGGAGGTGGGCATGAACGCGCCGCGGTGCAGCAGGCGCGTCCTGCGCCTGGGGGCGGAAATGCTCCGCGAGGAAGGCAGGGTGCTCGCCTGTTCGCTCGGCCATATACGGCGGGAGGGAGGAACGCTCGTCTGCGCGGAGGGGGAAACCTTCGCGTACGCGCTCTTCCCGGGAACGGAAGATGTGTACGCGTTCGGCGGGCATCTCGCCGCGTACCTTCCCGAAAGCGCCGCGCTGCGCTATCTCGACCGCCCCGCAACGCACACCGCGCCCGCCGAGCTCTCGCGCGTGCAGAGCGTGACCGCGGCGGACGGCACGGAGTATGTCTACGTCCTCGGTGCGGTGGCGCTCGTTCACAAGCCGGACGAGACGGGACACGCCTCCTGCGGGCTGCTCACGGATACCGCCGTTGCCGCCTACCGCGAGCGCGTGTTCGCCGCCTCGGGGCGCACCGTCAGATTCGGAAAGCTCCTCGATTTTTCCGGCGAGGGCTGGCTCGCCGACGAGGCGGAACAGGGGCGCGCCTCCTTTGAACTGCATCCCGAAGGCGGGAACATCGTCGATATGCTCCCCGTGCAGGGGAAACTGTGTTTTTTCAGGGAATACGGCATCACGACGCTCACCGCCTATGCCGACGTCTACAATTTCCGCCTCGCGGATATCCCCTTCGATTGCGGAAAGATCGTAAAGGGCAGCGCCGTGCTCTGCGGCGGAAACGCCTACTTTTTTACGGAGCGCGGGCTGTGCGTGACGGACGGAAAGAGCGCCGCGCGTGCGGAGGGCGCCGCAGACGGCGGGATCGACCTTGCCGCGCCCGTCCGCGTGAGCGTGCGCGGCGGGACGCTGTACGCCGCAGTTACGAAAAAGAACGGCGCGGCGGCGCTCTATGCCTACGATCCGTGCGAAAAGTGCGGGCGCTATCTGTTTCTGAATTTTGAAAAACTCTCCGCGGGGGAGGGCGCGTACCTGATGCGCGGCGGCGCTGCCTACGCGCCCGAAGGCAGGGGCGTGCCGTCCGGGCGGCGATGCGAACTCTCGCTCACAATCTCTCTCGCCGATCTGTACGAGGGGGAAAAGCGGGTGGAGGCGGTCACGGTCGAGGGGGAGGGCGCTTTCTCCGTCACTGTCGCGGGCGAGGAGGGGACGGCAACGGTCTCCGCCGCGGCGAACAGGCGCGCCGCCCTTCCCTTCGCGGTGCGCGGCGAATGCGTTTCGCTCACCGTATCCGCGGGGGAGGCGGATTTCCGCATCAGGGCGGTCTCGCTGAGCGTCCGCGGAGAGGAGAGAGTCTGAGCCGCCGTCCGGGCGGCGGGAGGAGACGTTCATGATCATCGACATCGTCGATCTTACCGACCCCGAATACAGCGATCTCAACGCGGTGCAGGTCGCCATGGTGCGCGAGGCGCAGCAAAAGAAAAACAAGATCCTTGCCCGCGCAGAGGAGGAAAAAACGGAATATCTTTCCCTCCTCGTTGCGGGGGATATGGCGCGGAACAGCTTTTATGCGCTCACGAAGGCGCGCGTCGACGCCGACGCGCAGGCGGAGATCGCCGCCGTGAAAGAGGATCTCGACTTTCAGCTCGCCTACGAGGCGCTCGGTTCGGAGGGGGACGACAACGGTCCTTACCGTTATCCCGAAAATCCGAACTACAATCTCGTGCCGTCGCAGAGGTTTCTCGTCGTGCGCAACTACTACATGCGCTTAACGGACGATCCTGAGGCGCGCCTTGCCGCGTTTGCCGCGGATTCGCTCGCGCGCTCTTACCTCGGCGAGTTCTACGCCACGCTGTACGATATGCTTGCCGCATACTGCTGAAAGGGGCGGAAAAAAGGGCTTCGGAACACTGTTCCGAAGCCCGTATTTTTTTATGTCTGCGGCACCCATGTCCGGGGATGCGGGGTAAAAACGGCAACCATGTCCGCAGTCCGGAAACGCGGGAGGTATCCGCGAGGCGGGCGCTCACGAAATGGGCAGCGATATGGTAAAGACGAGCCGCCCCTCGCGGTAGTCGTAGTCGAGCGTTCCGCTCATGGAGTGGATGAGGCTGCGGCATATATACAGCCCGAGTCCGAGATTTTCGCCGTCCGCGCCCTCCGTCACATAGGCGGCGAAGGGATCGTCGTCGGCGCGGATGCCCTTGCCGTTGTCTTCCACGGTGAGCAGACACCGTCCCTTTTTCCGCACGGCGGAGAGCACGATCTCGCTGCATTCCGCGTGTTCGATGGCGTTCATCACGAGGTTATTCAGAACGTTGATGAGGCACGCGCGCTTTGCGAATACATGCACGGGGAACTCGTCCGTGCGGATGAGCCGTATGCCGTTCGCCTCGCAGTCGGGCGAGAGGTTTTCGTACACGGAGGAGATCGCGTTGCGCACGTCGAACACCATGGAGCGCTCCGCAACGTAGTTGTTTCTCGCGTATTTGCTGAGTTGGTCGAGGGTGAGTTTGAGGTCGTCGTTCTTGCGCCGCACAATGTCGATCGCCTTCACTTGTTCGCCGTCCTGCTCGCGCTCGCGCAGCGTGGAGAGGAAGCGCTGCATGCTTAAAACGGGTTTTTTCAGATCGTGCGAAATAAATCGCAGAATGGTGTCGCGCTCGTCGATCACGGCGCGCATGTCCTCCGTCTGGCGCGTCGCCTCCGCCTCGAGGTTGTGCGTTAAGTATTCGTTGCGGCGTTCGATCTCGATGAACGTGCCGAGGTTGACGAACAGATCGGTGAGCAGCACTCCGGCGAGCAGCCAGAACACCGCCGACTGCACGACGAGCACGGGATTGGGGATGAACATCCCGCAGAGCGCCGTGACGGCGGCGACCGTCGGGGTGAGGAGTTTCCGCAGCCGCCATTCCGGCGACGCCGCGCAGAGGAATGCGAGGACGAGAACGGCGGCAGCGTCGATGGCGACCGCCGTGTACCGCAGGATGTTCAGCGCGGCGGCGAGCTCGACGGGAAGGAAGGGCGTGATCAGCCCCGTGACGCATCCGAGCAGCCCCAGAAGGATGAAGGGCGCCGATACGGGGAATTTCTTCACGCGGAAGTTGAGCGGCAGCAGCGCCGCGACCGTAACGAAGGAGAACGCCGCATAGGAAAGCCCGCGGCAGATTGAGGGGAGGAACGCCTGCCCCGAAATGGCGAAGTTAAAGATCATGATGCCGAAAATGCCGAGCGAGACGAACGCCTCGGGGATAAATTCGGCGGTATGCTTGATGAGACAGAAGAAGATGCACAGGCAGACGGATACCGCGGCGATGGCGCCGAAGGCGGCGAGGAGCGAACTGTCGAGGGAGACGATGCGGCGGATCGCTGAATCCGTCCCGATGACGGGCGTTCTGTCCATGCCGGCAAAGGCGGATTCCGTTTCGTAGTGGATCGTGATCACCTGCGCCGCGCCGAGGCGGTCGGGGTAGGCGGAGATGGCGGTCCGTCCGCTGTAAAAGGAGAGATCCAGAAAGAGCGACTGCGTGCCGGGATCGTGCGATTCCGTCTTTCCCGAAACGTCGCCGTACTGCGAAAAGTCGTATCCGGAGATCTCGCCCACGCGCGCCGTGAGCACGTTGTCCACGTATACGTTGCAGGCAGACCACACCGCGGGCAGGTGCAGGGTGAAGTGCCAGCTCCTGTCTCCGTACAGGAAGTTCTGAAGGGAGGCGGCGTCCTGCGTAAAGGTGGGGGAGTCCGGGTCGAGGTTGAGCACGACGAACACATACGTTCCCCGCGTCGCCTCCGCCCTGTGTTTGCCGAGCTCCACGGGCGCGCCCGAGATCTCGCTGTTGGGGATGAGAAATTCCCCGGGTGTGTAGTTCGCGTACGTCAGCGCGCTGCATGCGGAGAGGTCGAGAATGGAGTACGCGGCGAGTTCGTTTCCGTCCGATCCGGCGATCCCTTCCGTGCGCGGCGCGCGCTCCACGCCCGGCACCCCGAACGCGAGCGTCAGCCCCAGCCCGAGGGTGACGAGCACCGTGAGCAGGACGGACAGAACGCGGAAAAGCGCCGATTTCGTCATGCGTCATCCTCCCCGAGAAAGGAATATCCTTTGCCGAATTCCGTCACGATGAGCGTTTTGTCGGGCACAACGCTCTTGAGCTTTTGCCTGAGCGTCGAAAGGTGGCGCCTGATGGTCGTCGTCTGCATGCTGGGCGCGCCCCAGACTTTTTCGTAGATCTCCTGCGCGGTGAAATATTTTCCGGCGTTGGAAATGAGGAAGTAGAGCACGTTGAATTCGCTCGCCGTCAGCAGAAGTTTCTGCCCGCCGTAGCATACCGTGCGGTCGCTCGCACTCACGGTGAGCCCGTGCATGCTCACGCTCGTTTCGGGCTTGTGCATCAGGCGCAGGGCGATGCGCGCCTCCAGAAGGCGCGGCGAGCAGGGCTTCGCCACATAGTCGGTCGCGCCCGAATCGAACCCCTCCAGCATGTCCTCTTCCGCGTCGAGGTCGGAGAGGATGATGACGGGCGGATGCACTTCCGTCTCGCGCAGCAGGTCGAGTCCCGTTCCGTCGGGCAGGATCACGTCGAGGATGACCGCGTCGATGTTTTTGATCTCGGAAAGCAGTCTGCGCGCGTCAGCCAGCGTCGATGCGGCATGCACCGTATTGTGTTTTTCGGCAAAATATGCCGTGAGCCGGTCAAGGAGGGCGGTGTCGTCCTCGATGAACACGAGCGTCCGTTCGGTTACTTCCTGCAAGTGGCTCGCCCCTTTTTTGAGAATTGGTTTGCTCTAAGTATACTGTAAGGGAGTAATACGAACCCGATCAAAAGCGGAAACTGTGCGCTCATACATTGTTGAACCCTTGCCCGTGCCACACGGCACGCGCTGCGGGCTTCGCCTCGTCTGAGACGCTCATCTTGCCGCTTTTGATTGCTACGCACCTTTGGCGTGAAGATTTTCGTGTCAGATTTTTGTGAAGATGACGCCGCTATACAAGCGTATTGCAAGGAAGATGAGCAAAAAGATGCCGAAAAGATGCCGCCAAAGGCGTGGTTCGTATTTTTCCCTTACAGTATAGCATAAAAACGCGTTTTTTGCAAGATTGTTTTGCGTTTTATCGTAAAGTAAAGCAATTTTTTGTTGAAGACGATGCACATTCCGGGTTCCCGGGCGCGGAAAATGGTTACGATTTGGTTACGAATGCCAAAATTAACGATAATCATCTTCACAAAAACGCGATCAGATATTATAATAAGGACGGGTTCATCCTCGGAACGGGCGCCTGCCGCGTTCCCGTGCCGGCGGAAAACGCGCCGTGCGCGCCGTATCGTTCTGCGCGTGTATATCCGCGCACGCGCGTGCGCGACCGCGCAGACCGCGGAAAAAGCAACATAAGAAAGGGGGTCATGGAACATGGCACACATCGTAAATCTTTTCGGATATCACACCATCACGTTCGATACGCAGGGCGGAGTTCCCGTAAAGCCGCTCCACAGGCGCAGGAGCCAGCTCGTCATCATGCCCAAGGCGGAAAAGCCCGGGTGCATTTTCGGCGGATGGTTTTTCGATAAGGCGTGTACGCGCCCCGCGCTCATTTCCACCATGCCGCGCGAGAACGTAAAGGTGTATGCGAAGTGGAACGTTCCGCTGCCCTTCACGCCCGAGGCGGAAAAACGCCCGCAGGTGTTCCTGCCTGCGGAGGCGGCGTCCGTTCCGCACCCGAAGAGCTTTTTGAAGGCGCTCAAAGAGGGCTCGAACGCCAACAAGATCACCTTCACGCGGCTGTGCGGATACCTGCTCGGGTTCAGAGGCGTGCGCGTGCGCTACACGCGCCGCGAGGCGCTCTTCCGCCGCGGCAAGGAGGAGCTCGTGCGCTTTACGGTGCGGGGGAATCTGCTCCGCGCATATTTCGCGCTCGATCCCGACGCCTACGAACAGCGTACATATCATCACCGCCGCGCCGAAAAGAAGTGGGCGCAGCAAACGCCGCTCGAGCTCGTCGTGCGTTCCGACCGCAGCCGCAGGTATGCGGCGCTGTTCGCGGAAGAGACGGCGCGCAAGGCGGAGCTGCTGCCCAAGCGCAGCTATAAGCCGCTCGGGTACGGAACGTACGTGCTTGCCCGCGGCGGCAACGCACTCACCAAGGCAGGCAGGGAGGAGATGCTCGTCGAGCGCATCAACGTGCAGGATATCGGCGTGCTCTCTGACGACGAGGCGCGCGCGATGGCGGAAGTCAAACTCGTTCCGCCGCAGGAGGGAGAGGAAAAGATCGTCTCCGTTGCGCTGAGTACCCTCTCCGAACACTTCCCCGACGGCGTTCACGTCAATCTCTCGTCGCTTAAGCGCAAAAAACTCGTCGCCGAAGACGCCACGGGCTTCCGCGTGGTGGGCAAGAACACGCTCGAACGCAGCCTTGTTATTACGGCGAACGCATTCAATCTCAGCGCGCTGAAAATGATTTTGCTCACGGGGGGCAGGGCGATCGTCCTCAAAGAGCGCGACCCCGCCGCGGACGAGGCGGCGCAGACAACATAACCGAAAACGTCACCTTCCTTGAAAAAGGAAGGTGTTTGCCCCGAAAGGGGAATACGGAACATAGGCTGAGCGGCTCCCCGCGGGAGGGGAGCGCACCGCACGGAGGCATGGGCGCCGGCGCCCGTCTCCGCGGCACGACATCAGGTTACATCAGGGGTAAGATATGAAATTCACTTCGAAATCAAAATTCAGGGCGATCGCGGTTCTTTTCCTTGCGCTTGCGGTCACGGTTTCGTGCGCGCTTTGGAGCGTATTCGGCAGACGCGAGAACGGCATGGAAGCGCTTGCAAATACTACTGCGGCAGAAATTGCCAATGCGCTCAATGGCGCTGCAGCTGACTGGAAGACGCAAACGAGCGTTCGGGTCGGCGATACGTCCAAGTCAGATGAAGATGGCAAGGGGGATGACGGGTGCGTCGTCACCATTTCCCAAGCTACGGCGGACGTGAGCTCTGTCGTGATCCCCTCGGGCGCACAGGTCACGGTCGATCCGATCGCGCCTTCCGTTCAGCGTGAACTCGAAAATATTGCAACGTACACGCAAATTATCTTCGAAGTACCCGTCACCGTGCAGGCGGAGGCGGTGCTCACCCTGAATGCGGACGTCGTGTTCTGCGATAAGGTCACCGTAGAAGGTACGCTCATCATCAACGGCATGGCGTTTAATCAGGGCGCGATGCAGGTTTCCAATGCGAATAATACCCATGCGGAGATCAAGAGCGAAGGCGTTATTGTAAACGGATCGCTCAACAACGACGCCGCGCGCGGGGGCTCGATCTCGATCGCCGCGGGCGCAACGCTCACGATCGGGAGCGGCTCCGGTACGGAATATGCAGATGGTACTGCCGCGCCAGACGGCGGCGCGCTGTTTTTGAAGGCGAATACTTCGAATGCGCTCGGCATTACCAATCAAGGCTCGCTCACCAACGGCGGCAGTGTGATCTTCGACGAGAATGTCTATGAAAATGCCGATGAAAACGCCGATGAAAATGCAGGTGCGCCTTCTGTTTCGGGTGAGGGCGTCGTGCAGAGCGCGGAATTTATAAACGAGATTCCGGAGGATGGCACCAATACCTCGAAAACGTATGTATTCTATCAGGATCCGAACGCAATGGGGATAGAAGGATACCGCGACGGCACATCGCTCGCGCTTTCAAACGAATCTACCAAAACATGGAGCAACTTCACGCTCCTTTCCTTTGGCAGAACCGTTATCACGAATACGGGAACCAATCGTTATTATACGCTTACCAATGTAAACCTCGGCGGCGGAACTATTAATGTAGATCTTGGCGGCGGAACGTCGGGGGGTACCTTTACGCAGGGCGCGAACGAGCTTATCTTCGACGGCGGCGCAAGATGGGTAGAGACGGGGAACCAGGACGAAGCACGACAAGATGTCTATGATGTTCATAGTTTAGATGCAAATTTTGAAAATTTGGGCGAGTCAGGATCAGTTGAAGATTTACGCTTTTTTAACGGAGGAGAGAAAGGAGAAAATTACACGAATGGGAGCGATGGGGTTTATTCCTCATCTCCTTTAATGCGTATAAGCGGCTCGAATGTCAATCTTTCTGTTTTTGGCGGGGTGCGCCTCATGCATCATGAAACACGCGGAGCCAACGGCGTTGGCGGCGCGATCAGTGTAAAAAAAGATGCTAAATTAGTCCTATACGGCGGCGATATATCATATAACGCCGTTACAAGAAGTGGAAATGCAGGAACCGGAGCCGGAATTTACATCGACGATGCCGTAGTTTCTGTTTACGGCGGCAGAGTTTCCTATAATGCGATAGCAACATATATTGGAGCTCGGATATTTTATAATTCTTCTAAAGCGTGGCCAGATAAAGAATGGACAGCGCAAGGTTCGGCGGACGGCGCCGGGATCGCTGTCGATTCATCGGCGGGCAAGCCTGAAGAAGGGTCGATTCTAAACCTGTACGGGGGAGAGATTTCTTATAACCATGGCGCAACAGGTTCTACGGCAGATCCCGGGGCGGACGGCGGCGGACTGATTGCTCGGTATTCTGTAGTTAATATGTTCGATGGTAAAATACAAGGCAATTATGCGGGCGGCTCCGGCGGCGGTATTTTACTTTGGGATTCAGAATTGAATATGTCGGGGGGAAGTATTGCCAATAACCGCGCTGCCTTTGGCGGCGGGGTCGGTATGACTTCTGATAATGTCCCCAAAAAAAGTGCAGTCAATATTTCGGGCGGGGAGATATTTGAGAACGAAGCCTTTTATAATAACTATATTAATGCGGGCGGATATGGCGGCGGTATCTGCGTTGGCAGTGCGCAATATCAAAATAATTCAAGTGCGACATTCAGCGGTTCGGCGGTCGTTTTCGGAAACAGCGCCGTGTATGGCGGCGGCTTGGCTGTGTATACGGCAAACAATGCTTCTTTCAACTATCTTGCAATGTCGGGTGGTACGGTCACGGGGAATACCGCTTCCGCGAATGAAAACGGCAACGGCGTCTATGTAACATGCTCCGGAGCCTTCAATCAAGGCGGCGGCATGCTGCGCCTTTCGGGCAGTGCGTCGATCGATAGTTCGAATAACGTCTCTTTCAATATCCCCGCCGAAAGTACTGCCGCGCCAATTTCCGTCACGGGCGAACTCACGGGGTCGGCGCTTGCAGCGCTTGTCCGTCTCAGCAATGAGAGCGCGTGGGCGAATAAAAACATCGTCTCGTTCGCCAATGAGAATATTGTCAACCGCGATAAATTTTTGCTCGACAGTACGGATTATGCCTTTTCAAGGAGTTCTAGGTCGCTCACGATCGGCACGCTTTCCGCCAGCGATCCCGTTGCACGCGTCGGTAATGCCCAATCAGGACAGGGATATACGACTTTGGAGGATGCGGTCAGCAATGCCGTGGACGGTCAGACGATCTATATCCTCCGCGGTTCGATGATCTCAAGACCTATCGAGATCAATAAGAACCTTGCGATCGTGCCCTACGGCGGAGATTATACGCTTGCAGTTGCAACGGACTTCGTCCGTACGGGCTATAACAACCCTGCCGTTTTCATCATCAACGACGGTTCTCTCACGCTGGGGAACGAAAGCGGAAATCGGCTTATCATCGACGGAAACGGAACGGTTTCCAACGGAATTTCGCTTATCAGCGTCATATCCGGCAGTTATACGCAGAATGCAATGGTCACGCTCCGCAATTGCAATACGACGGCGAACGGCGGCGCGATCTTCCTCAACAATGCAGGCGCAAGCGCGACGATTCGCGGCGGAATTATCGAGAATACCATCGGTGCCGGCGGTGCGATCTATGTCGGAAACGGTGCGTCTCTCACGATGACGGGCGGCGAGCTGCGGAACAATACCGACCGAGACGGGAACAGCTACGGTATTTACCTCTCTAACTCGCAGTCTGTGCTTACCCTCAACGGCGCGGTTTCGCTCTCCGACGACATTTATACCGAGGCTGTCATCACCGTCGACAGCGCTTTTGAAAACGCGCTGTCGGACGGTAAGATCGGTATTGCCACCCGTTCCGATTGGCGCGCAGGTCAGCCGCTCGTCGACGGAACAAAATATGTTACGAGCGCAGATATGCCTGAAACAGATATGCTTGAAAGCCTTTTGAATGCGTTCGAGCTTGTAAATATGGGAAAAGATTACTCGCTCGTTACGCAGTCTTCGGATACGAGCAAGACGCTCGTGCTCAGCAAAGCCGTTACATATATCTTTGACTACGGCTACGAGGACGGCGCATCGCAACAAAATGCAGTCAAACCTTCTTATGGCGATTTCGACGAGACGATCTTCGACCAGTTGGGTCAATATAACAACGGTGCTTTTGCCTCGCGCATTTCGACCCGCGGAAACCGCGTGGTGATCACCGTACCGTGGAACAGCGGCACATTCGATCTTTCTTCGCTGAGCCTTACCAATTATGCAACTCTTACGGGGCATTCCATCATCCGTTGGCAAACGGCGGATGGCGGCTATAACTACAACGAGGGCATCGGCTATACGGAGAGTTCGGCGGAGATCAACGTATATGCGGTCTGGGCAGAAAATACCTACGAAATTACGTTCGATAAAAACGCATCTGCCATTACGGGTGCATCATCGTCCGATGTAAAGGGGGAGATGGGCTCGCAGGAGATCGTCTATCCTGAAGCAAATGAAGATGAGTGGACGGGAAACATCGATGTCAATCGATTCACAGCCGTCGGCTGGAAGTTTAGCGGCTGGAAGAACGTTGCGGACAGCTCCGGCACGGTTTTCGAAGATCATGCAGACCTAACGGGCACTCAATTGCTTGCGCTTGCGTCCGGAACGCCCAGCCGGTACGAGATTCAGGACGGCGATGTCAGTTCAGCTGTGTATACCGTCACCCTGCAGGCGCAGTGGAAAAGCATTTTCGGAGAGGGCTCGGGCGTCGGAACTTCCGAAGGGAATGCGTTTATCCTTAATAGTGTAAACGATCTTTATATTCTTGAAGCGACGGTATTCGGCCCGGAAGCTGACCGAAATGGGAAGGGCGAGTATTCGATCCTTAACGGGTACTACAACGATAACAAAGAGAGCGGTGAGCCTGATTACACCGCCGAGGATTATGAAGGCTACTACTTCAAGCTCGGCGGAGATATCGGTAACGCCGATACTCCCTTCACGGGCGTGATCGGCCGTGTGAGCACGGATCCTGTCGTAGGAGGTTCGCACGCGGGTGACGATGCACAGAATCACCTCGATCAGGAAGATCAGATCACGAACGCCGTCTACGGCAGCAGCACGACGACCGGCGGGAACGGCGCGGCGGCGGGCACCCCGTTCAAAGGCACGTTCGACGGCGGCGGTCATACCATCTATCTGAACATCAACAAGCAAAAGACGACCGCGGGTAACGCCGGCGCAACCATTAACGATGATTACGGCACTTATACGAACGGCGATGAAACGCTCACCGGCGTGGGACTTTTCGGCTATATCGACCACGCTTCCATCAAAAATCTCGAGCTCGATGGCTCCGTGCACGGATACTCGCACGTCGGCGCGCTTGTCGGCTACGCTTTCGGCGGCACCATCGAAGAAGTCTACAACAAGGCGACCGTCACCTCCGGCGGACACGACGTCGGCGGCGTGATCGGTACCTTCTACGAGCTCCCCGGTTCGTACACGCGCTCTTCCGTGACGAACGCCGCCAATGCGGGCGAAGTGAAATATGCGCCGCGCGAGAACGGCGATAAATCCAAAAAGCTCGATGTGGAGGAAAATTGGGACGAGCTTGAGATCATCGACGACGCGGAGGGCGTCCGTTTCGGCGGCATCGTCGGCGCAGGCATCACGCTGCGCCTCACGGGCGGCTATAACGCGGGCAACGTTACCGCGCGTTACGGCGTGGGCGGCGTCGTCGGCACGCTCCGCTCGCTCGACGACCGCACCGCGAACGACGCGTTCATCACGCAGTCCTTCAATATCGGCACGGTCACGGCAACTTCCGGTCTGTACGCCGAATCCACGTGGACGACCGGCTCGAAAGAAACGCTCCGCCAGACCTTTATCACCGCATACACGGGCGGCATCACGGGCAGGCTCGTCGGCGTGAGCACCGTCAGCAACTCCTTCAACGGCGGCACGGTGACGGCGGACTTTGTCGCGCAGATCACGGCGGACACGGTCTCGCAGGAAAGCGGCTACACGGTGGCAACTGCGCCCGCAGTCGGCTCGACGGACAGCGATACTTACCTCGGTGCGCGCGGCGTGGGCGGCATCGTCGGGTTCACATCCTATAAGAAAGGCGATTCCGCAGGGCGTATCGCGCTGAGCAACGTATATAATACGGGCTCCGTCTCCGCATGGGCGGGCGTGGGCGGCATTGCGGGTTACTTTGCCTATGCGAACATCAACGAGGCGTTCAACGGCGGCAACGTTACGGCTACGGGTACGCATTACGACGAATCGGCGAGAGCGCGCGTCGCGGGCGGGTATACCGTCGGGAACGACAGCAGAGAAGTATACGTTTCCTACCTCGGCGCGATCGTCGGGCGCGGCGTGAGTGCAACGCTCGGCGCAACCGTCTCCTATAACGTCAACTCCTCCTATAAGGGATACACCGACGCGACCGTTCAGGCGATCGGCGACAGTTCCTACAACGCCGATTTCGGCTTCACCGTGAACACCGACTCCGCGGCGGGGCTCACGAGCGCGCAGATGCGCGTATACAAGGATCACGTTCTTCCGAGCGGATTCTCGCAGGGCTTCAACACCTCGGGCTGGGATTTCCTGTGCTATACGCCGTCGGAAGAGGATTCGACGGGAGGGGATAACTATTCTTACTATCCTCAGCTCTCCGCATTCACGGGCAGCAAGCTCGAATGGACGTTCAGCGTGACGGGCTCCGGGCAATTGACGATCTCCAAGATCAGCCGCCACTATGCGCGTATCATGTATACGGAAGAGGGCGGCGAAGATAAGCCCATTGAAGATAACATAGAGTTTAGACTCACCTTTGTGCTCGGCGGCGGCGCGTTTGCATTCGACGGGGAAGGGGAAGGTAACTCGTTCGAAGGCGGATCGAAGATCTATACGCAGGTCGAGAGCAACAGCGACCGCTATCAATACACGTTTGCCTATCCGCAGGATGATGGCGCCACGGAGCTCGAAACGCCCAAGGCGCCCGAGCGCGTGGGTTATACCTTCGGGGGCTGGTATATCGACAGCACTTATACGCAGGAATTTGATTTTGGCGCCATCCCCGGGCAGAATATGGTCATCTATGCCCGCTGGGTGCCCGTCAGCTACAGGATCGACTACCTCAACGTGAACGACGTCGGCGGGAGCATCAGCGGCGACTATACCAACAGTTTCACCGTCGAAAACGCTGCGGGCGGGCGGATCGTTTTCCCCGGCGTCAAGGATATGTTCCGCCGCGGCTATCGGTTCGTCGAGTGGCAGTTTGGCGGGGAGGGGAACCGCCAAACAGTGACGTCCGCCGATGTCATTACGTCGGATGTGAGCGCTCCCACGCTGCGCCTGTACAATGGCGACAAAACGGTGAAGGATATCCTCTTCAGCGAACTGAACAATCAAACGCTCTATCTGTATGCCGTCTGGGCGGAACGGACGTACAATATCACATACTATCTGGACGAGGAGGCGTATTCTGACGGAAGAGGAAAGCCGCTCGGTAACGTGCCCGAAGGATTCGATAAGTATACCTTCGGTTCGCAGGCGTTCGTACTCTGGTCGGGCGAAACGCTCAATGCGCAGAACCCCGGCTACATCTTCAATGGCTGGAAGATCGAAAAATTTGACAATACTGATGCTCAGAACAACAAAAATTATCAAGTGGGCGAGCAGCGTTCCTATCTCGAATCGGGAACGGTGGGCGATTTTGTCCTCGTCGGCAACTGGACGGCGGTAAAATACACGCTTACCTTTAACCTCGGGATCGGCTCAATCACCCCGAAGACGGCGTCAAAGTACGGGCTCACATCCAACCTTGGTCTGTATTCGCTCACGCTCGGGTTTAAGCAGTCTCTTGCGGACGGCGAAAATGCGTGGTCCAAATTTAAGCCGAATCCGCCCACGGGATATACTTTTGCAGGGTGGTACACGGGTTTAAACGGCACAGGCAAGCTTGTAACGCTTGGCGACGGCTCGTTTACGATGCCTGCGGCGGATACCACGCTCTATGCGCACTACACCCTCAACACTTATACCGTCAAAGTGCAGATCCCCCAAACGGTGGGTACAGAAGTGACGGTGAGTATTGACGGCGATAAATTAGCAGATTATGGCTTTACGGAAGGAGATCATACAGAAGACCATTTCGTCTACACCTTACAGGTCTCTCACGGAAACGGCGTGGAAAAGGCACTCTCCGCGCTTGCCGCCGCACTTCAGTTTGGAGCTTCGGGCTGGCATTTTACAGATTGGACTGTAGCATGGACTGATAAGGAGGACGAAAATACCCCGTCTATTTACCGCGTTACGGGCGCTTTGACTGTTACTGCGAACTGCAATGCGGAACGGATCGTCGTCAACTTCGTCAATCAGATCACGGGCGCGACGATTGCTACTGAAACGATCACTGCGGGAAGTCCTGTGACGAATATCCCCACATTTGAAAACCCGTTTGGTTACACATTTAGGCATTGGCTGTACAACGGCAGCGAGTATACCAAAGAAACTCTGAAAACCGTTACGTTTACGGCGTCCTCTACGGTGTACGCTGTGTTTGCGCCCGCAAAAGTTAACGCCACATTCTATCTTGGCCTCGACGTCGAGGATCCTGTCCCCAAGGATGATTATCAGTACACATTCGGCGAGCGGTTCGGTTCCTTCCCCACGGTGAAAGAACTCGAAGGCAGGCTCGGCGACGAGGTCGTCAACTGGTATGTTCAGAAAGAAGATGATTCGTTGCAGCTTGTGAGTGCAGATACGCTGCTCACGAAAGACCTCGTCACGCAGACAGAGGGCGGGTATTCCGTTGTCCTCCGTGCAGATATCGAATTGTATGAATATACCGTCACGGTCAATTCAGGCGCGGGCGGCAGTGTATCGGGTTATACGGGCACATCCTATCGGTATAACTATGATAACGGCGCCAAAGTCATTTTCGATTTCCCCGTTGGGTACAGTGCTTCGCCGAACACGGGCTACGAGCTTGCAGGATACCTTGTAAACGGAGAGATGGTATCCTGCACGGATGCGAATGCCGAAACTGCCATCGCCGCACATCTTCTTACGGAAAAAATCACAGGAAATATCACGATCACCGCGCAATGGAAGCTCAAAAAGTACGCGGTGTGGTTCGACGCGGGCGAAAACGGGCATTTCGTGGTCGATGGATCGGTAGAAGGCGTCACCTTCTATAAAGATGTGACTACGCCTGTAACGGAAGGAGAGGCACGGTATGCGGTCATCATTGTCGAGCATAACAGCCCTCCTGACTTTGACATCGTTCCCGAAAGACCGGGCAGCTCTTTCAGCAGTTGGAACTACGGCGGTGCGCTCAATATCACTTCCGAGCGCTCTCCTGCAAACGGCAACCCCATAACGGCGTATTGGACGACTGAAAAGTATTCTATCCGCTACGAACTTGACGGCGGTGAGCCGCTTGCCGGCAATTACCAAACTTTTTATCAGTACGGCGATGCGATCGACTTTACCGCGCCCGCATATGTTCCCAGGCGCGGAGGCTACTCCTTCCTCGGCTGGTTCGATCAGGCAGAGAACGGAAATAAAATCGAATCGACGGCGGGAAAAACCGGGGATCTTACGCTCTATGCGCATTGGGAGGTGAATACCTATGCGCTCCAACTCACGATCAGTCTGCCGCAAGGTGTTGGGAAAACGACGATAGAGGGGTGGTTCAGTGCCGTTAAAGGAATTTCTTTCATTGCGGATAATATCGTCGGTAATTCCATAACCGTGTGGGTGTATGCGGAATATGGCACGTCTCTCACCGCGCTCAACAGCGTACTGAAAACGATTGGTAATTATGTTCCAAAAGGTTGGGAATACAAAGGATCTGCATATTATTTCTCCACCATGCCCGAAAGCGGAACTCCGCTTGAATTTGGTGAAGGTAATAAGCCTGTAAACATTGGTGATGGCGAGGTCATGCAGCTCACCAACAGCTATGCCTCTCAGGAGAACTATCACACGATCACCGTATACCTCTCCGAGGAGGAGATGGCGTCGGGATCCGCCTATACGACCTTGTATGTCCTATCAGGCAAAGATACGGTTGCGCCCGAGCCCACCCGTACAGGTTATACTGTCTCGGGGTGGATGCAGTCTAATGCTGGCGGCGAGGCTACAGAGTTTAAATTCGGCAATCCGCTCAACGCCGATGTTGTGATCTACGCTAAATGGGCGCCAAATACGTACACCGTTACGTTCAACGGCAACGGGGCGACTTCGGGCACCATGTTGGATCAGCTGTTAACGTATGACAACGCAGAGCAAGCCCTCACTCAAAACGAATTCAGTCGCACGGGCTATACGTTCATCGGCTGGGCAACAACGCCGGACGGCAATGTGGCTTATTCGGATGGAAAAACGACTCCCAATGTTACTGCGGAAAATGGTGGGAAGGTCACGCTCTACGCCGTTTGGGAGGCGAATACCTATAAAATCGCATTCCATTACGGCAATACCTCGGTAAAGGAAGGCGACTTGTCGAATTACGGCAAGGAGCCGGAAGAACATTCTTTTGCCTACGGGGCGAACATCAGCTTTGCAGATGCGGCGATTCCTCACTACAGCCACGTGTGGTATATGTGGGATGGGCAAAACGCAGTGCTTTTCAGAAATTCCACGATGCCCGATCTCTCCGACAAGAGCTACGAGGGGTATGTTACAGTCGGAACGGGCGAAGAAAAGTATACTTATACGATCCATCTCTACGCCGTCTATACAGCCGAAACGTACTATATCCGTTACCAGTCGGGCGAACCGACGCCGGTCGACGTTACCATGGAAACGGAGACGGAACTCGATTCTGCCGAGCCTTCGCTCGGGTATTCCTTTGTCGGTTGGGAGCTCTATACAAACGGCAATTCGGTATCCACAGGAAATTACTTCAACTCCTTCGCCGTGGGGGAAGATGAGGAAGGGAATATCGTCGTTGAGTTCCATACGCAGTCCGGCAATACGTGCCCCGTCGCGCTCGGCGATCTGAAATCGTACACGCTCGTTCCCCATTTCGAGGCGATCGAATACACGATCAAGTTCGAAGGCAGAGATGGTGCAACGGGCAGCACCGCTTCCATGTCGCTCTCCTATGGCGTAACCGACACTCTTCAGGAGAACGAGTTCAAGAAGAACGGGTACAATTTCGCTGGTTGGGCGCTTTCCGACAACACTGACAGCGTAGCGTATGCGGACGGCGCAAGCATTACGATCACGAGCGGCCTTGTCGAGGGGCTCGGGGAGGGTAAAACCATCACGCTCTATGCGGTCTGGACGCCCATCGAGTATACCATTACGTATGTGCTGAACGGCGGCACGCTGAACGGGGAGTATAAAGAAAGTTATACCGTTAAGGACGAGACTTTTGCCCTCGAAACACCTGCTGACCGCACGGGATATAAGTTCGGCGGTTGGTTCGAGAAGGAAGATTTCTCGGGCGATGCCGTATCGGAAATTGCTAAGGGCAGCACAGGCAACAAAGTCTTCTACGCCAAGTGGAAGCCGGAAAGTTGTGCGGTCAGATTTGCGGAAAACAGCGGTACGGGGCTCAACCTTTCCGCCGAAAATGCGCTTTATGGTCAGCAGTTTGTGCTTACGCTGACCGCACAGGAAGGGTACACGCTCCCCGCATCCGTTGAAGTAGAGATGGTCGGTAGTTCCGAAGGTTTTTATAGCTATTCCAACGGCGTCATTACCATCTCCTCCGTTACGGGCGTTATCACGATTACCGCCAACGGCGTGATCAATCGGTATACCGTAACGTATGTGCTGAACGGCGGCTCGCTGAACGAGGGGTATAAAGCAAGTTATACCGTTGAGGAAAGCGTTACTCTTCCGACAAAAAGTGATATTTCCCGCACGGGATATAAGTTCCTCGATTGGTTCGAGGAGGAAGGTTTCTCGGGCAGTGCCGTATCGGAAATTGCTAAGGGCAGCACAGGCAACAAAGTCTTCTACGCAAAGTGGGATCCAATTCAATACACGGTTACATTTGATGCGAACGGCGGTGAAGGCTCGCTTGACGCGCAGACATTCACATACGACGTTGCGGAAGAACTGACTAATAATAATGGCAGTATCCACCGCACGGGCTATACCTTCCTCGGCTGGGCGACGGAAAAGGACAGTAATTCCGTTGCGTATTCGGATGGCGCAAGCGTCATAAATCTCGCGAGTACCAACGACAAGACCGTTGAACTCTTTGCGGTATGGCAGATCAACACCTATACGCTTACGTTTAAGCTCACTTTGCCCGAAGCGGCAACGACGGATGTGGTAAGCGATCGGATGGATCAACTTGTCAAGCTTACTCTCAATGACGACATCCGCAAGGATGTAACGCTCGGCGGCAATGCGGAAACCGGCTATACCATTACTGTCACCATCACAGCGGCGTACAAGATTTCGTTGACTGATTTTATAAATTTGCTGTTGCAGGATAGTAAATTTAAGGAGTTTGTTGTAGAAGGAATCACTTATACTCTGACGATTCCCGAAAGCGGGTTGCCTTCTACCATGCCGGCAGAAAGTAAGGAATACAGCGGGTCTTGGACGTCGGATAATGTAAGAACGCTCATCGTTTACAGCGATAACGGGGTTCTTTACGCAACATATTACACTACAACAGACACTGTAACGATTAATCCCGATCGTCCGATAAAGGCAGGGTATACGTTTAATGGGTGGACAGCGTCCGGCGGAAGACTTGAAGGAAGCATATTTACATTTGCGGAAAACGGAAAAACTGCTACGCTGACTGCTCAATGGAATTCTGTCACTTATACGGTTCAGTATGCCGGTGAAGAAGCTCCGTCGAGCCCCATGGAGTTCACCTTCGACGGCGAGAACTTCAAGCTCGAAGATGGCAGCATCGCAGAGCTCCCGAGCGGGCTTGACCGTAAAGGCTACACCTTTGGCGGATGGTTGTATAACGATGCAGTCTATACAACGCTTGCAGAGCTGTTTGAGAAAACTTCGCTTGGCGACGGTTACGATGCGTCGACAACAGTAATCGAGCTGACTGCCGTCTGGAATCCAGTCACCTATACGGTGATGTTTGACGCGAACGACGGCATGGGCGCAGTCAATCCGCAGACGATAACGATCGACGATGCGGACGGTATTTCTCTGAACGCAAATTCGTTTGTTTATGTCGGTTACGATTTCCAAGGTTGGGCAACCTCAGCGCAAGGAGAGGTCGTCTATTCGGATGGCGGAAACTTCACGCTGAACGATGGTCTTATTCCCGCAGAAGGTACGATCATTACTCTGTACGCAGTCTGGAGTGTGAAAGTGTATACCTTGTCGTTTGACAAAAATGCGGCGACGGATGGGGTGACGGGGAATCTCGATTCTCAAACTGCGATTTACGAGGCAGTTGAGAGCAATAAAACACCGGCTTACTTCACCTTGCCGGAAGAGCTTACCCGCAAGGGTTATACCTTCCTCGGCTGGGCGACGGAAGAGGGCAGTAATTCTGCCGTCTATGCGGGCGGCGCAATGGTCAACGCCAATCAGCTCTTCACAGGTCTTGAAGGGGAGGGCGACCGCTCCCGCACGCTGTACGCCGTCTGGCAGGTCAACATCTATACGGTCACATACGAACTGAATGGCGGCACGGAAGGCACTGATTGGATCAAATCTTATACGGTAAAGTATAAAGACGGTACGTTCAGTCTTCCCCAAGACGCAACGCGTGAAGGGTACACCTTTGAGGGCTGGTTCTCCGACGCACAATTTACAGGCGACAAGATTGCTTCCTTCTCCGTAAGCGACGCTGAAAACAAGATCTTCTATGCAAAATGGGCGGCAGAGAAACATACCGTAACGATCGATCTTGGTAGGGAGGGCAGTATCGCCGAATTGCCGGATGGGGCAGAGGGTACGGAAGGCAGCTCAGGGGCATGGACGAAATTCACAATCAAAATGGATCATGATTCCAACGTCTATGATTTGCTGGATAAACTTACTGTCGCCGTTCTCGGTTCGCCTTATCAGCTCCATGCCGGATGGCAGGTCACTGTCGGCGAAGGCAATTTAATCGCATTGCAGGGCGATATCACCGTATCTGCTTTATATTCGCAGGAGCAGATCATTGTGACCGTCGTCCATGCGGACGGTTCCGTATCGCACGTCAATGTGAAGTACGGTGAAACGCTGGAAGAGACGGATGTTTTTGCACCAAAAACGGGCTATAACTATGCCGGCTGGTATTACGGTGAAAATGTAGAGTTCGTATTTGCCGGTAAAGGTGAGGCGACTGTGATCACCGCGCCCATCACGCTCTATCCCAACGCTACGGCTGAGACGTATGATGTAACCACGTCTACCGAAAATGCAGTATTGGTCGGCGGCGGGAACGATGTTGCGCGCTACGGGCAGAACTATGTTTTCACGTTTATTGCTGAAACGGGATACAGCCTTTCCGATATTGTCCTGAAAATGGGCGAAAGGTCGCTGACCGAGGAAGAATATTCATACGATCCCACAACGGGCAGAGTGGTCATCTTCTCGGTAACAGGCAACATCGAAGTATCGGCAACAGTTTCTGCAAGAACCTACACCGTCACGTTCAATGCAAACGGCGGAACTTTGACGGGTGCGGAACGTACAGACGTGACGTTCGGGCAACCGATCGGAGAACCGACCGAGCCGACGCCTCCCGATGGTTATACTTTTGCGGGTTGGTACTACAACGGCACGGCGTGGGATTTCGAAACCAATACAATGCCCGCGGGCGATATCACCCTTGTGGCGCAGTGGGAGCGCGAGTCGTACAGCGTTGTATTCGATAACGACGGCATGAAGACGGAGTACACCTATCTGTATGGCGATACGGTGACGAAACCTGCCGATCCCGTCAAAGAAGGGCATGCCTTCCTCGGTTGGTACAACGGCGAAATTCCGTACGACTTCGCAGAAAAGGTCACAAGTGATCTTACTTTGACCGCAATGTGGCAGAAGAACACATATACCGTTACGTTCAATGCAAACGGCGGAACGGATGTTGCGCCGCAGGAGGTTGAATATCTCGGAACGGCGAAAGAGCCTGCCGCACCTGCGCGCGAAGGGTATACGTTCGAGGGTTGGTATCTGAACGGTACGCAATGGGATTTCGACGAAATGTCCGTTACGGGCGATATCACCCTCGTGGCGCTCTGGAGCGAGATCCGCTACACGGTCAGATTCCTGGACGGCGATCAGCTCGTCGCCGCGCTCACGGTCACGGAGAAAGGAACGGTCACGGCGCCCGCGCTCGGTGCGCGCGAGGGGTATACCTTCGAAGGCTGGTTCAACGGCGAAACGCGTTTCGATTTCGATGCGCCGATCACGGACGACGTCACGCTCACGGCAAAGTGGAGCGCCGCGGAGTACACCGTCAGCTTTGAGACGGGCGGCGGTACGGCGGTGTCCGATCAGACGGTCGTACACGGCGGGAAGATCTCCGTGCCGCAGATCCCCGAAAGAGAGGGCTATGTGTTTACCGGCTGGTACTTCAACGGCACGGCATGGGATTTCGAAGAAATGACCGTGTCGGGCGGCATGACGCTCGTTGCCGGCTGGAAGGCGAGGGAATACACCGTCACGTTCGATCCGAACGGCGGCAGCGCCGTCGCGGAGCAGAGCGTCGTGTACAACGGCACGGCAACGATGCCCGAACAGCCCGTCCGCGAGGGCTACGTCTTCGAAGGATGGTTCAGCGGCGAAACGCAGTTCGACTTCGCCGCGGCGATCACGGGCGACGTCACGCTCACGGCAAAGTGGAGCCCGCGCGGGTATTCCATCTCCTATGTCCTTGGCGGCGGCGCGAACGCGGCGGGCAATCCTTCGGGATACACCGTCGAGAGCGATACGATCACGCTCGGCGCCCCGACGAGGGAGGGCTATACCTTTGCCGGCTGGTACGACGCCGAGGAAAACGGCAATCTCGTCACGCAGATCGCGGCGGGCAGCAAGGGCAATATCACGCTGTATGCCGCATGGCAGGCAAATTCTTTCGAGGTGGATTTCGTTGCGAACGGCGGCACGCTCGACGGCGCCGATACGCAGAAGGTCACGGCGGGCGGCACGGTCGCCTATGCGGAACCCGTGCGCGAGAACTACCTGTTCGTGGGTTGGTTCACGGACGAGGCGCTCACCGTGCGGTACGACTTCAAAACGCCTGTCACGGGCAACTTAACGCTCTATGCAAAGTGGCGCCTTCAGGTCGTTACGGGCGTTACGGAGAACGGTACGGTCGTCACGGTCAGCTCCGACGCAGGCTTTGACGACGGCACGCAGCTCCATTTCGTCGAGGTCACCGATGAGGATACGGTCGGCAGCGCCGCGGCGCATCTGCGCGACAACATGACCCTTGCCCGCCTGTTCGATATCGAGATCGTCGATGCGGGCGGAGCGCCGGTAGAGATCACCGAACCGCTCTCCGTCGGCATCTCCGTCGAAGGTCTCTCCGAGGCGGAGGGGAACTGGGGCGTCGTGTACGTTCCGGACGGCGAAGGCGAGATCGAAGTGCTTGCAACGCACGTCGGCGACGACGGAAGGCTGTACTTCTTCGTAGAGCATTTCAGCTTCTACGCGGTCGTCGATATTGCCGAGATCGGCGCAGGGTTCGCATGGTGGTGGATCCTCGTCGCAGTCGCAGGCTGTGCACTGATCGCGCTCATCCTCGTGCTCGTTGCACGCAGCGCGCATCGGTACGAGCTCAACTTCGTCAACGGCGGCGTACCCGCGCAGAAACTCAAAGAGAGCTCGCTCATCGATCTCCCGCTCCCCGAGCGCGAAGAAGAGGCGTTCGAGGGCTGGTATTTCGATGAGGACTTCCGCGACCGCGCAACGCTCACTTCCATGCCCAAGCAGAACCTCATTCTGTTCGCCAAGTGGCGCAAACTGACGGACGAGGAGCGCGCCGCGCGCGACAGAGCGCGCGCCGAGGCGGCAGCCATGGCGGAGGAGGGGTTCCATCACGCGGCGCCCAGGCAGGAAAAGAAACATAAGGAAAATCCTTTCAGCGAGATCAAAGAGGACGATTGAGCGGGTTTTCCGTAGCGGAAAACGCATGAAAAAAGCGGGGCTGTGCCATTGCGGCACGGCTCCGTTTTTTGGTGCGGGAATCCCTTCGGCAGTCCGGAACGGAGCAGAGATTTTCCGAAGGGGATTGACAGCGTCCGGTTTTTCGCATATAATATGGCTGAAAAGAGTTTCCGATCAAAAGGAGGGAGAAATATGAAACAGATCTGGTCGCTTCGGTGGAAAAAACTGCTTATCTGGGTATGCGGCTATCTCAGCATCGTTGCGTTCGCGCTTGTCGGCGGGTACACAATCGTCAGGAGCGACAGCCGTGCGCTCAAGCAAACATCCCAAAATGCCTTCATCGTCGTGCTCATTTTCACGGCGCTCTCGGCGCTGGGAGCGCTGCTTTCGGGCATCGGATCCGTGAGCAGCGGCATGGGAGGGTTCCTCGCGGTCTATTCCATGATCGTCACGGTCTCCAAGATCGTCGTGTTCGCCGTGTGTGCGGTCGTCTCCTTTTTCAGGTGCAAGGAGGAGCCCGATGCGGAAGGCAGGGATGAGAACGAATCGCGGAACCCCTCCGCGCGTAAGGACGCCGCGGAAGACGGCACTCCTTCAGGCGGCGGCGAAGAGATGTGAAACAGGGCGCAGAGACGGGATCTCTGCGCCTTTGGTTTGCAATATCGTGCTACAAGATGGCAATGCGTTCGCTTTTCTCCGCGTGGGAAATTTCTTATAATACTGTTGAAAAACAAATACCCGCAGGGGGATAGTATTATGAACAGATTCGATGAAATTTCCGCATTGCTGCAAAAGGGGCGCCCGCGCGAACTCTCCGCGCTCGTGCAGGAGGAACTTGCGGACGGGACGTCCGCGAACGACATTCTCACAAAAGCGCTCATTCCCGGCATGAGCGCCGTCGGCGAACGGTTCAAAAAGAACGAGATCTTCGTGCCCGAAGTGCTCATCACGGCGCGCGCCATGAACGCGGCGCTGAACATCTTAAAGCCCGTGCTCGCACAGACGGGCGTGGAACCGATCGGCAAGGCGGTCATCTGCACCGTCAAGGGCGATCTGCACGATATCGGCAAGAACCTCGTCAAAATGATGATCGAGGGAACGGGGATCCAGGTGATCGACCTCGGCATCGACTGCCCGCCCGAGCGCGTCGTGGAGGCGGTCAGAGAATATCAGCCGGATATCGTCTGCCTTTCCGCGCTGCTCACGACCACGATGGTCAATCAGAAGGCGACCATCGATGCGCTCAGGGCGGCGGGACTGCGCGATAAGGTCAAGGTCATGGTGGGCGGCGCGCCCGTCACGCAGGCGTTTGCCGATGAGATCGGCGCCGATTCGTATACGCCCGACGCGGCGACGGCGGCAGAGGTCGCGCGCTCTTATTTCAACTGATACGGGAGGACGCCGTGAAGGTAACCGTCCTTACGGAAGAACGTGCGCGCCATGCTCGATAAGGAATATCCGGAAGCTGCGATCCTCTCCGAGTGGTCGTATGCCAAAGATGCGATCGACGCGGGGTTCCATCTCGATTTTTATATCCACTTCCGCTCCAAGGGCTATAACGCGCTCTTCCAGACGGACAGCTACGATTATGTGGATCGCGGCGAGGAAGTCACCTGCTTTTTCAACCGTGAGGGCGGCGGGAATATCCGTGCGTTCACCGATGAATTCATGGAGAACCTCGCCTATATCTCCGGACGCGGCTATATGTGCATGCCGACGGGCAATCACGATATGATCCGCTATTCGCACCGCCGCACGCAGGACGAGATGAAACTCGTCGCCGCGTTCATCATGCTCATGCCGTCGATCCCCTTCGTCTATTACGGCGACGAGATCGGGCTCCCGTACAGGGAGGGGCTTGCCTCCAAGGAGGGCGGCTATTTCCGCACGGGCTCGCGTACGCCGATGCAGTGGGACGGAGGGAAGAACAGAGGGTTCTCTTCCGCCGACGGCGCGCTCTATCTGCCCGTCGATATGTCGCCCGCGTCGCCCGACGTGCAGGCGCAGGCAGCCGATGAAAATTCCCTCCTCAATACCGTAAAACGGTTCGCGCGGCTGCGCGCCGGGGAGGAGGCTTTGCAGGCGGCAGCCAATCTCGAACTTGTGTACGCCGCGGAAGGGGAATATCCCTTCGTGTTCCGCCGCGGGAAATTTGTGGTCGCCGTCAATCCGCGCGCGCGGCAGGCGCAGGCGGCTCTCCCGCAGGGGAATTTCCGCGTGCGGGAGAGCATCGGAAAGGCAACATTGGAGAGCGGCTCCGTCGTGCTCGGAGGAGAGTCGCTCGTCGTTCTGGAGGAAAACGCATGAATATGTACAAGTGGCTGGAAGAGATCAGAAACGGCCGCGTGAAAAAACCGCTGCCCGTTCTCTCGTATCCCGCCATCCAGCTGATGGGGATCAACGTCAAACAGCTCAGCTTCTCCGCCGAAGCGCAGGCGGAGGGGATGCGCCTCGTCGCCGGGCGCACCGATTCGCTCGCGTCCGTCAGCCTCATGGATCTCTCCGTCGAGGCGGAGTGTTTCGGCTCGCAGGTCAGGATGACGGAGGACGAAGTTCCCACCGTCGTGGGGGCGATCGTCACCACGCCCGAGGAGGCTGCCGCGCTTGCGGTCCCGTCCGTGCGCAGCGGGCGCGCCGGGATCTATCTCGACGCCATTGCCGAGGCAAAAAAGCGCATTTCCGACCGCCCCGTCCTCGCGGGCGTCATCGGTCCCTTTTCCCTTGCGGGAAGACTGGTCGACGTGACCGAGGCGATGATCCTCTGTTTCGAGGACCCCGATATGCTGCGGACGGTTCTTGAAAAATGCACCGGATTTCTCATTGAATACATCAGGAATTACAAGGCGGTGGGGGCGGACGGCGTCGTCATTGCGGAACCGCTCGCCGGGATGCTCTCGCCCGATCTCGCCGCGGAATTTTCGCACGAGTACGTCAGGCGCATCGTGGAGGCGTGCCAGGACGAGAACTTCCTTGTCGTATATCACAACTGCGGGAACGGGACGATCCGCATGCTCGACGGGATCCTCGGCACGGGGTGTAAAATGTTCCATTTCGGCAACGCCATCGATATGCGCGAGCTCATGCCGAAAATGCCCGCCGACCTCATCGCGATGGGGAACATCGACCCCGCCGGAACCTTCCTCAACGGGAGCGAACAATCCGTCTACGATGAGACCGCGGCGCTCCTCAAAGACTGCGGGAAGTACCCGAATTTCGTGCTCTCTTCCGGGTGCGATATCCCGCCCCGCACGCCGTGGGGGAACATCGACGCCTTCTTCCGCGCCGCAAAAGACTACTATAAGAATTGACCGTAAAACGCAAAAATCCCCCTCGCGAAGGGGGATTTTTTGCACCTTTCATAGTACTATGCCAGACATAATAGTCTGTTTTTGCCCCAAAATTGCATAATTTCGGGCGATTTTCAAAAAAATTCCGCATCTGCATATCCGCTGCGGAATTTACGCAAACTGCGGAGGATGAGAGGTCAGAGGATTGTTTTCAGGCGTCAGCCGCGCATCGTCGCAGTGAGTACGATCGCAGGGCCGAAGGAGTGCGAAGGGGTCGTCGGGCGGTATGTCGAGACGCCGCTGGCGGACGATATGTTCGGCGAGAATACCTACGAAAAAGCGGAGTGCAAGATGCTCTCGCATGTCATCGACGGCGCCATTTCCAACGCGAAACTCGCGCGCGATCGGGTGGATATGATCGTCTCCGGCGATCTGCTCAATCAGATCATTTCCGCAAGTTTTGCCGCCCGCGATTTCTCCGTTCCCTTCCTCGGCGTGTACGGCGCCTGCTCCACGATGGCGGAGAGCCTCGCCGTCGCGGCGGCGTTCGTCGACGCCGGTTACTGCAAAAACGTCGTGGCGGCAACGGGCAGCCATTTTGCCTCCGCGGAGCGTCAGTACCGCTATCCGCTCGAGCTCGGTACCACCCGTCCGCCGCAGTCGCAGTGGACGGTCACGGGGGCGGGCGCCTCGCTCGTCTCGTCCGCGGGCGACGGCGTGCGCATCACCTCCGCCACGCTCGGCAAGGTGGTGGATTTCGGCGTGACGGACGTCAACAATATGGGCGCGGCAATGGCGCCTGCGGCGGCGGATACCATCCTCACGCATTTCCGTACGACGGGCGAGGAGCCCGAGGCATACGACCTCATCGTCACGGGCGATCTCGGCGCGCTTGGCAGCCGTATCCTCAAAGATCTCGCATGGGAAAAGGGGCTGGATATTGCCGGGAACCATGTTGACTGCGGAGAGATCATCTATAACGTCCTGGAGGATGAGTTCCAGGGCGGGAGCGGAGCGGGCTGTTCCGCGGTCGTGCTCAATTCCTATCTGTATCATAAAATGACGGCCGGCTCGCTCCGGCGCATCCTCTTTGTGGCGACTGGCGCGCTGCTCTCCACCGTCTCGTCCGGTCAGGGCGAGAGTATTCCCTGTATTGCGCATGCCGTAACGCTGGAGCGGTAGTTTTTGGCAGGATTTTCTGCGTGATCCTTTGTCGCGCTGCGGCAAGCCTCGGTCACTTACGTTTTGGTAAGCTCCCTCGGCTCTTCCTCGCGCTCCTCGGCTGACTTGAAGCTTCTGCCAAAAAGAGGGGCGGGGATTTTCTGCGTGATCCTTTGTCGCGCTGCGGCAAGCCTCGGTCACTTACGTTTTGGTAAGCTCCCTCGGCTCTTCCTCGCGCTCCTCGGCTGACTTGAAGCTTCTGCCAAAAAGAGGGGCGGGGAACTTCTGCGCGATCTTTTGCCGCGCTGCGGCAAGCCCACTGGTGCTGCGGTAAGCCCACTGGTGCTGCGGTAAGCCCACTGGTGCTGCGGCAGGCCTCGGTCGCTCACAATTAAGGAGACTGATTATGGAAACATTGGAAATTTTTCTTGCCTTTCTGAAGGCGTTTGCGGTGGGCGGGCTCATCTGCGCCGTTGCGCAGCTCGTCATCAATTTCACCGATCTCACGGCGGGCAAGATCCTCGTCATCTTCATGCTCGCAGGCATTGCGCTCACAGCGCTCGGGATCTATCAGCCGCTCGTCGAATGGGCGGGCGCGGGGGCGACCGTACCCATTTCGGGGTTCGGCTATCTTCTTGCGAGCGGCGCGATGAAGGGCGCGCAGGAGGGGCTCTATCAGGCGCTCACGGGAGCGCTCGCGGCGGCAAGTGCGGGCGTGAGCGCGGCGGTCGTCTTTTCCTTCCTCGCCTCGCTCGTCTTTCGTTCTCACACAAAGCACAATTGATGAAAGTTTGCGCAAGCGGCTCACGCGAGCCGCTTTTTCTTGTCTTTTCCGAAAAAATGCGGTATAATCGCAGTATTGCAGGAACAAGGAGGGCGCGCCCGTGCGCAGGATAAAATACATAGCCGCGGCATTGCTTGCGGCGTCTGCTCTTACGCTCTCCGCGTGTTCGGATGCGGATCTCGCCGTCAGGGATGAATACGGTCGGTTCGGCACGCAGAACCGATGGGTATATTCTGCGGCGGAGGATCCGGACGCCGACGCGATCTGGGCGCAGATGACCGCCTGTACGGCGGCGCTCGAGGCGAGCCTCTCCGTCTCCGCGGAGGGCGGCGATATCGCGCGGTTCAACGCCGCGGCGGCGGGTCAGACCGTCTCCGTCGGCGAAACGGCGTACAAGGTGCTGCAGACCGCCATGGCGATATATGAGGAGACGGACGGCGCGTACGATCCCGCCGTGGGTCTGCTCGTCGATCTGTGGGGCTTTTCCGCCCGTCACCGTTCGTCCGGCTACGAACCGACGCTCGCCTACGACCGCGCGGATCCCGAATCGGAACTCCCCGCCCAGACGTATATTGAGGCGTTTTCCGATCCCGCGCTGCGCGATTTCGGCGCCGTGGCGCTCGCGGAGGAGGACAGCGCTTATACCGTCGTCAAACCGGATACCGTCGCGCCTGCGGTCGAGGGGGACGGCGCAACATATACCATGCAGCTCTGTCTGGACGGCATCGGCAAGGGCGCAAGCGTGGACGCGGCGGCGGAAATTCTCCGTGCGGCGGACGTCAGGTACGGCTACTATAACGCGGGCGGGAGCAGCCTTCTCGTGCTCGAAAATCCCGCGCGCAGCGACGGGCTTTGGGAGATCACCGTCAATTCTCCGCGCGAGGAGCTCGGCGCCTCCTACGCAACGCTCTCGGTCAGCAATACGACGATCTCCACGAGCGGCGATTACGAGCAGTATTACGAGATCGGCGGCACCCGTTACTGCCACATCATCGGGCGCGACGGCATGCCCGTTGGCGCGGGGAGCCACGTGCTGTGTGCGACCGTGGTGGGCGGCTCGGCGGCGGCAGGGGACGCCCGCGCGACCGCGCTCGTCGCCATGACGGAGGAAGAGGCGGTCGCATACGCCTCCGCGCATGCCGATGCGTTCCGTGTGATGTTCGTCTGGTACGACGCCGCGGAAGATTCGTACGTGCTGTATACCAATCTCGACGAAGCGTCGTACGAACTGACCGCGTCGTTCGACCGCGTGGAGGCATTCTCATGAAGAACGCGCGCCGCGTGCGCGAGGGAAAGCTGTTCCGCATTGCCGATCTGTTCGTTTACGGCGCCGTCCTTCTGCTCGTTGCCGCGCTCTTTTTCTTCTTTACCTTCCGCGGGCAGGAAGCGGCGGCGGGGTTCCGCGTGGAGGCAGGCGGAGAGTGCGTCTACACATATACCTTCGGCGAGGGAGGCGAAACGGCGGAAGGCTGGGCGGAGAAGATCTCCGAACGGCGGGAGGGGGAGATCCTCATCGTAAGGATCGAACTTTCGGAAGGCGCATGGAACGAACTTGCCGTCGACGACGCCGCCGGCACGGTTCGCATGCGCGACGCAAACTGCAGCCGCCGCAAAGACTGCACGGCGATGCAGCCCGTCGGGGCGGGCGGGAGCGTCATCGTCTGCATCCCGCACGCGCTCAGGGTGCTCTCTCTTTCCGGAGAGGATCTCTCGAAACCTTCCGTCGGGTGAAATATGTGGAAAAATATGTCCGCAAACGGTGGATTTCGGCGTTTCTCTGCAATTCCGAACGAAAGTTTTGAAAAAAGTTATCCACAATTTTGCGCCGTTTCGACCCGTTTTTCCACAATTCGACATGCCGTTCCCCGCAGAAAGGGGCATAAATGCCTGCATGTTATCCACAATTTCGATTTTTCTGTTGAAACGTAATTTTTCCGCGAAAAACCCGCAAAAAACCGTTGACAAACGAAGGGGGAATGGGTATAATATCATGGTAATTGAGCGAAAGACGCACCGTTAGCTAAGCTGGATATAGCGTCGGTCTACGGAACCGAAGGCCAGGAGTTCGAATCTCTTACGGTGCACCAAAGAGGTATAATCCGAATTATTTGCTGATAACCAGCGAATG
>ERZ1090879.154-NODE-154-length-47066-cov-39.295441_pt1 | contig 47066 bp, 39 predicted proteins | sample MGYA00478472_ERZ1090879 | MGnify/ENA primary metagenome ERZ1090879 (study PRJEB33644, sample SAMEA5815723) | chicken gut metagenome | biome: Chicken; feature: Gastrointestinal Tract; material: Caecum | place: Ireland | collected 2019-01-01 | study: A study of the... | reverse complement strand
GACTGTAAATCTGACGTCTTCGACTTCGGTGGTTCAAATCCACCTCTTCCCACCACAAAGGAATAATACGAACGTTGAAAAACGTTCGTATTATTCTTTTTTTGTTTTCTGTCTGCATTATCGTACCGATCCCGTCAAGGAACGTTTTCTTGCTCGGATCTTTTTCCGTCAGACAGATCTTTCCCGACTTGCGCACAATCATATGAATTCAAATATCGATTCTAAGATTATCTTACGCAAGTGATATCGTTGCATGAGTGAATTCAAACACAATGATTGCAAAAATACAACGAATGCGTTGTTTTCTCAATTCATGAAAACAGTCAGAATAAATTTATAGGAATTACAGCAATTTTTCCGTGTTCCGCTTTTGCTCTATTCTCCCCGCCAAACAAAAGATCCCGATCATAAGATCGGGATCAATCTATATTGCCGCCGGGTTTTCTCCATTGGCTATGGGGGACTAAGTGTATCGTATGGATGATTTTTCGGAAACGCGTTCCTTTTTACCGAGAGCGTTACCGGGTCATTCCAAAAGTACAAACCAATCGCCGCATGCTCAGTACGAGACGCAACAAAAATGGAATGAACATTCTTACGGGGAATGAAAAAAGTCTCTTTCCCTTTTTGCCTATATGTGATTTACTGACTTTTCTTTTTGCGAATCAGAACGACCGCTACCACTGCCGCGGCCACAACGACAACACCTGCTATCACGATCCCGGCGATAGCCCCGCCCGAAAGAGGCTCCCCTTCCGAAGATCCCTGATTCCCGCCGCTTGATTCAGTCACAACAATTGTTCTGGTTTCGGTTGCGCTGCTGCCCCAGCTGTCCGTCGCCGTAATCGTCACAGTATACGTTCCCGCCTTATCGGGCGTAGAAGAGCCGCACGCAACAAGTTCAATGTCCGGATCCACCCACCGCATCATCTTAGCCGTCTCTGCGGCTTTTCTCCCGTATTCTTCTGCGGTCTGCGCGCAGATCTGCCAATCTCCGTCCATTTCATTGCCGATGCGCCACGTTTTGATTCCGAAGGGCTGCTCTCTGCCGTTTTTTCGGCGCAGGTCGGAGAGCGCCGTTCCTCCCGGATGATTGCAATACTCCACGATCTGCGCAGCATCTTTCGGTGACCCCGTTCCCATATTGACGCTCATCGTGACTTCCGCGCCCGCTTTTTCTGCCCAAGCGCAAAATTCATGCAATCCCACTTCATTTGTTTCAAGCTGCCCCCACGCAAGATCGAGCCGAACGGGACGATTGTTTCCGATTCCGTCCCGCCAGTCATAGCCGGACAGGAAATTTCCCCCGGGATAGCGGATCTTCGGAACATGCAGCTCACGCACAGCGTCCGTAACGTCTTTCCGAAATCCGGTATCGTCGGCAAGCGGGTGCGTCGGTTCATAAATCCCGTCATAGACATCAACGAACTTGCTAAAAGCCTGAACCTTACAAACAGCGCTCTGACGATGCATATTCAGAAACTCTCAGACTGCGGACTCATCCGCGTTAGGCTCTCCTCCATGCTGCGCGGCACCCAAAAACTATGTTCCCTGACAGAGGACAAATTGCTCATCGAACTCGTCGATAAGATGAGCAGCGAGAGTTTTTATGAAACGGAGCTCAATGTCGGACAGTACACCGAATACTCGGTCAATCCGACCTGCGGTCTTGCCAATATGACCCAGCTGACAGGCGAGCTGGACAACCCGCAGGCTTTTTCGTATCCCGAACGTTTTACCGCCTGTGTTGTCTGGTTCACGGACGGAAGGCTCACCTATCGTTTCCCCAATAAACTTCTCGCCTATCAGACCCCCAAGGAACTACAGCTTTCATTTGAAATCGCGGGCGAAGCACCGGGCGCAGTTGAGAACTACCCTTCCGAAATCTTTTTTTCTATCAACGGTGTACCCACCGGCGTCTACCATTGTCCGGGTGAATTTTTTGAACGAAAAGGCAGATACACCCCTGACTGGTGGTTTACAAACTTCGGTCAGTACGGTCGTATCAAAATTTTGACGATCAATCAGGAAGGGACCTTTCTTGACGGCATGCCCGTCAGCGAAACCACTCTTGATGACCTTCACCTTGATCAGCATGAAAACATTGCTTTCACATTGGACTGCCGTAAGGAAGAAGGGCTGGAGGAAAACGGCGGCATCACCCTGTTCGGCAAAGGATACGGTGATTATGATCAGGGAATTAAACTGCGTCTCGTTTACACGCAGGACAATAAACCTCGCGGAGAGGTATAAGCAAACAAATCCCGATGGCTTCCGTATCGGGATTTTTCATAAAATCGACTTTTCGCTCGGTACAATCGCAAAATTTTGCAAATATACTCTAATATCTAAAAACAGGGCGGATATTATCCGCCCTGCACAGCTCTGTTTCCTATTGCGGTAACGGCTGAATGCACCGATATCTTTTGACTGAAAGCTTGGTTATAAATAGATTCAACATAGCAGTTTGACCAAATCACTCAACTGCTTCAGATCTCCATCCGCAAGCGGATCGGAACACGCATCCCCGATCGCAAAGACGCAGAATCCTCCTGCTTTTGCCGCAACGATTCCTGCGTGTGCATCCTCCACAACGACACATTGCTCCGAAGACAAACCTAAAAGTCCGGCAGTACGCAAAAAAACTTCCGGATGAGGCTTTGAATGGCTTATATCATTCCCATCTACAATTGCATCGAACAAATTTTCTATTCGCAATTTTTGCAGGATATAGCCGGCATTTTTGCTTGAAGAACCGACAGCAAGCATTAGACCGAAGCGTCGCAGTTCACAAAGCATTTCCAACACTCCCGGAAAAAGATCTCTATCCGAAAGTTCTGCAAGGAACGCTCTGTACAGATGATTTTTATATGTACACATCTGTTGCTTTTCTTCCGCGGAATACTCTTTCGTCGCCTTTTCAAGAATAATTTCCAAACTTTCCTCACGGGAAACGCCACGCAAACGACAATTTTCCGTCCTGTCAAATGCTATGCCGAGGCTGTCCGCAAGCGACTTCCATGCGCGGTAATGATATTCATCGGTCGAACAGAGCACACCGTCCAAATCAAAAATCACGCCCCTTATCCCTTCAAGCATAAAAGACTACCTCATCGACCAGATCCGTCTCCGTCTTTTCCGTGCCGTTGCAGATCACATGAAGCGGCTCTCCCTCCTCAAGTGTGATCAAAACACGGTTTTTCTCCATGGCAAGACACAAACTGCGCCCCTTACAGCGCATTTGCATAGACACTTTCCTGAACAGCGGCATCGGATTGGGTGAAAAACAAACCCCCGATTCCGTAACCGAAACACCGAACACACCATGGAGGATACAGAGATACCCGCCCGCCAGACAGCCGCTGTGCACACCTTGCCACGCAACCCCGAACAGATCGTCCGTATCCACCTTTAACGTCTGCATGAAATATTCATAAAATGACAGGATCCTACCGTTTTGCAGACTGGCGATTGCATGCACCGGCAATGTAAGAGAAGAGCTTGTCTCGCACATTTTTTCATAATAATCCCAGTTTTCACGATAATGCGTGCGATCCGCACCAACATTTAAGTATGTAAACAGCAACATGACATCAGGCTGTTTGATGATCTGACTCTTATGGTATAATCCGCAGGTCTTCATTTGAAATTGTTTCAGTGTTGCACTGCCTGATTCCTGCAAAGAACGCGAAAGTTCAAAATAGCCGTCAAATTGTGGAATCAACCCGCTTTCATCCTGCGGCAAATACAGCCGGACCGCAATATCCTCCGCCTTTCTCGCCTCTTCTTCCGTCAGATCCGTTCTGAATTCTTTCGACAGGTCAAGAAATCGCATAAAAACATACCGGACGCAATAATTGGTATACGCATCATTATCAACGTAAGGATGATGTTCATCCGTTCCTGTCACCCGCAGGATTTCATAGCGGTCGTTTTGTTCAGTTACGCGGTTCATCCAATAACGAATGATCTCACACAGCATCTCCATGCCGTAATTCCGCATAAACTCGCAATCAAACGTTACATCATAATAATTTATAATGCCGTATGCCACATCCGAATTGATATGCTCCTGCAAAAACGGGTGTCTCACATACGACCACACCCGTTCCTCCCCGGTGACCGATGAGCAGAAGGCGAATTTGGCTCCCTTGCAGCCTGCGAGAACAGCATTCCTGCGTGATTGTTCAAGACAGTGATAACGATAGAGGAGTGTATTTTTTGCTGTCTCGGGAGCCGTAAACAAGAAAAACGGCAACTGATAGATTTCACAGTCCCACCATACAAACTGATTATAGCGCTCCCCCGTCAGCCCCTTAGCCGAAATGCCATGGATACTATCCAGGCGAGGCGCAGAGATGGCAGTATGATAATTGGCGAACCGTAGCCATCCGTCAGCCTCTGTATCCCCCTCAATACAAACATCCATTGCCGAGAAATATTCCCGGTAGACATTCAGATGCTGTCTGCGCGCTTCTTCATAAGATGCCGGAAAACTTTCGTCTGCCGTTTTCCGAACCCATTCTCGCACATCGGATCGAGTATCGCGCTGCGTACCGACAAATGTCATTTTTTCAAACAGGTATTCCCGCGCACGGTCACACGCCACGACTGCGCCGATTCGCCCGCTTTCCCGATACGGCTTACCCATTTTTCCTTCCGGGAATTTATTCCTGATCACATACGATGCCGCAAAACGATATTTATTTGTTGTATGAAACGAAAGAACAATATCTGTTTTCTCCGCTTCGCAGGCGTCAACTTCAGTGACGATCTGGCCTCCCGTCTTTACGGCAGTATCCACACCCGAAATGATCTTCACAGGCAGATCATGTCCGATCGGACGGACAGTGATCTGCTGACAATACAGATGCTGACAAGCAAATGAAGCGAATCTGCGAAAGATGATTTCCGTAACCGCGCCTTCTCCGTTATCCCACACGACGCGCCTTACCAGCTCCGCCGAATGCGTATCGAGACTGCGTTCCCATGAAATCACCTTCCCTTCCCACGGGAAAAAGGTTTTCCCTCCTATGTCGATGCGGACCATAAGAAAGTCCGGAAGATTTATGCAGCTCTCCTGTCGGTCGAAATGCTTCAGCCCATCCTCATCGAGATAGTATTTCTTCATATATTCATTGTCTGCAAACGGCTCACATACCTCGATAATTTCATCGATGAAGCCGCGCACAAACGCGCCCTGTATCCTTACGGAGGCATATTCTTCGGCACTGCCGCGGACACCCATATAACCGTTTCCCGTTGTAAATACCGTTGCCGACAGCGCTTCGTCCGCAAGCGAATATTCGCTTTCGCAAGGGAAACCATCTTTATTTAAATGATACATAACCTCTCCTCATATCATATATCCGATAACGAAACTTTCAACGCCGCCTTTACGCACTCGTAGCTTCACTGCCGATAAAAGCCGTGAGAAGGTTCATCGCATAGATGCGTGCAAGAAAATCGTTCGGATGATTCACGTTGTTACTCGACATCTCCGTATAACATTTCCCCGCCTCGAGCAGTTCTTTATGCATTGAACCAATATCTACCGTACAGCAATTGTACTCCTCGATTCCGGATATATTCTTTAAATAGTAAGTCAGTTCTTCCTGGTTTTGCGAATGGATCGCAAGCGGATTGGCAAGCATTGTTCCGATTAAAACGATCTCACACGCAGGGTTTCTTTCCCGCAGAGCCGAAATCATCGACAGAATGTTCCCGACAAATCTATCGGCAGAAAATCCTGCCGAAGCATCATTCATTCCAAACCCGATGAGCGCAACATCCGGCATGTATTCAGGGAGATCTTCGCGGAGCAATGCGCTCAAACCCTTTTGCTGGATAAGTTTTCCGTCCACATAACCGCTGCCGCCCGCAACGCCGCCGTCAGATGTCCAGCCGCCGACCGCTTTATTGGTAAGCCGGACGTCCGCTCCGAAATAGGACGACAGATTATCCGCAAGCAGTTCCGGCCAGGTCTTGAGCCGTGGAGCCATATTCAATACGGAAGAGGAATTTGCACCCGTCGAAATGGAATCGCCCCACACAAACAATTCTACAGGCGCTCCGCTTTTGAGCTTCTCTACCGTATGTTTCAACGCTCCGTCCGCATAACAGGACGGAACCGCTCCCGTCCATTGCCCGGAATGTTTGTAGGTCACGCTGCATTGCATGGCAACGATACCCGTTCCTTCCGTAAAAGGAAGATACAGACCCGGCGTTTGTTTGGACGGCACCGTTTTGCTGTCCGGCACCCCCGGGAAAGGCATCTCTCCTGTAAGCGACTTATCCGTCACATAAGGCACATTTCCCGAAAACACCGTTTTCCCGGATTGCTCCTGAAGGGTTCCGACTGCCGTAAGCACATTTCCGCTACAGGTATAATCCTCGCCTTCCGTAAAGAAAATCGGCTCATCCCGATCCGTGAGATACTGCTTCACCTGTATCATCTCTTCAACGGGAAACAACAGCTTTGCTTGCGGGGCAGACAGCACATTGCCCGTCGTATCCGTTTCAGCAACGAAAAGTACGGTTTCATCGTACATGACATCCGATTGCCAAAAGTTTTTTACCAAATTATCCAAATATCCCTTCTCCTCAGGTATATCGTTGTTCTCGTTCTCCTGGTCGCCATTAGGAGCCGAAGAGCACCCGGTCATTCCGCAAACCAAACATGCCGCGCACAAAACAGATGCCAACATGACAGAAACAAGCCTGAATCTTTTCATTATCTCCTCTCTTCCGAACAGAAACGGGGGTATTGATCCCCCCGTTTCGCCGACTTGTCACATGCTTTACTGACCCGCTTTTTTACGACGGATGAGAACAAACGTTATAATACCCGCAACCACGATCAGCGCGCCGACTCCGCACAGAATGCCGATCAAAAGCCCGTTATCGGCGTCAGCGGGTGCCTGCACCGCACTGAAAGATATTTCATTGCTTACAACGCCGTCGATCTCACATCGGATCGTATAGGTTCCCTCTTTATCCGGTGTAAAAGTCAACGTCATTCCGTCTGCTTCTGCCTTCGTCCCGTTGATATACCATACGATCGTTCCGACAGCCGCATCCGCGGGGGTTACGGATGCCGTCACCGTGACAGAATCACCGATGGTAACGGATTCGGCAGAAGCAGTAATCGAAATGCCTGTCACCTTGCCGTCGTCCGGTTCTTCCGATCCGCCGGGATTTGTTCCGAAGACCACATCATTCACGCTGAGCAACGTGTAGCGGTTCGGCGTATCCCGTCTGTCCATATATGTTGCAATACCAAGATAACAATGATCCAGCAAACCGTCCACTTTATGTTCCGTTCCATCATCGCCGATCGTCGTGATCGCCTCATCGGAAAGTGAACCCGTCCATTCGTTGACGGCAAACATCCAAGCCATATACTCTTCGCCGCGGATGGGGTCGTTGTACATCTCGCGCCATACCTTGATGGTAACCGTATCGCCGTCATCAGGGGTCGAAATATTTCCGACCTTCAGACTGTTGTCCGAATTGTTGTAAATATCCACCTCGGTTGTCGCTCCGTAGAACCACAGGAATATGGAAAAACCTTCGCACGTCTTTCTGTCCATTCCGGGTACGGCATGGAAATTGATGCACAGATTGTTCGCATAATCGTTTGCATTATAGTAGGCGATCTCATCCAGCCGAATCTTGATTTCGATCCCCTTCTCGATGTCGAAATCTTTATAGTAATCCAAACGTGCGGGGATCCACTCCTTTTGTTCAAAATAGAGTCCGTCCTCCGTGATCGTTACGTCAGATTCCATGCCGCCGTTACGCACGAAATCATAAAGCACGTTCGATTTTATCTTTTCGGTCAGAGCTTCATATGCCGCCTCATTGTCCGCGTTTTCCTCATAGCTGTATGCCAGATCGATTGCCTCGTAATCTGCACGCAGCAAGTCAAATTCATTCAGACTGGCAATATTCGCATCCAAGGAGCGGTCAATCTCATCGATCTGCGCGGCAATATAAGCTTCCAGGGCTTCTTCGAGCGTTTCATAAGCAGCGGTATAGCGTGTATAAAGCGCACCGTCGTCTTCCGTAATTTCGATCACTTCCTCCATTCGGTCATAGTACGCCTTTGCGGCATCAAGATTTTCACGAACCGTAAGATCGTTTTTCAGAGAATTTTCAAGGATATCCAGATAACCGCCCTTGACTGCCTCTCCGTTCTCCTCATACGCCCGATCGAGGTCCGCCGTGACTGCGGACAGTCTCTGTTCAAAAGCCGCCTTATCCGCTTCCCGTAACCCGTTTACAATAGTCTGTGTTTCACTCCCCTCGTATGCGAGGCGGTATTCCTTTGCAGTCGCAATATCGATACCGATATTTTCGCTCGACGCAAATCCTGCCACCATATCTTCGAGCGCTTTGACCCAAAGCGTCACTTGCGCTACCGAATAGCGATATTCAAATTCAGCATACGTCTCTTCAAAAAGCGTCCAGTTCTCTTCGGTGAGCATATTCTTCATATCCTCACCGAGGGCCAGAGCCGCTTTCATTGCCGCATCTGCTGCGGCAAGATTCTCTTCCGTGATAGAAGCATCAGCATCCAAAACATCGAGAGCGGCATCCGCTTTGTCACATTCGGCATCCAACGTTGCCTTAACGATCGTCTGCGTACCTTCCTCCTGATACAGCGCATCGATCTGCGCGAGGCGGGCCGTATAGGCAATCTTTCCGTTCGGGCGAAGGTTTTCAATGGACGTGATAAGCGCATCCCGCTTGTCCATGGAGGCAAGATAGGATTCCGGATCTGCGATCGCTTTGACAGCAGCTTCATACTCCTGCGCGGCTGCCTCTGAAACGGCCAACGCACCCTGTTTATAATCGCGGGCCGCGTCATCCTCAACGCTCATATAGATATCGCCCGCATTGCCTTCTGCCACAATATAACAAAGCCCTTCTTCATCGAGCACACTGTTTGCATACTCCGCAGAAAAATAGTACGTAACCGTTTTTTCCATGCCGGACGCTGCATTGCCGTCTACAAGATCGACCGTAACAGACCAAACACTGTCGCTGACCTTATGAAATTCAAGCGAGACGGTAGGTGTCCTATTCTGAGAAGTATCGATGTTATATGCATATGCTCCGCTGGTCTGCGGCAGTTGCGTACCCTCTTCGGGCGTAAGCGTCTCTGAGGGATAAGTAATCCGCTCATGCGCATAGTTATGATCATATCCGAACAACAACGCCGATACACCGGGAGAATTGTCCCAGCCATTGTTTCCGCCAACGCCTACATAGGATTGTCCGATCCAAAAAACAGCATTAAACGATTTTCTTGCGCCCGCTTCGCCGAGAGCCATCGGGCAATCCGTATGATTTTTGGCAAGCCCAAAACCGATAAAATTAGCGGTAAGCGTACGCTCGCTGAGTTTCATCGTTACTTTCAGCCCGTCAAGCTTGACTTTATAGTCATAAGCAACCGTATCGTTAAAATTTCTGATATCGCGAAGCAGGCTCATGCCGGACTGAATATCGTATTCGGTATAAGGCGAACCCGTGGTCACCGTCCATTCCCCGTCTTCCGGTGCCTGTTCCGGCTCTTCATAGGTCCAACCGCCGCCCTCGCCTTCCTCGACGCGGAAATATCCGTCCGCGGGGCTTCCGCTTCCGCCGACAGCCATGCCTGCCGTCACGATCCAGCATTTTCCTTCCTGATCGATCACGCTGTCTGCCCATCTGTTTTCAAAATAGACCGTAGCCGTCTTTCCCTGCGCTTCGAAAACATGCGTGTCGTCGAGCGTTGTAACGATCGCGGACCATACGGAAGACTCCGGTACATACATGAATTTAACACTGACACTGACGCTTTTATCCTGCGTAATGTCACACACAAACGTTCCGTCTCCCGCCGGAGCAAGACGTTCCGTCATCTCCACGTTTGCATATGTGATCTGATTTGCCTGATACTGATGATCGCTTCCCATGGCAACGCGCGCCTGATTTTCATATGGCTCTTTCCAAAGGAAAGCATTAAAGGAGTTCGCATTGGCGAGCGGGCGGCCTGCGTCATCCGGCGATGCCGCCAAACCAAATCCGATTCCTCCCAACCCGGCTGTTGCTGCCAGGGTTTCGCCGATTTTCATTGATACCGTCAAACCGTCAAGCTTGACTTTTTCGCCGTAATACGCCCAGTTCCCTCCATCCATAAAGCCCGTCACATATGCACTTCCGCCCAGCTCATCCGAGTCTGCAACGGAGGTCCCTCTGCCGGCACGCCATAAACTTCCGTGACCTTCGGCAAATGCGGCGAGCCCGCCCACCGTGCATGACACCGCGATCGCACACGCCATCAAAGCGCCTACAATCGGCTTCCTCATTTTTCCCATAATTTTTCCTCCTGATTCCTTCAAAGCATACCGCTTTCAATTGTTCTTGATCAATATTCCGAATAGAGGTTGATGTAAGAGATTTCAACCTCTGCATCGTTATTTCCCATCAGTTCCCAGCCAAAATTGGTGGAAACGATCCGCATATGTTCGATGCTTGCCCCCTCCATCGGAGGATCTGTAAGCTTCCCGAGACGATCAAGCATTTTGGGAATGTAATGCAAAATATCAAACTTCACGACGCCGTCCTGTCCGATCACGGATGAAGGGACCGTCGCCTCACAGTACTGTTCTTCCGCGACTTCCGTGAGCGAAGGGATATAGATGAACAGTCCCGTAGAATCCTCTTTCCCGTTATCCGGGCCGCCTTCCGCAGGAGGCGTTCCGCCGACATAACGCGTATCGTACATCTTGACTCCGAACCACATCTGCTGATTGAAACCCGGGCTTTCCGGGTTTGCATCGGTAAGCAAAAGAAACCAAACAAACATTCCTGCATGTTCCCCGTCACCGCGATTTCCCGTCACATGGTCAGATGAACATTCCGTCACCTTATAATTCAATTCCATATACAGATGTTCGGCATTGGGATCGATATCGTAATTCAGCTGTTGCGCAAGATACAGATGCGGCCAGTTTTCATCGGCATTCCTGTCGCCGTTCGGGCCGTTCTTGTAGAGCGCGGGATCGCTGTACTCCGCGCTGCCGTTGATGCGCAGCGTCGCGCACCCCGTCTTGGCAGTATCGACCGTCACCGTCTTTCCGGGATCCTGATAGGTCAGCACGCTTCCTTCATAGCTGAATTCCGCTTCCTGCGCCATGCGATGGGAACAACCCCATTGCGCGATCTGCCATACGCATTCCTCAGCCGCCTTTCCGTCATGCAGCAAATATCCCGTCGGTGTTGCCCCTTCCTCGTTTGCATTGATGCCATAGACGGTAAAGCCGCCTGAGAAGTTGAGATCCTTGAGGATCTCCACCCGTTTGTCATCGTTGACCTGCGGACGGGGAATCACTTTGTCTACGCTGTCAAAAGCTTGCAGCTCCCAGTCGGCACGGGTCTCGGGAGGCGTGACGTTCCCGCCGTCTCCTCCTGTATTTTGTCCGTCGTCGCCGGATGTCTGCGGCGCACATCCCGCCACCGCAAAACACATGACAGCCGCAAACACGCAACTGATAAAACGCTTCAGGATACTTCTCCGTCCATCTTCCCCCTTCATTTTTCACCTCTCTTCCTGTATATTCCCATCAACTCTCCGATCAGTATTCCGAATAGAGATTGATATATGAGATCTCGATCTCCGCATCGTTATTTCCCATAAGTTCCCAGCCAAAATTGGTGGAACCGATCCTCAAATGTTCGATGCTGGCCCCTTCCATCTGCGGATTTGTTAGCTTCCTCAGGCGAGTCAACATTTTGGGAATATAATGCAAAATATCGAACTTTACAACGCCGTCCTGTCCGATCGCACAGGAAGGAACGGTCGCTTCGCAGTACTGTTCCTCTGCGACTTCCGTGAGTGACGGGATATAAATGAACAATCCGGTGGAATCCTCTTTCCCGTTGTCTCCGCCCGCCTCTGCCGCAGGCGTTCCGCCGATAAAGCGCGTATCGTATGTCTTAATGCCGAACCACATCGTCTGATTGAAACTCGGGCTTTCGGGATCGGTATCGATCAAGGTGATAAACCAGACGAACATGCCTGCATGTTCTCCGTCACCGCGGTTTCCCGTCACATGGTCAGATGAACATTCCGTCACCTTGTAATTCAGTTCCATATACAGATGTTCGGCATTGGGATCGATATCATAATTCAGCGCCTGTTCCAGATACAGATGCGGCCAGTTTTCATCGGAATTCCTGTCGCCGTTCGGACCGTTCTTGTAGAGCGCGGGATCGCTGTATTCCGCACTGCCGTTGATGCGCAGCGTCGCGCACCCCGTCTTGGCAGTATCCACCTTCACCGTCTTTCCGGGATCCTGATAGGTCAGCACGCTTCCTTCATAGCTGAATTCCGCTTCCTGCGCCATGCGATGGGAACATCCCCATTGGGAGATCTGCCACACGCGCTCCTCTGCCGCTTTCCCGTCATGCAGCAAGTACCCTGTCGGCGTCGAACCTTCAATGCTGGCATTGATACCTGTCACTGCAAATCCGCCCGAGAAGTTTAGATCTTTGAGAATTTCCACCCGCTGATCATCGTTGACCTGCGGACGGGGGATCACCTTATCTACGCTATCAAAAGTCTGCAGCTCCCAGTCTGCACGGGTTTCGGGGGGCGTGACGTTTCCGCCGTCCCCGCCTGTATTCTGTTCGCCGTCGCCGGACGTCTGCGGCGCACATCCCGCCACCGCAAAACACATGACAGCCGCAAACATGATACTGATAAAACGCTTCCAACCCCTGCCTTTGTACATCATTTTTTCCTCCTTTATTTCACTTCATAAAGATTCAGACCGGAAATGGCAACCGAAACGTCATAATTTCCCGGAAGCTCCCATCCGATATTTGTGGAATCAATCGTCAGACAGTCGACGCTTGCCCCCTTGAGAGCGCCCGACTTCTTCGCCGCTTTGAGTGCTGAAGACAACAGGGGCAAGACATCTACTTTGACTGTATGCATCCCACCGCCGATTACGGATGAGGGAAGCGAAATAATATTGTCTTTCTCGCGCGCAGCATTTTCCAGCGAAAACATATAGATGAACAGTCCCGAAGAATCCTCCTTGCCGCCATCATAGCTTGACATTCCGCCGGGTGTTGAACCGATGCTCCTCGTATCGAACATGGAAAAACCGAACCACATGCGCTCTTGATAGCTTTCGCTTTCCGGATCGGAATCTGTCAGATTCAAAAACCACTGAAACTGCGCCGCATTGACCGCAGGGTTTTCCGGATAAAGAGTCCGGTCCACCTTACTCTCACAGCTTCGTATTTCGTATGTAAGCGTCATCCAAAGGTGTTTGGCTTCCGGAGAAATAGCATGATCGACGCCTGTCTGTTCCAAGAGCAAGTGCGGCCAATTTTCCGTCGGATCTGTACGTTCACGGATGTTTCCGTCGGCATCCCGCGTATATTCCTCGCTTCCCTTTATTGAAAGCGTGATCTCGCTTGTTTTACCGACATCCAATTCAACGGATTTTCCGCCGTCATCATATTGCAGCGATCGCCCTGCTCTGACACAGTCGGCGTCTGCCAAATCGTGTGTACAACCCCATTGCGAAAGCTGCCAACAGGCTCCGCCCTCTGCCGCCTCCCCGCCATGATCGAGCACTCCCGATAACCTTCCGCCGGAAGAATTGGAATGAAAAAGACTTACTTTAAACCCGCGGGAAAAATTCAGATCGGGCAAGATTTCATAGATATTCCCGTCATTGATCTGAGGACGTGTCATAATCGTACCCGTTTGCTGCGTTTTCCAATTCATTTCTCCCTCCGCTTCATCACCGTTTCGGATCCCCTCGGAACATGCCGAAAAACAGAACATCATTCCAAAGGATAGCAAAAGACTTACCATGCGAAACCGTTTCTTCATGATACGCTCCTAAAGTTCTCCAACGAGATTGATCGCATGGATTTTGACCTCTGCATCGTTGTTTCCCATCAATTCCCAGCCGATATTGGTGGAATCGATCCGCAGTCCCTCCACACCGATCCGCGTCATCGCTCCGATCTCCCGCGCCGCCATAAGCGCCTTTTCTATAAACGGCAATGCATCAAACTGTACAACGCCGCGCCTTCCCACGACGGATGACGGCAACGTTACAACGCTCCCTTCCTGGCGAGCGACTTCTTCAAGAGACGGAATAAAAATGAGTAATCCCGTCGAATCCTCCTTCCCCGTGTCATAACCGAATTCCGCAGCAGGCGTCCCTCCCATGAAACGTGTGTCAAACATCTTAATGCCAAACCACATCGACTGAAGATAGCTCGAGCTGCCCGGATCTGTGTCCGTCAGATGCAAAAACCAAACAAACATACCGGCATGCATCCTGATATCTTCCGGATATACATTCCTGTCGACCAGGGACTCACATTTTGTAACCTCATAATCGAGAGACATATACAGGTGTTTCAAACCTTGCGGAAGCAAAAACATGACATTCGTCTGTTCTGCAAGCAAATGCGGCCAATTCTCCATCAGACCGATCCTTTCCCGCACTCTTCCCTCGCTGTCACGCGGATACTCCTCACTCCCCTTGATGGAAAGCGTAAGACTCGCCCGGGCAACATCTACCGTAACACATTTTCCGCCATCGTCGTATTGCATCACGCTGCCGTCGCGGGAAAACGCAGCGCCCGCAAGATCATGCGTACAGCCCCATTGCGAAAGCTGCCAATACGGCGCGCCTTCTGCCGCTTCGCCATCGTAATCCAGAAACCCTGCAAGACGTCCCGCGGAAGAATTTGAATGAAACAGGCTCACCTGAAACCCGTGCGAGAAATTTAAATCAGGCAAAATTTCTATTCGTTTTTTATTGCAGACACGAGGTCGAGTCATGACTTTACCGGTGTTCTGCCGTTCCCATGCCGTCTTCATATTATTCCTCCCGTTCCTGCGTGACCTTAATGGAAAGGTTTTCCAGTGTAGCGCTGACCTTGGCGACGTTGGAGACTTCCCAACCGATATTAAAACCGTTCACGGCCATATTTTCCCATTTTGACTGAGGCAAGGCGCCGTTCGCCTGTGCCGATGAAAATGCTTCCCGAAGAAGCGGCACAATATCGATCTCCACATGCCTGCAGACTCCCGTCTGCATTTTTGCGTCCGATGCCCCGAACAACGCCTCACCGGATGGAGCAAAAATAAATTTTCCCGTTGCATCCTCTTTCCCGCCGTCAAAGGACTGTCCTCCGGGAAATACTTCATACCGGTTATCGAAAAGCGTAACACTAAACCAAAAATAATCAATGGAACTGCTGCCCATATCGCGGACCTGAAAGATCCATTGCAATTGATCGGCTCCGATCGAATCATCTGTCACCGCGCATTCATTCACCGTTATATCGGCAGAAATCGTAAGCGCTTTTTCCTTCGCCGGATATACCACCTCGCTCGTTCCGGACAGTATGAGATGCACCCAATCCTCCCCGTCCCGACGCGGCACAACTGCACCCGTCTCCTGGTCAACGTATTCACGGGATGTATCAACAATAAGTTCCGCCTTGCTGCGTTGCGGCGTGAGTTTTACCAGTTTACTTCCCGATACATTGGTCAGTGTGAAGGCGTCACCGTCTTGACCGACGATCCCGTTTCCGTCATCCACCAAAGTTTTCAGCGAAAGATCGTTCCGCGAAGCATCATACCCATCACGCGTTCTGGAGAGATCGCAGTACTGTCCAAGCGACCATAACGGTGCAGTCGTCGGCGATGAGCCTTCGTACTTCCACCATGTATAGGCATACGACTGTGACTCCAACCCCGAAACCTTCACGCCTTCTTGAAAACCTGTATCCGATAAAATTTCCCGTGTGATCAACTCGACACCGTCCGACGCATCGTTTCCCGATGACTCGGACGCACATGCCGTACAGCCGGTCAGAAATACTGCCGCAAGTAAAATTGAAGCAATTGCATAAGATCTTTTCAACATGCTCCACTCCCTGTCACATCTTGATCGCGCCCGTCGTCAGACCCGTGATGAACTGTTTGGAGGTAAACATAAACGCGATCACAAGCGGCAAGCTGGCAATTACATACCCGGCATAGATGACCGTATCGGTAATAGACGGATTGCTTGCCGAATTGAAATTGACAAAGACGCCGACGCTGATCGTATAAAGGATATCCTTCCCGTAAAGAATCAACCGCGCCCAAATAATATCGTTCCATGCGGAAAGCAACGTCGTCAATCCGATCGTAAACAGGATGGGCAGACTCAAAGGGATCGCAAGCGTTATATAACGTCTGAAATGACTGGCGCCGTCGATCTCCGCAGCTTCAAAGATCCCGTCGGGAATCCCCACAAAGAAGGTGCGCAAAAGGAATACAGATACCGGAAGGCTTCCCGATACAGCGGGAATGATCACGCCCCAGAGCGACTGACCCAATCCGAAGGAGTTGTACACCATCGCATAGGAAGGAGCAAGCGTCAGGATACCCGGTACCATCATGAACGCAAGAAAGAGCGTAAAGATAATATTTCTGCCTATAAAACGAAACCGCGTAAAACCATATGCAGCCACGCTGGAAAAGAGCAAAACCCCGAAAATTTCGCATGCAGCCACAATGACGGTATTCAGCAGATAATTTTTTATATAGCCCCATGCAACGCCATATCCGCTCAGGAGCATGGGCACGGATGCCGTTCCGGGCAATGCAAACGGATGCAGCAGAATATCGGACGGGAGCTTTACACTGTTTATGAGCAGAATATAGAACGGAAACAATACAAGAACTAACAGGATGACAATAATCAGATGAAGGAAAATCTGCCCCAACCTGACCTTATGCATTGCATTCCGTCCCCGGATTGTATTTAACTGCTTATGCATCATCGTCTCCCCTAAAAATCACTGTCCTGCGATTTGATAAACTTATTGTTGATTATGGTAATTACAAGAATAATCAGGAACATCACCATCCCCATCGCACAGGCATACCCGTAAGGACCGACGCGCGACGAACCGTTAATGAGACGGTAGATATAATATCCGGGAACGATCGTACCTGACTGCATACTGTTGATCACTTCGCCCGGGCCGCCGTAGGTGATTGCATATTGTAACGAATAATTCTGCAATCCGCCAATAAATCCCATCACAATGAAATACTTCAACTGTCCCCGGATCATCGGAAGGTCTATCAGGAACACCCTCCTGAATACGCCCACTCCATCCAGCCTGGACGCCTCAATGATCGAAGGATCTATGGCATTCAGTCCCGCAAGATAAATGAGGAATGAGGTACCGCCCATCCACGGGAATCCGAACAAAAACATGGAGATATAGACGATGACCGTATTCTGATCGGTAAACCATCCGATCGGCTCCATGCCGAAAAATCCGATGATCGTATTGGCAACACTCGTCGACGTACCCGAAAGGATGAGTCTCTGCCACAGCAGAAGAACGATAATGCTTGGCGCCATTGCGGGAAGGACAAAGCAGAATCGATAAAAATTCGAGACTCTCGATTTCAGATTATACATCAGTTCCGCCAGGAAAATAGCTGCGCCGTTCCCGATCAGCATGGAGACAACCGTAATCAGCACAACGTTCCCCATCGACCTCCAGAACAATCTGTCCTGAAACAGATCTATGTAATTCTGAAATCCGATAAAGCCGGCCTGATTGGTACCGTCCCAATCGGTAAAAGAATGCTGAAACGCGCTGAACATCGGATACAAACTGAAGACGCATAGCAGGATCAGCGCAGGGAATACCCAAAAAATACCTGCATTTTCACGGTTGAAAATACGTTTTTTTAATGTTTTCCCGTCAAATTTTTTTTCGTTCACACGCTCTTTCATCTTCCCCTCCGGCCTTGGTTGAAACGTCTTGTTTTCACTCTACATAAGGCGGCCAATCGCTGTTCGCCCAACCGTTTGCATCATAGAGGATCTGCGCATTTGTCACAAAAGCCTCTTCCAGCGTCTTAAGCATATTCCGCATATTCGCAATATCCCCGTCACCTGTCACATAGGTTGAAACAATGCTGCGGCGGAACAAATACCATGCATCGTAATAATCTTTGTTCATTGAACTGCCTGCAGTGACCGCCGCCCAAGCCAACGCTTTTTCATTGGATAAATCGCTCTTATAATCTTCGATCAGCGGCGTAAAAAATTCATATGCCCCGTTCCCGGAAAGCGGAACGGCAAAACCGAGATCGTTGACCATCTGATCGTTGATTTCCGCACTGGTAAGGTACATCAACATATCGATGCATGCATTGACACAATTATCGTTCCCGGCAGCGGCATCCTTATTCATTGCAGAATTTGTGATCGCCCAGCTTGTGCTGTCGCCGCGCAGTCCGCGACGGACAAAATAATTGTTTACATTATATGTCGTATAATACTCGCTCTTCGGCTGATCGGCAGGCTGCGTTTCAACAACCGGGAAGGAAAATACACCGACTTCAAACTTGCCGTCCACGGTATCCAGAATCTTACGCATATTTGCGCCGGACGCTTCACACATCGCCAGATTTCCTGCCGCAAATTGTTCGATCGCATTATAGCTCGTCCAGCTTGTGGGATAATATTTACAGGTCTGGTAAATGAGCCGATACACCTCATACATTCTGTCACTGTCGGGCGCATAGATGCGTGATCCATCTTGCTTTTTCGTCATAAACCCGCGTACGAATTCTTCTGATTTAACATAATGATCCTGCTTAACGACATCGAGTTCATCAATAATATCGCTGAAGAGCGAAGTCTCGATATACGAATCGTACCATGGATAGAAAGAGAAGAACGGACAAAGATAGGTATCGTCTCGATCGGCATCGGCACGATTATTTTCCTGGGCATAGGCATGCAATCTGTCCTGTGCTTCCATAAACTCCTTATAAGTATCCGGAGCTTCTTCAATGCCCGCCTGCTGCAACAGCGTCTTATTGTAAATGATACCGATAGGATCAAGCTCCATGCCGACATTGAACACCTGACCGTTGGGCGCAAATAACGAAGCGTAGACATCGTCACTGTACATATCTCGCCAGCGCACACTTCCGGCTTCCCCTTCTTTACTGTATTTGTTCGGGGTCTCCATAACGTCCGCAAGGTTGTAAAACCACCCTTTGTTCTGGTCCTCCGCAATGGTTACGGGAAGATAGAAAATCAGTTCGGGCGCAGTTCCCGCGTTCAGCATCGGCAGCATCGTCTCACGATCGTTATTGATGGAACTGGATGCCACAGTAAAATAATAGCCGAACTTCGCCGCATTCGCCTTGTTCCAATCCTCAACCAGACGTTCCAGCGTGTTATAAGGATGGGGATTGGTATATTTATCATATATCATCGAAGCGGTTGTATTATATCCAAGGTCCTGTCCGCCGCCATCGATCGTAAGTTTCGTATAACCGAGCGCCTCCCAGTCCCCTTTCTCTATGGGATCGAGATCCTTATCCGGATCCCCGGTATCCCCGATAATGTTACATGACGCAAAAGAACAGCATCCGAGCATAGCAGCCAGTATGAGAGAAATCGTCTGCAACCATTTTTTCATGAATCATGCCTCCTGTTTGATATCATCACTATACACGCTGTACTACGTCTTGTCAATACCAACATACATTTTTTCACATCAAAAGCTGTATTGCTTAATACAAATTATTGTTAATTTTGCACTTTTTTAGAATAAAATACTTGAATTATTTTCTTATATTTGTTATTATAAATACAATTAAGGAGGAATGAATATGAAATCGATCCGAATGCCGCTCTATAACCAGATCATGGAATACCTTCTTAGACTGATCTCGATCCAGCAGCTTGAAGGCAACTATGATTTCCCCTCCGAAATATCCATCGCTCTGCAATTCGGCGTAAGCAGAACGACTTCCCGGCGAGCCATCATTGAACTGACGGAAAAAGGTTTTCTGACCCGAAGGCAGGGATCCGGAACAAAGATCAACAAAAATATGAGTGCGGAACTATTATCGGAATTAAAAAAATACGCAAATGAAAACACTCCGAAGCGCGTAGAAAAGTTCCGAAAAACGGTCGCCGTAATTCTTCCGGATCTGAAAAGCCGCTATATGAATAATATTCTGGACGGAATCCAAGACCTGGTCATGCGCAACGGATGGGATATTCTGATTGCGATTTCAAACTACGATCAGGATTTGGAAGAAAGTTTAGTCAGACGGCTTCTCTCGAACTGCAACGGACTGATCATCTTCCCCGTCAACAAGACCACATACAATCGAGAAATCGTCAAACTGTCGCTCAAAAATTACCCGCTGGTCGTGATCGATAATCTATTACGCGGCGTAGAGATGAGCTCAATTACGTCCGACAACTACAAGACCGCATATAAGGCCGTAAATTTACTTATCGGATGCGGAAAACAAAGGATCGGCATCATTTCTCACCCTTTCGAATCTGCTTTCTCGCTCCAAGAGCGCTACCGGGGGTATCAGGATGCGCTGATCGAACACAATATCCCGATCAAATCCGCATACATACTCAACACCCTCAATCATTACGATGAAAACGCATACAATCAAATCAAGGAATTCCTGAACAAAAATCAGGATCTCGATGCTCTGATATCCTTCAATTATGAGGTAGGACTCAAAGCAGTCAAAACAATCAAAAACGGTTTTCATAATCTGACAACACGGGATCTCATTTTGTTTGATGAAGAATTTGAAGAATTATACGATCTGCTTGCATATAAGTTAAATTATATCAAGCAGGATGCATTTTTGATCGGTCAAACCGCCTTTTCAATCATACTGGAAAAAACACAAAATCCTGATTTTTTAAACCGACATATTGTCATTCCTGAAAAAATTTATTTTAACACACAATAAATTGATTTTCTCGAAAAAATATCATAAAAAATAAAACTGCTTTATGCAGAATTGTACCCATAATAAGATATACGACCGTGCTGCTGACGGCCGGCATTTCAAAACTTATTTCGACCAGGAAGTAATCAAGATAAAATATACCGGAATGTCTGTTCGGTACCAGACCGCAGGTCCACCAAAAAAAAGCGGACCTGCGCAGAATACTTCGCGCCAATCGTGCCATCTTTCCTTTTCCTGCGCTGTGCGCTGCGCTCGTGCCAAAGCTACGCTTCGGGGTGAACTGCGGCATGGCTTTGCCATGCTTGCGCAGTCATTTGACAGGTCCACCAAAAAAGCCACAGGGTGCTTTCGCCCCTGTGGCTTTTTTGGTGGACCTGCGCAGAATTGAACTGCGGTCTTACAAGGTTCGTCTGCGGACACTACACGCTTAGTCTGTGATCAGATCTCGCCCGCGGGCAGTCCACAGACAACCTGCGCCTTGGGCATACTTCCCTGTCATCCTCTCAGGGGACGGAAGTGTTTCCCCCGAGTAGGTTCCCCACTCAATTGACGCCCTGTTCCCGACCGTGGGCAATCAGGGCAGGACGGGGCTTAAATGGTTAAGCCGCAAGCGCTACACGGCGCGCGGAAGCGCGACGTGCAACAGCCGATCTCTTTTTGGAATCAGCATTTAAAATTGTTCCGTTTTTCCGGAGCCGAGCCTCCGACGTGCGTCCGTCAAACTCCGCTTGCAATCGAATCCGAAACAGGCCCATGGAGTTTGTTTTATTATATTATACCCCAAAATAAGTTTTGTCAAACAAAATGACGGCGTTTTCACCCCTTTCGCGCCGACGACGCCAAAACGATGAACTTATCGGGCGAGCCGAAAAAATATTCCTCTTTGAACAGGGCGACCTTGTCCATGACAAACGCGCTGCGGCCCCCTGAGGCAAAACATGCCTCAACTCCCTCTTCGATCGATACGATTTCTCCGTCCCGTGCGCAGAAAACCAGAAATCCATTTCCCTCGCGGGTATACTTCTTCAATTGCGCGATCGCCTGCGCTTCATTGAGTTTATCGCCTCCAAAAACGATCGCCTTTTCATCGATCAGCCCGAGCACGTCGTGGCAAAGTCTCCATTCAAACCGATCGGGCTTCTTGCGCATCTCGTGGAGGACGCGCTCCCGCAAGTCCTTTCTGACAAATTGATCTGCAAAATATTCCTGCTGCACTTTGGTCATACATCCTCTCCCCTGCCGACTTTCCGCCGTACTCCAAAACGGCATCAGTTGAGCGTCACGTCCCTGAGGCTTTCGTACTTCTCCATGGCGGCGCTTCTGATCTCCTCGAAATTCAGGCGGCGCGCAAACGCCTCGTCCGTCAGTTTTTTTGCCGTGAAAATGACGTCCGTCGAATAACGCAGGTTCTTGATGTCCGTCAAAAAATGTCCGCTCTGGCGTGTGCCCAGAAAGTCGCCGCTGCCGCGCAGCTGAAGATCCTTTTCCGCAAGTGCAAAGCCGTCGGACGTACTCTTGAAAATGCCGAGCCGCTCGCGCGCCGCGTCGCTGTCCGCGCCGATCATCAGGAAACACCAGCTCTTCTCGCTCCCGCGCCCCACTCTGCCGCGCAGCTGGTGCAGCTGCGAAAGCCCGAAGCGTTCGGCGTTCATGATGACCATGATGGTCGCATTGGGCACATCCACGCCGACCTCGATGACGGTGGTCGAGACGAGGCAGTCGTATTCGTGATTTTTGAACGCCGTCATGACGGCGCTCTTTTCCCTGTCCTTCATCCTGCCGTGCAGAAGCCCGAAGCGGACGTCGGGAAGCCGCCCCTTCAGCTCCTCCCAAAGTTCGGTGACAGAGGTCACTTCCCCCTCGTCATCGTCGATCTTGGCGCACACGAAGTATGCCTGCCGCCCCTTTTTGCACTCCCCGCGCACATAGCCGAGCATGTCCTCGTACTTGTAGGCGGGGACGATGGCGGTCGTAACGGGCTGGCGTGCGAGCGGCTTATCGGGGATGGTGGTCACGTCCAGATCGCCGTAAAAGACGAGCGAGAGCGTGCGCGGAATGGGCGTTGCCGACATGACGAGCATGTCGGGCGACTCCCCCTTTTCGCCGAGCTTGTTGCGCTGGGCGACGCCGAAGCGGTGCTGCTCGTCGCAGACGCAGAAGGCGAGGTTCTTGAAGTGCACATCCCCCTGCAGGACGGCGTGCGTGCCGCACAACACGTCGATCTCCCCCGCGGCGAGCGCCGCCTTTAGTTCCCGCTTCTCCTTTGCCGTGCTGCCGCCCGCAAGATACCCGACGCGGCACTCGGGGAAGGTGCGCTGCAGGAGCGCATAGTTCTGCGCGGCGAGCACTTCGGTCGGCGAGAGGTAGACCGCCTGAAAGCCGCTTCTGAGCGCCATGAAGATGCCCGTCAGCGCGACCGCCGTTTTGCCGCTGCCGACGTCGCCCTGCAAGAGGCGGTTCATGCGCACAGGCCCGGTGACATTATCGTAGATCGCACGCACCGCCGCCTGCTGCCCCGCCGTGAACGGAAAGGGAAAGCGCTTTTCAAAGTCGGCGACCTCGCGCTCGGTGACAACGTACTTGTTGACGCGTGCCTCCTGCCGGTCCCCCTTGATGAGCTTGAACGCCGAGAGCAACGTAAAGTACTCCTCCAGGGCAATGCGCTCCGCCGCCTCGCGCATCTCCTGCTGCGACTTGGGAGCGTGAACGGCGCGGTATGCCCCATCCAGGGGCGCAAGCGCGTACTTTTGCCGCAGTTCATAGGGAATGACGGAGACGATTTTCTCCACGGCGAGCGCCGAGGAGATTGCGTCGCGGACGATGCGCTGCGTCAGTCCGCCCTTTAGGGGGTAGACGGGGACAAGCCCCTTGAGGCGCACGTTCTTTTCCATCGGCTCGAACGTCGGGTTTACAAGGCTGATCTGCCCGTAGCGGTTCTGCACCCTGCCGTAGAAAAGGTACTCGCCCGGCTTTAAGCGCTGCGCGAGGTAGGGCATGTGAAACCACACCGCCGAGAAGGGGACGCCGTCCTGCTCCAGCCAGGCGCGGACGGTCTTGTTGCGCGAATACAGCTTGGGCGGCTCGATGGAGACGATGCGGCAGGCAATGAGCGCCGTATCGTTGTGATAGACCGACGTGATCTTTGTGCGGTCGGTCATGTCGAGATAGGCGCGCGGAAAGTAGCGCACGAGCTGTGCGCTGTCCGTAATGCCGAGTTTATTGAATTCCGCGCCGCCAATATTTTATTCCAATGAGAGCATATAGTAATAAACGGGCTGTCCGCCGTAGTGGAAGTCAACGTCGCAGTCGGGGAACGCCTCCTGCACCTTTTCGGAGAGCGCAGACGCATCCGACTCATCGATTCCTTCGCCGTAATACAGCGTGATCACCTCATGAGAATCGTCCTTGAGCTTATCAAGGAGTTTAAGCACCGTTTCATCGATATCGTGTCCCTTGGCAAGGATCTTCTTATCGTCAAGACCGATGATATCACCCTCCTTGATCGAGAAGCCGTTGACATTTGTCGTGCGTACGGCATGTGTGACCTGACCGCACTTGACGTTGTCGATCGCGTGGATCATATTGGTCTTATTCTCCTCGACAGGTGCATCGGGGCTGAACGCGAGCGCCGCCGCAAAACCCTGCGGGACGTTCTTGGTGGGAATGACATGAATCGTGCGGTTATCGACGAGCGCCTTTGCCTGCTCCGCGGCAAGCACGATATTCTTGTTGTTGGGGAATACGAATACATTGTCCGCGTTGATCTTCTGAACTGCCGTCGCAATGTCGGACGCGGAAGGATTCATCGTCTGACCGCCTTCGATGACGCGGTCAACAAACAGATCTTTAAAGATATCGGAGATGCCCTCGCCCGCGCAGATCGCAAGCATGCCCTGCTCTTTCTTCTCCGCCTCGCGTTTTGCCTTCAACGCACGGTTCTGTTCCAGCATGTTCTCGATCTTGGGACGATCCAGCTCGCCCAGCTCCAGCGCATAGGTGAGCGCGACGCCGGGGCTGTTTGTATGCACATGCACCTTGACCATCTCCAGATCGCCGATGCAGATGACGCTGTCGCCAATCCCCATCAGGTTTTCGCGCAGCTTATCGATATCGGCGAGAGTAGTGCTCTTTTTCAGATTGATGACAAAGAACTCCGTGCAGTATGCAAACTGGATCTCGCCGAGATCCATATTGATAATGTCAGAATTATCACCGAACTCCGCGTCACCGCCCGCCATATTGGCCGCTTCGGTCTGCACTTCGGAGACGATCTCCTCACCCATGATCGCGGAAAGAAATCCGCGCATGATGGTCATAAGACCCACGCCGCCCGAATCCACAACGCCCGCCTTCTTCAGCACGGGAAGCAGTTCGGGAGTCTGTGCGAGCGCTCGGTCCCCTTCTTCGATAACGGCGGGAAGAAAGGTCTCAAAATCCTTATACTTGCCCGCAATCTTTACGGCATACTCGCTCATCATTCTGACGACGGTAAGAATGGTGCCCTCTTTGGGAATGGACACAGCGCCATACGCCACTTTTGTGCCGGCTTCCAATGCCTTGGCGAACGTCTTTGTGTCCACTTCGGGCTTGCTGTCGTGCAGAACGGAACATATTCCGCGGAAAATCTGCGAAAGAATAACCCCCGAATTGCCGCGCGCACCGCGCAGCGCGCCCTTGGAAACATGATCGCATACTTCGGGGAAGCTGTTGGAGGCAACGGTTGAAAGTTCTTTCACAGCCGACTGCATCGTGAGCGACATGTTTGTACCGGTGTCGCCGTCAGGCACGGGGAAGACATTGAGCGCATCCACCTTTGCCCTGTTGTTTTCCAGCATCTTCGCACCGACAAGGACCATCTTACGGAATGTGGCGCAATTGATCGTTTTTTGCATGAAACCTGATTCTCCCGAATATTGAAGTCGCGCAGAGACCTTACTTATAATTTCAGACCTGCCACATTGACATTGACAGTATCCACGATCATACCCGTAAAGTTTTCCACCTTGTACTTGATGGCTTCCTTCAGGGACTCGGCGACCGCCTCAATGGAGACGCCGTACTTGATGAGGACAGAGATGTCGATGAAAATGCGGTTCCCGGACGTGACGACTTTCACGCCCTTGCCTCCCGCGTCTTTCTTGAACAGTTCGGCGAACGTATCCGTAAAATGACGCGACGCAGTATCGACGATGCCATAACTCTCCAGCGCGGCCTGCGCCGCGACCTTGGCGATCGCAAGATCCGAGATGGAAATTTTACCGTATGCGTTGCTCGTGCTTACAGACATAAATGATTGCCCCCAAACGTTCTCTTTCCTATTCTACCCTATCGTGCTTCAATTTGCAAGCGTTCTTGAAAAAATTTTCGATATTTACCAAAAAAAAATACTTTTTTTACCCTCAATTTCATTGCTTTTTTTCGGGAGAAATGCTATCATTGATTTGTTCGGCGCGCGGGCTTGTCCCGTGCGTTTTGAAAGCAGAGAAAATTTCGCCCCTCGGGAGGATGATATTATGTCGAGAGTTTGCAGTATTTGCGGAAAAGGTCAGACGGCAGGCAACAACGTGAGCCATTCCAACCGTAAGACCAAGCGTGCATTTAAGGCCAATGTTCAGAAGGTTTCCTTTGTCAAAGACGGAAAAGTCGAAACCGATTACGTCTGCACGCGCTGCCTGAAGAGCGACAAGATCGAGCGCGTCTAAGTTCCAAGCAAGAAAAAAGGACTGCTGCGGCAGTCCTTTTTTGCGTGCAGTCGCCCCACCGTCCCGGATGCTTTGCTTCTTGTTCTTTGCTGCCTTCTGCAGATTCGTCAGAGTTTATATTCCAACTGGCAGTCGAATGGCTCCTGTTCGGCGTGCGCGGCAACAATCTCCTCTGCGTCAACACAGCCGATCCCGCGATAAAATGCCTGCGTCTCTACCGCAGAATGCGCGGAAAGGTAGAGCTTTTCTCCGCCCAAGCGACGCGCGGCATCGGCCGCAAGAGCAAACAAATGACTTCCGATCCCCTGCCCGCGCAACTCCCGCGAAACATGGAGACTGGTCAGATCGCGATACTGCCCCCGCGTTCCGAGCGGCGGCGCTTCCACTGAACAGAATCCCTTGAGTCTACCCGCCGCGAATGCACCGAACACAACACCGCCTTTGGCAACCGTACATCGCAGGCATTGCACCAAAAAGGCAAAGTCCTCTGTCGTCCAGTCATCGATGAACGGATCGAAACAAATACGCCAGCTTCCGTCCTCGGCGCGTCGGTAACAGTCAGTTACATTCTGACGACGGTCAAAGGCAGAAAAGAGTACAAGATCAAGTTCTCCCTGTCCGACAGGACGATAACAGATCTCCATGTTAAACCTCCGCTTCAAGGGCAGACTTCCGCAAAGACGCGCAGAAAATTCCCCGCGGCGATCTTCTCCGCGACGCGGCTGCCAAACGCGTCCGCAAGCAATCCCAAAAACTTCGGCATATGCGAGGGATCGGGCAGGAAACTGTTTGGCGGAATACCGTCGAAATCGGAGCCGAGCGCCAACGTATCCTCGCCCGCAACGGACAAAATATGCCGCGCGTGCGCAAGGAGCGCCCGGCGCTGACCCTCCGCGCTTTTGTCGTCCGACAAAAAGTCCATGCAGAAGTTCAACCCGACAACGCCGCCGCAGTCTGCCACCGCTTTGAGCTGCGCATCCGTCAGATTGCGTGCCCAAGCCTGCACGGCAGCCGAATTGGAATGCGAGGCGACAAAAGGACGCTTGTATGCCGCGACCTCCCGAAAGAGTTTGTCGCTCGCGTGCGAGACGTCGACAAGCATCCCGCGCATAAACATGTACTCCACCGCCTGCCGCCCGAATGCAGTCAGTCCGCGCGTTCCTTCCCGCGCGGAGGGCGGCACCCTGCCCGCGCACAGCCCCGCGTAGTCGGGGAAATTCGGAAAGCCTGCCGCCGTGGGCGTGTTCCACACCGGTCCCGCCATCCGCACGCCGCGCTCGTACAGTCCGCCCAGCTCTTCAAGCGTTTCAAATGCGCCGCCCTCGGCGGTCAGAAGAGCGTTGACGGCATCTTCTTCGATCTCACAGGCGCGCGTCACCGTGCGATATCCCGCGCGCGCGCAGAGCGCATCAAAATCGTCTGCGAGAGCGCAAAAACGCGAATAGCCGCCCTCTTTGACAAACGCAGCAAAACATTGCAGCAGACACCCGCCTGCAACCAGATTTTCCCTTGTAACCTGCACGACGCCCTCAGCAGTGAGGGCGTCGCAGTGCATATCGCAGTATCTCATTTTCGTTTGGTGAATAGCCGCAGGACAAGGCGCAGCGGCAGCGGCGCCCTCCAACACACGATGACGTTCACGTTGCCTCCTCATTGACGAATACGAGCACCGTCCCCTGCACCGTAAAGCGCGCGACGTCCGCCGTCACGACGTTGGAGATGCCAATCGTCGCGCCGTAGACAAAGCGCGCGGGTAAGGGATAGTAAAACCCGCTGCTCTCCAGTATATGCACCTCTCCGCCGAAGGGTGTAACGGAGACCGTCTTGCCCTTTGCGTCCCGAAGGACAAATTCGCCCGTCGCCGCGTAGATGCGCGCATGGTTGGTGACCATGACCGCCCGCGCGCCACGCCGCGCCGCCTGATACAAAAGGTGCAGATTGCCGACAAAATGATCTTCCCTCTTTCCGCCGCCGCCGTAGATGACGATCTCCGTTGCGCCGGCATCGAGCGCGCGCCGCAGCGCCAGCTCACCGTCGGTGTAATCCTTTTCCGCCGGATAGACCTCCGCAGGCGGCGGGTCGGGAACATAAGACAGGGAATCGAAGTCGCCAAGATTGACGTCGATCTTCACCCTGCCCTTTGCCCAGTCATACGCGCCGTCGCAGCAATAGACAACGGCGCCGCTCGCGTCGATCGCGCCGCGGTAGGATTCGCCGTTGAGAAGGATGAGCGCCCTCATTCGCCGTGAAGGCGGCGAATGGTCGCCTGCATGTCTGCCGCGCGGAACACCGTACTGCCGGCAACGATGACGTTCGCGCCCGCCGCAATGACGTCGCGGACATTCTCCTCGGTGATGCCGCCGTCCACCTCGATATCCAGTTCCGGTCTGCCGTTGCGCACGCAGAAGTCACGAAGCGCCTCGATCTTTTGCAGCGTGGCGGGGATGAACTTCTGCCCGCCCCAGCCGGGGTGCACGCTCATGAGCAGCAGCATGTCCGCGACTTCCACGCAGTCGAAGAGCTGCTCGACGGGCGTGTTCGGGTTAATGACCGCGCTCGCCCGCATGCCGTAGTTTTTGATGATACGCAGCGTCTGAAGCGTGAATTCGCGGCACTCCTCGACGTGTACGGTGACGATATTCGCCCCCGCGCGCGCAAAGCTCTCCAGCCGCGTATCGGGATGCAGCACCATGAGGTGACAGTCGAGCGGCAGCGTCGTATAGGGACGGATGTGCTCGATCATCTGATTGCCGAACGTGATCGTGGGCACGAAGTTGCCGTCCATGACATCGCAATGGATATAGTCCGCGCCGCAGTTCTCCAGCCGTTTCACCGTCTCGCCCATGCGCGCGAAATCGCCCGCAAGAATGGACGGCGCTACTTTCACTTGTAACATAATTTCCCCTTATCTCAACGCCCGAAGGGCGCTTATTTTCCCCCATTTTGTTGCCGCAAACTATGTGGCTTGATATTATTTCTTTTCTTCTAAATAGCTCGCTCTTAATTGTCCGCAGGCTCCCCCTCGTCGCCGCAAACTCCGTCCCGAAGCACTTTGGCTTCCGCCAAAGCGCAACTTCGCTCCGTTGCGGCTCCTCTTCCCAAAAATCTTCGCTGCGCAAATATTTTCGGGAGCCCTATGACATCGGCGGCGCGTCATTTTCTTCCAGATAACTCGCTCTTAATTGTCCACACGCTCCGCCGATGTCGGAGCCCATGCTGCGGCGAAGAGTCGCGGAAATGCCGCGGTCGGTGAGCGTTTTCAGAAACCGCTGCGCCTCCTGCTCGCGCGCGCCAATAAGCGTGCGCTCCCTGACCTCGTTCAAACGTATGAGATTGACGTGACAGGGTCTGCCGCGCAGGAGCTTGGCAAGCGCAATGGCATGCGCCTCATCCGCGTTCTCGCCCGCGATCAGACTGTATTCAAAGATATACCGCCTGCCCGTCTTATCAAAATAGTGCGCGCAGGCATCCAGAATGTCCGCGATCTTGTAGGCATTGGCAACGGGCATCGTGCGGGCGCGCTCTTCGTCCGTGACGGCGTGCAGAGAAACGGTCAGATTGAGCGGGATGCCTTCCTCGGCGAACTGCATCATTTTGGGGACGATGCCGCACGTCGAAAGACTGATATTGCGCGCGCTGATGCCGATGCCCTGCGCATCCGTCACGCGGCGCAGAAAGCGCACGACGTTCTCGTAATTGTCAAAGGGTTCGCCGCTGCCCATTAAAACGAGGTTGGTGACCGCCCGATCCTTAAGCGTGCCGCCCTCTGTGCGGTTGACGATAAGCGCCTGGGACAGGATCTCCCCCGCTGTCAGGTTGCGTACCAGCCCATTCAAAGTGGACGCGCAGAACTTGCAGCCCATGCGGCAGCCCACCTGCGTGGAGATGCACTGCGTATTGCCGTACTTGTACTTCATGAGCACGCCTTCGATGACGTTGCCGTCCGCGAGCGCAAAGAGGTATTTTTTTGTGCCGTCTTTCGCCTCCAGCGTGCGCAGGATGCGCACGGGCTCGTCCTCGAACCGCTCCAGGAAAAAGGCGCGCAGCGCGGGCGAAACAGGCAGTTCGGAGATCTTTTTCCCCTGCATCAGCCCGAGGTACACCTGACCCGCGCGGAAGGATTTCTCCCCCGCCTCCTTTACGAGCGCGGCGATCTCCTCGGGGGACTTGTCTTGCAGGATCTCTTTCATAACTTCCTCATTTTGGCGATATAAAATCCCGCGCCATAGGCGGTATCGGGCAGAAACTGCAGACCGCACGCTGTCTTTTCATGCGCGAGCGGACTTTGCGCCTCGCAGCATACATACTCGGGATGCGCCGCAAGGAAGGGCGCGACGATGCCGTCGTTTTCCTCGGAAAAGATCGAGCAGGTCGAATAGTACAGATGCCCGCCGCGCTTTACGTACCGCGCACAGTTCTCCAAAATGGCGCGCTGGGTCGGGGTGAGCCCCTTAACGCTCTCCGCCGTCTTACCAAGAGGCAGGTCGGGATTCTCCGTGACCGTGCCGAAGCCGGAACATGGCACGTCGCAGAGCACACCGTCGAACGCATTTTCCCATTCGGGGTGAAAGAGCGTGCTATCCGCCTGCACGGCAGTCACGTTCCCCGTCCCCATGCGCGCCGCATAACTCTCAATGAGCGAAACACGGTGCGCGTGCAATTCGCTTGCGGTGACGTGAACGCACTTGCCCGCGAGCAACACCGACTTTCCGCCCGGCGCGGCGCACGCGTCGAACATGTTTTCGCACGGCTCCACGACGCCGCAGATCGCGATGCTGCCCACCGACTGGAAGGTATAGTCGCCGACGAGAAAGTTTTCGTCGCGAGCGAACCGCTCGAAGATATACACGTTTTTAAAAGGGGTCGCGATATGCGCTCTGTCAAGGTATTTTCCCGCACCGCGCACGAAGCGCACCGTGACGCCGCAGCTCTTTGCCCGGACGATCGCCTCCGTGCGCGCACCCCAGTCGCGGCGGATCCTCTCAATGGCGAACAGCGGGTAAGGCGTCGTAAGCGCAAGTCCCTCATCCCCTGCGGGGATGATGACCTTATTCTGCTCGAAGGTGCGCAGCGCCGCGTTGACAAAGCCCGCCGCCCCGCCCTTGCCAAGCTTTTTAAGAAGCGTCACCGCCGTATCGGTGACCATGTATCTGGGTTTTTCAAGGAATATGAGCCAGTAGAGCGCGATCTTCAGGACGATCCTGACGGCGCTTTTTGGACTCTTTTGCGCGATCGTGGCGATGCATGCGGTAAGGTAGCGATCGTGCTCCAGAACGCCGTACACCGTACGGACGGTGCGCGCGCGGTGCAGTTCCTCAATGGGCGTATCCGCAAGCGCAAGCTTTAAGTGCGCGCCCGCGCCATACACTTTGGTGAGCACCTGATAGGGATCATAGAACGGGTTGGTCAAAACAATCCCCCTCTTGGAGCTTGCCGCCGCTCGCAAACGCGGTATCCGCCATGCGTTTGCCGCCTGCGGGCTGGACCTCCGAAAGGCGCACCGCGCCTTCCTTGCAGGCGACGATAAGTCCGTGCTTGGGCGAACACACAACGACCGTGCCCGCCTTTTGCGCGCCGTCAAAGGGGACTGCCTGCGCCCGATAGCAGTTGAGCGTCCGGTCTCCCCTTGCGCAGAATGCAAGCGGCGCGGGCGAAAGCGAACGGATGAGCGCGCTCACTTCCCCTGCCGGGCGGTCAAAATCGACCATCGTGCGTCTCATCTTGCGGCATACCGTTCCTTCTCCCTGTTTTTCAAGGACGATATCCCCGCGTTCAATGCGCGCAAGCGCCGAACAAACAAGCTCCGCGCCGACATGGGAGAGTTTTTGGGTGAGCGAGCCGCAGGTATCGTCCTCCGCGATGGGAAGGGCGGCGCGCAGGAACATGTCCCCCGTGTCCAGCCCCGCGTCCGTCTTCATGATCGTGACGCCCGTCTCCTTCTCCCCTGCCGCGATCGCCGCCGCGATGGGCGCCGCGCCGCGGTACTTGGGAAGCAGGCTCGCGTGAACGTTCCAGACACCCATTGGAAAGAGATCGAGCGTCTCCTGCGATAAGATCTGCCCGTAGGCGCAGGTGACCATCAAATCGGCGCCAACTTCTTTGAGAGGCGCAAGTTCCTCGCGCAGTTTTATGGGTTGCAAAACGGGGATCCCGCGCGCCAGCGCCGCCTGCTTGACGGGCGAAGGCGTTAAAATGCGCTTTCTTCCCTGCGGCCTATCGGGCTGGGTGAGAACGGCGGCAACGCCGAAGGTCTCCGCGATTTTATCAAGCGCGGGTACGGCAAAATCAGGCGTACCTGCAAAGATGATTTTCATAGTCTCCTCCTTCCGTCGCATATGAGTCGGCTGCCGACTGCGACGCGGGGATAATTCAATCCTCATCCCTCACGTCGGTCGCCTTGTCGGTATAGATAATGCCGTCCAGGTGGTCAAGTTCGTGACAGACGGCGCGGGCAAAGAAGCCGCGCGCGACAAGCGAACAGCGGTTACCCTTCCGATCTGAAAATACGACCTTGACCTTATCCGGCCGTACGACATAACCGACCTTGCCGCGCACCGAAAGACAACCCTCGGGTCCGCGCTGCTCTCCCTTCTGAGAGACCAGGACGGGATTGACCATCTCAAAGAAGCCCTCCTCGACGTCCACCACCACGGCGCGCACGGGAACACCCACCTGCGGCGCGGCAAGTCCTGCGCCCTCGGCATGACGGAGCGTCTCCTTCATGTCGTCAAGAAGCGTCCAAAGTTCCTTGTCAAATTGCTTGACCGGCGCGCACTTTTCCCGCAGGACGGGAGCACCGATCTGTACGATCTCTCTGATCATAGTTATCTCCTGATTGTAAATTGAAAGCAAAAATGCGAAATCTGCCGCCAACGAAAGCGCATAAAGGCGCGACCGAGGCGTGCGTAAGCCCGACAAAGGATTGCGGGATGAATGATTCAACCCCTTGGAGCGCAGTCGCCCGCAAGACAAGGAGGGCGCGCAAACGCCGAAGGGAGCGTACTAATGTGGTACGCGACCGAGGCGTGCGTAAGCACGACATCGCATTGCGGGATGAATGCGCTTCAAGAAAGATTGGAGGGATTTTCCTCTACATACACCAGCACATCCCGCCGCGTGACGGAGGACGCCGCATCGTAGATCTCTGCGAGCAAAGTGTCCGAGGCAAGGCGCATGAGGACCTGATAGCGGTGCTTACCCTGGATGCGGCGGATGGGCGCATGCATGCGGTTGAAGAAGAGAAAATCCTCGCCGTGCGTCAGATACAATCTCTGTAATTTCTCGTAGACCTCGCGCAGTGCTTCGAGCGCGAGCTTTTCCTCCTCGCTCGCGACCATGACGCGCACAATCTTGGCAAAGGGCGGGAACATGAGCGCCGCGCGCATGTTGATCTCATGATGATAAAATCCCTCGTAGTCATATGCCGCCGCATAGCGCAAAATGGCGTTGTCGGGATCGTATGTCTGCAAAATAACATCCCCTTTCTCGCTGCCGCGCCCGCTCCTGCCCGCGACCTGCGTTACGAGCTGAAAGGTACGTTCGTTGCTGCGATAATCGGGAAAATGCAGACTCATATCCGCATCGAGGATACCCACGAGCGTCACCAGCGGGAAGTCATGCCCTTTGGCGACCATCTGCGTGCCGACGAGGATATCCGCTTGTCGTTCGGCAAACTGCTTTAAGATGCGGAAATGCCCCTCCTTTCCGCTCGTCGTATCGTTGTCCATGCGCAGAATGCGCGCCTCGGGATAGAGCTGCTGCAGATCGCGCACGACGCGCTGCGTGCCCGTCCCGGCATAGTAGATATGGTGGCCGCCGCAGACGGGGCAGGCGGTGAGCATTTTATATTTGGTGCCGCAATAGTGGCATTTGAGGCAGTCCTCTTCGCTGTGATAGGTGAGCGAGACGTCGCAGTGCTCGCACTTGGCGACATAGCCGCAGTCGCGGCATAAAACGGTCTGCGAATAGCCGCGGCGGTTGAGAAACAGGATCGCCTGCTGCCCCTCTGCAAGGCAGGAAGCAAGCCTATCGCGCAGCGCCGCCGAAAAGGGCGAAGCGTTCCCCCGCTTGACTTCCCGGCGCATGTCCACAAGGTTGACGTCGGGCAACGGGCGGGCGTTGATGCGATCGGGCATTCTGACCAGTTCAAACTCGCCGTCCATCGCGCGCTTGTATGTCTCGACGGAGGGCGTGGCGCTGCCCAGGACCAGTTTGCAGCCGTTAAATTTCGCGCGCAGAAGGGCAATATCGAAAGTATTGTATCTTGGTGCGCTCTCCGAAGAATAGCTGCCGTCGTGTTCTTCATCCAGCACAATGACGCCCACGTTCTCGACGGGCACAAAGACCGCCGACCGTGCTCCGATTGCAATGCGGGCAGTCCCCTCCCTGAGGCGCTGCCATTCGTCGAAACGCTCCCCCGCAGAGAGCCCACTGTGCATGATGGCGGCGAGGCTCCCGAATCGCGCGCGCAGCTGCGAAAGCATCTGCGGCGTTAAAGAAATTTCGGGCACGAGGAAAATTGCCGTCTGCCCGCGTTCCAGCGCGCGGGCAATGAGGGTAAGATAGACTTCCGTTTTTCCGCTGCCCGTCACGCCGTGCACTAACACGACCGTCTTATTTGTGCGCTCCACCGTCTCCACGGCGCGCGCCTGGGCAGGGGTGAGCGCGCGCGAAATGCTCTCGCCGGCGACCTCCTTATACGGATCGCGCAAAACGCGCCGCTTTTCGAGCGCAACGCCCCCCTTTTTGACGAGCGCGCTGACAGCAGCGCCGAACTGCTTTCTCAGTTCCGCGGCATCCGCCTCGCCGTGCTCGCGCAGATAGGCAAGGCACGCCGCCTGCCGGGGCGCGTTTTGGGTTGGAACGTCCCCCAGGAAACGCGCAAATGTGCGGTATGTCTCGGCCACTTTGCCCTTCCGCATCTCGGCGGGCAGAAAGAGCCGCAGCGCGAGCGCCATCGGGACGCGGTAGCGCGCCGCGATTTTTTTTGCAAGCTCGAGACATTCTGTATTGATCGCGGGCCGCGCGTCCTCGGCGCGTAAAATGTGTTTTAATTTTTCGGCGGGATAGTCGCTGCGTTCTTTTTCTCGTATGACAAAACCCGTCGCGACGCTCGCCCCGAACGGAACGGCGACACGGGTGCCGGGCGCGACGGAAACATCGCTGACATACTCAAATACTTTATCGACTTCGCTGTGCGCGATATCGACGATTACCTCACAGATCATATTCCCCCGATGCAAAAGAAGCCCCTTGCGGGGCATTCCATGCGGACGGCAAAGGCATGCTTATTCGTGCACGCTCTTCACTTTACCGTTCATGATCTCCTGGCAGGCAAGGACAATTTCCTTCTGCTTGCCGGGAAGTTCGGTCACGCCCGTGGACTGCATCTGTTCGATGATCTGGCGCGTACGCTTTGCAACCACCACACACAACTCATATCGGCTGGCAGGTTCTTCGGGCGTGCCCAATTTGCGGATAAGAGCATCCATCGAAGGTTCATTGATCATATCTTCTTCTCCTTTTCTTGACGGATAATTTGCAATATTTCATTCTTTGTTCGCTCCAGATCGTCGTTGACGACGACATAGTCGTAGAGCGGCGCCTGTTCGAGTTCATATCTGACGCGGCGAAGTCTTGCTGCCCGTTCCTCATCGGACTCCGATCCTCTGGCAGCAAGGCGCACCTCAAGTTCCTCCGAGGAAGGAGGCGTCACCATAATGAGAACCGTTTCCTTCGGCATGAGCCGCTTAGCATTGAGCGCGCCCACGACATCGATCTCTAAAATGACAGAATTTGACTTGAGCCGGCGCTCGACGAAGGAACGCGGTGTTCCGTAAAAGTTACCGAAATGCTCATCGTATTCCAAAAAATCGTTCTCAGCAATGCGCGCGCGGAACTCCTGGCGCGAAATAAAGTAATAATTGACGCCGTCTTTCTCCCCTTCGCGCGGAGCGCGCGTGGTGCAGGAGACGGATTTGACGAGGCTGTCATCCTCCCGGAGAAGTAGATCGACGAGCGTTCCCTTCCCTACGCCGGAGGGCCCCGAAATTACGATCAGGACGTTTCTCATGCGTTACTCCAAATTCTGTATCTGTTCGCGGACTTTTTCGATCTCGTTTTTCATTTGCAGGGCATTTGCCGTAATCTCCTGATCGGACGACTTGCTGCAGATCGTATTACACTCGCGATTGAATTCCTGGACAAGAAAATCCAGTTTCCTTCCAACCTGTTCCAGCAAACATATCTCCCGAAATGCTTTGATATGCGCCCTGAGACGGGTCAATTCTTCATCAATACTGCTCTTATCCGCAAAGATGGCGGCCTCCGTCAAAATACGCGCCTCATCTGCCTTGCCTGCAAGGAACTCCTGAATGCGATCGGCGAGCTTTTTGCGGTACTCCTCCGCGACACGCGGCGCGCGGACGGCGATCGTCTCAGTCAGCGTTTCTATGACCGACATGCGCGAAAGCAGGTCTGCCTTTAATCGTTCCCCCTCTTTTTTACGCATTTCGGACAGAGAAGCAAACGCCTCATGCAACGATCTCTCCACGAGATGTTCGAGAAGTTCGTCCGCCGCGGACGTCTCTTCGGCGCGCACGACATCCGGAAGCCGCAGATAGAAGGAGAGTGCCAGGTCGTCCGCAACATCGGGAAGCGCCGCTTTGATCTGTCCGGCAGCCGCATGATAGGCGCGCGCGACGGAGAGATCGACGTAGTAGGACTTCTCCTTCTCGCGCTTATCGGTATAGCTGATGAAGATATCGACGTGACCGCGGGAGATATGTTCTCTGGCGATAGCGCGGATACGCTCTTCCTGCGCAAGAAAAATACGCGGGCTTTTGATCGCAAGATCGAGATAACGGTTATTGACGGATTTGACTTCCGCTGTCAGTTCCACGCCTTCCTCTGCGCACACGCCTTTTCCGTATCCCGTCATGCTGAACAAAGCAAGCCACCTCCGTTGGTCAATAAAATTTCAAATCGATTTATTATACCACGCGGCGGCACATATTTCAAGCACTTTTGATGAATTTTTCTTGTATCAGCGTCAATCCGCGAAAAAACCGCCCTAAGGCGGCTTGGATATGCTTAATTTTCTTTGAGCAAATCAAGAAATTCTTCTTCGCCGATGATACGGATCCCCAGCTGCTGCGCCTTTTTGAGTTTACTGCCTGCGCTCTCGCCCGCGATGACGAGCGTCGTCTTTTGCGTGACGGAGCTTTGCACCGTACCGCCAAGCGCTTCGATGCTTTTTTGCGCCTCGGGACGGGACATTGAGGAAAGCCCGCCCGTCAACACGACGTTCTCGCCCGCAAAGGCGCCCTCGGCTGCCCTTGTCTTGACGGTGGGTGCGACACCCGCCGCTTTCAGCCGCGCAAGTTCCTCTGCGTTCTCCTCGTCGGCAAAGTAGCGCAGGATGGCGTTCGCCGTGACGTCGCCGATGTTCTCCAGCGCGACAAGCTCGTCAAAGGTGAGCGCCGCGACCGCCTCCACGCTGCCGAACCCCGCAAGATCGCGCGCCGCGACCCTGCCGATGCCCTCGATGCCGATGGCGTACAAGAAACGCTCCAGCGGCATCGTCTTGCTCGCCGCGATCGCCTGCAGGAGGTTGCCCGTCTTGCGCTCCTTGAAGCCCTCGAGCCCCGCAAAGCTCTCCGCGGTGAGCGCATACAGATCGGAAAAACGGCGCACGCCTCGTTTTTCGTAAAGCATGGTCAGGGTCGCTTCGGACATGCCCTCCACGTCCGCCGCGTTCTTGGAGCAGTAGTGCGTGAGTTTTTGGATAATGCGGGGCGGGCATGCCCTGTTCGTACAGAAGAGGTTTGCCCCCACTTCGAGCGTGGGCGCGCCGCACGCAGGACAGACGGCGGGCTTTGAGACGGGCACGCTGCCCTCGGCATGGGAGACCGCGCCCAGAATTTCGGGGATGACCTCGTTGGAGCGGCGCACCAATACGCGCGAGCCGACTTTGACGTCCTTGCGCGTTAAGTCGCCGTAGTTGTTGAGGGTGGCGCGGCGGACGGTCGCGCCCGCAAGCTCCACGGGCGTGATGCGCGCGAGCGGCGTGAGCTTGCCCGTCCTGCCCACCTGCCACAACACTTCCTCGACGGTCGCCTCTGCCTCCTCCGCTTCAAACTTGTAGGCGATCGCCCAGCGGGGGAATTTATCGGTATAGCCCATCTTGCGGCGGACGCTCTCCTCGTTGGTCTTGACGACCGCGCCGTCCGTCAGGATATCCAGCTTCTTGCGCTCGACTTCTATCTCGTCGATGGCGCTTTGGACTTCCTCCGCCGTTTTGCACACTCGAAGATAGGGAAAGGTCTCAAACCCCCACGCTTTGAGTTTTTCAAGCGCTTCCGTCTGCGAGGAGACGGGCGATTCGCTCATGTAGTTGATGTCGTAAAACACGATCTCGGGATGACGGGACGCCGTCACCTTGGGATCGAGGTTGCGGATCGCCCCAGCCGCCGCGTTGCGCGCGTTCTTCAAAGGTTCGTCGGGATGCGCCGCGTTGTATTTTTCCAGTACGGACAGGCGGATGATCGCCTCGCCGCGCACCTCGATCGTGCCCTTGTAGGGAATGACGAGCGGGAAACTGTGCAGGGTGAGCGCCTGCGCGGTGACGTCCTCGCCCTCCCTGCCGTTGCCGCGCGTCGCGGCGCGCACGAACGCGCCGTTCTCGTAGGTGAGACACATGGTCAGCCCGTCAAACTTGTATTCGACGGTGAACGCGGCATCAGGGTCCACCTTGTGCACGCGCGTCAAGAAGGCGTCAAGCTCATCCTCCGTGACAGCCTTATCCAGGCTGAACAGGGGCGCAATGTGCGTATGCCGCGCAAACCCCTTGACCGGCTCGCCGCCCACGCGGCGGGTAGGAGAATCGGGCAGAACGGTGCCCGTTTCGCGCTCCAGCTCCCGAAGTTCGTCGTAGAGCGCATCGTACTCTCTGTCCGGGACGCTGGGTGCGTCCTGCACATAGTATTCATACGCCCAGCGGTTGAGCGTATCCACAAGATAGCGCATTCTGTCCATAGCTTACTCCAATACTTCAAGGGGCGCGAGCGCCGCCGCCAGGTCCTTATTGCCCGCCTGTTCGAATTTGACGGTCACAATGACGTTGCCGCCCGTTCCGCGCATCGCCGTGACGACGCCGTCTCCGAAGCGCGCGTGCCGCACCCTTGTGCCGACTGCAAACTTGGACGTGTCCTTGCGCGGCTGGGTAGGCGCGGCGGTTTTGCCCGCATTGCCGAAGCGCACGCTGCCGCCCGCAGCGGGACGGGAACCCGACCCGAAGGTGGGCAGATCCTGCGCGCCCTGCATGCTGCGCGCGCTGCCCGACGGCATACTCTGAGCAGCGCGTCCGCCGTAGGAATTGCTGCCATAGTATGAGGCACCCATGTCCGCATAGGACGAACCATGCCCCGCGCCGTAGCCGGGCGTATAGCCGACCCTGCCTGCGCCGTAACCCGTACGCCCCGCTCCGTACGAACCAGCGTACGAGCCGGAATAGCGCGAACCGTAGCCGTACCCGTTGAAGCGTTCGGAGGACTCGGCAGGGATCTCCAGCTCGTCCTCCAGTTCGCGGATAAAGCGGGAGCGCATGGTCGGCTCGCGGTGACCGTAGAGATAACGGCTCTTGGAGCGGGTGAGCCAAAGTTTTTCCTTGGCGCGGGTGATCGCGACGTACATGAGCCGCCGCTCCTCCTCCATGGAGGCGGGGTCGTCGTTGGCGCGCTTGGTGGGCATGATGTCCTCCTCCAGCCCGACGACGAACACGCATTTAAATTCCAGTCCCTTGACGGCGTGAATGGTCGCGATCGTGATATACTCGCTCTCGTCCATCTCGTCCGTGTCCGAATAGAGGGTGATCTGCTGCAGATAATCGGAGAGCGACGCTTCGGGATTCATGCGCACGAACTCGTCCACCGAATTGAGAAATTCGTCGATATTGGCGCGCTTGGTGACCGACTCATCCGAATTGTCCGCGTACTGTTCGCACATGCCCGAGGTCTCCACAAGACGATGTACAAAGTCGTCCACCGCCATGGTCTGCGCGTCGAGCACGATTTCCTTTAAATACTTGCCGAAGGCGCGCAGCTTTTCGCGCGTGCCGCCGTTGACGCCCAGCTTGTCGCAGTCGAGCACCGCGTCAAAGAGCGGCACGTCCTCGCGCTCGGCATAGTCGAAGAGCGTCTGCACCGTCTTTTCGCCGATGCCGCGTCGAGGCACGTTGATGATGCGCGCGACCGCCTCGCTGTCAAAGGGGTTGCCCGCGACGCGCAGGTAGGCGAGGATATCCTTGATCTCTTTGCGCTCGAAGAACTTGAAGCCGCCGAACACCTTATAGGGAATACCGTACTTGGTGAACTCCTGCTCGAAGGAGCGGGTCAGGGCGTTGATGCGCATGAGCACGGCGAAATCGGAGGGCTTATAGCCGCGGCGGGCGAGCTCCGCGATCTGACGGGCGACGTAGAGCGCCTCCCCCGCCTCCTCGTCTGCCTCGTAATAGACGGGCTTGTCGCCTTCGGGGTTGTCGGTGTGCAGCTGCTTGCCCTTGCGGTGGGCGTTGTGTGCGATCGAGGCGTTTGCAAGGGACAAAATCGCCTTGGTCGAGCGGTAATTCTGCTGCAATTTGTAGATCTTGGCATTGGGATAAACGCGCTCAAACCCTAAGATATTTTCGATCTTCGCGCCCCGCCAGCCGTAGATGGACTGATCGTCGTCGCCTACGACAAAGAGATTGCCGTGGACGGTCGCGAGACACTTGACGATCTCAAACTGCACGGCGTTGGTGTCCTGAAACTCGTCCACGTGGACATAGCGGAACCTGCCCGAGAGATACTCGCACGCCTCCTTGTCCTCCTTGAGAAGGGCGAGCGCCTCGGTGAGGAGGTCGTCAAAATCCAATGCATTATACGCCTTGAGGTGCGCATCGTACTTTTCGTACACTTTGACCGCCGCATCGATGTTGCGCTCGAGGCGGTAACGCAGCCCGTACTCCTTGGGCGAAAGCCCCAGCATCTTGGCGTTGGAGATGTGCCACTTGACCGACTTCAGCTGCCCGTCCTCGTCCTCGAATCCGCACTCCTTGAACGCCTGTTTGATGACGGCGGAGCGCTCCTGCTCGGAATAGATGGAGAAGTTCGCGGAGAGCCCGCGCTTTTCGGCGAACATCCTTAAAATCTTGACGCACATGGAGTGAATGGTGCACACCCACATGCGGGAGACGTCCGTCATCGCGTCCAGGCGCTCGCGCATCTCGTTTGCCGCCTTGTTGGTGAAGGTGATGGCGAGAATATTCTCCGCGGGCACCCCTTTTTCGGTGATGAGGTAGGAAATGCGGGAGGTGAGCACGCGCGTCTTGCCGCTCCCCGCGCCCGCCAAAACCAAAACTGCGCCCTCGGTATCCATGACGGGCGCAAGCTGTTCTTCGTTGAGCAGTGAAAGTTCTTCCATAACCCTGCCATTATATCATAAGCGGGAAAAAATGACAAGTTTTTGCACCGCCCGCAGACGAAATGCCCAAAGCATCTTGCAAACGCGCAAGCCGTATGATATACTCCTGACAAGGAGGCACTGCCATGAAGTTCTCGGCGGCATCGTCATCGCGCTCATCTACTTCGCAATGTGCTTCAGCGGCGGCACCTCGTCCGTCTCGTTTGCGCCCTATCCCTATGACCTTCTGCATAACTTAGGGCACGGGACGGGCTTCTTTACCGGAACGATCGTCGCGCTTCTCGTGCAGATCCCGCTGACACTCGCCCATAAAAGAGCTGCTTAGCTGCGTTTCCCCTGTTCGAACTCGTACTCCTTTTTGAAGCGCTTGAGTGCCTCCAAATATCGCTCGGAAAGTTCCAGGGTGTAGCGCTGTTTTTCCTCGTAGGTGAGCGTAGAATAGTATTTCTGATCGGTGAGCCTGCCGATCGCGTCCGACACTTCCCCCTCCTCCAAGAGCATCTTTTTGACTTTGAGGTAAAATTCATCGGGCGTTTCGCCGCGGATGTGCCCCGCGACTTTGCCGACGAAGTAGCGCTCCATCTTGCTCTCGGAAATGCCCTGCTCGCGCGCGGACTTTCGACGGGCGTCAAGTTCCTCTTCGCAGTGTTCCCAGAAGCCCTTCTTCATGCGTGACTTCGCCTCTTTTGCAAGCATCTTCAGCGTCCGTTCCATAAAGCATCTCCTTTCGACACAAAATTATAAAAATTGCAAAAAAAAATCCGTAACCTGCGTTACGGATCTTTTGTTAGTTTCTGCTTCTCTTGCGTGCGGCTTCCGCCTTCTTACGCTTTTTCACCGAAGGCTTCTCGTAGAACTCTTTCTTGCGAAGGTCTCCGATGATGCCGTCGCGCGAGCACTTTCTCTTGAAGCGACGAAGCGCGCTCTCCAAGTTCTCGTTATCACCGACTTTGATCGTGGACATATACTACCCTCCTTCGCCGCAGCACTTACTTGCACATTCATGCTTGGGTATTATAGCAAAATCGCGCGCGCCTGTCAAATTATTTTACGGTGGCAGAGGAAAATTTTTCTATTCCGACAAACGCTCCAACGTTCTGACAAATTCCAGCGCGTTTGCCGTATAATAGTCCGCGCCGATCGCCTTCGCCGTCTCCTCGTTCAGCACCGCGCCGCCGACAAAGATCTTCGCCGAAACGCCCGCTGACCTGAGCGCTGCGATCGTCTCCTCCATGCTCCTGACGGTCGTCGTCATCAGAGCGGACAGCCCGACGGCGAGCGGCTGAATGCGCAGCGCCGCTTCGACGATGCGCTCGGGAGGCGTATCCTTTCCGAGGTCGACCACCTCAAAGCCGTACGACTCGGTGACGACCTTGACGATATTCTTGCCGATATCGTGCACGTCCCCCTTGACGGTGGCGAGCACGACCTTCCCCCTGCCCCCTTCTTTTTTCTCCAGACGGCTGCCGACGACGGCGAACGCCTCCTTTGCCGCCTCCGCCGAAGCGATGAGCTGGGGCAGGAAGAGCTTTCCCTGCTCGTAGAGCGCACCCACTTCTTCCAGCGCCTTGACGAGAATGTCGTTTACAACCGCAAGCGGCGGTCTTTGGGCAAGTTCCGCATCCGTGAGGGCGCGCGCGTCCCCTTTTAAGCCCCGCTTGACGCAGTCATACAGGTCGGCGGCAGGCGTCGTCCCCTCCCTTCTGACGGCAGCTGTCATCTGCGCGGCGGGCGTGAAGTCGCGGTAGGCTTCAATATACTCCGCCGCCCCTTCGTCAACATTCGCAAGCACATTGTAGGCGCGCACGGCGCCCGTCATCTCGCCGTCCAGAGGGTTGAGGATGGGCATGTTCAGCCCGCTCGTCATCGCCATCGTTAAAAAGGTCTTGTTGAGCAGCGGGCGGTTGGGCAGCCCGAAGGAGACGTTGGAGACGCCGAGCGCCGTCTTTACCCCAAGCGTGCGCACCATGGAGAGCGCGCGCACCGTCTCCGAAACGAGCGCCTGTTCTGCGGACGCCGTTAAAACGAGAGTATCGATCATCACTTTGCGGCGGGGAATTCCGTATTCCTCGGCGCGCCTGACGATGCGCTGTGCGATCGCAAAGCGTTCCTGAGCCGTGCGCGGCACGCCGCGGCTGTCCATCGTCAGCCCCAGAACGACCGCGCCGTACTTTTTCGCGATCGGAAAGACGCGCGCCATGACTTCCTCCTCGCCGTTGACGCTGTTGATAAGGGGCACGCCGTTATACTGCCGCACGCCCGCCTCGATGGCGGCTGCGTCCGAGGAGTCGATCTGCAGCGGCAGGTCGCAGTACTCCTGCACGGCGCACACGGCGCGGCGCATGACGGCGGGCTCGTCGATCTTGGGAATGCCCACATTGAGATCGAGCAGGTCCGCGCCCGCCTCCTCCTGTCGGAGCGCCTCGGAGACGAGGTAGTCGTAGTTCTCGGCGGCGAGCGCCTCTTTTAATGCCTTTTTGCCCGTCGGGTTCATGCGTTCGCCGCAAATTTTCACGTTCTCGATCGCGACCAGTTTGGTCGCCGAAGTGACGATCGTCCCCTTCTGCGCGCTGCGGACGGGCACGGCGCGCCCCTTGTACGCGGCGATGCGGCGGATGAAATCGGGCGTCGTGCCGCAGCAGCCGCCGATGACGGAGACGCCCATGGCGACAAATTGCTCCGTCCAGGCGGCGAACTCGTCCTCTGAAAGGTCGTACACCGTCTTCCCGCCCACGAGGCGCGGAAGGCCCCTGTTGGGCTGGACGATGACGGGAAGCTCCGTCGCAGCCAACAGCCGCCGGACGATGGGCGCAAGTTCCTTAGGTCCAAGCGAACAGTTGACGCCTAGCGCGTCCACGCCCAGCCCCTCCAAGAGTTCGGCGACGATCTCGGGCGTGGACCCGGTCAGCATGCGGCCGCTCCCGTCAAAGGTCGCCGTCGCAAAAATAGGCTTATTCGAATGCTCTTTGAGCGCGAGCACGCACGCCTTGAGTTCGTACAGATCGGAGAAGGTCTCCACGATATAGCCGTCCACAAGATCGCGGGTGAGATCGGCAACCTCGGCAAAGGCAGAATATGCCTCGTCAAAGGTGAGCGTCCCCACGGGGGCAAGCAGAGCGCCCGTCGGCCCGACGTCGAAAAAGACGGGTTTTCCCGCCGCGCGCGCGTTTTCCACTGCCGCCCGCGCGAGGTCAGCAAGGGCATAGGAACCGCGATACTTGACCGCGTTCAGCCCGAAGGAGTTTGCCGTGATAATGTCCGCGCCCGCCTCGGCGTACGCTTTGTGAATGGCGCGCACCGCTTCGGGATGGGTGAGATTGAGTTCTTCGGGCACGGCTTCGCCCAGCCCCAGCCGTTCAAGCTCGCTGCCGAAGCCTCCGTCCAGTAAAATTACCTGTTTTCCGAGCGGAAGCATGTCGTTCCCTCCTTTAAGTAGACGCAGCTTTTGAAAAGCATGCAGTCCTTACACGTCTTGTGCGCCTTTTTCCCGATGCCGACGATGCCCGCCATGGACTTCTGCGGCGCCATCAGCCCAGAGGGCAGCAGCTGCATACCGATTTTTTCGGGGTGAAGCTCGTGAAAAATGGGCGCGAGGTCTGCAATCGAACTGCCGCCGTACCCGGGGCAGAAGCGATAGGTGCGCATCTCGCCGAAGCGCTCCTCCCACCCGTCGCCCTCGTGCTCCACGAGCGCGCTCGCGCAGGCATCCAGCACGACGGCGCGTGCGGCATCGGTGCGCATGAGCACGCGGACGCGGCGCTCGACCTCGGCGCCCAGCGTCATGGCGACCAGCGCATAGCCCGTACAGCCCGCCAGAAATCGGGCATAAGGCTGCTTCTCAAGAAATGCAAGCGGCGCGGTGTATTCCTTCCCGATGGCGCGAAAGCGGGCGAGGCGCATGGCTTCCGCGAGGCACTCCTCCACGAGGGCGAGCGTCCCCTCGTCCGGCGCGCCGCGCACGCCGAGGTAGGAACAGGCGCTCTTATACAGATCAGAAGAGTTCATCAAAGACCTTTTCCAGCCGCGAACGGACGGCGCGCGCCGTATTCGCGTTGTTCATGACATACAGATGCACCCCGGGCGCGCCCATTGCGATCAGGTCGATGATCTGATAGACGGCGTAGTTCAGTCCGATCTCCTCCATGACGGCGGGATGCTCGGCGTAAATTTCGATCATGTTGCGGAAGTTGAGCGGAATGGCGCTGCCGCACATCTCCTTGATCCTGCGGATATTCTTGGGGTTGACCAGAGGCATGATCCCCGGAATAATGGGCGAAACGATGCCGATGCGGCGCGCCTCGTTGACCAGGCGGTAATAGTAGGTATTGTCGTAAAAGAGCTGCGTGATGAAGAAGGTCGCGCCGCACTCCTCCTTCTTCTTCATGTTGACGAGGTCGGCATACAGCGACGCACACTCGACGTGCCCCTCCGGGTAGCACGCCGCTCCCAGCGTGAAGTGATAGGGTGCAAGATATTCGGCGAGATCTGTCGCATGCGCAAAGTACTTGCAGTACTCCGCTTCATACCCGACGGGCTTATCCCCGCGCAGGCACAGGACGTTTTCAATGCCCCTTTCTTTGAGCGTACGGGCGAGTTCGTCCACCGTCTCGGGCGAGGAAGGGCCGCCCGTGATATGCGCGAGTGCGTTTATGTGGGCGCTGTTCTGAATGTAGTCGGCGATCTCCACCGTGTTTTTGGAATTGGAGCCGCCCGCGCCGTACGTCACGCTGATGAAGTCGGGGCGAAGCCCGGCAAGTTCATCGATGGTCGCAAGCAGCTTTTCCTTGCCCTCGCCACCCTTCTTGGGCGGGAACACCTCAAAGGAGAGCGTGCGCTTGTGTTTCAGAATTTCGTCGATCCTCATGCTGTCACCGTCTTTTGTCGATTGTTATGCCAATTATAATATATCAGCGGGAAAAAGTCAAACTTTTGGGCGCGCCCCCCGCCGTCTCCGCGGGCGCGCCCCCAAAAAAAAGCCATATTATCTGTGTCTTATACAAAAAAACGCGCCCCCCAGACAACACCGGACGGGGGTTTGCCGGGTGTTGGTT